>JACXTT010011519.1_pt1 | contig 11826 bp, 6 predicted proteins | sample 9270951 | NCBI WGS metagenome assembly JACXTT01 (sample SAMN15532306, study PRJNA645909) | rock metagenome | isolation source: weathered quartz diorite | place: Puerto Rico | collected 2017-06-21 | reverse complement strand
GGGGTTGCCACACCGCGGGAGCCTGCTCCAGCCCGACGCGGACAGAATGCGCCCCGCTCACGCCGAGGGGGATGGGGTGGCTTCCGGCGGGCACACCGAGGCACATGTGGCGGCCCTTGCACACTGCGCCTTCGCCGACGGCAAGCTTGACGGTGGTGCCGGCCGCGCTCTCGGTGTCGAGGGTCTTGTAGGTCGTTCCCCGTTCGGTGGCGCTGAGCCGGTACGTCCCGACCTCGTGCGAACCGGGTGCTAACTCCATCCGCGAGATGACACGGAGCCGGACCGGCCCTTCGACCGGCACGACCACGGGCGACTCGGGTGTGACGCGGAAGTAGACACGCGGCTTGTCCCGCACGATCACCTCGACAGGAGCCGCGTGCGGCAGTGTTTCGATCGGCGTCCAGGTCGTGCCGCGGGCGGCGCACGTGGCCGCCACGCCTCCGAGCAGCGCGAGAGTCCAGCAGATCTGTTTCATGCAGCTTCCATCCTCTCCGGGTGCGGACGGCCGACGAGCCGTTGGCGAACGTCTCGACGGAGGAACACCAGGTTCGTCGCGAGCAGAATCGCCGTGCAGAGCGCGACCAACCACAGATTGTACTGGTATTTGATGAACAGCAGCCCCGTGCCGGGCTTCACGGCGTTGCTGCCGGCATCGACGATCCCGAACTCGCGCGCCAGCTTCTCGACCTGAAGAAGGTGAAGGATCGGCATGTGGCGTTCCCCGAGCACATTGATCACGCCCCGATTCGGATAGTTGCGAGCGGCGATCCGGTGCGTGAGTCCCGGAGGGATGAGACGCCCATTCTGCGCTCCGCCCAAGCTCGCCACCCCGCCGCCGACGTTCACATACATCCGGATCCGCTTTCGGCGGACCCGTGCGACCGAGTCGTAGAGCGCGACTCGCAGCTTGACGGCCTCCAACAGGCTGGGAGGGTCGAGGAGTCGCACTCCGCTCCGCTGGATCGCGTCGGTCAGCAACTGGCGACCGGCCGGCGAAAGGCCGCGCCCGGCGTCGCCTCCGCCTCCCAGGGAGGCGGCGCAGGACCGGTAGGGCCACAGGCCGCTTTCGACCAGCACCGACTCCATGTCCAGCCACGTGAGGCTCGGATCGGTCGCGCCGAACATCGAGGAACCGATCGAGGTGATGATCACGGGCTCGGCGCCGATCGCCCGGCAGGCGGCGAGCACGGCGAGGTTGAATCCCGGCAACGAACCCGTCATCCCCACCGCAACGAGATCGTTGGCCCGCACTCCGCCCTGGAGCATCATCTGGGTCACGGCAGCCGCGAAGTTGGCGTGCGCGGCGAGCGCCTTCGCTCCTTGGGCGCCGCGATCGGTCGTGATGAGCGTGAACTGCGGCCCGATGACCCCCGTGCGGTCCGGGTCATTGCGCGGGTCCATCACGATTCCGCGCGCACGCTTGGTTTCGCGAATGACTTCCTCCGCGCGCTGCATCAACCTGACCGCTTCGAACTTCATGCGATAGGCCTCGGCATGAACCGGATGGACCGAGCGCTCGGTGAACGAATAGAGAGTCACCGACAACGCGGCGAGCGCGGCCAGCGTCGGCGTCGAGGCGCGGGACAGGCTCATCGAATGAGACTCCCCCCCGAGAGCAACATGAGCACCAGGCGAACCAGCACAGCGGTCGAGGTCATGACGCAGAGCGTCGGCAGCACCCCCTGGCGCTCCATCCAATTCGCGATCAGACCCGGGAGGACGAAGCCGATCGTGCTGACATCCATGGGGACGCCGGAGGGGCGGAAGACGAGGAGCTGACGCGAAAGCGCGCCGAAGGAGAACCCGAGCAGCACGGTCACCACGATCCTGCGGCGGCCGTAGATCAGGAGATAGCGCGAGAGGACCTTGAGGACGGCGAAGGTCAGGAGCGACACGATGATCGTCCCGACGATGCGGAGCGGCTCGTGGATGAGCAGCGCGAGGTAGCCGGGGACCACCATTCCGCCTGCGGCCAACCCTAGGGTCTCGGAAAAGAGGAGGCTGATCACCAGCCCGAGTCCGATCGCTTCCTCAACCACGCGACACCGCCCGGTTGCTGAAGTGGAGCACGATCTCCTCTCCGAGCCCCACAATGTTGCCCACCCCGACGATCACTCCTTGTTCACGCACCCGATCGAGGGTGTGCTCGTAGACCGCCTCGGCCCCCAGACCGCCCAGGTTGCTGAGCCGCGACGGGTCGAAGCCGTGGCGCGTGGCCTGGGATGCGACAAGGTCGGTGCCCTGCCCCGAGAGAATCACGTGGTCGGCGGACAGGCGCCTGCCCACGAGCTCGCCGAGTTGCTCCGAGCGCTGCAGCCGGTCTCCGCGACAGTTGAGGAGCACGATGCGCTCCACCCCCGGTCGTGCGACTCCCAGCCCGAGCCGCTCCCAGATCAGGAGGGTCGAGTCGGGATCATTGGCTGCGAACGCGTTCACGAACTCGACGCGCTTGTCCCCCGAATGAACGAAGTACCGCCTCAGCGCACCCGGATCCGGCTGGGCTCGATGCATCCCGTTCAGGGCTATGTGGCGAGGAACACCGAGATGCTCGCAGACGGCGAGCGCCAGCGCGAGGTTCTCCGAGTGCTCGAAGTAGCTGAATCCTTCGATGTCGTGACGGGTGATCCCTCCTGCGTCCACCTCGTGCATCCGAGCTCCGCGCTGCCGCGCGACTTCCGCGAGGATCCACGCTCGCTCGTGCTCGGCGGTGAAGAGGTCGCCGCCCGCCGGGCACGTCTGCGCCAGCGTCGAGGCCACGTCATCTACCGTGGGGCCCATCAGGTCGAGGTGGTCCGCACGGCAGTTCGTGATCACGCCCACGGTGCTGCGCACCAGACGCAGCTCCGAGAACGGCTGGAGCTCGGGAGCGACGGCCATGCACTCGACCACCAAGGCGCGCGCCCCGGCCTCCACCGCGCGGCGCACGATCCGCGTCTGCTCGATGATGTTGGGGCGCCCCACGCGGTACACGTCCACTTCACGCCCATCGAGACCGATGATGCGGGCCATCGTGCCGGTGGTTTTGGCGAACGTGGGAATACCGCCTGCCCGCAGCCCGCCAGCAATGAGACGCGTCACCGATGACTTGCCGCGCGTGCCATTGACATGCACGCGAATCGGAAGCAGCGAAAGCCGCCGATCGTGGGAACGCGCTTCCCAGATTCCGTAGGCCGCAAGACCGGCCGTGAGAACGGCAGGAACGAGTGGAATGGAATCTACCTCGCGGACGTAATGCCCGGGGTGCATACCGCACGAGATGGCACCAGGGGGTGGATGGTAGGACTCCCGCGCGGCCGACACGACGGAGACAAGGTGTGCTCTGAATCGAAGGCACAGGAATTCTAGGGCTGACCTCCGAGGCATGGCAAGGTTTTTCGATATTCAGGGCGGCTGATTTCGTTGTCCGTCATCAAACGCGTCGGCATGGATCCCGGACCCGTGCAGGACAAGGTCGGTCTCGCTGCGCTTTCCTCCGCCTTTAACCGAACGGCAACGCGGCAGAAATATCACGTGTGTAAGACTGGTGGTCTCATTGACGCGGCGGGCGAAGTCCTTACGTGTGATCCTGCGTCCGGCCGCTCCCTAGGAGCGATGAATGGGTTCCAAGATCGCGCCCCTCCTGATCGCTCTCGTTGCGCAGGCCGCATGCGCGCACGCCGCCGTCGTTCGAGGCAGCCTCGCCGACACAACGACTCATGCACCGGTCGCCGGAGTTCTCGTGCGGCTCATCCCCGCGGCCGACAGCGCCGACGTCCGGACGATCATCACCTCAGACGACGGCGCATTCCGGTTCGCCCAGGTCCCCGCGGGGAGCTGCCGGCTCGAGGCGATGCGGATGGGCTATCTCGGTTTGAGACGCACGATCTCGTTGGGTGCCCGAGATCTCGACCTCGGCGTGCTGATCATGAAGCCCATGGCGCTCCCGCTGCAAGAATTCGTGGTGAAGTCGTCGCCCCCGCCCGCCCTCCAGGTCGCGGACACGACCGAGTTCTACAGCAAGGCGGTCCAGACCCATCCGGACGCCAATGCCGAGGACTTGGTCACCAAGATGCCGGGGATCACCGTGGACAAGGCCGGGACCGTGAAAAGCAATGGTGAAACGATCCAGCAGGTGCTCGTCGACGGAAAGCCGTATTTCGGCATGGACCCGACCCTGGCGCTGCGCAATCTGCCTGCGAACGTGATCGAGAAGATCCAGGTCTTCGACAAGGCCAGCGACCAGGCGGAATTCACCGGGTTCGACGACGGCGAGACGACAAAGACCATGAACGTGATCCTGCGCCAGGATCATTCCCCGACCTTCGGCAAGCTCTACGGCGGCAAGGGCGGAGACGACCGCTACCACTCCGGCGGTCACGTGAACTTCATCGGCCCGACCTCCCGGTTCGCAGCCATCGGTCTATCGAACAATACGAACCAGCAGAACTTCTCATCCCAGGACCTGCTCGGCGTGTTGAACTCCAGCAACCATCATGGTGGCGTCTTCGGCGGCAGCGCCGGGCGCCGTTTCGCCGCCGAGCGCGGCGGGCGTACGGACGAGAATACCTTCCTCGTCGGCGCCCAAGACGGACTCACCACGACTAATGCGATCGGTGCACACGCCGACGTCCCCGTTGCGCACCGCGTCGAGGTCAGCCAGAGCTACTTCTTCAACGAAGGCGACAATCACAATCAGCAGGATGTGACCCGCCAGTACGCGGCACCACAGGATTCCGCCACGACCTACGCCGAGCGGGCAACCACGTCGAACCGGGGCCTCAACCACCGTCTGGATAGTCGTATTACGTGGATGGCCGACTCGACTCTGATCGACGAGCCCCGACTCTACTTCCAGGGCCATCGCTCGAAGAGCGATCTCGACGCCGAGAACGACCTGCCGTCGCGCCGACCCCTCGACGAGGGCAGGGACCAGAGCAATACCCAGGCTTCCGGCGACAATCTGTCGAACCATCTTCTGCTTCGACACCGCTTCGGGCCACGCGGACGAAGCTTGTCCCTCAGCGTCGGCACGAGCCACACGCTCAAGGACGCGTCGGGAGCCCTGCTCTCGACCGTCGATTACGACCCGGCCACGGGAGGCGCCAGCGATACGTTGGAGCAGCGCTCCAATCTCCACACTACTTCGACCACGCTCGATGCACGCCTGGTCTTCACCCAGCCCGTGGGACGAAACAGCGCGGTCCGGCTATCCGTGGGTCCCGAAGTGATCGAGAGCGAATCGCGGCACCATGCCTGGCAGCCCGACTCCGCGCGCGCCGCATCCACGCTTGCGGCGGATGCCCCGACGAACATGTTCCGCAGCCGCAGCGTCTCGCAGAGGGCGGGGCTCGGCTACCTCCCCCGGAGCAAGACGTTGCGCCTGTCCCTCCATCTCACTTTGTTCCGCAGCGCGATGAGTGCGGAGCGGATCGTTCCCGACCCGCGGTCGACCTCGAGGGTCCAGTATGATGTGCTGCCATCCCTGGTCATCAACGATAACCTGCCCAATCACAGGAACCTTCGCCTGTCCTGGACGACAGCCCGGCGGCAGCCGACCATAACCCAGCTCCAGGATGTGGTGGACCGTTCGGACCCGCTCACCTTCACGACCGGCAATCCCACACTCTTGCCTCAATACGTCCATAACTTCTTGTGCCGCTATTCGACTACCGATCCCGTTCCTGCCCGTAGCATTTTTTTGCGGCTATCGTTCGAGGAGGCGAGACAGTGGATGTGTCTCGACACCCATGCGGCCCGCCGCGATACCGTGATTGTCGGCGTACCGCTGCACCGTGGTTGCCACCGGGTTGACCCGGTCAACTTCGGGGACGCCTGGAACGCGAGCGCCCATGGGTCCGTGAGCCTGCCCGTCGCTCTGCTCCGAAGCCTGCTCAACCTTACGACCGGAGCGACGTGGACGCGGACTCCGGGCATGCTCAACCAGGTCCCGGAGCGCGCTGACGTCTTCGCCCTCAGTCAGAGTGTCGTTGTCGCAAGCAACATCAGTCCGGCATTGGACTTCACCGTGTCGTACACCGGGGCCTACAACATGGCTCAGGCGACGTCGAGAACCATTGGAAACTCCAACTTCTACACGCAGGAGACAGGCCTGCGACTCAACATGATCAGCCCGAGGGGCAGTGTTCTGCGCCAGGAAATCAGCCACACGCTCCTGAATGGCGCACCGGGCCAGTACGGCATGGACGTGCTGCTCTGGAATACCAGCGTCGGCCAGAAGCTGTTCCAGAACCGGGTGGACCTGCGATTCACGGCCGTGGATGTCCTCGCGCAAAACCGCAGCGCCAGTCGCACGGTGACCGAAGCCTACGTCCAGGACGCCAGGAATCTGACGCTCCCCCGCCACATCATGGTGACGGCGACCTACACCTGGGGGGAGTGAAAGAGCCGATGGGAGCAGGCCTGCGCCTCTTGCCTCACGGCCCTCTCTCGTGGAGCGTCCGGCCGCTTGAGCCGAAGGCGCTGCCGACGCCCGCCTCGCTCGGCCGATTGCGGCCGTCCGTTTCGTCGCGCGCCGGTCCTCGCTTCGGGTGCAAACCTCGCCGAAGCGCCGCGATTCCGCCGCCCCGGCAGGCGGCTGGAGCATCGCCGCGCCACCCCTCGGGCAGCCGAGCGTGGCCGTCGATCGGATGCGCGTTGTGGCCGCGCAAAAGGACTGGCCAGACGTGCGGAACACCTCGCGAGGGTGGACGATGCTCGCGCTGAGCGACCCGATGCTTACGGTTTCGACGGGTCATCCTTGACGGGATCGTGCCTCCTGAGGGCTTCTGGAGGCGCAGAATGTGGCTGAGGGCTACTGCGGAGGGTGTGCCGGTTTCTGAGCGGATTTGGCGAGATAGACGCTCACTGGCCGGCACATGCGAATGAGCTATCTCCTGGCCGCATAAACATTGGCCCGAAACGTGCGCAGTGGCGTTCGCGGATTTCCAATCGTGCTCCTTCAACCACTCGGACATCTCTCCGCAAGGGTTACGCGATCGCGCCGAAGTGAAAGACGCAGATCGTGGTGGACTCTACCGGGCGCACGGCCAAAGCGGCGGGGGGGGCGGCTCTTAAGTAATCCTTGAGTGACGGGCTCAAGGCGGTAGAATTGGCGCTGCCCTCGGGGGAGCAGCGCAGGTGAGAAACCTGCGCCGTCGGCGAATTCCGGCCGGCCGCGTTGTGGAGGGGGATCATGGACCAGCGGCTCGCGTATCTTCTCCCACGTCGTCTCCTCAACTACGTTGGGTCGTTGCATCTCTGCCTCGCGCTCACTCTCATCTGCACGGCTCGCCCGGTACATGCAGAAGGAGGATACGTTTACGTCACGCAGTGGGGCACAGAGGGCACGGGGAATGGGCAGTTCGTTAACCTAAAGGCCGTAGCTGCCGACGGCAACGGCAACGTCTACGTCGCGGAGGGAGAGCAATACGCGGGCGGGGGCGGCTGCCGCGTTCAGAAATTCACCGCCACGGGCGGCTACATCACGCAATGGGGCGACTACCTATGCCCGCCCGGACCCGGGCACTTCCCGAGTGGGGCCTTCGGAGTCGCCACAGACGGCCTCGGCAATGTCTACGTCACGGATTCTGGGGCGCACGACAATGCTGATTGTTTTGCTCGAGTCCAGAGGTTCACGAGCACCGGCGCTTTCACCGAGTTGTATGGGGGGTGGTATTACGGTGGCCGGATAACCCTCGACAGATCTGGCAATGTCTACTTTCTTCATTGGCAACCAGGTCTATCATCATTAGAGCTCCTCGTGTTCACGAATGGCCTGCCTGGCGGACCGACACAGAGATGGTCCTTGCAGGAAGGCTCAGGGGACGGGCAGTTCTATGAAGTTCAACTCGACAACGGTGTGGCCATCGATGGCTCCGGCAATGTCTATATCTCGGACCCGGGGAATGGCCGCATTCAAAAATTCACCGGCACAGGCACTTTCGTAACGAAGTGGGGCTCACCCGGCACTGGCGACGGGCAGTTTGACTCCCCCGACGACGTGGCTACTGACGCCGGCGGTAACGTTTACGTCGTGGACCGGGGGAACAGCCGCATCCAGAAATTCACCGGTGCAGGCACCTTCATCACGAAGTGGGGCTCTCCCGGCACCGGAAACGGCGAGTTTCGCAATCCCGTGGGCCTGGCCATCGATGGCTCTGGCGACGTCTATGTCGCTGACTCGGGGAACAACCGGATCCAGGAATTCGCCCCCGACGCGACGCCGACGATGCGGGAGACGTGGGGCGGCGTGAAGGCCCGCTATCACTCGGGCCCTGCAACGCGGGACAAGTGAGCGAGAGGGCCGCCGCGTTGGCTCTGGGATTTGAGCTGGGTCGCCTGCTCGAACGCCGTCGCCGCCGTGTAGACGCCGCAGAGCGAGCGAACGATGTCTATGGCAGCGCGCCGCTGAGGGACGTCGCTCGTTGGATCAGATTGGGCTCAGATCGAAAAGGGCTTGCGTTGTCTCGCAGTGCGTTCGTAGCGTAGCTGCACGGCGGCATGGAATGAGCCGCCTACTCATTCCCTCACTCCCCTCAAGGAGGTCACCTTGAAAAACCAGTCGGAGAATCCGGGGAAACTTCGTCTCCACCGCGATGTGGTGCGCCACTTGACGAGTTCGCAGTCGAGGGCGGTGATGGGAGGAACGGACCGTGATGGAGACGGGGGAACCGACGTGTGTGGTGGCCCACCCCCCCCGCCAACCGAAAAAGCCCCTACATGCTTCCCCGCCCTTCCCTTCCCGCACTGCGCCTAGTCGGGTTCAAGATCGTCGTGGAACCGACCCGGGGTTGAAGGGCCGCTCCGGGTCGGTAGTCGCAGTCGGCGCTGGTTCGAACGAGTTTGATTTGTTCGCAGCATGGTGCAGTGGTCTAGGAATGAGGCGCCAAGTCAATTCCTCACTTCCCTCAAGGAGTTCGTCATGAGAAATCGGTCAGAGAACCTTGGGAAACTGCGTCTCCACCGCGAAGTAGTGCGCCAATTGACGAATTCTGAGGCGAGCGCCGTGCAGGCAGGAACTCGCGACGGAGATACAGCAAACTTCTGTGATACAGGGAACTGTGGTGGTCAACCTAGCGCCGTAGGTCCCACGTGTGTAGACACCTGCGCGGCGCCCTCGGTTTGTGGTGGCCCTTGCTAGTTGTCCACTAGGAGGGCTCGGGAGGATCAGAAGATCTGCCTCCCGCCTCCGAAGTGGCCGTTCGCTACTTCCTTTATGAGCGGCGCTGGCTGGGCCTGCTGAGCCGAGTCTCCGCGCGCAAGCTGCGCGCCTCGTCCGCCCGCGTACGATGGCCTCTTGAGCTACGCGCTCAAGAGGCCTCTTGAAGAACAGGCGACTCCCACCGCCATCAACAGTAAGCAATGATGCAGCTAGTGCAAGTCTGTCCACATATTGACCAACAGGTATTCGTGCACGGCAAGTCGAGACTAGTGATAGGGCCGCAGGGAACCACACCGGACGGGGGGTAATAAGTATCTGGATCTTCCGTTCTTGTTCCTCCCCGCACTGCGAGGGCTTCGGGATTCGTCAACTGGCGCACCACTTCTCGGTTGAGACGCAGCTTCCCCGGTTTCACGACGACCTCCACGGGTTGAGGGGCTCGGGCTCGGTAGCCCGCTCATCGCAAATCGCGCCTATTTGCAGCCGAACGGAATCCTACCAACAGGGGTAGAGGGAGGCAAGACCGAAGTGCTCGAGAACAGTTCCCTCTCGAGCCATGTGCTGAGAAACCGGCGGTGCACAGGCAACGACTTGGCGGGAGCCCGAGCACGAGGGGCTCCCGCCGCAGTCAGCACAGAATCCTCATCGGCGCTTCCGTTGCTGCCCCGGCCGCGCACAGTCCAGCCAGGGGCGATGCTCCAGGATCGAAATGGGCTTGAGTTGTCTCGCAGGGCGGCATAGCGTAACTACACGGCCGCATGGAACGACCCACCTACTCTTCTCACCCCCTGAAGGAGGTCGCTTTGAAAGACCAGTCGGAGAACCCGGGGAAGATTCGACTGCACCGCGAAGTCGTGCGGCAATTGAGGGTGGTTACCTGCCCCCAGTGCGCCTAGCCGGGCCTTAGATCGTCGTGGGTCCGACAGTCGCACGCGGCGCAGTCTACGACCGGTAGAAGCGCAACTGCAGCCGCGCGAGTTCCTCACCTCCCAACATCCCTTGTCCTCGGAAAGAGGCTCTTCTGTGCTAGCGACTCGCGACTGGAGGCCTGTTCTCGAATCCGCGAGCGCGCGAGCGGCCAGCGAGTCGGCCGCCCGCGTTGCTCGTGTCGTCCTCGACGAATTCGACGCGACCCAGTTTGACCTCGCAGGTGGGGCGGCGGGGATTGCGCTTGCGCTGTCGTACCTATCGGATGCCCTCGATGACCCGTCACTCCTGACGGGCGCGCAGCGTCTCTGGCCATTCGTGCTCGAAAGGTTGGAGGACAGCGTCGTTACACCGGGCCTGTTCCAAGGCTTTTGCGGCCCAGCGTGGGTCGCGGCCCAGCTCGGTGAGCGACTCGGCTACGACACGTCCGGAGCACACGATGATGTCGAGTCCGTGCTGGTCACACATCTTTCCTCTGGCCGGATCGATCGCAACTATGACCTCATCTCGGGGCTGGTCGGAATTGGGGCCTACGCTCTCGAGCGCTTTCCTGCCGGTGAGTCGGGGAGAGTCCTCGACCTCGTGGTCGAGCGGCTACTCGACCAAGCCGAACAGGTGCCGGATGGAGTCACCTGGTCGACGCCTGCCGAGCTCCTTTCGGATTGGCAGCGCAGTCAGGCGCCGCACGGCTACTGGAACCTCGGAATGGCTCACGGCATCCCGGGAATCCTGGCTTTCCTGGCGAGAGCGAAGAGACTCGGCGGGCTGCCGCCGCACGGGCAACAGATTCTCGAGGAAGGCGTGCGCTGGCTCCTCCGTTGCAAAAACGGCTCGAGTTCGAGGACTCGCTACGCTTCCTGGCTGCCGATCCGCGGCGATAGTGATCCCAAAGACCGTCCGGCGTCCCGGACCGCCTGGTGCTACGGAGATCTCGGGGTCGCGGCAGCCCTGTCTGTGGCGGCGGCCTGTTTGGAGCGCGAGGATTGGATGGCTGAGGCTCGGTCATTGGCCTCGAATAGCGCGTCGGTCCAGTTCGAGCAGAGCCGCGTCGTCGATCACGGCCTGTGTCACGGCGCAGCCGGGGTCGCGCACCTCTTCGGCCGGCTTGGTTCCATCATCGACGACCCTGCTTTACGCACCGCGAGTCGTGCATGGCTCGAGAGAACCATGGATATGCGGCTCGACGGAGTCGGGATCGACGGCTATGCGGCCTGGCGCGCCAAGAACCCTGGAGCGGCAGACCCGCGGGACCTCGAGTTCGAAATGGCGCGTGACGATGGCTTCCTCATGGGGGCGAGTGGAGTAGCGCTCGCCTTGGCTGCGGGCTTTTCCAATGTGGAGCCGTCCTGGGATCGGGCGCTCCTCGTGTCATTCTAATTCCCCTTGACCCGTTTCGCAGGGCGGCGTAGCGTGAGCGCAATGCGGCATGGAACGAGCCGCATATTCGTCCCTTACTCCCCTCGAGGAGGTCGCTGTGAAAAACCAGTCGGAGAACCAGGGGAAGCTGCGTCTCAACCGAGAAGTGGTCCGCCAACTGACGAGTTGGCAGGCGAGCGCCGTGCGGGGAGGGACGGATCGAGAAGGCGGTGGGGAACCCCAAAATACGACGGAAAGTCCTGCCGGTTGTGTCAGCGTATACCAGCGCACTTGCGATCCAATGGGTAGTACCTGCGTTTTCGTTACCTGTGGCTATTCCCTCTGCGTGAGCCAGTGCACCGAACGAGAGTGCGGTTGCGCCTAGCAGAAGTAGTTCGCGCAAC
>JACXTT010011518.1_pt1 | contig 11827 bp, 12 predicted proteins | sample 9270951 | NCBI WGS metagenome assembly JACXTT01 (sample SAMN15532306, study PRJNA645909) | rock metagenome | isolation source: weathered quartz diorite | place: Puerto Rico | collected 2017-06-21 | reverse complement strand
TCACGGCAATGAATATTTCCCGCCGACCACCTTCCAGGTCTCCAATATTCACGGCGGCACCGGCGCCTTCAATGTCATTCCCGGCACCGTCGATGTCTATTTCAATTTCCGTTTCGCCACCGCCAGCACTGCCGATTCCCTGAAGGCGCGCGTGGAAGCGATCCTGCACAGGCATGGCCTGCGTTATGAACTGCACTGGACGCTGGGCGGCCGCCCTTTCCTGACGGCGCGCGGCAAGCTGGTCGATGCGCTCAGTTCCGCAATCCGCGAAGTCGCCGGCATCGCGCCGCAGCTCTCGACCACCGGCGGCACCTCGGACGGGCGCTTCATCGCCGATATCTGCGACGAGATCGCCGAGTTCGGCCCGATCAATGCCACCATCCACAAGCTCGACGAGCATGTGGCCATCGCCGATATCGGCCGCCTGCACGAGGTGTATTTGCGCTCCCTCAATAATTTGCTGATCGGAATGACATGACTGATTACGTCGAAGACCTGTTTGCCGAAGCGCGCCACGAGCTCATGACGGTGCGCGACCTGTTGCGCTTTGCGGTCAGCCGCTTCAACGAGGCCCAGCTTTTTTTCGGCCACGGCAGCGACAGCGCGCATGACGAGGCCGCCTATCTCATCCTGCATACCTTGAAGCTGCCGCTGCACGCGCTCGATCCCTATTTGGATGCGCGCCTGACCGGCAGCGAGCGCGGCGCGGTGCTTGAAATCCTTGCCCGACGCATTTCGACGCGCATGCCGGCCGCCTATCTGACGCATGAGGCTTGGCTGGGCGAGCACCGTTTCTATGTCGATGAGCGCGTGCTGGTGCCGCGATCATTCATCGCCGAACTGCTGCGCGAAGATCTGGCGCCATGGATCGGCGATGCGGAAGCCATCGGCAGCGCGCTCGACCTGTGCACCGGTAGCGGCTGTCTCGCCATCCTCGCCGCGCTGTCGTTTCCGAACGCGACTATCGATGCCGCCGAGCTGTCGACCGAGGCACTGGAAGTGGCCAAGCGCAATATTCGCGATTATCAATTGGGCGAACGCGTGCGCCCGCTGTTTTCCGATATGTTCGGCGGCCTCAAGGGGCGCAGCTACGACTTGATTGTTTCGAACCCGCCCTATGTCACCGGCGAATCGATGCGCGCCCTTCCGGCCGAATACCGCGCCGAGCCGGCGCTGGCGCTGGGCAGCGGCGAGGACGGGCTCGACCATGTGCGCACGATCCTGGCCGAGGCGGCCGAGCACCTGAATCCCGGCGGGCTGCTGGTGGTGGAAGTCGGTTTCAATCGGGAGGGCGTTGAGCAGGCCTTTCCCGAGCTGCCGCTCACTTGGGCCGAAACCAGCGCCGGCGACGGCATTGTGTTCCTGATCACGCGCGAAGAATTGCTCGCCGCAAAAAACTGACTGCCGGCTTGCGCATTTGCCGGTCATGCCAAGACATGGCAGGCGCGGCTGAATTTAGCGGCTAGACGTTGCCGAATCCTTCGCCGCCGTTGCCACTATTGCCGCCGCCGGAATTGCCGCGGTCGTTGCCGCCGCTGCTGTTGCTGTTGCTGTTGCTGTTGCTGTTGCCGATATTGTCGTTGGCACCGCCCCCATTGCCACCCCCTTCGCTACCGGTTCTGGGCGGACGGCTGCGACCGCGCAGATTGCGGCGATTGCGGCCACGGCCGCCCTTGGCATTGCGCGGCACATTGCCCGGTGCGCCGGGTGCCGGCGGCACGGCGCTATTGCCCACAGCTTCGCCACCCATGGAATTAGCGGCCGGGGCAATCGCCGTGAAATCGCCAGGCGCTCGCGGCTCAGCACGATAGTCGGCATTGTCGCGGCCGCGAGGACCACGCTTGTTGCGGCGGCGCTTGCCGACCGGCACTGTGCCGTCGTTGGCGGCGAAGGGTGGCGCCTCGGGCGCACGATTGCCGGCCTCGCCTTCACGCGGCGCACGGGGCTCGCGTTGTTCGCGTGGCGCGCCGCGCCCGCGCGGTCCGCGTACCTTGCCGGGACCGCGCAATTCGCGGGCTTCACGGCCTTCGCGCGCGGCCGTTGCCGCAAGCGCGCCTTCGACCTTCATGCCGGCGCTGGCCAGCACGCTGCGAACCTGAGCGGGATCGAGCTCGAGCATCTTGCCGCGCATCAGGCGCGGCGGCAGTTCCACCTTGCCGAAGCGGGTGCGGATCAGGCGCGACACCTGCAGGCCCTGCGATTCGAACATCTTGCGCACTTCGCGGTTGCGGCCTTCCTTGATGACGACGCGATACCAGTGATTGACGCCTTCGCCGCCGCGTTTTTCGATGACGTCGAATTTGGCCAGGCCGCTGCGCTGGAAGGCCGGCGCAGCGGGTGCGGGAACAATGCTTTCGCTGTCTGCTGCCATGAATTCATCGGCGAACTCGTCCGCTTCAAACTCGAATTCCTCAACTTCATCCTCGTCCGCGTTCGACGAGGCATTGTCGCCGTCGATATTGACGCCTTCAAGCAGGCGCTGTGTCTGCTCTTCGCTCAATTCGCCGAGGATGCGCACCGCGTATTCGCGCTCGACTTCGTAGCGCGGATGCATGAAGCGATTGGCCAGTTCGCCGCTGGTGGTGAAAATCAGCAGGCCCGAGGTATTGATGTCGAGGCGGCCGACGGCCACCCATTTGCCGGTCTCGACGCGCGGCAGATTGTCGAATACGGTGATGCGGTTGCCCGGATCGTCGGTGGTGACGATCTCGCCTTCCGGCTTGTGGTAAAGCAGGACGCGCGGCAGGTCTTCGCTGAACTTGAGCTTGATGGGGCGATGGTCGAGGAGCACATTGTCGCCCGGCGCCACCTGGGTGCCGGTGGTGGCGACGATGCCGTTGACCATTACGCGGCCGGATGAAATCAGGATTTCCATGTCGCGGCGAGAGCCGTGGCCGGACTGCGCGAGAATCTTGTGCAGGCGCTCGCGCTTGATGTTGGCACTGGCCGCCAGCGCCTCGGCAAACTGCCCGGATTTGGCTTCATCGCCCATGCGGCGCAGATCGGCGCCCTGGGTCGGCGACATTTCAATTTGCGGCGCCGCGCGGAATGGCGTTTTCTTGCCGCCGCGACCTTTGCGTGCGGCCGGTTTACCGCTGCCGGGTCCACGATGGCGCGGTCCGGGGCTCGGTGGCGCCAGCATATCAACAGTCCCCTGGCCGGCATTGGCGCGTGGCTTGCCGCCGCGTCCGCGCGCTGCACCCTGGCCTTGCCCTTGACCTTGCCCCTGTGCACCGCGACGCTTGCCTTGCTGTCCCTGCCCACCTCCCGCTGCGTTGGGCCCACGTGGCGCGCCACGTCCGCGACGCTTGGCGGTGGTATTGCCGATATTGTCCGGGGCAGCGCCGCCGCCCGCGCCGCGGCGCTTGCCGCCGCGCCCGGCACCCGCGCCATTGACGCTGCCGAGAATGCTGTCGGCGTTCGCATTGTTTTTGCCGCGACCGCCGCGACGGCCGTCGGCGCCGTCTTTTTCCTCGCCGATGAAGCGGCCATCGACATAACCCCGCGCGGGAGCGCGAATGACTGCTCGCTTGATCATGACGCGGCTCCGGTAGGTTCGGCAGGCGGCGAATTCTCGGGATCGCCCTCGGCAATCATTACATTGATGGCATCGACATCGGAGGCGGCATCCGCTGCGCCGTCGGATCCGCTGTCGACACCGCGCAGCGCCGGCGTCTCGCCCGCGCTCAATGCGGCGCCAGCCTGCGACATATCGAGCGTGGCCTGCAGCTCGTGCAGCGGCGGCAGTTCGTCCAGAGAGCGCAGGTTGAGGTCGTCGAGAAAATGCCTGGTGGTGGCGAACAGCGCCGGCCGGCCGGGCGCATCCTTGTGGCCGATTTCATCGATCCAGCCGCGGTCTTCGAGCGTCTTCAGGATATGCGGAGACACGGCGACGCCGCGAATGTCTTCGATATCGCCGCGCGTGACCGGCTGGCGGTAGGCGATGATGGCCATGGTCTCGAGCACCGCGCGTGAATAGCGCGGCGGTTTTTCATTGGACAGGCGGTCGAGGTATTTCTGGTATTCGGGTTTGACGCGGAAGCGATAACCGCTGGCGACCAGCGCCAGTTCGACGCTGTGGCCGGCCCACTCGCCACGCAATTCTTCAAGCAGATTGCGGACGATATCGGCGCTCAATTCGCCGTCAAAAATTTTCTTCAGCTCATTGACTGCCATCGGTTCGGATGCGGCCATCAAGGCGGCTTCCAGCGCGCGCTTGGCTTCGGCGACATCGATGGCCGTATCGACGGCAAAGGCGTTGCCTTCGGCCGGACTGACAATTTGGCCACCTTCTAACGGGGCCTCGTTTTGCGCGGAATCCTGCGGCGGAAAACCATCCGCCGGCGGCAGGTCCTCGGCTGACGGCTCGGTGTTGGCGTGTTCGTTTTGCATTGCGTTTTGCATAAGGGAAACCACTTCTGTCATTCAGGGCACGCGTTCAGGATGGGGATTGCGCCTGCCGGATGCGTTAATTGGACGGCTCGAGCGCGGGCATTTCGGCATCGCGCAATTTCACGTAGATCGGTTCGAAGGGCGAGGTCTGGGAAATATCGAGCAGCGACTCGCGCGCCATTTCCAGCACTGCCAGGAAAGTCACCACCACCACGGCGACGCCCTCCTCGGGGGTGAACAATTCATCGAAAGGCACAAAGCCCTTGCCGCCGAGGTGCCGCATGATGCGGCTCATATGCGCGCGCACCGACAACTCCTCACGGCCGACGCGATGGCGCTGAGTGGCCTTGGCGCGGTTCAGAATCACGCGCCAGGCTTCGGTCAGGTCCGCCACCAGCACTGTGGGCACGCGTTTGACCAGGCTTTGCTCGACGGCCACATCGACCACCGAAAAATCGCGTTCTCGACGCGGCACATTGTCGATGGCCTGAGCCGCCGCCTTCATCTGTTCGTATTCCAGCAGGCGCCGCACCAGCTCGGCCCGCGGGTCCTCGCCTTCATGCTCCGCTTCTTTCGGCGGGCGCGGCAGCAGCATGCGCGACTTGATTTCGATCAACATGGCCGCCATCAGCAGATATTCGCCGGCGAGTTCCAGCTGGGTGTCCTTCATCGCCTCGATGTACGCCATGTACTGCCGAGTCAGATCGGCCATCGGGATATCGAGGATATCCAGAGAATGGCGGCGGATCAGGTACAGCAGCAAATCGAGCGGGCCTTCGAATTGATCGAGGATCACCGACAGCGCATCGGGCGGGATGAACAGATCCGCCGGCATTTCGGTCATCACTTCGCCGCGGATACGCGCCACCGGCATCGCCATGTCCAGCGAAGACTGGCCGCTGTTGTCGACGATCAGTTCCACACTCATGCTGTGCACATCCGGTTCATCGGTAATTGAGCCCCATGGCATCGCGCACATCGCGCATGGTTTCCTCGGCCGTGTCGCGCGCCTTCTCGCAACCGTCGGCAATGATGTTTTTCACCAGGGTCGGGTCTTCCTCGAAGGGCGCCGCGCGCTCGCGCATCGGCTTCAATTCCTTGATGATGGCGTCGATTACCGGCTGTTTGCATTCCAGGCAACCGATGCCGGCGCTCTTGCAGCCGCCGACCACCCATTCATGCACCGTGCTGTCGGTATACACCTGGTGCAGATTCCATACCGGGCATTTTTCCGGGTCGCCCGGATCGCTGCGGCGCACGCGCGCCGGGTCGGTGGGCATGGTGCGAATTTTTTTGGCAACGTCTTCTTCGCTTTCGCGCAAGTCGATGGTGTTGCCGTAGCTCTTCGACATTTTTTCGCCGTCGGTGCCGATCAGGCGCGAGGTCGGCGTCAGCAGTGCCTGCGGTTCGGGCAGGATCACTTTGCCGCCGCCTTCCAGGTAACCGAACAGGCGTTCACGATCGCCCATCGACAGGTTCTGCACATCGCCCAGCAATTCATGCGCCTCGTTAAGGGCGGCCTCATCGCCTTCCTGCTGGAAGCGGGTGCGCAGCTGCTGATAGAGCTTGGCTTTTTTCGAGCCCATTTTCTTGATGGCGGCTTCGGCCTTTTCCTCGAAGCCCTTTTCGCGACCGAACAGATGGTTGAAGCGCCGCGCCACTTCGCGCGTCAGTTCGATATGCGAAACTTGGTCTTCGCCCACCGGCACCTGGTTGGCGCGATAGATCAGGATGTCCGCCGCCTGCATCAGCGGATAGCCGAGGAAACCATAGGTGGTCAGGTCGCGGCCGAACTGCGCCTGCTTTTCCACCTGGTCTTTATAGGTTGGCACCCGTTCCAGCCAGGAAATCGGGGTGAAGAACGACAGCAGCAAAGTAAGCTCGGCATGCTGCGGCACTTTCGATTGCACGAACATGGTCGCCTGCGAGGGGTCCACCCCGGCGGCGATCCAGTCGATCACGGTGTCATAGGTGTACTGCTCGATGACATCCGGGGTTTCATAATGGGTGGTGAGCGCATGCCAGTCGGCGACGAAGAAATAGCAGGGATGCTCATGCTGCAGCTTCACCCAGTTCTTCAGGGCGCCATGATAATGGCCCAAATGCAGGCGCCCGGTCGGACGCATGCCGGATAACACTCGATCAGGAAACATAGTTAGGGATCAGACCCTTGTGCACTTAAGCGAAAAATAAGGCAGACATTTTGCGTGCTGGCGGGCAGCACCGGCAAGGCAGCAACAGCATCGTCGAACAATTGGCATCAGCTAACCACTGCGCGGCTTGTTTGCAGTATTGGGCAGTATTGGTGCCGCGCCTTGAAACCCGTGGTTGAATCCTTGCGCTGACTACACATCGCCGGGAGGCGGATAGTTCATTACCAGCGCGTTCAGGAAATTCCGATTAGTGAGTATACCGCTTTCTGGCTCAAGTACACCAGCGGGCCGAGGAACCAGCCGAACACCGGTGTGAACAGCAGGGCGACGAGAATGAACATCCCGTAGGGTTCGAGCCGCGAATATTGCCAGGCAGCGCGCCTCGGTAACAATCCCGCCACAATGCGTCCACCGTCCAGGGGCAACAGCGGAAACAGGTTGAACACCATGAACAAAGCATTGACGGATACCCCGGCAATGGCGACCTTGAGCAAAAAGCCGCCCGCTTCGGCCGGGTCGGCGGCAGAGTCGACACCGATGACCACCCTGAGCACGATCGCCCAAACGATCATCATCAGCAGATTGGCAGCGGGTCCGGCGGCGGCAACCCAGACCGAATCGCGCTTGGGATTGCGCAAGGCGCCAAAATTGACCGGCACCGGCTTGGCGGCGCCGATCAAAAACGGGCTGCCGACAATCATCAGGCCCAGGGGCACCGCGATGGTCCAGATCGGATCGATATGCTTGAGCGGATTCAGCGTCATGCGCCCCAGCATATAGGCCGTGCCATCGCCGAAATAGCGGGCGGCGAAGGCATGCGCGGCTTCGTGCAGGGTGATGGCGAAGATCAGCGGGATGGCGTAAATCGTGATCTTCTGGATGATTGTCGGATCCATTGGTTTCTTTGACTTGGTAGTGGTCTGGCAGAGATGGCGGGCGTGGCCGAAATTTCAATCACCGGCAAAGCCGAATACCGAGGCGTCGCCCTTGCCGCGCCTGACCAGGACGGGCTCGTCCTGCGATAAATCGATCACGGTCGTGGGTTCGACGCCGCAGGCGCCGCCGTCGAGGATCAGGTCGAGCTGGTGATCCAGTCGCGATCGAATCTCGGCGGCATCGTTCAGGGGTTCCTCGTCGCCGGGCAAGATCAGGGTCGAGGACAGCAGGGGTTCATTCAATTCCGCCAGCAGCGCTTGGGCGGCAGGATGCAGGGGCACGCGCACACCGATGGTGGCTCGCCTGGGATGGGCCAGGCGCCGCGGCAACTCGCGCGTCGCCTGCAGGATGAAAGTATAGCTGCCCGGCGTATGCGTTTTCAGCAGGCGGTACTGGGCATTGTTGACCTTGGCGAAGGTGCCGATCTCGGAGAGATCGCGGCACACCAGGGTGAAATGGTGGCGCTCGTCGACATCGCGAATCACGCGAATGCGCTCCATGGCCGCCTTGTCGCCGATATGGCAACCGAGCGCATAGCAGGAGTCGGTCGGATAGGCGATGACCCCGCCCTGGCGCACGATCTCGACGGCGCGCTTGATGAGACGCGGCTCGGGATGGGTGGGATGCAGGGCGAAAAACTGGCTCATGGCAAGCTAGAACAGCACCGACCAAACCGGGGTCAGATTGTCCGGCAATGGCGGCAGGCGACCGGGCTGGTAATGGCTTTCCTCGAAGCCGTGGAAATCGGCGCCGCGCGAAGCGAGAAAACCGAATTCGCGCGCCCGCGCGGCATACTCGCGAAACTGCGGCGGCGAATGGCTGCCGGTGACGACTTCGATGGCGCTGCCGCCGAGGTCCCTGAACTCGCCCATCAGCTGGGTCATTTCCGCCTTGGACAATTTGTAGCGTCCCGGATGCGCGAGAACCGACACACCGCCGGCGGCGCGAATCCAGCTGAGGGCATCGTCGAGGGCAGCCCACTGGTGCGGCACATAGCCGGGACGTCCGGGCGTAAGGTAGCGATTGAAGGCCTTGCCGACTTCGCTGACCTTGCCGGCATTGACCAGCGCCCGGGCAAAATGGGTGCGGCCCAGCATGGACTTGTTCTCGGCCAGGGCATAGGCGGCCTCGAACATGCCGGGCACGCCGATGCGCTCGAAATCCTTGCCCATCAGGCGCGCACGGGCGATGCGCCCCTCGCGAATGCTGACGAGTCCTGCCGCCAGCACGGAATTTTCTGCATCAATTCCGAGCCCGACGATGTGCAGCGTTGTAGACTTCGCATCCCGGCTGGGCGACCAGGACACGGAAATTTCCACGCCATGGATAAAGCGCAGATTCAAGGCTTGGGCTGCGGCGTCAGCTTCGCGCAAGCCGTCGACCGTATCGTGATCGGTCAGCGCCAGCCCGTCGCAACCATTGCGCACCGCGAGTTCGACCAAGGCCCTGGAAGACAGCAGGCCGTCGGAGGCAGCGGTGTGATTGTGCAGATCAAAATTATTCAAACGGGCAAACTTGGAATGCAATCCAGCATCATAACAAACCACGTATCGGGGCTTTGCTGACATGGCCGAGATAAAACCCATCCGCCTGGCGCTGAAAGACGCCAGCCTGCTCGATCCCGCGCCCGAGCCGAGCGCCGGCGAGCAATTTTTGCCCTTGGCCACAGCCGTCAATGCGGCCTATCGCGAGCGCTTCGGCGGCGCCGGGTTGGGTGCAAACGATGCCATCGCGCTGGCGGCGGCAGTCGCCGATTTTCTTGGCGTTTCCGCCCAGCTTGACGCGGAATATGGCGCCGACGGCATCCTGCCCATGCAGGATGCTGCCAGTGCGGCCGATGAGGCCTTGCGCTGCGCGACCGAGCTCGATGCCTGGCTGGACCGCTTCGAACTTGCGTCCTGGCGCCCCGCGCTCTACGCGACCATGCTCGGCATCGGCCTCTGGGCGATGCGCCACCAATTGCCCCTGGTTTCGCCCGAGCCCATTGTCAACGCCCTGGCCTTTCGCGCCAACGAAGCCGGCACCACCCAGGAAACGGCGGCCACCTTTGCGCTGATGCAGGGATTCATTGCCCATTTCGCGCCGCAATTGGCGGCCGACCTCGAGCGCTCCAACCCGGAACGCCCCTGGCGCCTGCTCAACCTCAATTTTGCGATTACCGCCATCCGCAGCGGCGATGCCGCGCTGATGCGCTTTGCCTTCGACACCCTGAACACCCATCTGCCCGAGGAACGCGCCGGTTTTTATGCCGAAGCCTGCGCGCTGGCGGCGCAGCCCGGATTTCCCCTCGAAACGCGCGCCCTGATCGAAGCCGAGCAGGCGCGCTGGGCGCGGGTGCACTAATTGCCGGCCATGATCGTGGAGGAATGGCCCTCGCGTCGCCCCAGCCAAAAATGCGATAATGCCAAGTTACTGATTTTAATCAGCCAAGTGATTTTTTGATGAAACAGCTCTTCGATCTTTTGCCGGCAATCCTGTTTTTTGCCGGCTTCAAACTTGTCGATATTTTTTTCGCAACCGGCATCGCCATGGCTGCTGCTGTGATCCTCATCGGCTGGTCGCTGATCCGGCGCGAGCCGGTGCGGCCGATCCAGTGGATTTCTCTGGGCTTCATTGCGCTGTTCGGCAGCCTCACGATTCTGCTGCACGATGAGGCTTTCATCAAGCTGAAGTGGACGCTTTTTTACGCATCAATGGGCGTCGCAATCATCGTGGCGCTGGCGATGAAAAAAAATCCGCTCAAATCCCTGATGGGCCAGGAACTGGTACTGCCTGAAAATATCTGGCGGCAGCTGTCCTGGGCCTGGGCCGCCTACTTTTTTCTGCTGGCGGCGCTTAATCAATATTTCGCCACGGTGCTGACGCTCGAGCAGTGGGTGAACGTGAAAATTTTTGGCGGTTTGGCGCTCATGTTCATATTCATGCTTGTGCAGGGCGTGTGGATTTACAAATATCTGCCGCAGGAAACCGACAAGAAAGACAGCTGATGCTCTACGCCATCATTTGCGAAGAAATGCCCGGCGCCCTCGACAAGCGCATGGCCAATCGCCCGGCCCATGTGGAACGACTCAAGGCCCTGCAGGCCGAGGGCCGCCTGGTACTGGCCGGTCCGCATCCGCTGATCGACGCCGATGATCCCGGCCCGGCCGGTTTTTCGGGCTCGTTGATTGTTGCCGAATTTGCCTCGCGCGAAGCGGCCATCGCCTGGGCCTCGGCCGACCCCTATTGCCTGGCCGGGGTGTTTTCCAAGGTCACCGTCAAACCGTTCAAGAAAGTGTTGCCTGTCTAAGATGCTTTCGGTGCGCGAACAGATCGAGGCCCGCTTGCAGGCGTTGCACCCGACGCGGCTGGAAATCGTCGATGATTCGGCATCCCACGCCGGTCATGCCGGCGCCGCCGCCCACGCCGCGCGCCTCGGCAGGGAGGCAAATGCAATTGAAGGCACGCATTTCGAAATTACCGTAATATCTGACGCCTTCGCCGGCAAGCCGCTGGTTGCGCGGCACCGGATGATTTACGAATTGCTGGATGAATTGATGAAGACGCGCATTCATGCCCTGAAGATCGATGCGCGCCCCTCGTAGTTACTTCATAGCTCCATTGAAGCGCCCTGGTATTTTTTCAATGTTTTTCGTTTGTAGCCATCTCTGTTAAGGAAGCCCTATGCAACTCAATATGAAGAATTTTGCCGTCGCCATCGCCGTTGCGCTGTTCGCCTCGGCCGCAGCCGCCCAGTCCAAAGCGGAAAAGGCCGACAAGCCGGCCAAGGCTGCCGGCAGCGGTGTCACCGTCAACGGCGTGGTCATTCCCAAATCCTACTTCGACGCCATGAACAAGCAGCGCGAACAGGCCGGACAACCCGCCACCCCCGAAGTCAACAAGGCCATCCAGGATGAGCTGATCACCCGCGAAATCCTCGCCCAGGCGGCCCGCAAGAAAGGCACCGACAAGGATCCCGCTGTTGCCGCGCAAATGGACATCGCGCGCCAGGCCGTGCTGATCCAGGCTTACCTGGACGACTACACCCGCGCCAATCCGATTGCGGATGCGGCACTGAAGGCGCAGTACGACGCCATCGCCGCGCAAATGGGCAACAAGGAATACAAGGCCCGTCATATCCTGGTCGACGGCGAAGACGAAGCCAAGGCTATCATCGTTGCTCTCGGCCGCGGCGAGCCCTTTGAGAAACTGGCCAAGGACAAATCCAAGGACACCGGTTCCAAGGACAACGGCGGCGACCTCGATTGGGGCCCGGCGGGACGTTATGTTCCGGAATTCGGCAATGCCCTGAAAGCATTGGCCAAAGGCGAAACGACCAAGGCCCCGGTCAAGACCCAATATGGTTT
>JACXTT010011517.1_pt1 | contig 11828 bp, 11 predicted proteins | sample 9270951 | NCBI WGS metagenome assembly JACXTT01 (sample SAMN15532306, study PRJNA645909) | rock metagenome | isolation source: weathered quartz diorite | place: Puerto Rico | collected 2017-06-21 | reverse complement strand
ACGCGTCGCCGACATGCGGCCCTCGGCCTGTGCCGACGCCACTTCGAAGCCATCGGCAGTAGCGACCACTGCGGCAGTGATGCTCGGCACGTCACTCATCAATTTGCGCAGTGCTTCTTCACAGATTCCAACGTAGGCATTGCCAAGTACGTTCAACACAGAATCGGATTTCATCAATTGGTCATCTCGTAGGCTTCAATCTGCTGGAGCAAGGCCTCCAGCAGTAACAGAACGTCATCGCGCTTGCGCACGTCGACGGCAAAAACCGGCAGGCACAAACCGCGAGCCTGCAATGCCTCGGTGTAATCATGGATACGTGCAGATCCCTCTGTGGAGCGGCCAACGCCGATCACGATCGAGGAACTGCGCGCCAACTTCTCAAATGCATCGAGATAGATTTGCATCTGGGCAACAGCATCCTCGCGGCTGTTGTCGAGCAGGAGCACCATGCCGAGCGCGCCCTGCATCACGATCTTCCACATGAATTCGAAACGGGTCTGGCCCGGCAGGCCATAAAGCCTCAGGCGCTCGCCACCTTCCAGCATGGCTTCACCGTAATCGAGACCCACCGTGGTTTCGGCCTTGCCGTGCTGCGCCTTGTCGATGTTTGCCGCTTCGGTACTGACTGGCGCGATATCGCTTATCGAGCGAATCGCAGTGGTTTTTCCAGCACCCATCGGCCCTGCAAAGAGCAGTTTCAACTCCTGTGCCGGCATCCTCAGTTGGCCCCGAGGGCCAGGGCTTTGCGAATACGCTGCAGCATGCCGCCTGCAAGTGATGCTTCAGGATTGATTCGGACGCTGCTCATTTCGGCGCGTGGTGCCGGCTGCGCTTCTTCCAGGAAACCGCAGAGCGCGCAGGCGTTGAGGAAACCGCTCACCCGTGCCTCCGACAAGCCAGTCGCCTCGATCAGTTCTGCTGGCGTCATGCTCTTGTGGGTCAGCAACGCGGTGCACTTGATATCGGAACTGCGACGACCGATCAGGCCAAAGTCCGGCCAGCGCTTGAGCTTGTAGGACTTGCGTGAATCCAGCCTGGAAAGCAGACGCGACTGCGAGGTGCTGACACCGATTGCCCACAATGCCGCATCCCATGGGATGCGTTCATGCATTTCCTGCTCCATGCGACGCAGCTTGTCGAGATCAGCTGCCAGCAGCGGCTGCAGCGTGACATCTTCCATGATCAATTGCGCGATGCCATCCACATCCAGCGGACGCGGCCAGTGAATCATCTGTCGCGCGGGGCTGATCAGTCCGGTCTTGTTGCCAACGGTGATCGACACGGCGATGAGGTCACGCATCTGCATCGCGCTGTCCAGGCGTTCACACAAACTGGCGTGTCTTGCAGAGCCAAGGCCCATTTGCATCTGGCTGATCTGCGCATAGGCAGCCTGCAGGCAATGCATCAGGCGATCGGCACGCAGTGGCAAGGTCAGGCCGTCTTCGCCCGGGTCTTCGACCGAGCAGGGAATGAATACGTGCTTGGCACGCTCACTGGACGAAGGCTTGCCCTCACGGCGCAACAGCGCCAGTGCCAGCGGACTCGTTGGGCTATAAACAATGACATCGGCGTTGATGTCTTCAGAATGCTGCCAGACCACCGAGGTCTTGTTCTTGAGGATGCCCAGCAGCGATTTCAGCGACGCCTCGACATGACCATCCAATCCTATGCAGGCCAGCGAATAGGCGGTGCTTTTTTTCGGCGAACTGTTGAACATTTTGGATCTCCCTGAGCCTGAATGTACTTTTCCGTCATGTCGTCCCTTGAGATCGATATGACGCAGCAGTAAATGCGATGGAGGGATTGTTCAGGACAACGACACGATCAGTCGTCGATCACCGATAGTCGGTAGGAATTTTCCGAATAGCGCCAATTTGCTGACGCAAACCGGAAATGAACGTAGCGATTCCGCGGACAAGCGGTAACGGACCGGCTGCCGCGGTTCAGGACTCAGCCGATGCAACCGCCGGTGGCGCGCTCGTGACCACCGAGATCGGTACGCGATTCAATCTGCCTGAAACCTGCCTGCGCGAGCAATTCACGAACAGCGGCAGCCTGATCGTAGCCATGCTCCAGCAACAGCCAGCCACCGGATTGCAGGTGTTCGGGCGCAGCAGCAACGATCTCGCGGATGGCATTGAGCCCATCACCGCCATCCGTGAGTGCCATCAAGGGTTCGTGACGCAAGGTTTGCAGATGCGTATCGCCAAGCGTGATGTATGGCGGATTGGAAACGATCAGATCGCAGCGCTCGCCTGCCAATGGCTCCAGCCAGCTGCCATTGCGGAAACTGACCCGCTGCAATTCCAGCTGATGTGCATTGTCGCGCGCGATGGCGAGTGCGGCATCAGAAAAATCCGTGGCGATCACCTTGGCATCAGCGCGTTCGGTAGCCAGCGCCAACGCAATCGCGCCGCTGCCAGTCCCAAGGTCCGCAATGCGCGGCCCGCGCTGGTCGCGCACGACTTCCAGCGCCCACTCCACCAGCAACTCCGTTTCAGGACGAGGCACCAGAACGCCGGGACCAACCTTGAGTGTCAGCGTCCAGAAACCTTTCTCGCCGGTGAGATAGGCCACCGGCTCCTGTTTGGCGCGACGCGCAACCAGCTTGTCGAATGCGCTTTTTGTCTCTGCATCCAGGGGCTCGTTCAGCCGCATGAAGATCTGCGCACGGTTCCAGCCCGTGAGATGACCCAGCAGCAACTCGGCATCAAGGCGCGGGCTGTCACTGACCGGTTCGATCAGGGCTTGCGCCGCCAACAATGCCTCGCCAACGTTCATGGCGTGATCTTACTCGCCGATCTCGGCCAACAGTTCCGCCTGATGCTCCGCAAGCAGCGGCTTGATCACCGGATCCAGATCGCCCATCACGATGCGCTCCAGCTGGTAGAGCGTCAGGTTGATGCGGTGATCGGTCACGCGGCCCTGCGGATAGTTGTAGGTACGGATGCGCTCGGAGCGATCGCCGGTGCCGACGAGTTTCTTGCGCGTCGCCGCCATTTCGCTTTCCTGCTTGCTGCGCTTGGCATCGAGCAGTCGTGAACCCAGCAGCGCCATCGCCTTGGCGCGGTTCTTGTGCTGGCTGCGTTCTTCCTGGCACTCGACGACAACACCCGTTGGAATGTGGGTGATACGAATCGCCGATTCCGTCTTGTTCACGTGCTGGCCACCGGCGCCGGATGAACGATAGGTATCAATCTTCAGATCCGCCGGATTGACATCAATCTGCGCTTCTTCGATTTCCGGCAGCACGGCAACCGTGGCTGCGGAGGTATGAATACGTCCCTGCGTTTCCGTCTCGGGCACGCGCTGCACGCGATGCGCGCCGGACTCGAACTTGAGCACCGAGTACGCACCAAATCCTTCGATGCGGGAAATGATTTCGCGGAAACCGCCGTGCTCGCCTTCGTTCATCGACAGCACTTCGATCTTCCAGCCCAGCTGCTCGGCGTACTTGGAATACATGCGGAACAGATCGCCCGCGAAGATCGCGGCCTCGTCACCACCAGTGCCGGCGCGGATTTCGAGGAAGACGTTGTTGGCGTCGAGTGGATCCTTGGGCACCAGATGCGCTTGAAGGTCTTTTTCCAGCTGCTCCAGCTTGGTCTTGGCCTGCGGCAGCTCTGCCTCCGCCATCTCGCGCATGTCGCGATCAGGGTCTGACTGCATCTGCTCCAGGCTTTTGATTTCCTCCTGCGTGGCCAAAAACGCGGAGAAGGTTTCAGACAAGGGGCCGAGCTGCGCATATTCCTGCGACATGCGCCGGAACTTGTCGGTGTTGTTGATCACTTCCGGCGTCGACATTTCGCCCGCGATTTCTTCGCGGCGGTCGGCCAGTTGCTGGAGCTTGGTAAGGAAACTTTCTTTCATGTCGTTCCTGCCTTCATCGCATCAGGAGACGAGAACGGAATGAAAGATGCAGGCGGGAGATCGCCAGCTTTCAGACGCTCCCCCTCCCGCACGGGAGAGGGATCTGTCTAATTTTCGGAATCCGGGAGGCCGTACAACTTGCGTGCGGCGTTCAGCAGCAGCGCCTGTTCGACGGCATTGGCGTGACGCAAGGCCTGGCTGGGCGCATGCATCAGCTTGTTGCTGAGGGTATCAGCAAGAAAATTCATCACGTCTTCCGGCGACTCTCCGGAAGCAAGACGGCGGCGTGCCTTTTCCAGCACGTCGTCACGCTGCGTACGCGCATGTGCGCGGAGCTGTGAAATGGTGGCGGCGGCATCACGGCCTTCGAGCCAGTGGCTGAATTCCTGCGCGTATTCACGCACCAGGACCTCGGCCTGCTGCGCAGAGGCTTCGCGCAGCTTCATGTTTTCTTCAATGACGGCACGCAAGTCATCGACGGTATAGAGATAGACGTCTTCCATCTTGCCAATGCGCGGATCAATGTCGCGCGGCACGGCAAGGTCGATCATGAACACCGGCTTGCGACGGCGGCGCTTGCCCGCGGCCAGTTCCATCACCGGCTGTTCCAGCACGTAACCGCTGGCGGCGGTGCTGGAGATGATCAGGTCGGCATTGCCGACATGGCCTTGAAGATCGTTGAGGCTGATGGCGTAGCCGTGCACTTCGCGCGCCAGTTTTTCCGCGCGTTCAAGGCTGCGGTTGGCGACGACGATGTGGCCGATGCCATGCTGGTTGAGGTAACGCGCAATCAGCTGGATCATTTCGCCCGCGCCGATCAGCAATGCGGTCTGTTCGTGCAGGTCGGCAAAGATGCGCTTGGACATCTGCACCGCGGCGTAAGCCATCGATACCGGATGCGCGCCCACCTGCGTTTCGTTGCGGACCAGCTTGGCGACGGCAAACGAATGCTGGAACAGCCGTGACAGCACCGGGCCGAGCGAACGGTTTTCGTTGGCAACGGCAAACGACTGCTTCATCTGTCCCAGAATCTGCGGCTCGCCCACCACCATCGAATCCAGGCCGGAGGCGACACGCAGGCTGTGCGTGATGCTGCCGTTGTCACGATGAGTGTAGAGGAATTTTTCCAGGTAGCCTTCCGGCGCCTGGCGCTCACGCCGCCACCAGTCAAGGATGCGACGCTCTTCGTCCAGCGCGGCCACCGCCATGATCTCGGTGCGGTTGCAGGTGGAAATGATCGCGGCCTCATCCACACCCGGCAGCGCGCGCAGGCGTGTCAGAGCGGGCGAGAGTTCGCTTTCGGCGAACGCCAGCCGCTCACGCGCCTCAACGGGCGCGTTGTGATGCGACAAACCTAGTGTGATCAGTGCCATGAACTGCAATTTTCGATCATGCCCACCGCAGGCACAAGCGAAGTTATGTTTTTATCCGACGAAAGTGTCTGCGTATCTTACGACATATCGTTATTTTATATGCGCTTGAATTTGTATTTGTATACAAATTAAAACTTCGTCACGATGCGGAATCGGGCATGTCCACGCCACTGCAAACGCATCGCAATCATCTTCGCAACATCACGAATCATCTGCGAAATTGAACTGCGATGTGGTAGAAAGGTCTTTCATGCAGATCTCCATTCCGGCACGCCTCCAAGTGAATTCAACGTCCCACATTCGTCCCATTGCCCGCCCCCTGGCACTCACTCTTGTTGCCGCGACACTCGCGCTCGCGGTTCCCGCTGCACATGCAGCGGATGCCGGCAACAGATCCAATATCGCCGCGCAGGTCCACATCATGGCCGGCGAAATGGCGGCAGGACGCAATCAGCCGGGCGTGGCAGCCAGCGAATTCCTGCAGGCGCTGGATACGGTCAAGGATCCCGAACTCGCCAGCCGCGCCACCTCCCTGGCACTGAGCGCACAGGATGCCGACCTGAGCCTGGCTGCCGCAAAACGCTGGCAGCAACTGGAACCAAACTCGCAGGAAGCACGCGAAGTCATCGCCCGCGTTTCCTTGCTCAAAGGCGATCCGGCAGAAACCTATCGCCAGTGCGAAGCCATTATTTCCGGCGTCGCTGGCGGCGTGGATGACGGCTTCATGCAGATTGCACGCTTGCTCAGCCTGGCTGGCCCCGCCCAGGCCAACGATGCAATGAACGTGATGACACAGCTGGTCGCCAAATGGCCCAAGCTGGCTGCCGCCCGCCACGCCATGAGCCTGCTGGCACTGCGCTTTGGCAAGAACGATCAGGCTTATACCGCTGCACAGGAAGCCATTCGACTGGATCCGGCCAATCAGGATCACCGCATGCTGATGGTCGGCGTGCTGGTCAAGCAGGGCAAGATTGACCAGGCCACGGCAGAGTTCGACAAACTGGCCAAGGACAACCCCAAGGCCAGCGACCTGCGCATGGGCTACGCCAAGCTGCTGCTCGAATCCGACCAGCGCGATGCCGCACGCGCGCAGATCCGCCTCGTACTTAAAGACAAACCCGATTATGCCGACGCCCATTACGCACTCGGGGTGATGGCCTTCAATGATCGCGACTTCGACGAAGCCGAGCAGGAATTCAAACGCCTGCTCAATGGCAAGCGCGGCGTGGAGTCCATGTACCAGCTCGGCCGCGTTGAAGAAGCGCGCAGGAATTTTGCCCAGGCCCTCAACTGGTATGAGCAAGTCAACAAGGGCGAAGTCGCGATTGATGCCGTCATACGTCGCGCCTATGTGCTTTCGCAGGTCAAGCAGATTGACGCCGCACAATCGCTGATGGCGCAGCTGCGCGACGAGCTGCCGCAGTATGAACAGCGCTTCTACATGGCCGAAGGCGATCTGCTGGTCAATGCCGGCGAAATGGATCGTGCACTCAAGATCTATGACGAATCCCTGACTGCCCTGCCCGACGATATCGACCTGCTCTACGGCCGCTCACTCGTCTATGAACGCACCGGCAAGATTGACCTGGCCGAGAAAGACCTGCGTGCCATGCTGGCCAGGGATTCGAACGACGCCCGCGCCCTGAACGCGCTTGGCTACATGCTCACCGTGCACAGCGATCGCTATGAAGAAGCCAGCAAGCTGATCAGCCGCGCGCTGGAACTCACGCCCGATGATGCCGCCGTGATGGACAGCCTGGGCTGGGTGCAATTCAAGCTCGGCAAGAAAACCGAAGCCCGCGCGATGCTGCAGAAGGCGTTCGACAAATTCCCCGACCCCGAAGTCGCCGCACACCTGGGCGAAGTGATGTGGTCGATGGGAGAAAAAGATCAGGCGCGCGAACTCTGGCAGAAAGCAATGCAACAATCGCCGGATGCGGACGCCCTGCGGGAAACCGTGGATCGTCTGACAAAATAAGCACACGGGCTCCGGCCCGTCATAAAAACATCAATGAAGTCTCATCTAATAATGACGACAGCAGCACTCATGCTGCTGGGAGGATGCGCCAGCATGGGGCAGAAAAACCAACAAAAAACCGCCGAAGATCATTGGGAAGCCCGCAGCGCACAGCTACAGAACGTTGATCGTTTCCTGATGCAGGCGCGCGGCTCCTATGGCCGCCTGATGCCCGTCAAGGCCGACCTGCGCTGGCAACAGAACGCGGACAACAGCTTTGAACTCCGCGTGTCCGGTCCGTTCGGCATTGGCGCCACCACCATCACCGGCACGCCTGACAACGTGCAGGTGCGCACGCGCAGCGGCACGTACCAGAGCAACAATCCTGAGCAATGGATCCAGGACAAGATGGGCTGGACGCTACCGCTCGCCGGCCTGCGCTTCTGGATCCTGGGCATGCCCTCGCCGCATTCCGATGCCGACATTGATCTTGATCGCGAAGGCCGCGTGCTGACGCTCGAGCAGGACGGCTGGACCCTCAACTACACCGAATACCAGAAAGCCGGCGCCTATCAGTTGCCGCGCAAGTTCGAGGTCAGCAACTCCGACGTCAAGCTGAAAGTCGTTGTGGATTCCTGGGACGATCTACCCTGAAGCAGGCAATGCCCAACTTCCCTTTCACTGCCGAGTTCCCTTGGCCGGCACCGGCCAAGCTCAATCTGTTCCTGCACGTCACCGGCCGTCGTGCTGACGGTTATCACAACCTGCAGACGGTTTTTCAGTTCCTGGATTTTGGCGACAGCCTGTTTTTCGTGCCGCGTGGCGATGGCGTGATCCGTCGCACCAATGGCGTCAGCGACATTCCTGAAGAACAGGATCTGGTGGTGCGCGCCGCACAGGCATTGCAACGCGCCAGCGGAGCAGGACTGGGTGCCGACATCGCACTGACCAAGCGCATTCCCATCGGCGGCGGACTTGGCGGCGGTTCATCCAATGCCGCGACCACGCTCGTTGCACTCAATCGTTTATGGAACCTGGGCTTTGCCACCGACGAACTCGCCACCATCGGCCTCAAGCTCGGCGCGGACGTGCCAGTGTTTGTTCGCGGCCTGGCGTCGTGGGCCGAAGGCGTCGGCGAACACTTGCGGCCACTGAATCTGCCCGAGCCCTATTATTTGGTGTTGACGCCACCAGTTGCCGTCAGCACCGGCGAAATTTTCAATGCACCAGAGTTGCCACGCGCCAGCGAACCCATCACCCCCGAGGCATTCCTCGGCGGTGAAGGCCAGAACGATTGCGAAGCCGTCACCTGCTCCCGCTATCCGCAAGTGCGCGAGGCACTCGACTGGCTACGCAAATTCGGCCCGGCCCGCATGTCCGGCACCGGCGCATCGGTATTTCTGGCCTGCTCCTCCCGCGCCGAAGCGCGCGGCCTGCAAGATCAGGCCCCCAAGCACTGGCACTCTTTTGTAGCGGCTGGCCTCAATCAATCTCCGCTGAGAGCCATTGGCTAAGGCAAAATTTCTGCCCCCATTTGCCGAACAATGGATGCAATCAAAGGTGACGCAGGTATAATGCGCGCCGCTTTAGACGGTGCTCATATTGGGGAGTCGCCAAGTGGTAAGGCAGCGGGTTTTGATCCCGCCATTCCCAGGTTCGAATCCTGGCTCCCCAACCATCTGCCTTCGTCTTAACGCTATATATTGTTGACTGCGTCAGCTTTGCCTTTCCGCTAAACCTTACAGATTTAACGAGACCGCATATGAGCGACTCCAAGCTGATGCTCTTTTCGGGCAACGCCTGTCCCAAACTTGCCCAGGACATCGCCGGTTATTTGAAGCTGCCACTCGGCCAGGCTTCGGTAGGTCGCTTCTCCGATGGTGAAGTGCAGGTTGAAATTCTCGAGAACGTGCGCGGTCGCGACGTTTTCGTCATCCAGTCCACCTGCGCCCCGACCAACGACAACCTCGTTGAACTGCTGATGATGCTGGACGCCCTGCGTCGCGCATCGGCCGGCCGCCTCACCGCCGTCATTCCCTACTTTGGCTACGGTCGCCAGGACCGTCGCCCGCGCAGCGCGCGCGTGCCGATCTCCGCCAAGGTGGTTGCCGACATGATCTCCCTCGGTGGCGCCAACCGCGTCCTCACGGTTGACCTGCACGCTGACCAGATCCAGGGCTTCTTCGATATCCCTGTCGACAACGTTTACTCCTCGCCCGTGCTGCTCGGTGACATCTGGCGCCAGAAGTACGAGAACCTGATCGTGGTTTCACCTGACGTTGGCGGCGTGGTCCGCGCCCGCGCAGTGGCCAAGCGCCTCGACGACGCCGACCTGGCGATCATCGACAAACGCCGTCCGAAGGCCAACGAATCAAAAGTGATGAACATCATCGGCGACGTCGACGGCAAAACCTGCGTCATGGTCGATGACATGGTCGATACCGCCGGCACGCTGTGCAAGGCCGCGGCAGCACTGAAGGAACACGGCGCCGTCAAGGTCGTGGCCTACGTCACCCACCCTGTTCTCTCCGGCCCGGCCGTGAGCAACATCACCAACTCGCAGCTCGATGAACTGGTCGTCACCGACTCGATCCCGCTCTCGCCTGCAGCGGCCAAGTGCCCGAAGATTCGCCAGATCTCCATCGGCGGCCTGCTCTCCGAAACCATCCGCCGCATCAGCGCGGAAGAATCGGTCAGCTCGCTGTACATCGACTGATCAATTGCTCCATGCATCATCAAAACGGCGGCCTTCGGGTCGCCGTTTTGCTTTATCCGGATGGAGTTTGTTTTAATTAGTTTAATTAAATTTAATTAAACGTTATTTAAAAACATACTCCCGATGCCGGCCTTTCATTCAGGCATCGCCAAAAAGGCATTTCAAACAGCCATTTCCCCTCGCATCCGGCTTTGCGCAATAGCCCTGCGCCCGGTAGAATGCGCGCCCCTTCGTACCTGGTCGCGGGTGCGGGGTTCATTTATTGGAGAGTTATTGTGAAAACGAATTTCGTAGTTAATGCCGAAGCACGTACGCTGCAAGGAACGGGTGCGAGCCGCCGTCTGCGTCGTACGGGTAAGGTTCCTGCCATCATTTATGGTGGCAAGGATGCCGCTCTGGCCGTGTCACTGGACCACAATGAACTGTGGAACCACCTCAAGACCGAAGCCTTCTACTCGCACATCCTGACCCTGAAGCTCAACGGCCAGGACCAGCAGGTTGTATTGAAGGACATGTCGCGCCACCCCGTGAAGGACACCATCCTGCACCTCGACCTTCAGCGCGTTCTGGCTGACGTTCTGCTGCGCATGCATGTTCCCCTTCACTTCACCAACGCTGAAATTGCTCCTGGCGTGAAGGTTGCCGGCGGTATCGTCGAGCATCACCTCAACCAGGTTGAAGTTGAATGCTTGCCCAAGGACCTGCCTGAGTTCATCGAAGTTGACCTGTCGAAGCTGGAACTGAACGACACCGTTCACCTCTCGCAGCTCAAGCTCAGCGCTGGCGTTGAACTGGTTCAGCTCAAGCACGACAACGACCAGTCGGTTGTTGCCATTCACCTGCCGCGCGCTGCTGCAGTTGAAGAAGTGGTTGCTGCCCCGGTCTCTGCTGAAGTACCTGCTGCCAACCAGAAGGCTCCGGCTGCTCCTGCAGCTGCTGCTCCTGCGAAGGACGCGAAGAAGAAGTAATTCTTCCCGATGCGAATCAGCCCCGTCCGCCTGCGCAAGTGGCCGGACGGGGTTTTCGTTTAGAACGCAGAAAACATTCCCTCGCATATGTCCTCGACCCTTCGCGCGATCATCGGCCTCGGCAACCCCGGCTCCGAATACGAACGCACCCGTCACAACGCGGGCTTCTGGTTCGTGGAGCAACTCGCAGCCGCGGAACGCACCAGCTTTCGCGCGGAATCGAAGTTCCAGGGCGAGCTGGCACGCATCAAGTGCGGCGGCGAAGATTTGCTGTTGTTCAAGCCGATGACATTCATGAATCGCAGCGGCGAGCCCACGCAGAAGCTGGCACAGTTCTACAAGCTCACACCGCAGGACATTCTTGTTGCGCACGATGAACTCGACATGCCCGCGGGCACCACGCGCCTGAAAGCCGGCGGCGGTCATGGCGGTCACAACGGCCTGCGTTCAATGCATCAACATTTCGGCCCCGATTACTTGCGCCTGCGGATTGGCATCGGCCATCCCGGCCACAAGGATCTGGTCCACAACTACGTACTCGGCCGCGCCAGCAAGACGGACGAGCAATTGATCAACGACTCGTTGATCTCGGCGGCAGCTGCAATCCCGGTCTGGCTCACGCAGAACTGGGACAAGGCCGTGCATCAATTACATAGCGTCAAATAAAGAGAACACACAATGGGTATCAAATGCGGAATCGTCGGTCTTCCCAACGTTGGCAAGTCGACGCTGTTCAATGCGCTGACCAAGGCGCAGATCGCTGCGGAAAACTATCCCTTCTGCACCATTGACCCGAACGTCGGCGTCGTCGGCGTGCCCGACCCGCGCCTTGATGCGCTGTCCGCCATCGTCAAGCCACAGCGCGTGCTGCCTGCAAGCGTTGAGTTCGTCGACATCGCCGGCCTCGTTGAAGGCGCCAGCGAAGGCAAGGGCAAGGGCAATGC
>JACXTT010011516.1_pt1 | contig 11828 bp, 13 predicted proteins | sample 9270951 | NCBI WGS metagenome assembly JACXTT01 (sample SAMN15532306, study PRJNA645909) | rock metagenome | isolation source: weathered quartz diorite | place: Puerto Rico | collected 2017-06-21 | reverse complement strand
GATGCGGGCAGCGGCTAGACTCCACGCTGCGACTGTCCAGTCAGGGGCGATCGCCGCTACGCCAGTGTCAAGGTTATCGAGCAGCACTCTCGGGTCCATTCAACACTGCTCCTCATCCCGGGAACACAAAACCCCGTCGAGCCGGATCGCGGGCGCAACGGGGCCGGGGACGACAGTGCCATGTCTGGAGGCTATATCACCATGAGTGGTCGGGGGTTCCGAAGTCAAGAGGGAAGGCGCCTGCTTTGCGTGAGCGCGGCGCTTTCCAGGGGGTGACCGCCGTCACCTTTCCCTACACAATGGGGGGTTTTCGTACGCCCGGCCCCCAGTCGCGCACGCTGTCCTCGTCCGGCGCTTCTTGCACCTCCCGCTCGGCCTGCTCCAGCTCGGGGTAGTCGATCTCGTCCGCGTCGCCCGAGCCCCCGCCTCGGCGGGCCGTCGGCTCGGGGGCGTCGTCGCGGCCGCTGAACAAGAACCAGGCGAGGAGGAGGAGGAGGGCACCCAGGATGGCCAGCGGAACGATCACCCGGTCACCCCCGCGCGTCCGGGCACCGGCTCCGCCGCATCACACATCCAGATTCCTCACGAACTTCGCGTTCTCCTCGATGAACTTGCGGCGCGGCTCGACTTCGTCCCCCATCAACGTCTCGAACAGCTGCGACGCTTCGAGCGCGTCCTCCATGGTCACCTTCAACAGGGTGCGCTTGGTTGGGTCCATGGTGGTGTCGCGCAGCTGGTCGGGGTTCATCTCGCCCAACCCCTTGTACCGCTGGATCACGACGTTGGCCGACGTCTCGGCGCCGTTGGAGAGTCGCTTGACGTAGCCATCGCGCTCCTTCTCGCTGTAGGCGTAGTAGACTTCCTTGCCTTTGGCGACCCGGAACAGCGGCGGCTGCGCGATGTAGACGTACCCGGCGTCGATCAGCTCCTTCATCTCCTTGTAGAAGAAGGTGAGCAGCAGCGTACGGATATGGGCGCCGTCGACGTCGGCGTCGGTCATGATGATGATCTTGTGGTAGCGCGCGTCGGCGATCTTGAAGTCCTCCCCCACGCCGGTGCCGATCGCGGTGATCATGATCCGGATCTCCTCGTTGGAGAGGATCTTGTCGATCCGGGCCTTTTGCACGTTGAGGATCTTGCCGCGCAGTGGCAGGATGGCCTGGAATTCACGGACGCGCGCCATCTTGGCCGATCCGCCGGCGGAGTCGCCCTCGACCAGGAACATCTCGCACAGGTTCGGGTCGTCGAGCGAGCAGTCGGCGAGCTTGCCGGGCAACAGGCCGCCGTCCAGCCCGCTCTTCTTGCGGACTAGCTCGCGCGCCTTCCGCGCCGCCTCGCGCGCCCGTGCCGCGCTGACCGCCTTCGCGATGATCGCCCGGGCCACGCTCGGATTCTTGTCGAAGAACTCGCCGAGCGCGTCGTTCACCACGCTCTTGACGATGCCCTCGATCTCAGAGTTACCCAGCTTGGTCTTGGTCTGACCCTCGAACTGTGGATTCTTCACCTTCACGTGCAGGACGCAGTTCAATCCTTCGCGCACGTCGTCGCCCGTGAGGGTGAATTCCTCCTTCTTCAGGAGGCCGTCCTTTTTGGCCCACTCGTTGATGGTGCGGGTGAGGGCCGATTTGAATCCCGTGAGATGGGTGCCGCCCTCGTGCGTGTTGATGTTGTTGACGAAGGTGAACGTGTTCTCGCTGTACTGGTCGTCGTACTGGATGGCGCCTTCGACCTCGACCCCCTCGCGGGCAGCCTCGAATACGATCGGCTTGGCGTGCAGCGGCCGCCGCGTCCCCAGCAACCACTTCACGAACTCGGCGAGCCCGCCCTTGTAGACGTAGGTCTCTTCCCGGTGCTGCCCCTTGCGCTCGTCTTTGAGCGTGATCGCTAGGCCCTTATTCAGGAACGCCAGCTCGCGCAACCGGTTGGCGATGGTCGCGTAGTCGAACCGGGTCTCGGTAAAGATCTGTGTGTCGGGCTTGAACCAGACGGTCGTCCCTGTTCCCTTGGCTTTCCCGACGACCTCGAGCTTCGTGGTCGTGTCGCCGCGCGCGAACGCCATGTGGTGGCGCTTGCCGTCGCGGTCCACCCAGACCTCGAGCTGCTCCGACAGCGCGTTCACCACCGACACGCCTACGCCGTGCAGCCCGCCCGATACTTTGTAGGTGCTCTTGTCGAACTTCCCGCCGGCGTGCAGCATCGTCAGCGCCACTTCGACGCCGGGTTTCTTCTCCGTCTTGTGGATATCGACCGGGATGCCGCGGCCGTTGTCGGTCACGGTGACCGCGTTGTCCGGGTGGATCGTCACGTCGATCCGCGTGCTGTAGCCCGCCAGCGCCTCGTCGATTGAGTTGTCCACCACCTCGTAGACCAGATGGTGCAGCCCGCGGCCCGACACCGACCCGATGTACATCGCGGGCCGACGCCGCACCGCTTCCAGGCCCTTCAGGACCTGGATCGAGTCGGCCTGGTAGTTGCCGTTGCCCTTGGGCGCCTTGCCGGCTTCAGGTTTCGCCTTGGCCATAGATCTCTAGCGTGAGAGAAGCCAGCGTATCGTCTTGATGCGACCCGCGCCGCGACCCGCGTTGAGCCGGGCCATGATCTCGGGTGTCATCAGCTGCAGCTCGGTCATCCAAGCGCTGGTTGCGACCCGCACGAACAGCGTCCCGTCCGCAGTGACGGACTCCGGCTCGGTCACCGCCGCGATCGGCGGACCGACCAGCCGGGGCCACTCCGGCACCACCTGCGCCTGGGCAAGGCGGCGCTCCAGCCCCGTGCGGGAGAGGTAGGTCTGCAAGGCCTCCCGAATCGTCACGGGCCGCCGCGATTGGGGCTTTGTCATCCCTGGAAAATTAGCCGGAAGTCATTGTCAGGTCAAGACTTACTTGCGGTGGCGTCAGGGTCCCCGGACGATCACCGCGGTGTCCAACACCCCCATAAACCCCACCACATCGCGGGCCTGCAGCCGCACCAGGATGCGGTCCCCCAGCGCGTGGCCGCTGCGGATCGGGAAGCGGAAGTGGGATTGGTAGGTCTGCTGGAAGAAGCCGTCATCGCCCAAGCGGAGCGTATCAACGGTAACCCACACGGAGTCGATGCCGTCTCGGTCATCAGCCCGCACGCTCCCGGTGAGCGTGTCAGGTGAGCCCACGCTGTCCTTGTCGAGGGTGATGCCCAGAACCGGGGGGGCGGGGCGCGGCCGGTCGCCCAGACACGCGGCCACGGCGGCCAGCGCCAGGCTTCCCGCGATCAGCGACCCTCGAACTTTGCCTGACGCTTTTCCAGGAATGCGGTCAGCCCTTCTTTCATGTCCTTGGTGGCGGCTAGGAGACCGAAGTGGTTGGCTTCGAGTAGCAGGCCTTCGTCCAGGGTCATCTCCAGCCCCTGGTCCACAGCCTCGAGGGCGAGCTGCACGGCGAGCGGCCCCATCGTGAGGATACCCCGCAGCAGCTTCTCGGATTCGGCGAGGAGTTGCCCGGCGGGGACCACCTTGTTGACGAGCCCGATGCGGTAGGCCTCCTCCGCGCCGATCATCTCGCCCGTGAGGATCAGCTGTAACGCCACGCCCTTGCCCACGAGCCGCGGTAGGCGCTGCGTGCCGCCGTAGCCGGGGGCGATGCCGAGCTTCACCTCGGGCTGGCCGAACTTGGCGGTGTCGGCGGCGATGCGCAGGTGGCACGCCATGGCGAGCTCACAGCCGCCGCCCAGGGCAAACCCGTTGACAGCGGCAATGACCGGCTTGCCGCAGGTCTCGAGGCGACGCAGGACCGCTTGGCCTCGGAGGGCCCGTGTCTTCCCGTCGAAGGGCCCCTGCTTGGCGAGGTCGGCGATGTCGGCGCCGGCCACAAATGCCTTGGGACCAGCCCCGGTGAGAATGGCGCCGTTGATCGCCGCTTCGGTGGCGATCCGCGCGGCGGCGTGGCCGAGCTCGTCTACCACTTGATCGTTGAGCGCGTTGAGCTTGTCGGGGCGATTGATGGTGAGGAACGCGATGCCCTCTTTGATCTCGAACAGGAGAGTTTGGTAGCTCATGGAGAGAAAGGTAACGCGGAACTCGGAATGCGGAACGCGGAACGGCACGGGTGGTTTTCGACGCCGTTGGCTCGGCTCGAACCCGTGTCAGTTGTTCCGCGTTCCACGTTCCGCGTTATGTTCTCTCCATGTCCGTCCAAGCGATCGCCTGGGCCCCCTCCGGCGCCGTGCGCGTCGTCGATCAGCGCGCGTTGCCGGAGGACTATGTCACGCGCGATCTCGATACGGTCGAGCAGATGGCCGACGCGATCCGCACGCTGCAGGTGCGGGGCGCGCCCTTGATCGGGATCGCGGCGGCTATGGGGCTCGTCGCCGGGCTCCGCGAGTTGCGCGCCGAGCCGCGCGAGCCATTCCTCGCGCGGCTGCACGCCCTGGCCGCCCAGCTCGGCGCCACGCGACCGACGGCAGTCAATCTCCGCTGGGCACTGGACCGGATGGTGGGCGTCGCGCATGCGACGTCCGGGGACGGCGGCGGGGTGTGGGAGCGGCTCCAGGCCGAGGCGACGGTCATTTGGGAGGAGGACCGCGCCATGTGCCGCCGCATCGGCGAGTGCGGGCTGGCACTGCTACCCGACGGCGCGAAGGTTCTCACCCACTGCAATGCCGGCGCGTTGGCGACGGGGGGGATTGGCACGGCGCTCGCCCCGATCTACCTGGCGCACGACGCGGGCCGCGACCTCCATGTCTTCGTGGGCGAGAGCCGTCCGGTGCTCCAGGGGAGCCGGCTCACCGCCTGGGAGCTGACCCACGCCGGCATCCCCTGTACGGTGATCCCCGATGCGGCGGCGGGGGCGCTGATGCGCGCGGCCCAGGTGGACTTGGTGCTGGTCGGCGCGGATCGTATCGCCAGGAACGGGGACTTCGCGAACAAGATCGGGACCTACGCCCTGGCCGTCCTCGCCCGCCACCACGGCGTCCCCTTCTATTGCGCCGCGCCCTGGTCCAGCGTGGACGCCGACCTGGCGAGCGGCGACGGCATCCCGATCGAGCAGCGTGCTCCCCAGGAAGTGACGACCGTGGCGGGCCGCAGGGTCGCGCCGGCGACGGCGGCAGCGCTCAACCTCGCTTTCGACGTGACCCCCGCGCGCTATGTGACGGGATTCCTCACGGATCGCGGGCTTGTGCAGCCGCCGTTCGCGGCATGACCGCTATCCTCGCCCTCGACCAGGGCACCACTGGCGCGACCGCCCTCGTCGTCGCGGACGACGGCCGCATCCTGGGCCGGGGCCATCGCGAGATCACCCAGCACTTCCCGGAGCCCGGCCAGGTCGAGCACGATCTCGAAGAGATCTTCCGTAAGACTCTGGAAGCGGCGCGCGAGGCGCTCCAGCGGACGAAGGTGAGACCCACGGCTCTGGGCATCACCAACCAGCGCGAGACCGTGTGCGCTTGGGATCGCAGGACCGGCGAGCCGCTGCACCGGGCGATTGTGTGGCAGGACCGCCGCACCGCACCGCGCTGCCTGGAGCTCACGAAGCACCGCCGCGCCGCGCCGATCCGCGCGCGCACCGGCCTGGTGCTCGATCCCTACTTCTCGGCCACCAAGATCGAATGGTTGCTCGAGCACCTCCCCGGCCTTCGGGACCGGGTCGCCGCCGGGGAGGCGGTGTTCGGCACCGTGGACTCCTGGTTGCTGTTCCGGCTCAGCAACGGTCGCGCCTACGCGACCGATCACACCAACGCGTCACGCACGATGCTGTACAATATCGAGGAGCGCACCTGGGACCCGTGGCTGCTCGACCTGTTCGGCGTGCCTCGGTACGCGCTCCCGGAAGTCCGCCCCTCGAGTGGCACGTTCGGCGTGTGCGCAGCCGAGCACTTCGGCGCGGAGATCCCCGTGATGGGGGTCGCGGGCGATCAGCAGGCCGCGCTGTACGGTCAGGGATGCTGGCGGGCAGGGCAGGCGAAGAATACGTACGGCACGGGGGCGTTCATGCTGCTCAACACGGGCCGCAAGCGCGCGACCTCCCGGCGCGGGCTGCTGACGACGATCGCCTGTGGGCCGCGCGGGGAGCCGGTGTACGCACTGGAGGGGAGCGTCTTCATCGCCGGCGCGGCCGTCCAGTGGCTCCGCGACGGTCTCCAGATCATCGCCAGTGCCGCCGAGACCGAGCCGCTCGCCCGCGGCGTGCCGGACACGGGTGGCGTCACCTTCGTCCCCGCGTTCGTCGGGCTGGGCGCGCCGCACTGGGAGGCTGGAGCCCGAGGCACCATCGTCGGCCTCACCCGCGGCACCACCCGTGCCCACCTCGTGCGCGCGGCGCTCGAGGCCATGGCGTTCAGCACCAAAGAGGTTCTCGGCGCCATGACCGCGGACGCGCGCCTGCGCCTGGCGGCCCTGCAAGTGGACGGCGGCGCCGCCGCCAACGACTGGCTGATGCAATTCCAGGCGGACCTGCTCGGCGTGCCGGTGGCGCGCCCCGACGTGATCGAGACGACGGCTCTCGGTGCCGCGGCGCTCGCCGGGCTCGCGGCCGGCATGTGGAAGACCCCGGAGCAGTTCCTTGCGGGTCGGCATTTCACGCGCTTCACGCCGAGTGCCGAGGCCGCCGCGCGCCGGGCCCGCACCGCCGACTGGCTCCGAGCGGTCGACGCCGCCCTTCACTGGGCGGTGGCCGGCAGGGGAAGGCGGCGCCCGTCGTGAGGCCGCTCGTGGCAGTGGTGGGCGGCAGCACGTGCACGCCCGACGAGGCCGCCGCCGCCGCGACGGTTGGCCGCCTCCTCGCCGACACCGGCGCTGTCATCCTGTGTGGTGGTTTGGGCGGCGTCATGGAGGCCGTGGCCAGGGGCGCGCAGGAGGCCGGTGGGGGGATCACCGTGGGGCTGCTGCCGGGGAGCGACCCGGGAGATGCGAATGCCGCCATCGACGTTCCGCTCGCGACCGGGATGGGGGAGATGCGCAACGCTCTGATCGTGCGAGCGGCTCGCGCGGTGATCGCGATCGGGGGCGGGGTGGGCACGCTCTCGGAGATCGCCCTCGCCGTGCGGATCGGCACACCGGTGGTCGGGCTTCACGATAACTTCGCCGGGGCCATCGACATCCCGCGCGTCCAGACTCCGGCTGAGGCGGTGCGGTGGGCCCTCACCCGGGGTATAATACCGTCATGAACGCGGGCGCGAAGTTCACTATCGGAGCGGTGCTGATCGTGGGCTCGGTCGGCTGGCTGATGGCCTCCGGGATCAAGCAGACCGGCCAGTACTTCCTGACGCCGAGTGAGCTCTCCCAGAAAGTGGCCGCGGATCCTTCCTTTTTCGACATCGGCATGAAGGTCGGCGCCCGCGTCGTGCCGGGGACCGTCACCCGCGACGTGGCGACCCAGACCCTGACCTTCCGCATCGCCGACGGCAGCGCCAGTTACCCGGTCACCTTCCACGGGCTGCCCCCCGACACCTTCACCGATTCCGTCGAGGTTGTGGTCGAAGGCCGGCTGCAGAAGGACGGCCTGATCCACGCGACCAACGTGCTCGCCAAGTGCGGATCGCGCTACGAAGCGGTGCCGAAAGCTTAGATGACGCTGCTCGGCACGCTGGCGCTGTGGATGGCCCTCCTGCTCGGCGTGTGGGGTGTGATCGCGGGGTTCGCGGGGGGCCGCACCGGGCGTGCCGACCTGCAGCAGAGCGCCCGGCACGCCGTGTTCGCCATGTGCGCGGTCCTCATCGCCGCGGTGGTCTCGCTCGAGATCGCGCTGTTCCACCACGACTTCAACGTCGAGTACGTCGCCGCCTATACCAGCCGCAACCTGCCGACGTTTTACACCTGGTCGGCGCTGTACGCGGGCCAAAAGGGCAGCCTGCTCTTCTGGGCGACGGTCCTCACGATCTTCGGCTCGCTCGCTCAGTGGCTGACGGCGCCGCGCCACCGGGTATACCTGCCGTACGTCGCGGCGGTGACGTGCCTCGTCGCCACGTTCTTCGTGAGCGTGACGGTGTTCGCCGCGAATCCGTTCGATCGCCTGCCGTACACGCCGGTAGACGGGCGGGGCATGAACCCGCAGCTGCAGAACCCGGGGATGGTGTTCCATCCCCCGATGCTCTACCTCGGCTACATCTCGATCACCATCCCGTTCGCCTTCGCCATGTCGGCGCTGCTCTTGAAGAAACTCGACGCCGACTGGCTGGTCGCGATCCGCAAGTGGACGCTGCTGTCCTGGCTGTTTCTCTCGATCGGGATCTGCCTCGGCATGTGGTGGGCCTACGTGGAGCTCGGCTGGGGCGGCTACTGGGCGTGGGACCCGGTGGAGAACGCATCGCTGTTGCCGTGGCTCACGATGACCGCGTTCCTGCATTCGGTGATGATCCAGGAGAAGCGCGGCATGTTGAAGAAGTGGAACCTGGGGCTGATCATCGGATCCTGGCTGCTCTCGATCTTCGGCACGTTTCTCACCCGTTCGGGCGTCATCTCGTCGGTGCACTCCTTCACCCAGTCCCCGGTCGGCTGGTGGTTCCTCGGCTTCCTCGGTATCGCGGGCATTGTGAGCTTCGCGCTCTACGCCAGCCGCATGCCGCTGCTCGTGGCCGAGGCACGCCTGGAGTCGATGGTGAGTCGTGAGGCGGGCTTTCTGTTCAACAACCTGCTGTTCATCGGGATCGCGTTCTCGGTGCTGTGGGGCACGCTCTTCCCCATTCTCTCCGAGCTGGTGCGGGGCACGAAGGTGACCGTCGGCCCGCCGTTCTTCAACCAGGTGAACATCCCCCTCGGACTGGCGCTGCTGGCGCTCACGGGGATCGGACCGCTCATCGCCTGGCGCCGTGCTTCCATTCCCAACCTGCGGCGGCAGTTCGCGGTGCCGGCCGCCGCCGGCGGCTTCACGATGCTCGTGCTGCTCGTCGCCGGGATGCGGGACTTCTACGCGCTCATGGCTATCGCCTTGGGGGGCTTCGTGGCGGCCACGGTGGTCCAGGAATTCGCGCGTGGCGCCCGCGCCCGACACCGCCAATACGGGGAGGCCTACGCCCTCGCCCTGGGCCGACTCATCGCCCGCAACCGGCGTCGCTACGGCGGCTACATCGTGCATACCGGCATGGTCATCCTGTTCATCGCGTTTGCCGGGATGGCGTTCAAGACGGAAACCGAGGCCACGCTCCGGCCCGGGGAGTCGGTGAGCCTGCGGAGCCCCTATGGCTGGACCTATACCTTCACCCACCTCGGCATCTCGCAGTACCAGGCCCTCAATCGCCTCGTCACCGCGGCCACGGTGGAGGTGGCGCGAAACGGGAAGAAGATCGGTCTGCTCTCCACCGAGAAGCGCCAGCACGTGGACGCCACCGGCCGCCCGACGTTCGAGCCATCCACTGCGGTGGGCATCCGCAGCGACTTACGCGAAGATCTGTACGCCGTTCTCGCCGGCGTCGTGAACGGCACGGAGCAGGCCGTGTATCGCTTCACGATCAACCCGCTGGTGTGGTGGGTGTGGTACGGCGGCATGATCGTCGCCCTCGGCGGCCTCATCGTGATGTGGCCGGGTGGCGGCGCGCCGGCCATCAAGCGGTCCCAGGCCGGGTACGCGGTGCGCCTGGTGGGGGAGAAGTGAGGTCGGACCGTCGGACGGTCGGACAGTCGGACTGTGACCGCAGGCAATTCGTCGGGCTCCTCATCGGCGGGCTCTTTCTGTCCATCAGTCCGACTGTCCAGCAGTCCGTCGATTCCTTGCCCTCCGGCCGCCTCTATCAACCCGACTGGGCAGGGCGCTCGATCGAGCCGGTCACGGCCAAGGACAACCTGGCCGCCATCCAGGCGATCGAAAAACGGCTCCGCTGTACCTGTGGCTGCGGGCTCGACATTTACACTTGTCGCACCACCGATTTCTCGTGCACCTATAGTCCTGCCCTCCACCGAGAAGTTCTGGCGAAATACGACGCCGGCCAGTCGGCGCAGCAGATCATTGACGGCTTCGTGCGCGAGCATGGCCAGGCGTCGCTCATGGCACCGCCCAAACGAGGGTTCAACCTGCTGGGGTACTTCCTCCCCGGCACGGCCGTGCTCGCAGCGGCGGTGATGCTCACGCTCGTGCTGCGCCGCTGGGTGCGTGCGTCGGGTCCCGCGGAGCCCGGTTCACCTGCCGCCCCGCACGCCACCCCTGCTGAGCTGGAGGAGCTGCGACGCGAGCTCGATGAGCTCAAGACATGAATGCCGCGTTGGAGTCCGCCCTCGGGGTGTTGCTCGCCACGGCTGCGGTGTGGTTCACGTTGCGCCCGATCCTGCGGCCGTACACGGCGGAGTCGGGCGGGGACGGCGCAGCTGGCGAGGGTGATGAGGCTGACGAGGACGTCAGTCCCCGCGCAGTCGCCGTGCGGGCGCTCAAGGAAATCGAGTTCGACCGGGCGACCGGCAAACTCTCCGATGCTGATTACGAAGCTCTGAAACGGAAGTACACGGGCCTGGCGTTGGAAGCTGTACGGGATGCGAGAAGCGGGATGCGGGATGCGACGGGCTCGCGGCAAGGGGCCCATCCCGCATCGCCTATCCCGCATCCCGCGTGTCCCACCCATGGCCTCCGCCCGGAGCCCGGTGCCGAGTTTTGCACCGAGTGCGGCCGCCGGTTGGGGAGCGCCCCCGGCTATTGCGCTCGTTGCGGCACCAGTCTCGCTGTGGACGCCAGCTACTGCAACGCGTGCGGTGCGCGGGTCGCCGCCTGAGTAGGGGCTAGGGGTCAGGGGCTCGGGACTCGGGGCGGATATCGAGCCCCTCGTCCCTAGGCCCGAGTCCCTGCTTCACCAGCGAGTCGCGCTCCACTAATCCCACCGGAACAAGGATCAGCGGCGGCACGCTCTGGCCATGCAGCTTCGCCACCACGGCTTCGATCGTGCGGCGGCCGATGGTGACGGGGTTGTGCACCGCGTCCACCACCAGGGCGCTGCCCTGGGCGATAGCCGTGCGCGCCTCCGGGGTAGCGTCATAGCCGACGATGAAGGTCGCGGGGCGGCCTCCTCTCGCGGCGTCGAGAGCCGCGAGGGCGCCGAGGGCACACTCGTCGTCGGTGCCGAACACGGCATCGATGTGCTGATCGGTCGCCAGCAGATTCTCCATCTTGTGTTTGGCGAGATCGCGCTGGCCGCGGTCCACCGCTGGCGCGGCGACGATGCGAATGTTCGGGTAGGACGCGAGGGCGGCGCGAAACCCGGCCACCCGCTCGCGCACACTCGCCACCGTCGGCTGGTCGAGAATCGCCACGTTGCCACCGCCGTGCAACCGCTGGGCAACGTACTCGCCGAGCAGCCGTCCGCCCTGGCGGTCGTCGCTTGCCACCCGGGTCACCAGTTGGCCGCCTTCCGCCGCGATGTCTGCGATGACCACCGGGATGCTGGCCCGGTTGGCGTCCTCGATAGCCCTTACGATGCCGCTCGAGCTCACCGGCGCGATGATGATCGCATCCACCCTGCGAGCGATGAAGGTCTCCACCTGAGCCGCCTGCGCGAGGTCCCCATCGCCAGTCACGGCCTGCAGGTCGATGCCGAGGCTGTCCGACGCCAGCTGCAGGCCGGTCTTCAAGTCTCGATAAAATGGCCGCGCTTCGGTCGGCAGTGCGGCGCCCACCTGCGGCCGTCCGGTGCCGCGCTTGCTGCAACCGACGAGTACCACCAGGCCCAGGTGGGCGAGACGGATCGTTCTACGCATGCAGCATCATGCCGCCGCCGGCGATTTCCTGCCAGCGCATCCCCGCGGCTGGCGGGCTTGATTTTCCACAACTGTCCTCCTATCAGTGGGCGTCCCCGATCCTGAGGAGCTGATGGTGTGAGAACGACTTTGCAGCGAGGGCTCGCCCTCGGGTTGGCTCTGGCGGTCGTTGCCACCGCCGCGT
>JACXTT010011515.1_pt1 | contig 11828 bp, 8 predicted proteins | sample 9270951 | NCBI WGS metagenome assembly JACXTT01 (sample SAMN15532306, study PRJNA645909) | rock metagenome | isolation source: weathered quartz diorite | place: Puerto Rico | collected 2017-06-21 | reverse complement strand
CGTGGGTGTTGGGTGGGGGCAGCATGCCGAGGTTAGGCACTTTGCGCCTTCCCCCCGGCAACTCCCCTGCGGGGGGAAGCCCGATGACCCGGAAATCGGCCTTCCCATCCTCCACGGACCCAAGAACCGGGCGGGTTGTTTCATCCAGCCCCCCCGCCACTCTCGCCAGCAGGCGCTCGCGGCTTTCCAGCAGCGCTTCCGTACTGACCGGCTCGGCAGTCATCCCTTTGAAGTGCGCGCCGAACGTTGCGGCGAAATCCGCCGGCACCCGAGGGGCCAGCATCTCCCAGGCAGGTTTGGGGCTGCAGGTCAGGTACACCAGGAAAGTCCGCCAAAGCCTCTCATCCGCACGTTCGTCCTCCAGCAGCAGACTGACATCAAACAGATCGCGCGGATGCTGCCTCGACAACGCTGCGGCCAGCTTGCCGGCATAAAGATCGGCGAAATCAAGCACCTGCACGGAGGCGAAGCCAAAAGCTTCCTCCACCCTCGGCCTGACCACCATGCTGCGCACCGGATGCACTGTGCCGCGCATGACCGGTGTTGTCTCGACCTGCACGCGCGCGCGACCACGGCTGGCCACCAATCGCGTCACCGACCGCGTACCCTCGCCCGCCGACGACTGCACCTGCAGTTGCAGCGGGCGGGCGCGTAGTGCATCGGCCAGTTGCTCCAATGCCGCAGCAATGGAGGCCGCGTCCTCGGCGAAGTCATGCACGGGCAACCAGGCCAGATCGATGTCCACCGACAACCGCGGAAGATCATGCTCGAACAGGTTGATCGCCGTGCCCCCTTTAAGTGCGAAGCGCGGCTCTTTCGCCAGCACCGGCAGGATCTCGACCAGCAATTGCACCCGGTCGGTATAGCGCTTATCCCAGATGCTCATCCAGGTCTCCAGGCAAAGTAATCTGGTAGGTCGGATGCAGGCGTCCACCGGGCACCAGCGCGCGCTTGCCCCGGCCCAGTTCGACGCCATCGAGTGGCACATGCGCCAGCCATGCATGCCGGTGGCGTTCGGCCAGCGCCAGGAACAGGCGCTTGGCCTTGATGCTGCGGCAATGGCGCAGCATCATGCCGACCCGTTGCGGCCGCAGCGTCGTCATCGCCTGCATCAGCGCATCGGCCTCATAGACCAGGGCCGCATTTGCCACGCCATCGCACAGTTCCAGCATGGCCCGCTCCGGCGTGGAACAGGCCAGGGCACCGGTGCCTGGGCTGACCTCGTGCCATGTCAATCCCTGATCGAGCAACGCCTTTTCCGGCAACTCGGACATGAAGTGCAACGCAGTCAGGTCGAAAGGCCCCTTGCCGTGAAACTCGAAGTGTTCGTTCAATGGCAGCTTGCCCACCCAGCCTGGCAGCCGTTGCGGCCCGTAAAGCGTGATCGTGCCCGCTTCGCCCAGGCGCAGGTAGTGCTCATGCCCCTGCATGGCCAGCGCAAAGCGCCCACCGACGTGCACAGCCAATGCCTCGTTGGCCTGAAGGCTATGGACCACGCCTTGCCACTGCAGGCGCCCGCCCTGCCTCATGTAGACACCACGTGCTGGAGAAACCAGCCAGCCGCTGGCCACATAGCGTGCGACAAGACTGTTGGAATACCCATGCGCGCGCAGCCATCGGCTGGATACCAAGGTGGTATCACCAAGCCTTGCCAGAAGCTGGTTTAGTTTTCCGTGATTTTGATCACTCATGGTGTTCAAAATACACGATCGACAAACCCTTGCCAACGGAAGGTTTATCTAAATGCAAATTTGAGCACTATCAGTGTTCTTTTTGCAACGAAAATAAACCAGCGTCGTTGTGCAATGTCAGCCACCGTGGCCAAAGTCAAGCAGCACCTTGCAGCATTCGCCCGGATTGCCCTCGGCCAGTGCAAACGCGCCGGCAACATCGCGAAAATCGACGTGGTGCGTGACAATTTGCCCGGGATTGACCAGGCCTTTCGCGATCCAGTCAATCACCGCCGGGAACATCGCGCAGTTCAGGCGCGAGGCATACAACGTCAGCTCCTTCTTGGTGAGTTCCTGCTGCGGGATCGCCGATGGCGTTGGCGAAAAGCCCAATACACCGATACGCCCGGCCGGTGCCGCAATGCGCACGGCCTCCTCCAGGATGGCCGGATGGCATACGGCATCGAAGATCAGGGTCGGACCGCCTTCCACGCCTCGCGCCGCCAGTGCCTGGTCGAGGGGCTCGCGCGCGGTGTTGATGACTTCGTCCTCACCGGCACCGCATTGCCGCGCGAGCGCCAGGCGCTCGTCAAGGCGATCCGTGATGAAGGCGCGGATGCCATGGACGCGCTTGAGGACCTGCATCAGGTTAAGCCCGACTGGCCCCGCGCCATAGATCAATGCCACATCCTGCGCAAGCACGCCGGTGCGGTGCGTGACATTGGCAGCCACGGCAAACGGCTCGATCACTGAAGCGCTGGCTTCGGGCATGCCGTCCGGAATCACATAGGCATTGCCGGCCGGCACGCAGGCGTACTCGCTGAAGCCGCCGTCGCGGTGCACCCCGATCACCTGGAGCCGGCTGCACACGTTCTGGCGGCCGATCCGGCATGCGTGGCATTGTCCGCAGCTGATGACCGGATCCGCCACCACGCGCTGGCCGATGCGCGCCGCATCCACCCCGGCACCCACGGCATCGATGGTGCCGACGAACTCGTGGCCGATGACGCGCGGATACGCCACGAACGGATTGTGACCGCGGAAGATATGCAGGTCGGAACCGCAGATGCCGGCATAGCGCACGCGCACGCGCACCTCGCCAGCAGCGGGCTCCGGCATTGGCCGCTCGCACACGGCCATGCTGTTGGGTTCTTCGACAACAATGCTAAGCATCGGAAACTCCGGCTACCAGTGCCACATCGAGCCATCCGCCAGCCGCGCGACCGGCAGATAGGCACGTTCGTACGGATACTTTGCGGCCAGCGCTTCGTCGATATCGACACCGAGACCCGGCACCTCGTCCATGACCAGGTAGCCGTCTTCGAAGCGGTAGTTGTGAGGAAAGACCGCATCAGTCAGTTCGCTGTGCGGCATCAGCTCCTGGATGCCGAAGTTGGGCGCCCACAGCCCGAAGTTGACGGCGGCCGCCATGCACACCGGCGACAGGTCGGTCGCCCCATGGAACCCAGTACGCACCTGGTACATGGCTGCGAAGTCCGCGATGCGCCGCACATGGGTGATGCCGCCCGCATGCACGATGGTGGCGCGGATGTAGTCGACCAGTTGCTCGCTGATCAGCGTCTTGCAGTCCCAGACCGAGTTGAAGACTTCCCCCACGGCCAGCGGCGTGGTGGTGTGCTGGCGGATCAGCCGGAACGCCTCCTGGTTCTCTGCCGGCGTGGCGTCTTCCAGCCAGAACAGGCTGAAGGGCTCAAGTTCCTTGCCGAGCCGCGCGGCCTCGATCGGCGTCAGGCGATGGTGGGCGTCGTGCAGCAGGTGGGGTCCGAAACCCACGGCGTCGCGCACCTTGCGGAACAGTTCGGGCGTATGGCGCAGGTAGAGCGAAGTATCCCAGGGCTCTTCCGGCGGCAGGCCTTTCTCGGCGGGCTCGTAATGCCCGCCAACCTTGCCCACGCCATACACCTTGCCCAGGCCGGGCACGCCGGACTGCACGCGGATGGCCTTGTAGCCCCGCTCCACATGACACTGCACGGCCTCCACGGCCTCGGCGTGGTCGCGCCCGTTGGCATGGCCATACACCATCAGCCCCTGCCGGCTTCTGCCGCCCAGCAACTGGTACACCGGCATGCCGGCCAGCTTGCCCTTGATATCCCACAAGGCCATGTCGATGGCGGCGATGGCGGTCATCGTGACCGGGCCGCGGCGCCAGTAGGCGCCGCGATACAGGTATTGCCAGATGTCTTCGAGGTTGCGGGAATCGCGCCCGATCAGGCACGGAATCACGTGCTCGTCCAGGTAGGCCTGGACCGCCAGTTCCCGCCCGTTGAGCGTGGCATCGCCCAGGCCATGGACGCCTTCATCCGTCATCACCTTGACCGTGACAAAGTTGCGTCCCGGACAGGTGACAATGGTTTGTACCGATTCGATCTTCAAGTCGCGTTCCCCCGCGAGGTCAGTCAGTGAAATAGCTCTCCGGCGCCTGCTTGCGCAACGCCTGGAGGTGCTCGGTGATGTGGTTGATATGCGAAGCGACGCTGGCCCCGAGGCCCGCGACATCGCGCGCCGCCATCTGCGCCAGCATCTGCTCGTGCTCCTGCAGCGCGCGGCTGGCGTGGTCGGCCACCCGGCCCAGCAGCAGCCAGCGCACCCGGTCGAAATGCCGCTTGATGGGCTCGAGCATGGCCCACACGTTGTGCCGGCCCGCAAACTCGAAGAGCCTGCGGTGCATCAGCTCATCCAGCTCCGAGAACAAATCGGTCTGGTTGCTGGCGACAGCGGCGCGCTGGCGCTCGACGATGCTGCCGAATTCCGCCAGTTGCTCGCTCGTGATGGACAGCGCCAGTTGCACGTGATTGGCGCATTCCAGCGTGCAGCGCACGAAGCGCCCCTCCTCGATCAGCGAAGTGCGCACCGGCGCGACGATGGTGCCGACCTGCCGGTAGATCTGCACCAGCTGCTCGTCTGCAAGCATGGCCAGCGCTTCACGCACCGGTGTGCGGCTGACCTCGATCGCCTGGGAGATCGCCGCCTCCGACAGCGCCATGCGCGGTGGCAGCGTGCCGCGCACGATGGCTCGCTGCAGCATCGCATGAACCTGGGCGGTGTAGGAGCGGTCCTTTTCCAGCTGGAATCCAGCCAGCGCACGGGTCAGGACCTCTTCGGCATTCAGGGCTTCCTGGGAATTTTCGCGGACAAGCGAGATACGGGAGGCGCGCATTTGGGGTCGGTTATTTGAGTGTTTCTGCCATGGTAGCACGTCGATGTTTTCTCGATGGTTCGGCGTAAACCCGCATGGATTCCTCAAATACTCACCGCTACAGTGCAGATCACCGCCGCACTACCATGGCAGTTACACAGAAATGTGATTCTTTGTCGATATGCAGCCCACCTCCGCCACGGCAACACGCCATCAGCGCCTCTCACAAGAAGCCCTTCTCAAGGTGCGTGCGGGGGTTGAGCGTCCTCGCTACGATCGCGCCGGCCTGGGCCGGGGCATCGTGCATCTGGGTCTGGGTGCATTCCACCGCGCCCACCAGGCGCTGTACACCGAAGCCGCCCTGGCGCAGGGCGATTCGCGGTGGGGAATCATCGGCGTCAGCTTGCGCAGCCCCGCCACGGGCAGCACGCTGCAAGCCCAGGACCATCTCTATTCGGTCACCGAGCGTCATGGCGATGCCAGCCACACACGGGTCGTCGGTGCCGTGGTTGCGTCGCTGTATGCGCCGCAGGCCCTGCAGCAGGTGATTGACGCCATCGCCGACCCGGCGGTCAGCGTCGTCACCAGCACCGTGACAGAGAAGGGCTACAGCCAGCACCCGTCCACGACCGGGCTAGACCTGGGCGATGAAGACATCCGCCACGACCTGGCTAACCCGGAGCGCCCCCGCAGCACCCTCGGCATCCTGGCGGCGGGCATAGGCCGCCGACCGCGCGGCGCCCCGCTCAGCGTGGTGTGCTGCGACAACATGGCAGGCAATGGCGACACCTTGCGTCGGCTGCTTGCGCAGTTCGCGGAGCTGTCCGACCCAAACCTGGCACGGCGCATCGAAGACGAGATCGCACTGCCCAATTCGATGGTCGACCGGATCGTGCCGGCCGCCAGCACAGCATCCATCGACCTGGCCAGCCGGCATCTCGGCGTGCGCGACGAAGCGGCGATAGTCTGCGAGCCATTCACGCAATGGGTCCTTGAAGACCGTTTCGCCGGGCCGCGGCCCGCATGGGAAGCCGGTGGCGCGCTGCTGACGACCGATGTCCGGCCTTACCAGGCGATGAAGCTGCGCCTGCTCAACGGCACCCATTCGGCAATGGCCTACGCCGGACAGCTGTGCGGACTCGCCAGCATCGCAGATGTCATGGCGCATCCCGCTGCCGCCGCATTCGCGCGGGGCGTGATGCAAGACTTGCGCGCCACCGTTGCGGCACCGCCAGGCTATGACGTCGACCGCTACTGCCGCGAACTGCTGCATCGCTTCGAGAATACCGCCCTCGCCCACCTGACCGCGCAGGTCGCGACGGATGGCACGCAGAAGCTCCCCGTGCGCTGGCTGCCCGCCTTGCGCGAAAGCTGCAGCGCAGGCATCGAACGGCCATTCCTTGAGCGTGCGCTGGCGATGTGGCTGCACTATCTGCGAACCGGCCGCAGCGACCGCGGCGAGGTACTTGCGATCAGCGACCCCGGCGCCGCGGCATTGGCCGATCGCCTGCGCAGCGCAGGCTGCGACGCCGCTGCCGTCCACCAGGCGCTGGGCCACGCTGCCGTCTTTGGCACCACGCCGTGGCCGGCGCCTTTCGCCGCCCGCCTTGCCGCTTACCTGGCGGTATTGGGGCGCCGGGGCGCGGCCGCATTGCTGTCCATGCCGCTAAGCCGATAAGGCGCCGAACCTTCCGATACAGGAGCAAACATCACCATGACTTTCTCCCTGACACGCCGCCAGTTCGGCGCCCTGGCCGCCGGCAGTCTCGCGCTCGCATTGCCGGTGCGCCATGGCTTTGCCCAGGCGGCCAGCATCCGGCTCAAATACGGCACGGCATTTCCGGCGGACCACCCGGGCACGTTGCGCATCAAGGAAGCCGCGGAAGCCATCCGCAAGGACACCAGCGGCAAGGTGGACCTCCAGGTGTATCCCGCCAGCCAGTTGGGCAGCGAGCCCGACATGATCTCGCAGACCCGCGCCGGGGCCATGGATTTCATGTCCACCGCCGGCACCAACCTGCAGACGCTGGTGCCGACCGCCGGCATCAACGGCATCGCCTTTGCCTTCAAGGACTACGCCACGGTCTGGGCGGCCATGGATGGCGACGTCGGCGCGCACGTGCGGGCAGCACTGGGCAAGGTCAACCTGCACGTGTTCGACAAGTGCCTGGACAACGGCTACCGCAATATCACCTCGGCCAGCCGGCCGGTTCAGACCCCTGCGGACCTGAAGGGCTTCAAGATCCGCGTGCCCGGCATCCCGCTCTGGATCTCGATGTTCAAGGCACTTGGCGCCTCGCCGACCGCCATTCCGTTCGGCGAGCTCTACTCCGCGCTGCAGACGCGAGTGGTGGACGGCCAGGAAAACCCGCTCGCCCTGATCCGCAGCGCCAAGCTCTATGAAGTCCAGAAGTTCTGCTCGCTCACCGCGCATACCTGGGATGGCCATTTCATCTTCGGCAACGCCAGGAAATTCCAGGCGCTGCCCAAGGAAGTGCAGGCGTCCATCGCCACCCATTTCAACAGCGCGGCGCTGCGCCAGCGCGAAGACATCGCCAGGCTGAATGTCGATGCGCAGGCGGAACTGAGCAAGCTGGGCATCACGCTGAACCGGCCCGATCCCACGCCCTTCCGCCAGTTGCTGCAAAGCGCCGGCTTCTACACCGAATGGAAGAAGAAGTACGGCGAGGAAGCCTGGGCCAAGCTCGAGAAATACGCGGGCCGCCTGGCCTGACGGCCATACCACCAGACCGAACGAGAAGCCGCGCATCAGCGCGTGCCGCATGGAGACACGACGATGGAGCACACTGCCGAAACCTTCTCTGCCGCACCGCGGGAACCAGGCGCCACCCTTGCTCTCTGGGGCCGCGCCGTGCGCTGGGTCGTGGAGGTTCCGGCCGCGCTGATCGTGCTTGCCGAAATCGCCATCCTGGGCGGTGGTGCGTTCGCGCGCTATGTCCTGCATGCGCCGATCCCCTGGACCGATGAACTGGCCAGCATCCTGTTCCTCTGGCTGGCGATGCTGGGCGCCATCATTGCGCTGCAGCGCAGCGCCCACATGCAGCTGACCACCTTCATCAAGGACCTGGCACCGGCCAGGCGCGCGTGGCTCGATGCCTTCGGCATGTGGCTGGTGGTGGCGTTCCTGCTGATGCTGGTCTGGCCGGCCTACGAACACCTGAGCGAACACATCGACGTCTTGTCGCCAACGCTGGAGATCAGTGAAGGCTATCGCTCCGCGGCGGTGCTCGCCGGCGCGCTGCTGATGCTGGCGACGGCCGTCATCCGGCTGATTGCACAGGCCGACTGGAAGCGGGTTCTCGTCAGCGGCGTGGCGGTGGGCGTCATAGGGGCAATATTGTGGGCCCTGTCCCCGGTGCTGGCAGAACTCGGCAACATCAACCTGGCGATCTTCTTCCTGCTGATGCTGGTGGCATGCGTGGCCATTGGCGTGCCGATCGCCTTTGCCTTCGGCCTGGCCACCATGTGCTACCTGGCCTTCACCACCACGACCCCGCTGTCGATCGTCCCGAACCGCATGCAGGAAGGCATGTCGCACCTGATCCTGCTCGCGGTGCCGCTCTTTGTCTTCCTGGGCGCGCTGATCGAGATGACCGGACTGGCGCGCGCCATGATCAGTTTCCTGGCCAACCTGATCGGGCACGTGCGCGGCGGCCTGCAGTACGTGCTGCTCGGCGCCATGTATATCGTGTCCGGTATCTCCGGCGCAAAGGCAGCCGACATGGCAGCGGTCGCGCCCGCGCTGTTCCCGGAAATGAAGCAGCGCGGCGCCAGGGACGGCGACCTGATCGGCCTGCTGTCGGCGTCCGGCGCGATGTCCGAAACGATCCCGCCCAGCATCGTGCTGATCACGGTGGGATCGGTCACCGGTGTGTCGATCACCTCGCTCTTCATCGGCGGCCTGATGCCGGCGGCCGTGGGCCTGGTCATGATGGCCTGCGTGGTCTGGTTCCAGACGCGCAAGGAAGACATGAGCACGGTGGTACGCCCTACGCGCGCCGTGATCGTGAAATCGCTGCTGGTGGCCCTGCCGGCGCTGGCCTTGCCCGTGATCATCCGCACCGCCGTGGTCGAGGGTGTCGCGACCGCGACCGAGGTATCGACCATCGGCATCTTCTATGCCGTGCTCGCCGGCATCCTTGTCTACCGGCGCTTCCACTGGCGCAGCATCTACCCGATGCTGGTCGATACCGCTGCCCTGTCCGGCGCGATCCTGCTGATCGTCGGCTGCGCCACCACCATGGCGTGGGCGCTGACGCAATCCGGCTTTGCCGACGACCTGGTGAAGATCATGTCAGCCGTGCCGGGTGGCAAGACCGGATTCCTGCTGGTGTCCGCGCTGGCATTCGTACTGCTCGGCAGCCTGCTTGAAGGCATCCCGGCCATCGTGCTGTTCGGCCCGCTGCTGTTCCCGATCGCAAAGATCGTCGGCGTGCACGAAGTCCACTACGCCATGGTGGTGATCTTCGCCATGGGCCTGGGCCTGTTTGCGCCACCGTTCGGGGTCGGCTTCTACGCGGCTTGCGCCATCGGGCGGGTTTCGCCTGACGTGGCCATGCCGCGGGTCTGGCCGCACATGGCGGCGCTGCTGGTGGCCTTGCTGTTGCTGACGCTGGTGCCGTGGTTCTCGATCGGGTTCCTGTGAGCTACGGATGGCCGATAAATGCAAAACCCGCACCGAGGCGGGGTCGAGGTGGACGCATAATGGAGGCGCCATGCCCACCGAGCGCGTCGGCGTCAATGGGAAGGCGCGAACGCCGTAGGCATCCTCGACAACGTGAGCGCAGCCACGATGGTGCTCACGATGATCTCCATCGGCGTGCCCGGTCCGAAAATCCCCTGCACACCGCACTGGCGAAGCAAGCGCCTGTGGTCTGCCGGAACAATGCCTCCGACGAAGACCGGCACATCGAGCGCGCGCTGCCGCAAGACGTGTAGCAGCGCCGGCAGCAGATCCAGATGCGCGCCGCCCAGCGTGGAGATGCCGATGGCATCGAAGTCGCCATCGCAGGCAGCAGACGCAACCGCCTCGGCCGACTGGAACAGCGGTGTCAGTTCGACCACGAACCCGGCATCCGCAAGCCCGGCCGCCACCGCTTTCGCACCGCGGTCGTGGCCGTCCTGGCCCAGCTTGGCCACGAGGATCCGGGGCGCGCGGCCGATCCGCTCGCGCAGCGCACTGACGCACTCGCAGGCCGCCAGCCATTCGGTGTTGCCGGTGCGGGCCGTGCCGTACAGCGCAGCGTCGTAGGACGCCCGGACCGTATGTCGCGGCCAGACCTGGAGCAGCGCCCGGGTACATTCCCCGACCGTGGCGCGGCAACGCATGGCGTCGATCGCACAGGCGAGCAGGTTGGGGCCGCCGTGCCTGGCGGCCTTGGTCAGCGCCGCCAGCGCATGCCTGACCGCGGCGTCATCGCGGCGGGTGCGCAGCGCGTCCAGGCGGCGTGCCTGTTGCACGCGCACCTGGGTACCGTCGATCTCCAGGCATTCCTGGCCATTGTCGTCGGGCTCCTGGTAGCGGTTGACACCCACCACGACCTCTTCCTGCGCATCGAGCCGAGCCTGCGTCCGCAGCGCATTCTGGTGGATGCGCCGCTGCACCCAGCCGGATTCGAGGGCTGCCAGAATGCCACCCTGAGCATCGATGCGCGCCAGCACCGCGCGCACCTCCGTCACCATGCGGCCGGTCAGCGACTCGATCAGGTAGGAGCCCGCCCATGGGTCCGCCACCTCGCACAGCCCAAATTCATGCTGGAGGATCAGTTGCGTATCGCGAGCCAGCCGCGAGGCCTGCGCGCCCGGCAATGCCAGCGCCTCGTCAAAGCCGTTGGTGTGAAGCGACTGCGTACCACCGAAGATCGCGGCCATCGCCTCGATCGTGGTGCGCGCGATATTGTTGAGCGGCTGCTGCGCGGCGAGGGTCCAGCCCGAAGTCTGGCAATGCATGCGCATGGCGGTGGCGCGCGCGCTGGTGCCACCCAGCTCGCGCACGATGTCATGCCACAGGAGCCGCGCGGCGCGCAGCTTGGCGATCTCGACGAAGAATGGCTTGCCGACGCCGAAGAAGAAGCTCAGTCCGCCGCAGAACGCGTCGACATCAAGGCCGCGCTCGCGCAGCAGGCCGACATAGGTCCTGGCATTGGCCAGTGTCAGCGCCAGTTCCAGCACCGGATCGGCGCCCGCTTCCTGGAAGTGATAGCCCGAGATCGACATGCCGTTGAACTTCGGCGCATGCGCGGCCAGCCATTCGACCACGTCGGTGGCGATGCGCAGCGATGGCTGGGGCGCATGGATCCAGGTGTTCCGGACCATGAACTCCTTGAGGATGTCGTTCTGGATGGTGCCGCGCAGTTGTTCGAACGCGACGCCCGATTCCTCGGCCGCGACCACGAACGCTGCCAGTACGGGAAGCACCGCACCACTCATGGTCATCGATACCGACACACGGTCCAGCGCAATGCCTTCGAACAGGCGCCGCATATCGTCGACCGAGTCGATGGCCACGCCGGCCATGCCGACATCGGCCTGCGCCTGGGGGTCGTCGGAATCGTAGCCGCGATGGGTCGGCAGGTCGAAGGCCACCGACAAGCCCTGCGCGCCCTGCTTCAAGGCCTCGCGATAGGCGAGGTTCGAGGTCGCGGCGTCGCCGTATCCCCCGTACTGGCGGATGGTCCATGGCCTGCCGCGGTACATGGAGGGATAGGGGCCACGAACGAACGGGGCCTCGCCGGGCATGGCCCCCAGGTGGTCAAGGCCAGTCAGATCGTCGGGCCCGTAGACCGCCTTCAGCTCCAGGGCGCCTGCCGGGTCGTCTCCTTTCGCGTTCATCGTTGCCTCCAGCGTTTCCGCGTGACCACATCGGCGATCTTCTCGCCGTCGCGGCTGCGCCGGATCTCACACCAGTGCGTCAATCCCTCCTCGTCCTCGCGCAGCGCGGAAAAGGTCAGCTCCAGCGACTCGCCGACATTGACGTTGCC
>JACXTT010011514.1_pt1 | contig 11829 bp, 23 predicted proteins | sample 9270951 | NCBI WGS metagenome assembly JACXTT01 (sample SAMN15532306, study PRJNA645909) | rock metagenome | isolation source: weathered quartz diorite | place: Puerto Rico | collected 2017-06-21 | reverse complement strand
CGTCCGAGCGAGTCGCGCAGCGCCGCGACGACGCGCAGCGAGTCGGCGACGACGCGCGACGACTCCGCCGCCGTGGGCGTCACGCGCGCGCGCGCCGTGTCGGCGGGCGGAGGCGCCGTCAGACCGCCGAGGAGTATGGAGAGCGCAAGCATGCTGATCGTTCCATCGTCTCCCGACCGCGGGCGATTCACCGGCAAAAGCGCGGGCGGAGGAGTCGCTCCGCCCGCGCCTCGGAAACCGTTGGCCGGAAATCGATTAGCCGGTCTTGACCCCGGTCCGTGTGCGCTTCTTCGCCGGTCCCGGCGTCGCCCCTTCCTCGAGCTTCCGCCGCCCGCGCCTGCCTCCGGCCTCGCCCGGGGCCTCGCCCTCGGACTCCGACTTGGCGCGTGCCTTCTTCCCCGGCTTCTCGCCCTTGAGGCCCTTCTCCCGCGCCTCCTCGGCCTCGATCCGCGCCTTGCGCTCGGTCTCCCTCTGCTCCGACGTCTTCACGAGCTCGAGGTAGGCGGTCTCGCCCGCGTCGCCCAGCCGCCGGCCGATGCGGACGATGCGCGTGTAGCCGCCGGCACGCTCCGCGTACCAGGGACCGATCGTCGCGAACAGCTTGCGCGTCACCTCGGGCCGGGTCACGAAGCGGTCGACGTGGCGGCGGGCCGCGAGGTCGCCCTGCTTCGCGAACGTGATGAGCCGCTCGGCGAGCCGGCGCGTCTCCTTGGCCTTGGCCACCGTCGTTTCGATGCGCTCGTACTGGAAGAGCGCCGTGGCGAGGTTGCGGAGCACCGCGCGGCGATGGGAGTGCGTGCGGCTCAGCTTGCGGTGATCCTTGCGATGGCGCATCTCAGCCCCCCACCAGGCTCGGCGACTTGCGCTCGTAGATCCGGCTCACGTCCATGCCGAAGCTCAGTCCCATCTCGCCGAGGATGTCCTGGATCTCCTTGAGCGACTTGCGCCCGAAGTTCCGGTACTTGAGCATCTCGGGCTCGCTCTTCTGGACGAGATCGCCGATGGTCTTGATCTCGGCGGCGCGCAGGCAGTTGCTGGAGCGCACGGACAGCTCCAGCTCCTCCACGCTCTTGTCGAGCATCCTCCGCACGCGCTCGTTCTCCTCGTCCGGCTCCTCGTCGACCTCCTGCTCGATCGGCTCCTCGAAGTGGATGAAGAGCTTGAAATGATCGCTCAGGATCTTCGCCGCCCAGGCGACGGCGTCGGCGGGCAGGATGCTGCCGTCCGTCCACACCTCGACCGTGAGCTTGTCGTAGTCGATGCGCTGGCCGAGGCGGGTCGCCTCGACCTGGTAGTTGACGCGCGTCACCGGCGAGAACAGCGAATCGATGGGGATGACCCCGATCGGCCGGTCGGTCTGCGAGTGCTGGTCGGCCGAGACGTAGCCGCGGCCGCCGTTGATCTCGACCTCCATGCGCAGGTCGCCGTCGCGATTGAGGGTCGCGACGTGGAGGTCCGGATTGAGGATCTCGACGTCGGCGTCCACCTGGAGGTTGCCGGCGCACACCTCGCCCTTGCCCTTGAGCTCGAAGGTGCCGCGCTTGGGCCCGTCCCCGTGCAGCTTGAGACGGACCTGCTTCAAGTTGAGGATGATCTCGGTGACGTCCTCGATGACCCCGGGCAGGGTCGAGAACTCGTGCAGGACGCCGTCCATGCGCACCGCGGTGATGGCCGCGCCCTGGAGCGAGGACAAGAGCACCCGGCGCAGGGCGTTGCCCAGCGTCATGCCGAACCCGCGCTCGAGCGGCTCGATCACGAACTTCCCGTAGCGGTCCGTGTTCGCGGGATCCGGGACGACCTGCTTCGGCATCGTGAGGTTCTTCCACTTCATATCGGCGTGCTCCCTCGGAAGGAGATGGCGTTCGTTACTTCGAATAGAGTTCGACGATGAGCTGCTCGTTGATGGGCACGGGTATCGAGTCGCGGGTCGGGATGTTGCGCACCTTGGCGCTGAGCGCCGTCGGGCTGACGTCGAGCCACTCGGGGGCGCTCTGCCCCTTGCGAGCCTCGATCGTCGTCAGGATGACCGCGAGCTTGCGGCTCCTTTCGCGCACCTCGACCGTATCCCCCGGCTTCACGAGGAACGACGGAATGTCGACGGTGCGGCCGTTCACGGCGACGTGGCCGTGCCGCACGAGCTGGCGCCCCTGGCTGCGGGAGAGCGCGAAGTTCGCGCGGTAGAGCACGTTGTCGAGACGGCGCTCGAGCATCTGCAGCAGCACCTCGCCGGTGACGCCCTTGGCCTCGGAGGCCTTGGAGAAGTAGTGGCGGAACTGGCGCTCGAGCAGGCCGTACACCTGCCGCGCCTTCTGCTTCTCGCGCAGCTGGATCCCGTAGTTCGTCTCCTTGATGCGCCGGCTCTTGCCGTGCTCGCCGGGGGCGTAGCCGCGGCGCTCGATCGCGCACTTGTCCGTGAAGCAGCGCGCGCCCTTGAGGAACAGCTTCATCCCCGATCGCCGGCAGAGCCGGCAGCGGGCATCGTGGTAAACCGCCATGGCCTGCCTCCTAGACCCGGCGCCGCTTGGGCGGGCGGCAGCCGTTGTGCGGGATGGGGGTGACGTCCTTGATGGCGGAGATCTCGAGGCCCGCGGCCTGGAGCGAGCGGATGGCCGCCTCGCGCCCCGCGCCCGGACCCTTGACCCACACCTCGACGCGCTTCATGCCGAGGTTGAGCGCCTCGCGAGCGCTGGCCTCGGCGGCGACCTGCGCGGCGAAGGGCGTGCTCTTGCGCGAGCCCTTGAACCCCACCTTGCCGGCGCTCGCCCAGGTCACGACCGAACCGTCCATGTCGGTGATGGTGACGATCGTGTTGTTGAAGCTCGCCTGCACGTGGGCGACGCCGTTGGCCCCCACCTTGCGCTCGCGCTTCTTCTTCTTGACTTCCGCCACTCGCATCCTCCTCGCGGCCGCGCGTCGACCCGGCTCCCGCCGGTCCGCGTTGCCCGCTGGTTCGCTACGGCCGCTTCGGCGCCGGCTTCGCCGCCGTGGCGGCCACGGGCTTCTTCATCGCCCCCGCCGTCTTCTTGGGTCCCTTGCGCGTGCGCGCGTTCGTCTTCGTGCGCTGCCCGCGGACCGGCAGACCGCGGCGATGACGCAGGCCGCGATAGGCGCCGATGTCCATGAGGCGCTTGATGTTCATCGCCATCTCGCTGCGCAGCGCCCCCTCGACCTTGAGCTCGCGCTCGATGATCGTGCGCAGGCGGCCGGTGTCCTCGTCGGTGAGGTTCTTGACCCGCACGTCCGGCGACACCCCGGTCTGCGCCAGGATCCGCTGGGCGGTCGTCCGCCCGATCCCGTAGATGTAGGTCAGCGCCACCTCGACGCGCTTCTCGTTCGGCAGATCGACGCCGGCAATGCGTGCCACGGAGCTCCTCCTTCGCTACTTCTGACGCTGCTTGTGCCGCGGGTTGCGCGTGCAGATGACGCGGATGACCCCGCCGCGGCGCACGATCTTGCAGTGCTCGCAGATCTTCTTGACCGACGACCGAACCTTCATGATCTCTCCCCCCTGCCGGCGGGCTACTTGTACCGGTAGACGATCCGGCCGCGCGTCAGGTCGTACGGCGACAGCTCGACCGTGACCTTGTCGCCCGGCAGGATCTTGATGAAATGCATCCGCATCTTGCCCGAGATGTGGGCGAGCACCTTGTGGCCGTTCTCGAGCTCGACGCGGAACATCGCGTTCGGCAGCGGCTCGACGACGGTGCCCTCGACTTGGATGCCTTCTTCCTTCGCCAAATGTCTCCTTTACTTCTCTCCGGACGCTCGCGCGTCCTTCCACAACGTTCCGCCGCCGGAGAGCACGTCGGGCCCCTGGGGGCCCACCGCGACCGTGTGCTCGAAATGCGCGCTCAGCGAGCCGTCCTTCGTCACGACCGTCCAGCCGTCGGGCCGCGTCACGACCTCGGGCGCTCCGACGTTCACCATCGGCTCGATGGCCAGCACCTGGCCGGCCATGAGCCGCGGGCCGCGATCGGGCGGCCCGAAGTTCGGCACCTGCGGCTCCTCGTGCATCTGGCGCCCGATCCCGTGGCCGACGAGCGTGCGCACGACCGAGAAGCCGTGCCGCTCGACGGCGCCCTGGATCGCGTGCGAGATGTCGCCGACGCGGTTGCCGGCGTGGGCGCGCGCGATGCCCTCGAGCAGCGACGCGCGGGCCACCTCGAGCAGCCTCGCCGCCTCCTCGCTCACCTCTCCGACCGGGAAGGTGTACGCGGCGTCGCCATAGAACCCGTCGATCTCGACGCCAGCGTCGACGCCGATGACGTCCCCGTCGCGCAGCGTGCGCGCGCCCGGGATGGCGTGGACGACCTCGTCGTTCACCGACGGGCAGATGGTCGCCGGGAACCCGCGGTAGCCCTTGAACGCCGGCAGGCCGCCGTGGTCGCGGATGTACGACTCCGCGAGCCGGTCGAGCTCGCCGGTCGTCCGGCCCGGCCGGATCTCGGCGCCGAGCATCTCGAGCGTGCGCGCGACGAGCTGCGCCGCGGCGCGAATCGCCTCGATCTCGGACTGGTCCCTCAGGTACACCATCGCGTCACTTCCTCCCGGCGCGCGAGGCCCGCGGCGGCGCCGCCGGCTTCGGCCCTTCCATCGCCCGCACGATCGCCGCGAACACCGCCTCCTCGCTGCCGACGCCCTTGACCTCGCGCAGGCGGCCGTCGCGCGCGTAGTAGTCCACGAGCGGCGCCGTCTGCTCGCGGTAGACCTCGAGGCGCTTGCGCACCGTCGGCTCCGCGTCGTCCGCCCGCGCTCGCAGCTCGACCTCGGGATGGTCGTCGCAGTGACGTCCGTCCCGCGGCCTCGTGTCCGCGCGATTGTACGCCCGCTTGCACACCGGGCACTCGAGCCGCCCGCTCAGTCGGCGCAGGAGCTCGGCCTCCGGCGCGCTCAGGTAGAGCGCCAGGTCGAGCCCCTGCTCCCGCTCGGCGAGCATCACGTCGAGCGCGTCCGCCTGCGGGACGGTGCGCGGAAATCCGTCGAGCACGAACCCGTCCCGGGCGTCGCGCTCGGCGGTGCGCTCGCGCACCAGCCCGATCATGACCTCGTCCCCCACGAGCTCGCCGACCGCCATCTGTCGCCCCGCCTCGCGGCCGAGCGGCGTCGCCTTGGCGACCGCCTCGCGGAGCATCTCGCCGGTCGAGATGAGGGCCCAGCCCCGCTGCTCCGCGAGCCTGCGGCCCTGCGTGCCCTTGCCCACCCCCGGGGGTCCGAGTAGCACCATCCGCACGCTACATTCTCTGCCGGCCGCGGATGCGACCGTGCCGGACGAAGCCTTCGTAGTGCCGCATGAGGAGATGCGACTCGACCTGCTGGAGCGTGTCGAGCCCCACCCCGACGACGATGAGCACGCTCGTGCCGCCGAAGCCCAGGAACGGCGCCTTCGTCAGCCCGATGATGAGATCGGGCAGGACGGCGATGAGCGCGAGGAAGATCGCCCCCGGGAGCGTGATGCGTGACAACACCCGGTCGATGTATTCGGCGGTCTTCCGCCCCGGCCGGATGCCCGGCACGAAGCCGCCCGACTTGCGCATGTTCTCGGCGAGGTCGTTCGGGTTGAGGACGACCGCCGTGTAGAAGTAGGTGAAGAACACGATGATGAGGGCGTAGACGACGTTGTAGAGCACGCCATAGCGGTTGAACCACTGCCCCATCGCCGCGAGCGGATGGCCGGGCGGCACGAAGCCGGCGACCGTGAGCGGCAGGATCATGACGCTCGAGGCGAAGATGATGGGGATGACGCCCGCGCTGTTGACGCGGAGCGGGATGTGGGTGTTGCCGCCGCCGTACATGCGGCGCCCGACGATACGCTTCGCGTACTGGACCGGTATCTTGCGCGTCGCCTGGGTCATCAGGATGACCGCGGCGATCACGAGCACCATCATCGCCAGCACGAACAGCATCGTGAACAGCGACACGGAACCCGCCTTGATGCTCTCGAAGGCGCTCATGACCGTGTTCGGCATGCGGCCGATGATGTTGATGAAGATGATGAGCGAGATGCCGTTGCCGATCCCGTGCTCGGTGATCTTCTCGCCCAGCCACATGACGAAGATCGTGCCCGTCGTCTGGGTGACAATCGTCGAGAACGTGAAAAGGAACCCGGGCTGCGGCACGATCGCCGGGCCCTGGTTCCCGCCCAGGTTCGTCAGGAACACGCTGTAGGCGAACGACTGGATGACCGAGATGATGACCGTGCCGTAGCGGGTGAGCTGGGTGAGCTTCTTCTGCCCCTCCTCGCCCTCCTTGCGCAGTTTCTCGAAGTACGGCACGACCGCCCCGAGCAGCTGGAGGATGATCGAGGACGAGATGTACGGCATGATTCCGAGCGCGAAGATCGTCGCGCGCGAGAACGCGCCGCCCACGAACAGGTCGTAGAGCCCGAACAGCCCGCCCGCCTGGCCGGCGAAGGCGCCCGCGAGCGCCTTGGCGTTGACCCCCGGCGTCGGAATGTGCTCGCCCAGGCGGTACACCACGAACAGCGCCAGCGTGAAGAGGATCCGGCGCTTGAGCTCGGGGACCTGGAAGATGTTGCGCAACCGATCAAGCATGCGTCGTCTTGCCTTCCGTCGTCGCCGCCGGGAGTTGGACCGTCCCGCCGGCCGCTTCGATGGCCTTCTTCGCCGAGGCGCTGGCCGCGTCCACCTTGACCGTGAGCGCCACCTTGAGATCGCCGCCCGCGAGCAGCTTGATGGGGCCCGGGCGCCTCACGACGCGGCGCTCGCGAAGCCACGCCGCGTCCACGACCGCCTGCGCCGGCGCCGCCGCGAGCCGTCCGACCTTGACGATCTGATACTCGACACGGTCCGGGTTCTTGAACCCGCGCTTCGGCAGCCGCCGCTGGATCGGCATCTGCCCGCCCTCGAACCAGGCGGGGATCTTGCCGCCGGCGCGCGCCTTCTTGCCCTTGTGGCCCTTGCCGGCGGTGCCGCCGACGCCGGTCGCGGTGCCCTTGCCCCGGCGCTTCGCGGGGCGCGTCGCCCCCGCCGCCGGGCGGATCGATCCGAGTCGCATCACTGACCCCGCTCCGTCACCACCTCGACGAGGTGGCGCACCTTGAAGAGCATGCCCCGCACCTGGGGCGTGTCCTCGTGCTCGACGATCTGATGCAGGCGCCGGATCCCGAGCGCGCGGACGGTGGCCGCCTGATCCCGGCGATGGCCGCTCGCGCTCTTGAACTGGCGCAGCCTGAGCTTAGGCATTACGGCCTCCCGCGGCGCCGAACATCTCCTCGACCGTGCGGCCGCGCATCGCCGCGACGTCCGACGGCCGGCGCAGCCGGTGCAGGCCGTCGACGACCGCCTTGCAGAGGTTGTGCGGGTTGCGGCTGCCGAGGCACTTCGTGAGCACGTTCTGCACGCCCGCGACCTCGAGCACGGCGCGCACGCTCGCCCCGGCGATGACGCCGGTGCCCGGCGAGGCCGGCTTGAGCAGCACCTCGCCCGCGCCGAAGTGGCCGACGATCGCGTGCGGGATCGAGCCGCCGCGCGTCACCGGGACGTGGAACATGCCTTTCTTCGCCGCCTCGCCGGCCTTGCGGATGGCATCCGCGACCTCGTTGGCCTTGCCGAGGCCGACGCCGACGCGACCCTTCTGGTCGCCGAGGGCGACGATCGCGTTGAACGAGAACCGGCGCCCGCCCTTCACGACCTTGGCGCAGCGGTTCACGTTGATGACGCGCTCGGTGAACTCGGACTTCGGAGCGTCGGGGCCGCCCCGTGGCGGCCCGCCCCGCATCTGTGAGCCCTGACCTCGCACCTCGACCTCCTAGAATTCCAGTCCGCCGGCGCGCGCGCCGTCGGCGAGCGCCTTGACGCGCCCGTGGTAGCGGTAGCCGCCGCGATCGAAGGCCACCTTCGCGATCCCCTTCTGCTTGGCGCGCTCGGCGAGCTTCTTGCCCACCGCCTCGCTGATCCCGAGCCGGCCCTTCGCGCCCGCCGCCTGCACCTCGCGGCTCGAGGCCGCGGCGAGCGTCGCGCCGGCCGCGTCGTCGATGACCTGGGCGTAGATGTGCTTCGCGCTCCGGAACACCGAGAGCCGGGGGCGCTCGGTGCTGCCCGAGATGCGCTTGCGAATTCGATAGCGCCGGAGGCGGCGCCGCTCGTGCTGGTCGTGCCGTCCGCTCATGTCGTCGCCCCCGCCGCGGTCTTGCCGGCCTTGCGGCGGATGTACTCGCCCTCGTACTTGATGCCCTTGCCCTTGTAGGGCTCGGGCGGACGCAGCGCGCGGATGTCGGCCGCGACCTGCCCGACGAGCGCCTTGTCGGCCCCGCTGATGGTCAGACGGGTGGGATTCTCGGCCTTGATCGTGATCCCCTCCGGCGCCGGGAAGCGCACCGGATGCGAGAAGCCGATCTGGAGCACGAGCACCTTGCCCTCCATCTGGGCGCGGTAGCCCGTGCCGACGATCTCGAGCACCTTGCTGAACCCCTGGGTGACGCCCAGCACCATGTTCTGGATGTTCGCCCGCATCGTCCCGAAGGCGGGGTTGCGGGTGACGCGCTCGGCGCTCACGCGCACCTCGGCGTCAGCGACGGCCACGCTCGTCCCGGCGAGCAGGTGCGTGCTGAGGTCGCCCTTGGGCCCCTTGACGGCGACCCGCCCCCCGGCGATCGAGACGGTGACCCCCTTCGGGATCCCCACCGGCATCTTGCCCACTCGCGACATGACGCCCCCTACCAGACCAGGGCGATGAGCTCGCCGCCGAGGCCCGCCTCGCGGGCCTCGCGGTCGGTCATCAGGCCGCGGGAGGTCGAGACGATCGAGGTGCCCAGCCCGCCCATGACGCGCGGCAGGCGGCCCTTGCCGACGTAGACCCGCCGGCCGGGCGTGCTCACGCGCTTGAGCCCGCTGATCACGTTGACGTCGTCCGCGCCGTACTTGAGATAGACGCGCAGGACGCCCTGCTTGCTGTCCTCGATCACCTTGAAGTTGTTGATGAACCGCTCGCGCAGCAGGACGCGGGCGATCTCCGCCTTGATCTTCGAGGCCGGGACGTCCACCTTGCGATGCTTGGCGCGGATCGCGTTGCGCACGCAGGTGAGGAAGTCCGAAACCGGATCACTGACCGACATGCCACCTCCAGGGACCCGCGTCCACGCCCGGCGGGGCGTGCAGCCGGGCCCGAAACGGGACGACTACCAGCTCGACTTCACGACGCCGGGGATCTGACCCGACAGCGCCAGCTCGCGGAAGCAGATGCGGCAGAGCCCGAAGTCGCGCAAGTAGCCGCGCGGCCGCCCGCAGCGATGGCAGCGGGTGTACGCCCGGACCTTGAACTTCGGCGTGCGCTTCCACTTCTCGACGATGGACTTCTTGGCCACTGCGCCTCCGCTCGACCCGCTCAGCGCGGGCGGAAGGGCATGTTCATGAGCTTCAGCAGCTCGCGGCCCTCCTCGTCCGTCTTCGCGCTCGTGACGATGGTGACGTCCATGCCCCGCACCTTCGCCACCTTGTCGTAGTTGATCTCCGGAAAGATGATCTGCTCCGTGAGTCCCATCGTGTAGTTGCCGCGACCGTCGAACGAGCGCGGGTTGAGCCCGCGGAAATCGCGGATGCGCGGCACCGCGACGTTGATGAGCCGGTCGTAGAACTCGTACATCCGCGCCCCGCGCAGCGTCACGGCGCAGCCGATCGCCGCGCCCTCGCGGAGCTTGAAGTTCGAGATCGCCTTCTTCGCCCGCCGGACCGCCGGCCGCTGCCCGGCGATGTGCGCGAGCTCGTTGGCGGCGGCGTCCACGAACTTCGCGTCCTGGAGCCCGTCGCCGACGCCCATGTTGAGCACGATCTTCGTGAGCCGGGGCGCCTGCATCCGGCTCGAATACTTGAAGTGCTGTATGAGCGCCGGCCGCACGCTCTCTTCGTAGTGCCTGGCGAGGCGCGGCTTCTCGCGCGGGCCCGTCGGCTTGGCCATCTCGATGGCGCCCGGCCCCGAGCCCTCCTTCGCGGGCTTCGCGGCCTTCGCCGGCTTCGGCTTCTCGGCCTTGCCGGCCGCCGCGGCGGCCTTCGCCGCCGGCTTGTCCTTCTTGTCCTTCTCGTCCGCCATCCGTCCCTCTCCTACTGGCCCTTGGGCAGCAGCTCGCCCGAGGCCCGCGAGACCCGTTCGAGCGTGCCATCGGGCAGCACGCGGCTGCCGACGCGCGTGCCGCGCCCGGCCTTGGAGTCGTAGAGCATGACGTTGGACAGGTGGATGGGCGCCTCCTTCTCGAGGATCCCGCCCTGCTGCCCCTGCCGCCGCGCCTTGGTGTGCCGCTTCACGAAGTTGACCTTCTCGACGATGACGCGCTGCTTCTCGGCGTCCACCGAGAGGACGCGTCCGGTCTTGCCCTTGTCGTCGCCGGCGACGACCTGGACGATGTCGCCCTTGCGGATCTTGATCGCCATCAGATGACCTCCGGCGCGAGCGAGATGATCTTCATGAACGCCTTCTCGCGCAGCTCGCGCGCGACCGGCCCGAAGATGCGGGTGCCGCGCGGCTCCTTGTCGTCGTTGATGAGCACGACCGCGTTCTCGTCGAAGCGGATGTAGGAGCCGTCCTTGCGGCGCCCCTCCTTGACCGCGCGCACGACGACGGCCTTGGCGACGTCGCCCTTCTTGACCGCCGCGCCCGGGATGGCGTCCTTGACGGAGACGACAACGATGTCGCCGAGCCGGCCGTAGCGCTTGTGATGCCCGCCCAGCACCTTGATGCACTGGGCGCGCTTGGCGCCGGAGTTGTCCGCCACGGTCACCATGGTTCGAAGCTGGATCATAGTTCCGTCCTCATGACCGTCGAGAAGGTCACGAATGCAAGGCGCGAGGAAGCGGGACCCGCAGACGTGTCCTCTTGGACACGTCGAGGACGCCCGCGACCGAGCAACGCGGCAGACGGGGCCTTATCGGCGGTCATTTCGCGCGCTCGACGATCTCGACGAAGCGCCAGCGCTTGTCCTTCGACAGCGGGCGCGTCTCCATGAAGCGCACGACGTCGCCGATGCGGCACTCGTTCTTCTCGTCGTGCACCTTGAACTTGGCCCGGCGCCGCACGTAGCGGCCGTACGTCTCGTGCTTCACGAGCCGCTCGATCGAGACGACGATGGTCTTCTCCATCCGGTCGCTCACGACCTTGCCGACCCGCAGCTTCCGGCGATTGCGAACGGTCGTCATGACGCCGTCTTCTCCTTCTTCTTCTCGTTGAGGACGGTGACGAGCCGCGCGATCTCGCGGCGGCCCTCGCGGATCTTGAGCGGATTGTCGAGCTGCTTCATCGCGTTGCGGAAGCGCAGGTTGAAAATCTCCGCTCGCAGCTCGGCGATCCGCTCACCCAGCTCGTCCACGGTCATCTCGCGCATCGCGCTGGCCTTGACGTGCGCCACGATCACTCCCCTCCCAGCTGGTGGCGATCCACGAACCGCGTGCGGATCGGCAGCTTCGACGCCCCGAGCTTCATCGCCTCCTGGGCGAGCGGCCGGGTGATGCCCTGGAGCTCGAACATCACGCGCCCGGGCTTGATGACGGCGACCCAGAATTCGGGTGCGCCCTTGCCCTTGCCCATCCGGGTCTCGGCCGGCTTCTTCGTCACCGGCTTGTCCGGGAACACCCGGATCCACATCTTGCCGCCGCGCTTGATCGAGCGCGTGATCGCGACGCGGGCGGCCTCGAGCTGCCGGTTCGTGACCCACGCCGGCTCGAGCGCCTGCAGCCCGTAGTCGCCGAACACGACCGCGGAGCCGCGATAGGCCTTGCCGTTCATTCGGCCGCGCTGCTGCTTGCGATACTTGACGCGCTTCGGCATCAGCATGGTCGTGGTCTCCTAGCGGGTCCCGGCCGGGACGCGGTCGTCCCCGCCTCG
>JACXTT010011513.1_pt1 | contig 11830 bp, 7 predicted proteins | sample 9270951 | NCBI WGS metagenome assembly JACXTT01 (sample SAMN15532306, study PRJNA645909) | rock metagenome | isolation source: weathered quartz diorite | place: Puerto Rico | collected 2017-06-21 | reverse complement strand
GGCGCCGCCGCCGTGGGCTGGCGACTTTCCACATTCGAACGAGCGAATCGGATGCCGCAAGCCGAAGCAAACAGCAAAACTCCCGCGATCCCCTCGGGGGCACGCACCGCCACCGGCCATGTTCGCATTGAGGCGCGCGGAAAATTCCTCTTTGAGGGCGATGAGAAAGTTTACGTCAAAGGCGTAACTTACGGTGCATTCCGGCCAGACGACCAGGGAAGAGAGTATCAGGATCATAGCAGGATTGAGGCTGATTTCGCTCAGATGGCTGCGAACGGCTTCAATGCCGTCCGAATTCCTCATACCAGCCCGCCACGTTCGCTCCTTGATGCCGCACTGCGCCACGGCCTGCGCGTCATGGTCGGCCTGTCAGCGGAACAGTTCATCGGTTACCTGATCGACCGCAAGAAATCCCCCGATATCGAGCAAGCAATTCGAAGCAAGGTGGAGGCGATCCGCGGACATCCGGCACTGCTCTGTTACGCGATTGGCAATGAGATCCCTGCCCCTGTGGCCCGATGGCTTGGGCGACGACGGGTGGAGCGCTATCTGCACCGGATCTATCGCGTTATCAAGCAGGCGGATCCGCGCGGCCTCGTCACCTACGTCAACTACCCGACGACCGAATACCTCGACCTGCCGTTTCTCGATCTGGTGTCCTTTAACCTCTATCTGGAATCGGAGGAGCCGCTCAGGGCCTATCTCGCACGTCTGCAGAGTATTGCCGGTGATAGGCCCCTCATCATGACCGAAGTCGGATTGGACGCCTTGCGCAATAACGAGACCAGACAGGCCCAGGTGCTGGACTGGCAGGTACGGGCCGCCTTTGCATCAGGATGTGCGGGCGTGTTTGTGTTTTCGTGGACTGACGAGTGGCACCGCGCTGGCGCCGAAGTCGGTGACTGGGAATTCGGGATTACCCGTCGTGATCGGACGCCCAAACCTGCCCTGTCGGTGCTTCGGACGGCGTTCGCCGAGGCGCCGTTTCCTGCTGATTTATATTGGCCTCTGATTTCGGTGGTTGTCTGCAGCTTCAACGGAAGGCGCACCGTCGGGGAATCTTTGGCGGCTATCGGCAAAATCCGCTATCCCGCATTCGAGGTGATCGTTGTCGACGACGGCTCTACAGATGATACGGCCGCGATTGCTGCTCAGTATGACACGACCCTCATTCGTACCCCAAACCACGGTTTGAGCCATGCTCGAAACGTCGGATGGCAGGCTGCGAAGGGCGAAATCATCGCCTATATCGACGACGATGCTTATCCCGATCCGGATTGGCTCACTTACATTGCCGCGACATTCCGCGACGGTAACTATGCGGGAGTGGGCGGCCCCAACCTCCTGCCGCCGCATGATGGCCCAATCGCCGCATGCGTCGACAACTCACCGGGCGGGCCGCGGCTTGTTTTGCTCACCGATACAGAAGCGGAGCACATTCCGGGCTGCAACATGGCCTTCCTGCGAAACGCGCTCTCTGCAGTTGGCGGCTTTGACGAGCGCTTCCGGGTCGCCGGCGACGACGTCGATATTTGTTGGCGCCTACAAGAACGCGGATGGAAGCTGGGCTTCAGCCCCTCCGCGCAGGTGTGGCATCATCGTCGAAACTCAGTGCGCGCCTATTTGCGGCAGCAGAAGGGGTATGGGAAGGCAGAAGCCCTTTTGGAGGAGAAATGGCCGCAGAAGTACAATTCGCTCGGACATCTGAGCTGGCTTGGCCGTGTCTACGGCATGCCCCGAGTCCTCGGAACTGTCACGCGGGTTTATTTCGGACAGTGGGGGAGCGCTCCATTTCAACGTCTCTACGAAGGGTCAGGACGCATCCAATCTCTGCTGCTGATGCCGGAGTGGTACTTGGCGAACTTGGCCTTGGTTGTGATCGGTGCGTTGGGGATCTCCTGGCGTCCCTTGTTTTTCTTTTGGCCTCTACTGGTGATTTCAGCGGGCATTCCAATTGCAAATGCCTGCGCGAGCGCGACGCGGAGCAGGTTTGTCGGTGAGGGTTTTCAGCTCCCGCTAAGAGCCTTGACTGCACTCCTGCACATGCTTCAGCCGGCGGCGCGACTTTATGGCCGGCTCAGGCATGGCCTCAACATGTGGCGAAGCCGCGTTCCTGCCGGGTTTGCGGTACCTGTGCCACGCAGTAGGGCCATTTGGACGGAATGGTGGCAGGCCCCGCAAGCGAGGTTGGAAAGCATTGAAGGCTACCTTCGCGGCAAAGGGGTCCCTGTGGAACGGGGCGGGCAATGCGACCCGTGGGACCTGCAGGTTCAAGCTGGATTTTGGGGCGGTGCCCGCCTGCTCATGGCCGTCGAAGACCACGGCGCCGGAACTCAATACGTGCGCAGTCGCATCTGGCCCAAGTGCTTCGCCCCAGGATTAGTCCTCTCTCTCGCGCTGGCTCTGTTATCGGCCGGCGCAGGTATGGATGGAGCAACGACCGCGTCCATTCTGCTTGCTCTTGGAGCGCTGCTCTCTGTTTGCAAGACAGTTCTCGAATGTGGCCGTGCATCCGCCGTGATGCTAGACAGTATCGGAGCGCATGGCATCGCGACGGCGAAGCAACACGCTATGCAGGTGCGCGGCTGAGGCAAACGTGCCGTCAGAAGCGGAGTTTGAAGTCTCAGTGGAGACGACATGAACAGAACTCTCGAGGGATCTATCATGTCGGATGCCGGGCAACGCCGGCATCTTACTTCGAGGCTGTATGCGCGGATCTTTCAGCAAATCCAGCCGTACTGGCCGCACCTGCTCGCGTTGTTGCTACTCGGCACGCTGGGCAGCGCCGTCAATCTGCTTGTGCCCCTGCCTCTCAAAATTGCAGTCGATAGCGCGATTGCAAATCATCCGCTGCCCCCGTTCCTGACGGCGCTGCTGCCGGACATCGCGTTTCGCTCTCCCACTGCTATTTTGATGCTTAGTGTCACGCTTCTGATCGCGATCAGCTTATTGCTGCAGCTGCAGGATCTGCTCGTCTCGTTACTGGCAAGTTATGCAGGGGAAAGGATCGTCCTGGATTTCCGCGCCCGCCTAGTCGCCCACGCGCAGCGTCTGTCATTTTCCTATCATGACGCAAAAGGCTCCGCGGATTCCATTTATCGCATCCAAACCGATGCGATGGCCTTGCAGTATCTCACTGTGGACGGCTTTATCCCGATGGTATCCGCAAGCCTCACCTTGCTGGGAATGATCTGGGTCACCGCCCGGATCGACTGGCAGTTATCGTTGGTTGCGCTGGCGGTATCGCCAGTGCTCTTCGCTCTTTCCAGGATCTATCGCCCTCTGTTGCGCGATCAATCCTACCAGATCAAGAAGGTGGAAACCTCCACGCTGTCCGTACTGCAGGAAATCTTATCATCTCTGCGTGTCGTGCAGGCGTTTGGAAGAGAGAAGCTTGAACAAGAGCGCTATATTGATCGCTCCGCCGAAGGGATGCGCGCCCGGCTGAAACTTGCCTTCGCACAAGGCGGCTATGGTCTCCTGGTCGGTTTGACCACGGCTTTGGGGACAGCGACCGTCGTGTGGATAGGCGTAAGTCACGTCCAGGCTAACACCTTGACTCTCGGCAACCTGCTTTTGGTGATGGCCTACCTCGGGCAGCTGTACGAACCACTAAAAATCCTTGGAAGGAAAGTCGGCAGCCTCCAAGCTCATCTTGCCAGCGCCGAGCGCGCCTTTTTTCTTCTCGACGAACCTCCAAAGGTGTTCGAGCGCCCGAATGCTCGGCCCTTGGCGCGCGCCATGGGAGCCATCGAGTTTCGAAACGTCTCCTTTCAGTACCAGGACGAACGGCCGGTGCTTCAGAGCCTCTGTCTTGAGGTCTCTGCTGGCACCCGGGTCGGGATCGCAGGCCACACTGGCGCGGGCAAGAGCACGCTGATCAGCCTCCTGCCTCGTTTCCACGACGTCACCACCGGCCAGATCCTATTGGACGGCCGGGATGTGCGTGAGTACAAGCTCGACGACCTTCGTAACCAGTTTTCGATCGTGCTGCAGGAGCCGGTCCTTTTCTCCACCAGTATTGCCGAGAATATCAGGTACGCCCGGCCCGGGGCGAGCGAGGAGGAAATCATCAGAGGCGCCAAACTCGCCAACGTGCATGAATTCATCGCGAGCCTGCCGGACGGATACCAGACGCTGGTTGGCGAACGGGGTATGCGCCTCTCGGGAGGTGAGCGCCAGCGGATCTCGCTGGCACGCGCTTTCATCAAGGACGCGCCGATTCTGATTCTGGACGAACCCACCAGTGCGGTGGATGTTGGAACGGAGGCCGCAATTATCGAGGCGATGGAACGTCTCATGCGCGGGCGCACTACATTCATGATCGCCCACCGTCTAAGTACGCTCGAAAGCTGCGACCTTCGGCTGCAGCTGGAGAACGGCCGTCTATTGATGTGGAGTCGAAGCAAAAAGGGAGATGCTGCTTGATTGATGAGCTTGCTCGCGCGCGATGAGTCGTGACCTTTCCGACCCACCAAGGTGTGGCATCATTGCGAAACATCGCCGCACACCCTGAGCATCGATCGAGCTCACACTGGAGGCGTGGGGAGAAACGCGTGGCACTGCCAGCTGGCGCAACGACGAGATGGTCCAGTTTGTAGGAGTAGGAGTATGGGTGCGATCGCAGGAGTGAGGCGGCGATGAGTGTAAGGGTATGGCTATCCGCCAACACGCTGCACTATCCGCAAGGCGGCGGTCACATGTGGGTATTTCTCAACTGGGCCCTCGGACTCCGTGAACTCGGCTGCGAAGTCGTTTGGCTCGAGGGCATCGTCAAAGGCGGGTGGACGCCCGGACATGTGGAGGTTTCACAGCGCCTGGCTGAACTGAAGGCTCGTTTGGCCCCTTATGGATTTAGCGATCGTATCGCCCTTTGGTCCAACGATGACCAGTTAGTCCCCCGCCACGTGGCCGAGCAATGCATTGGGTTGGAAGCTGCCGGAGATGCCGATTTGCTCGTCAACGTGAATTACCAGACGCCAGCGGCGGTCATTGAGCGGTTTCGACGCTCGGCCCTGATCGACATCGATCCAGGTCTCTTGCAAACCTGGCTGAGCGATCGATCCTACAACTTCACAATCCCACCGCACGACGTGCTGTTTACGATCGGAGAAACAGTCGGCCAACCCGACACGAAGATTCCCGACCTGGGAATCGAATGGCACTATACCCCACCCTGCGTTGCTCTTTCATGGTGGCCGCTGGTGCCAACCACGGAGACGGCACCGCTGACCACAATATCGCATTGGGTTTCGGACAATTGGTTGAGAGATGAAACGGGGCACCTGTGGTCGAACGAAAAACGCACAGGATTTCTGCCTTACCTCGACCTGCCGCGGCACACATCGCAGATTCTCGAGTTGGCATTGCAGCTTCGGCCCGAAGACGAAGCTGATCGGACTGTGCTGCGCGAGCACGGCTGGCAGGTGCGAGACGCCTGGATGGTCGCGGGCACCCCATGGGAGTATCAAGCATATGTGCGGCAGTCGCGTGGTGAATTCAGTTGCGTCAAGCCATCGTGTATAAGATTCCAGAACGCATGGATCAGTGATCGGACCCTCTGCTATCTGGCGAGTGGCAAGCCCGCCATCATTGAGCATACGGGCCCCAGCCGGTTCCTCCCGGATGACGCCGGCCTACTCCGCTTTACAGACTTTAAGACGGCGCTGGAATGCCTCGAAGCCGTATCCACTGATTACAGAAAGCATTCATGGCTCGCTCGTTCATTGGTGGAGGAGTATTTCGATGCGAAAAACGTCGTCAAGCACCTGCTGGAACGGGCGCTCTCTTGAAATATTTTTGAGGGACTAGCCAATGGATGCCATCGATCCGGAATTTCATGTCGATGAATCCAGCCGCGAGCTCTTGGTTCTGGCATTTCACAAGATCGGCGCTGCGCCCCGGGGCAGCAGTAGCACCTGGTTCTACATCCCCACACCCATGTTTGAAGGGTACCTCAAATGGCTTCGCGACAGCTCGTGGCGGGTGATCGACGCCGACACATTTGTCGGAAGCCTCACGCATCCGGAGATTTTACCGCCACGTTCTGCCTTGCTCACTTTCGACGACGGCTACCGGTCCATGCGCCAAGCTGCGGTCCCGCTCTTATCTGACTATGGCTTCCCCTCAGTGCTTTTTGTCCCGACGAGCTTCATCGGCGGGACCAATCGCTTTGATCAAGGCGTTGAGCCGGAGGAACTGATTTGTGACTGGGATGACCTGCTAGAGATGCAGCGAAGTGGAGTATCTCTCCAATCTCATGGCGTTACACACCGGCACCTCTCCGAGCTTGGACTCGATGAACTGAGGCATGAACTACGGGCTTCCAAGTCCGCACTCGAGGCCAGAACGGCACAACCCGTCACGCTCTTCTCGTTTCCGTACGGCGACGGTGGCTCAAGCCTGGAAACAACGGCTACTGAGCTTTGCCAGGCAGGCTATCGCGCCGCGTTCTTGTATGGTGGCGGACGCGAGCGAATCCCCCCTAAGAGCCATTACAGCTTATCCCGCGTGGCGATGGGGCCAAATATCGATTTGATGGCAATGCTTGGGGAAGGCTAAATGCTTGCCTTCGTCAGGAAGTTTTCATTTCGCGCAAACTTGGCGGATGACACAGCGTTGAGCGAGAGCGACTTTTGAAGCGCTGAGTAGAGCGTTCTTGAATAGGTGAGGTGCCGGTGAAATCGGTTCCGATGCTCGATCATGAAGAAGCTGGGGATGTCAACGCGATAGCCCTGCGCCGCGCGGCACGGGCTTGGCGCAAGCTCACTAATAGTCAAGCAGTTCCCTTAAGCATTGAGATTATTCAGGAACGGGTGAGCCGGGCTGAGGAAATCTACCGCACGACCAGCAAGCCGTATGTGTACAGGCTGACCGGTGTCGGACCTGACGGGAGCAACGTAATCGCCAAACGGTGTGACCGTGCTGCTGCGTCAACAGAATGCTCAATCTACCAGAATGTGCTCCCGTATCTGCCGGTCAGCGCACTTCGTTATTGCGGCCTCGTCGCTGATGATGATTCTCAATTCTGCTGGCTCTTTCTCGAGGATGCGGGCGAAGAGCCCTATTTGCCAGATGTTAAAGCACATCGGGTCCTCGCCGGGCGTTGGCTTGGTGTGATGAATGTCGCGGCCCGGCAGCTTCGAGCCGCAAGCTGTCTGCCGGATCGGGGTCCCGGTTTTTATAGTCAGCTACTCCTCGCATCCCGCGAGACAATTCGGGAAATCGCCGAAAAGTCCACTTTTTGCGACCGCGACTCGACCCTGCTTCGAGCGCTCATTTCTCACTGCGATGCTGTGGAACGGAAATGGGAGAGGATCGAGCAGTTTTGCAATCGGATGCCGCAAACGTTGGTCCACGGCGATTTCGCCGTTCAGAACGCTAGGATTCGGAGCGGTCCGGCCGGCATCAATTTAATGCTCATGGATTGGGAGGGAGCCGGTTGGGGCAGTCCCGCCCCTGATCTTGCCCAGTTTGTCGGCGGGTCGTTGAGCCCAGATCTAGGTGCCTATCATTCAGTTGTGAACGCGACGTGGCCCGGCATACGGCTGGCAGACCTGGAACGCCTGGCAGAGATTGGTCGAATGTTTCGGCTGATCAGCTCTCTGGGTTGGGGTAACGCGGGTTACCGTGCCCTCGAACCGGATTGGTACATCGAGGAGGTGAGTTGGTACGAGCAGGGGCTTGCCGACTGGCTGCGAACTGTGGAGGTACCCGGACGAGCAAGATGAGCAAACCAAATCGCGTCGACTTCTCCTAAAGCGGTAACCCTTGAGAAATCCCGTGAGGGCGCTGACATTTGATTGTGCCTGAGATCGGCCAGTACAAATATGCTATTCATCTTTGCCCCTCATCGCGTGGGTTGACTTCATCATAATCGGTGTGCGCGCAGTGATCTTACGTTGAGCTGTCGCTGGCCGGCCGAAGGCTACGCCTAACGACGGCACAAAGCCGCAAGGAACCAGGCGCCCCAGAGAAGGGGTGATATCACGAAGTAGTGGAGTCAATGAATGATGACCGCTGCTCCAAGTTCTTCGCCGCATGCAGAGAAAAGGAAATTGGGGCGGGCAGCTCTTATAGTCCTGATATTATTAGTTGGTGCTGGACTACGGCTGGAACACGTTACGCAACCGTTTGCCGATAAGTTTAGCTGGCGAGAAGCCAGCACGGCGATGATGGCGCAGAATTTCTATCGCGGCCAATGGAACATTCTGTATCCGGAAGTTGACTGGGGTGGCCCCGGTCCAAACTATCAGGGCCGCGAATTTCAAACAGTTACCTATATCGCCGCACTTCTGTACAAGATGTTTGGGCAGCACGATTGGGTGGGTCGCTGTGTGGCCGTCGCTTTCGGTCTGTGGGGAATTTTCGCTCTTTATCAGCTGACTCGACGGGTTTGGGACCACGAAAGAGCATTGGTCAGTGCAGCATTGATGTCGGTGCTTCCCGGCGCTGTTTTTATCGAACGCTCCTTTTTACCCGATCCGGCGATGGTGGCGTTGGTTGTCACCAGTCTTTGGCTGTTGGTCGCGTATTGCCAGACCAAGAAGATGCAGTATCTCGCTCTTTCGGTGGTAGTAGGCGCCCTGGGATTCCTGACCAAATTACCTGGCATCATTCTCGGCATACCCGCTGCCTACGCGATATACGCCATCCTTGGCCGACGCGCCCTGGAGCGAAAGCAATTTCTGGGTTTGCTTGCGGCGGCCATGTCAATTCTAGCCACAGCAGCAGGATATTATCTCTGGGCCAGATACCTGAGCTTAGCTTATCCGCCCCACCACTTTGCAGGGGCAAATCAATTTGTGTCGCCTGACAAGATCGGCCACTGGATAGAACGCTCATATTTTTTACCGGAGCTTGGTCGTCAATTGTTTGGGTGGCTATGGACATGGCCGCCGGCAGTTTTGGTCTTGATAGGGTTGCTCTGTTCCCCATCAAAAAAGGAAAAAGCTGAGCCGGAACGAAAAGCCGCTCCTTGGCTGTTTCACTGGTACGGAGCGGCCTTGGTTGGTCAATATCTCATAGAGGCCCAACACCTCGTTGAGGATCCCAATAACATGCATTTGTGGAATCCTTTTGCGGCAGCCATGGGCGGGCACGCAATCATCTCAATGACGCAATGGCTTCGGCGACGTGATTTTGAATACCTTCGGATTGCAGCGACGGTGGCGATTATTGTAGTCGTCGGCGCTGTAGGACGACAGCAATTGGAATCCCGCTATAGGCCCGCTTATGCGCCTTCGTATCACATAGGTACGACGCTCAGCAAAATAGCGAAGGCCAACGACTTGGTTGTCTCCGTTGGATTGAACCCTTGTACTATTTACTATAGCGGGCTCCGGGGTTGGACCTTTCCACCCACAGAGGTTTGGCACACTGCGCTCGGCTGGGACTATGGGGACCTTGATATCGAGTCGATGAAATCGCTCTGGGCACAGGGAGCGAAATGGCTCGTAATATCCAATAGCAATGATGAGTACCCGAATGCAGACGACTTGAAGCGGGGACGAGGGAGAAAAATATGGAGCTTCATACGCAACAATTTTGAGCTTCATGTCGACGATGAGGACGGCATGATTTTTCGACTTCCTGCGTATCCGCTCCAGCCGACGGTGTCAAAGATCACGCGTGGATAACGGTCGTCATCCGATGGCAAGATTGCTCATTGTGAATGCCGATGATTTTGGTCTCTCGCCCGGGATCAATGCTGGGATCATTGAGGCGTTCGAAAAAGGCATCCTCACTAGCACTTCCATCATGGCGAATGCTCCGGCCTTCGAAGACGCGGTGAAACTTGCACACGCACACGAAGGCCTGGGAGTTGGCATCCATCTCAATGTCGTGCGCGGCAAGGCCATTCTCCCGCCTACCGAGATTCCGAGCTTGGTGGATTCCGTTGGACGATTTCTGCGGACACCCATAGGCCTGTGTTGTGACCTTCTCCGCAAGCGTGTCGATCTCGATCACCTCAGCCGCGAGTTCTCGGCGCAGATAGAACGGGCGTTCGCGGCGGGCCTCCGCCCAACGCATCTGAACAGCGAGCAGCATGTCCATATGTACCCGCCTATTTTCGCACGCGTGCTGACGCTTGCGCAAACGTACGGGATCAACGCCGTGCGTTGGACCGGGCAGTATCCGCGTGCCACCGACCTGATCCATTGGAGCCGACGGTCCTACAAGGATCTTTTGGTGAACTGCTGCGCCAGCCTTTGCCGGAAGCAACTCGATGGGCGCGCGGTCATGTCCAATGACTATTTCTATGGACTGATCGAAACCGGCTCGCTCACGACCGAGGTCCTTAGGGGCATCCTGCCGCAACTCAAGGATGGCGTAACCGAGATCATGTGCCATCCCGGACATGTGGGCCAAGATCTCCAAGAGGCCTTCCGGACGATGGGCGTGTCTTCTCTGGTGGCTTCTCGGACAATGGAGCTGGAAGCCTTAATCGATCCCAGCATACGGGCGCATATTCGCACTCTCGGGGTGCAGCTGATCCACCATGGAGGCATCTATGAATCCCGAATTGTCCATCGTCGTTCCTCTCTACAATGAAGAGGACAACATCGAGGAGCTGTATACGAGACTCACGCCGGTTCTCGTCGACCTCGGCAAACGTTACGAGCTGATCTTCGTCGATGACGGAAGCCACGATCGGACGTTCAAGCTCCTCGCGCAGCTTCAGGCACAGGACGATAGGGTCCATGTGATCCGATTGCGGCGGAACTTTGGGCAGACCGGTGCGCTCGCTGCCGGCTTCGATTTCGCGGAAGGCGACGTTATTGTCTCTATGGACGGCGACCTCCAACACTCGCCTGAGGATATCCCCTTTCTCTTGGCGAAGTTAGCCGAAGGGTACGACGTCGTCAGTGGATGGCGGGAAAAACGCGTCGACAATTTCTTGCTAAGGCGCCTACCGTCCCTGGTTGCCAACGCGCTAATGGCCCGCCTGTCGAGGCTACCGCTCCACGACTTTGGGACAACCTTTAAGGCGTACAGGCGAGAGGTGATCAAAAACGTAGAATTGTTCGGGGAGCTGCACCGTTTCATTCCTGCATTAGCGAGCATGCAAGGCGTATCCATCGCCGAAGTACCTATCAGGGATACGCTGCGGAAGCGTGGCTCTTCGAATTACGGAATCTCCAGGACATTCCATGTGCTGTTTGACCTGTTGACGGTGAAGTTCCTCATTCACTATGTGCAACGGCCGCTCCAATTCTTTGGACTGTGGGGACTGCTCATGTCGGGCGTGGGTTTCCTGCTGCTGGCCGGCATCACCGTGCTCAAGCTCTTCTATAACGTATCCATCTATCAATACCTGGGCTCTCTGCTCCTGGGCATGCTTCTCCTCCTCCTCGGAATCCAGCTGGTCGCGGCCGGCCTGGAGGCCGAATTGAGCGCTCGTATTTACCATACGGTGAAAGGCTGGAAGATCTATGCAGTCAGGGAAATCTGCTCGACCCGACAAGACAAGGTGGCGTGACGGCTAGGTTGCAAGATCGCGTATGCCGAGGTCGTCGACGGCACACGGCGGCAGAGCGTTTCGAATTACGGGATGTGGGACCGGCTGCAGGCCGGGGCTCTCGATCTCGCCAGCGTTGGCTGATCAGACGCAAGAAACGCGTACCGCAGATTTCGGAGGTTCTGGCGATGCTCATTGATCTCTCAAACGAGGTTGGAGAGTTCCTTTACAATGTGTTCGTGGTCAAGCTCACCTGGCTCGTGCTCGTGGGGTATGCTGGCCAAGCGCTGTTCCCCACACGGCTCGTCGCTCAGTGGATCGCCACCAAGCGCGGGCGCCAGAGTCTGCTCCCCGTCCCCTTCACGTTCT
>JACXTT010011512.1_pt1 | contig 11830 bp, 12 predicted proteins | sample 9270951 | NCBI WGS metagenome assembly JACXTT01 (sample SAMN15532306, study PRJNA645909) | rock metagenome | isolation source: weathered quartz diorite | place: Puerto Rico | collected 2017-06-21 | reverse complement strand
AACCTTAAAAATTATCGTTAAATGGGAAAAAGTCAAATAATGCCGTTTTTTTTAAAATAACCCGTTTAATAACCTACACCAAAAAGAAACTACCCTTTTTTATCCCTCCGAAAGCGATGCCATATACCTCACTTATGGCGGGGGGCGGGTATAAATCATAGGCCCACTTCATGCCGATGATTTTTTGGGGGCAATTAATGAGGAAATAAAAAAATAGTTTGCAGCGGGCGGAAGTCAGTTTGCAGCTGCCAGCAGCAGTTTGCATAACGTGTTTAATTGCCCAATTGCCTACTGCAAAACTGCCAACTATTTTTTTAGCCCTATCTCTCTTAATCTCTCGTCCAAATATTCACCCGCAGTCATATCGCTGTAAAGTTTCGGATGCTTCGTATCGATGCATGAGTCCAAACTGGTAAGGTCCATGTCTGATTTTGGATGCAGGAAGAAAGGCACGGAATAACGTGAATTCTTCATCTGTTCACGCGGCGGGTTTACTACGCGGTGTGTGGTTGATTTTAGTTTATTATTGGTGAGGCGCTGTAACATGTCGCACACGTTTACTACAACATCTTCACCATGTGCTTTCACAGGGAACCATTCATTCTCGCGGGTAAGCAGTTCAAGGCCATCAGCACTTGCACCGATCAATAAAGTAATCAGGTTGATATCTTCGTGTGCTCCGGCTCTTACGGCATCTGATGGTAACGCATCCGGCTCTTCAATTGGGAAGTAATGCAATGTGCGCAGAATCGAGTTCCCGTTATGCACCTTATCATCAAAATAATTTTCAGGCAGATCCAAATAGACGGCGATGGCACGTAACAAATGTTGACCGGCACTCTCCAGTTTTTGATACACCTCGCGGGTAGTTGAGTTAAATTCAGGAAGCTCAGTTACCGTCAGATTCTCAGGATATTCATTCTTAACCGGATCATTATCAGTCACCGTCTGACCGATTTGCCAAAACTCTTTCAGGTCGGGCACTTTAAAACCTTTAGCGGTTTCCTTGCCTTTGCTGGTGTAGCCGCGTTGTCCGGCCAGCTCAGCTTTTTCGTATTTTAATTTAACGTCTTCAGGTAGTTTAAATAAGTTGATCACTTGCTCGTATAGCTTGTCTATCAGTTCTTTACTAAGTCCATGATTGGTGATGGTAACAAAGCCGGTGTCATTAAAGGCTTTGCCGATGTCATCAGAGAAGCGTTTCTTTTGTTCGGGTGTACCATTAATATAAGTGTTCAGGTCTAGTCGAGGAATGTGGACTGTATTCATAGTGCTAATGTGTTGAGATGAACAAAAGTATTAATTAAAGCACCGCATCAAACCCCTGTGAATAAATATTGACGGCAGGAATGTAGTAGGTCGGCATATATTTTGTAAAACAATAATATGATTAAACGTTTTATTGTTTTACCAATCAAAGCATGTATAAATATATATAAAATATGAGGCGAGGGGTATTACAGAATACGATACCTTCGCAAGTTTAAAATAAAATCTAACTGATGAAAAACTTAAATAAAATATGGGGAATTGGTTTACTGGTGATGTTATTGTCACTGGTTTTCCCCGGGAAAAGTATAGCCCAGGGGGGCTATATTTCTGACCAGGAATTTTACGATGATTTGCAGCCATACGGCACGTGGGTAAGTGACCCCGAATATGGAGAGGTTTGGGTGCCAGATGTCGACGGCGACTTCAGGCCTTACGCCACACGCGGCCACTGGGTAGTAACGGATTATGGTAATACCTGGGTGTCTGATTATGATTGGGGCTGGGCTCCTTTCCACTATGGCCGCTGGCGTTACGACGATTATTACGGATGGGAATGGATACCCGGTCACGAATGGGCACCTGCATGGGTATGCTGGCGTCATGGCGGCGGCTATTATGGCTGGGCTCCTTTAAGACCAGGTATCAGTATCAGCATATCTATTGGTGGCGGCTATGAGGCGCCCGACTATTACTGGACATGTGCGCCGCAAGCATATATTACCAGCCCGTATATATATAACTATTATGTGCCGCGCGAGCGTTCTGTAACAATTATCAATAATACTACAGTAATTAATAATACTTATGTAAATAATAATGTCACTTACGCAAGTGGTCCGCGTGTGCAGGAGATCAGGGAGGTTACCCGCAACAATAATGTAAGGGTATATAATATTAATAATGCCAGCCGCCCCGGCGTTGCAAGCATATCGCGTAATACAGTAAATATTTACCGTCCCGCTGTGCAAAGAGCACCAGATGCACGTCCGGCAAGGGTAGTAGATGCCAGTGCATACAGGAACGAGCACCCTAACCAGCGGATTGCCAATAACGGTGGCTTTAATCGAACAGCAGCTGCTCATTTGGCTACCGTGGCCCGCAGTAACACACCAGATAACAGGGTCGTACGTGTAAACAATAACAGGCCGGCTCCTAACCAGCCGATAAATCGCCCTGAGCCAAACCGCCCGAACGGTGTGCAGCCAAACAGGGCTAATTCTGCACAGCAGGGCAACCAGCCGGAGGCTAACAGGCCGAATCAGCCAAATATGAACCGTGCACAACAGCAGCAGGCTGATCAACAGCGCCAACAGAATGCGAACCGTATGCAACAGCAGCAAGCCGATCAACAACGTCAGCAGCAGATGCAGCAACGCCAGCAAAATGCGAACCGTGGACAACAGCAACAGGTTGATCAACAACGTCAGCAGCAAATGCAGCAACAGCGTCAACAGCAGGTGAGGCAGCAACCTCAGCAACAAATGGATCAGCAACGCCAGCAACAGATGCAACAACAACGTCAACAGCAAATGGATCAGCAACGTCAGCAGCAAATGCAGCAACAACGTCAACAGCAAATGGACCAGCAACGTCAGCAGCAAATGCAGCAACAACGTCAACAGCAAATGGATCAGCAGCGCCAGCAACAGATGCAACAACAACGTCAGCAGCAGATGGATCAGCAGCGTCAACAACAGGCTCAGCAGCAAGCCCAGCAACGCCAGCAACAGATGCAACAACAACGTCAACAGCAAATGGAGCAACAGCGTCAACAACAGGCCCAGCAGCAAGCGCAGCAGCGCCAGCAACAGATGCAACAGCAACGTCAGCAGCAAATGGAGCAGCAACGTCAACAACAGGCCCAGCAGCAGGCTCAGCAGCGCCAACAGCAAATGCAGCAACAACGTCAGCAACAAATGCAGCAGCAACGTAAACAGCAGCAACGTCCTCAGCCGCAACCGCAACCTGAGCAAAGACCTGAAAGAAAGCCGAACGAAAGAAGTTAATGTTATATAAATAAAAAATAGCACATGTATCCGTAAAAGGTATATGTGCTATTTTTATGCACTTATAATTATGAAGTATAAAAAACTGTTTTTGGGTATTGTTGCCTCTTTTCTGCTTATCTTTTTGCACAACCCTGTAAAGGCGCAGGGTGAGAATCCATATAATTCAAAGATCATATTTATTGAAGATGACTGGCACGAGGCTCTGAAACGGGCCGCGGCACAACATAAGTACATATTTGTTGATGCATATGCCACTTGGTGTGGCCCGTGCATGATGCTTAAGGCTACTACTTTCAAAAATAAAAAGGTCGCGGACTTTTATAATAAGAACTTCGTCAACATTGCTATGGATATGGAAAAAGGCCTTGGCCCTCAACTCGCTGCTCAATGGGGTATGCAGGCTTATCCAACACTCCTTATTTTTAATTCCAAAGGCGACCCGGTTTTAGCCACTGTAGGCTATATCAAAGCACCCGATCTGATCAGGTTCGGCGAAGAGGCCTTGAAAAAATAAGCTTAAAACAGATTTTTGATCGTGCCATAAGAATTTATTAAAAATTTAACAGAGGGCGGTTCCTTTTTTATAATTGATATTTTTTGTCTTTATCATCCTTCTGTAATTATTTAATTAATAATTTGTTGACTGTTTTTTTAACACAAATCCGGGCATTTATTCAACTCTTTTAGAAAATCGCAATAATTAACTTGCTTGTAATAAGTATATTAAATACATTTGCGCGCTTTTAATACCCTTAATAGGTCGCATGAACCCCCATCTTAAGAAAGTTTCAGCAGCAGGCCTGCTGATCACCCTCGGAATTATTTTCGGAGATATTGGAACGTCCCCGCTTTACACATTTCAAACGCTGCTACAGGAAGGCGGAACATCATCCCAAGATTTTGTTTTTGGATGCCTTTCATGCGTTTTTTGGACACTTACGCTCCAAACTACTTTTAAATACATCGTAATCACTCTCCAAGCGGACAATCACGGTGAAGGTGGCATATTTTCGCTGTACGCACTGGTTAGAAGATATGGTAAATGGCTGGCCATACCGGCCATAATAGGTGCAGGTACCCTGCTTGCCGATGGTATCATTACACCGCCCATCTCGGTAGCTTCGGCTATAGAAGGTTTGGGCCAGGTGCCGAAACTGGCGAATATAATGGTGCCCGGCAGTTGGCTAATCATAGGTATTGTTATCGGTATTATACTCCTGCTGTTCTTTTTTCAGCAGTTCGGTACCAAGGTTGTAGGTGCGGCGTTTGGCCCCGTCATGCTTATCTGGTTTTTGATGATCGGTACGCTTGGCGGCATACAGGTTGGGCATAACTTATCTGTGCTGTCAGCAATAAATCCCTACTACGGCATCCATATGCTGATTACCCACCCTAATGGTTTTTGGCTTTTAGGAGCGGTTTTTCTATGTACAACAGGTGCCGAGGCGCTTTACTCCGACCTGGGTCATTGCGGACGGAAGAATATCCAGATGGCATGGATATTCGTTAAAATCTGCCTGCTGTTAAATTATTTTGGGCAAGCGGCTTGGGTGCTTGATCAGGTCAAGCGTCCAAACTTTGCATTGGTCAATCCGTTCTATGCTATCGTACCGCATACCTTTTTGATCCCAAGCGTTATCATCGCAACGTTCGCTACCATTATTGCCAGCCAGGCATTGATAAGCGGTTCGTTCACGTTGATCAATGAAGCTATTATTATGAATTTTTGGCCCCGTATTGCGGTAAAATATCCTTCCAATGTCCGTGGGCAGATCTATATTCCTGCTATTAACTGGGTATTATGTTTTGGATGTATTGCGGTGATCCTGTACTTTCAGACATCTTCTGCAATGACCGCGGCGTACGGGTTCTCTATCACCATAGCCATGTTGATGACTACCATCCTGATGTATTATTATATGCGTTTTAAAAGGCATTGGCCCATCTGGATAGTTACTATCATACTTTGCGTATTTGTTACTGTAGAGTTCTCTTTCTTCCTGGCAAACTCCGTTAAAATACTGAAGAGATTGTTCTTCCTGGTATTTGAGTTCGGCTTGATATTCACCATGTATGTATGGTTCAGGGCGCGTAAGATCAATAACCGTTTCCTGCACTTTATCGATCTGAAAGACCAGATCCCGCTGCTTAAAGCGCTAAGTGCTGATGAAGGCGTATCAAAATATGCAACACACCTGATCTATCTGACCAAGGCGAATAACAGCAAACAGATCGAACAGAAAGTAATGTATTCTATATTTAGCCGAAAGCCGAAACGGGCTGATGTTTATTGGTTTTTGCATATAGAACGAACTGACGATCCCTATACAATGGAGTATAGTGTAGAAGAGATTGAAGAAAACAAGGTGATCAGAGTAGAATTCAGGTTAGGGTTCAGGATTCAGCCCCGCATCAATGTTTTGTTTAGAAAAGTGGTTGAAGATATGGTATCACGCAATGAACTCGACATCCTTAGCCGCTATGAATCGCTGAAGAAGTTTCATATGGCTGCGGACTTCCAGTTTGTCATCATCGAGAAGTTCCTCTCATACAATAACGAATTCAGCATTTCCGAGGGTTTTATCCTTAATAGCTATTTTGCGATTAAAAAACTGGCTCAAAGCGAAGCAAAAGCCTTTGGCCTGGATACCAGTGAAACACGTGTCGAAAAGATACCGCTTATTGTTAAGCCGGTCAGCAATATCGTTTTAAAGCGGGTTGATCCAGTATCGCACTACAATAGAGGCGAGTTATATTAAAATACTTCCAATAATAGTTGTATGTCTATAACTATTTACAAAGTAATAACTTGCAAAATTTATATACAGCTCCGGATACTTCCGGGGCTATTTTTCTTTTCATATAGATTTGTTTTATTGGCCCTGGTTCATATATTTTTGCTTATGTAATAGATATGTAATAGATATTATGATAGTGCTTTAGCCAGGTGCAAAAAACCAAACCCAAACAAATTTGTTAACCTTATCATGGGCCATAATGTATATTTATTAGCTACCGACCCCAGCAATCCTTGCAGGGATGTGATCCACTCAAGAGATACTGATCTCAAGGTCAGGGTGCTTTGCCTTGACAAAGAGGAGTTTCAACAGGATTCCGGCGAAATACTACTTTATGGGTTGTGTGACGATGGTTTGTATGCTTTTGAGACCATTGGTATCGCCCCGGATGACGCTGTAGATATTGTAGAGGCTATTCAGTGGTATGCCGATTATATCCGTTGTCCGGAGATGGAGATATTGCCCGAGGATCCTCGCCAGGGTAAAGATATAGCTATGTAATTTCTGTTAACTGTTTACGTTTACCACCAACTATGACTAACCTAAAAAAGGATTTGTATGCGCTTTGCGTTAACTATGCAAAGACGCGTATTGAAACTGCAAAACAGGCAATTGACGACGCCCGGCAGTCGGCGAGTGAAGAAACCAAGAGCAGCGCGGGAGACAAATATGAAACCGGGCGGGAAATGATGCAGCAGGAAACCGACCGCAACCAGGCACAGTTAAATGAGGCCAACAAATTACTCATCGCATTAAACCAGATCAATATTGATAGTTCTTCTTCATCGGCCACTCCCGGCAGCCTGGTGATAACCGATAACGGGAAATTTTACTTAGCCATTAGTGCCGGGGCATTAACACTGAATGGGGAAGCTTATTTTGCTGTTTCGCCTGCATCTCCAATCGGAGGCAAATTAATGGGGCGCACAACCGGTGATGAATTTAATCTGAACGGGAAGCAGTATAAGGTTAAAGAAGTCATTTAATGTATGGTAATATAGCTTCTTAGCTCTTTAGTAATGTTTTTGGCTTTGTCTATTAGTTCTTTATCGTCGATGTAGGTATCCACATTAAAAGATTTGCTCATTAGATTTTTTTTGTATACTTCATTAAACTCATGATATCGCAGCTTGAAATGCCATTTGCCGGTTAAAAAGGAAAATACTTCTTTATCACTTTTTTCGAGTAAAGAGTAATTAACTACCATATAATCTTCGTGAGGAAGTTCTTTTAGTGTATTTAAAATATGCTGATTATATTCTATGTATACTTTCAAAAAATCTTCCGCATGTGCTTTGTAAAATTTGCTGGAAGCTTTGCGGCGTCTGAAGTACAACCATACAAAGCGGCTCAATTTTTTCCTTCCCAGGTATTTTCCCTCGTATTCTGCAAAATCCCTTTTCAAAAGAGAATACACCACGGCCGCATAGTCGCGTACGATAACCAGGTATTTGGAATTCGGTAATAACTCGCGATAGAGATCTAAGAACAGGCATGTACGGGGTTCCTTCCAACCCCATTGCGGATATAGTTGATTTTTTAATTTGATAACGCTTTTTAGTTTCGCGAGCTGATAAATCGAGATATCGATTACTTTGTCATAAACGTATCCCGAAGCAGGGTAGTCATTGCTCGTTAGGATCTCTTCGTGCATTTTTAAAAACTCGACATCTTCAAAATGCCCCTCCACATTACCGTTCCCAGCTTCGAGCAAATGCTCACCCAATTGCAGGCCGCACCGGTATAGCCAGTTTGAAATAAGGGAGGTGCCAGAGCGATGCATCCCCACCACCATTAGCGTTTTCGGTCGCATCAGTTAATTGTCGTTTTGATCCGGTAATCAGACTGCAACATTTGCAAAGGGGTTGGTGGCGTAATTCTCTTTTATAATATTTTGCACGACGAATGCATAAACCTCTTCAGTACTTTCATTGATGCTTAACTGGCTTGTATTGATATAAAGGTCGGGGTTCTCAGGTGTTTCAAATGGATCGTTAATACCTGTCAGGTTTGATAGCTTATCAGGATGTCCATCCGGCAATAAAGCCTTTTTATAAAGGCCCTTCGTATCGCGTTTAATTAACACATTGACACTACAATCAACATACGCCACTTTTACGTGGGGATAGTCATTTATGAGTTCTTTACGAATGTCATCATATGGATTTATAGCACTTATTATGGCGACGATATTCTGTGATGAGAATTTATTGGCAATGAATCCCAGCCGGCGTATATTTTCGTTTCGGTCTTCGCGGGTATAGCCCAGGTCTTTAAATAATTTCTGACGGTATTCATCGGCGTCAATTATCTCGACTGGTACGTCAGAGCGCCTAAGCTTGTTTTTCACATGGACCGCCAATGTAGATTTGCCGGCTCCTGATAACCCACAAAGAAGTAGAATCATAGTTTTAATAAATTAATTTCCATGAATGCTCTTCCACTCAAAAGGGGGTAACAAGTGTTATAGCAAAAACATTCGTAAAACGTATTGGGTTACAAATATTGCCTAAGAATCGATGGATAGGGCCTTTGTATCGATTGTTTTACATGAGAGATGTAGCACAAATACGTGTTAGTACGTAGCAAATACCGTGTAAATACTAGTGTAATATGTTGTTAAGGCCTCTTAAATTTGATTGTAAAAACTTTATGACCCGGCATGAAAACTTATTTTCATAGTTGGCAATCCGCCTGGTCGATTTATCTGCAAGCGATGTTAAATAAGAGTTACCCCGGGGCTGATTTAGGGTTGCTTAATGGTTTATTTATCAAGCAAAAGTTAGACTATTTAATTTTGGCGAAATCATTATAGTTGGCTCATAATCAACTAATAATAGTTAACAATTGAGGTCAAAATGTTGATAAAATCTTGCCGGGGTAAGCAAGCAATTCGCTAAATTTAAGGTATGAAGCAGTTGGTAGTAATCCTTATCATTTCGACCCTTCTTTATTTGGATGGGTCTATCAGAATGGGCAAATTGCGGGAGGAGTGATTTAATCCTAAAATAATATAAACGAGGACCCCTGCTTGGTTTATGGTATAACCCGCTAGTCCATTTTCAGGGAAAAGAAAGCCGGAATTATCGGTTTCTTTTCCCTGAAAGACAATTGTATCTCGTAATCAGATTAGCAATATTGTTCAAACGCACCGATCAGGTTATCGGCGATCATTTGTGCTGGGCGGCCTTCGATCTGGTGGCGTTCGATCATGTGGACCAGTTTGCCATCTTTAAACAAGGCCATCGCAGGGGAAGATGGTGGATAAGGCAGCATATAGTTGCGCGCAGTGTCAACGGCTTCTTTCTCCATACCGGCAAAAACAGTTACCAATTTATTAGGATGTTTTGCATTTTGTGATGCTATCCTGGCGGCAGGGCGGGCATTAGCAGCAGCGCAACCGCAAACCGAATTCACCATTACAAACACTGTGCCTTCGCTTTCGATAGCATTTTTTACGGCATCCGCATCTTTTAATTCTTCAAAACCTACTCTTGTTAGTTCCTCCCTCATCGGAGCAACCAGATATTCCGGGTACATCATCACTTTTAAAAATTAAATTTTTGGTAAAAGTACTAAATGATTTAAAAGTAAAATATTTCTGCTCAGAATAATAACATTTATCTGACGAAGGCCGTATAAGGACACAATACTGATTTTTGTTTTGAGGGACACTATTTTTTGCGCACAGGAATTAAAATAAATTGATCTTTTGTGCGTCTATTGTCTTATATTCATGCCCCGTTTAATCACTAACTAACGATATGAACCTGAAACTTACAAACTTCAGTACCATTATTATTGTCAATAAAAATCAGGAGCAAACCCAGGCTATCCGGGTAAAAACCAAGCACCTGAAACGAATCAAGCACTACATTGCTTCTGTTGTTTTGGTTATCGTTGCACTCGTTGGAACGATTGTTTATTTGAATTCCAAAGCCAACGACACCCAACTGGAAAAACAGAAACTTATAACGCAAATCGCCCAGTTAAAAGGCAAAGTGTCTACGGCAACTGCGTTGAGCGATGCGGCTACCGTCTCGACTAATTCAGCAAATAGTTATATCCAATCTATCCAGGGCAAGCTTCAGAAAATAAACGACTACCTGAGAAAAAGAGGATTGAAAGGTTTTTCAACCAACGCAATTGGCGGCGACAAAAATATTGCCTCTCCCGATATGAGCGACAACGAGAAATACTCTTTATACGATGAGTATGTAAGCCGTTTGCTTAACAGTGTTGCCTTTACCCCGATGGGGTATCCGCGCTTAAGCGCTATTACTTCGGCATTTGGTTATAGAAGCGATCCGTTCGATGGAGAAAGTGCAGAATTGCACCCTGGTATAGATTTTCGTGGCGCCAAAGGCGATCCGGTACATGTAACCGCTGATGGTAACGTGGTTTTTACAGGACGTAAAGGCGGTTATGGTAATTGCATCATCGTTCAGCATAAAAACGATTTCCAGACACTTTATGGGCACTTATCGCATATAGATGTACAAGAGGGACAATCAGTAAAAACAGGCGATGTGATAGGTAAAGTTGGTTCGACCGGCCGTTCAACAGGCGCCCATTTACATTATGAAGTAAGAAAAAGTGGCAAACCCATTAACCCTGTGAAGTTTTTAACGTTAAACAACTAAAATCCCTGGTGAATGCTGATGAGACGGTCTTATTGGCAGCTAACTAAATAAAACTACCACAATGTTTAGAAAGAAAAACAAAGTAGATCTGAGCCAGCAAGTAATATCTACGCTGATTAATGAAGGTTGTGTTTTTGAAGGAAACCTGAGAGCGCCTGCTAATGTGCGTATTGAAGGGCAAATAGTGGGAGACGTGACCGTTGACGAAGGGTTGATATTGGGCGAAAAAGGCTTGATAAAGGGGAGCGTTATTTCTAAGGAGTTAATCGTTTACGGAGTTATTCATGGGCATGTGAATACCCATTCATTAGAAATTAAGGGAACCGGCCGTATTACCGGCGATATAAAAACACAGGTACTGCAAGTTGAACCGGGTGGTTCACACAATGGCAAACTTTCTATGTCTCAATCGCATGATAATACAGTTGCCAGGAGCATGAAGCCTGAAAATAGTGCTGCCAATAAAAATGGCAAGCTGGAAAACGGCTCCGCCAATAAACCGGTAAAACCGGAGGCCGGAAATGGCGAAGGCTCAAAAGATGTAAAAGCCGAAACCAGTGTTGCAGAAAAGCAACCTGAGAAAGCAGAGGCAGTGGCCTGATTTCATTAAGATATTTGTATTGCGTACCTTTGCAATTCAAAAATCTTAAAGGCTATGTCGTCATCTGTAGAAACTACTTATATCAAATACAAAGTAAAAGATTTATCGCTCGCCGAGTGGGGCCGCAAAGAAATCGGTCTTGCTGAGGCAGAGATGCCTGGCTTAATGGCGTTGCGCGCCGAATATGGCCCATCTCAGCCTTTGAAAGGTGCCCGTATTGCAGGCTGTTTGCACATGACTATTCAGACTGCGGTTTTGATCGAGACGCTGCAGGCCCTGGGTGCAGAAGTTACCTGGTCATCATGCAATATTTTCTCAACACAGGATCATGCCGCTGCGGCTATCGCGGCTGCCGGTACTTCGGTTTATGCCTGGAAAGGTATGAATGAGGAAGAGTTTAACTGGTGTATTGAGCAAACCCTGTTCTTTGGCGAAGATCCCAAACCTTTGAATATGATCCTTGATGACGGCGGCCACCTGACCAATATGGTTGTTGAAAAATATCCC
>JACXTT010011510.1_pt1 | contig 11831 bp, 4 predicted proteins | sample 9270951 | NCBI WGS metagenome assembly JACXTT01 (sample SAMN15532306, study PRJNA645909) | rock metagenome | isolation source: weathered quartz diorite | place: Puerto Rico | collected 2017-06-21 | reverse complement strand
CGCGCTCAGCAATTGGACGGCCGTGCCGGGCAGGCGCTTGGCGAGCCTTTCCTGCAGGCGTTTTTCGTGTTCCGGCTGTTGCCGGAGAGCTGCGCCGATTTTCGGCTTCTTTAGTGCGTTGGCGGCGGCCTCGGCGGACTTCAGATCGGGGCCATCGCTCTTCTGCGCGAACGGCTGCACCCGCTGGGCCAGCGCCGCCTGCGCCTGCGCCACCTTGCCAAGCCGGTCCTTGATCTCAGGCGGCAACTTCTCGGGTGCCATTTCACTCATGGCACGCTGCTCGGCCGCCAATTGCTTGGCGTCCTCGGCCAGCCGTTGAGCGCGTATTTGCTGCAGTGATTCCATCGATTCCTGCACGAGCCGGCTCTGTTCCTGCAACTGCTCGGTTCGCTCGGCGAGCTTCGCCTGCTCCTGTTGCATCGCCTCGATTTGCTTCGCCTTTTCCGCATCGTTCAGCGCTTCCCCGGCGAGCAGACTCTCCAGGCGCTGGGCCAACTCCTTTTGCCGTTTCGCCAGCACCTCGATCTTGAACTGATCGAGCCGATCCTGAGCTAGAAGCGTGTTCCACGCCAACATGCGTTCAAGCTTCTTGCGCGCCTGCAAGAGGGCGTCCTGCGACACCTGCAGTTCCTTTTCCTCCTCGCCAAGCGAGCGTTCCTTGTCGCTGAAGTTCTTTAGCGCCAGAGCGCTCGTCAACATGTCGGTCTCGGCGATTTCGAGGAAATGCTCCGCGAGCTGCGCCAGCTCCGGATCGGCCCCGAAACGCATCTCGGCGGCCTGCAAGTCCAGAATGATCTCGCGATTGAGTCCACGCAGCGTTTCGGCCTGCTTAATCTGGGCAAGCGTCAACGCGGACTGTTGATGGATGGTTCGCTGCAACTGCTGGACTTGCTCGATTTCACTTTTCACCTTTTGGATGAGCTTGGCAATGACATCGCGCAGCTCGTCGCGTTGCGCCTGGGAATGTTGCTTCACCAGGCTTTCGGCGGAACGATCGACGCGCAGCGTGATCCACGAACCCGAGACGCCGTCGCTCGGGGCGATCGTGACCTGGGGCATCAAATCCTCGGTAGGCAGAACGCCCGCTTTGGATTGCAGGACTTCGCCCTTTTTCAAGCGGCGGCTGTCGCTGGCGTGGACCCGAAACTGCACGCGGTCGTCCGCCTTCAGCGTGTGCGGCAGTGGTAGCCAATGATCGACGACCAATTTCTTTTGGCCGCCGGCATCGAGCCACTTCTCGACACGAGGCGCGCCATCGTTGATGCGATACTCGAAGGAAATCGAGTCGAGCCCCTCGTTATCTTCGATCACCGTTTGTAGTTTCAAGGCATCGTCGAGCGAAATCACGTAATCCCGGTTCGACAGCAGTGCGTGGCCGCCCCCCTTGAGGCGCAGCGATTGCGTGAACTGAGGCGCCTCGTCGTCGTGAACCGTCCAGGTTCCAAGCGGCAAGGTCGTGGCCAGACCGTGCTCCAAGGTCAGAACGAGCTCCGCATGAAAACGGCCGGGCCTCGCAGCAAGGTCGCCAGCAGTCCCCAAATTGCTTCCTTGCTTCCAATTCACGGGCAACGTCGCGGCGATCTCTTTGCCGCCGTTGGGATTCGGCATCGTTTTGATCTGAAGCGTCGCGTGAACGGGCAAGCGCTCGAGCGGAAGTTGAAACTGCATCTTGCTGAAGCGCAGGATCCCCGCCGGATCGTTGAAGGGCAGCATTCTCGAACCGGTTGGCATGTAGCTGGGCGGCGTCACCACGATCGCCGGTTTCGCCGTGAAAACGGGTGCATCGATCAGACACACCTCGAACGCCTTACTGACGACCGCGCCGACCTTCGCCTGGCAGCGCAGCGGCTGGCGCAAGTTTTCCAGTAGCGCCCGATACGTGCCGGCGGAACTCGATGTCATCGGTACGATCGTGGTCGCGCCCGCTTCGTCCTCACATACCAGCGTGCATTCGGTCGGGGGCTCGACGCGGTCGTCGTGCAAGTGGAACGTCGCTTCGATTGCACAGCTGCCGCCGCGCAGCGCATAGACGTTGCCCGGTTTGACCTCGATCGTGTAGGGTACGAGCGGCGTGAGCCAGGCGCCGAAGAATCGCTGCGTGAATTGACCGAACCCAGGCACGAAACTGAGGCCGACGAACAGAATCGTCAAAAGGCCCACGGTTGCCAGCCCGGTCTTGCGCTCCTTGACTAGAGGGCAGGCTGCGTCCGGATCGACATCGGCAAGACATTGCTCGGTCTCGGCCCGCAACAGTGGCGCAAGCCCTACCTCCGCTCCGTCCGAAGGAAGTTGCACCAGCGTCACCAACCGCTCGGCAAGCTCCGGATAGCGTTTCTCCAGGAGCTGCGCAAGCCCGGTTAGATCGAGGCGAACAAGCCAGGCAGCAATCCAATCGACGGCGAAAAGAGCGATCGCGGCAGCAAGCGTGACGCCGGACGCGAAACGCAATCCCAGCGTGCGCATTCCAATCAGCCAGTCGAGTAGAAACACGAAGAGAAAAACGCCGACAAGGAGCCAGACAAACCGCTGCACCTTGCCGAGCCAGCGCTTCCAGCGGACGCGCACGGCCAGGCGATGCAACGAATCGGGAACACGGGTTTTGACGGAGGCTTGGCTCAAGGAAGGAGTACTCAAGGAGGGAAACGGTACCTACTAGCGTCACCAGCTATGATACCGAACTTTACCGCGGAGATGCAAGAAGTAACACTGGACAAAAAAAGGGTGCGCATCGGAGAATCATTTCTCGCGAATACGCACCCTCTCGCCTGGGTTGGCTGCTCAAGACTTCATGAACTTCTCAACTTGATGCACCAGCGCTTCCGGCTTGGTCACGAACGCCAAGTGGCCGCAGTTCGGCAATCGCGCGACGGTGACGTCGGGAATGTCGTTGCACAGGGGCGCCAGGCTGCGGGGCGACACAAGCACGTCGCGCTCGCCGGACAAGACCAGCGTTGGCGCCTTGATGTGACGCAGCTGCTTTTCGATGTCGAGTTCCTCGACCAGACGAAAGCGATGGGCCATCACGCTCTGATCGGTCTGCCAGATCTGCCGGGTGACGAATTCAAACAGGGAATCTTGCTTTTGCTTGCTGCCGAAAAGCAGGTTGAAAAACTGGTTGACGAACGGGCTGTCCGCAGGCAGAGGAAAACGCGCTAGCACCGTGCTGGCAATCTGCTGGATCAAGCCGCGCTCGTAGCGGGCGCCGACGCCTTGCACGATCAAGCGATCGAGCCGATACGGGTAGCGGATGGCAAACTTCAAAGCAATGATGCCACCGAAAGAAAGGCCCATAATGGTGGGCTTTTCAAGCCGCAGCGAATCGAGCAACTCTGCGAGATCTTCCACAAGATCGTCGAGGTCGAATGGGTGGCGCAGCACGAAGCAATCGTTTTCGCCACGCAGTTGATAGCTGAACACGTGACGATCGGTTGCCAGGGATCGCGCCAGCGGACCCAACAACTCAAAGCCGCCGGCCAAGCCAGGGATCAACACGACTGGCGAACCGGTGCCTGTCTCGCGAAGTTCTGCTGTATATTTTCCTAAGTGGACAAACGAAGACGAGCTTGCGTGAGCAAGGTAGTTTCGATTTGTGGCATTTAACCATTTCGACGTGGCCTTCACAGATTCACTCCTGATAAATGTGCAAAAACCCGTCAATTGTCGCACGCATCTTCGATGCCGTTGCCAGAATTAGTGCGTTTTTCTACCTTAATTATGTAGGATAATACCGAATTATCGTCATTTGACTGTTTTTCGACACAGAAAATGTAGCGAAATATCAGCGCCGAAAAATAGTCACTTACCTTTATCTATTACTAACCTCTTTCGGAAATCGAACAACCCCATGTTTTTTCAGCAAGTAACCAAGCCGAATCTGCTGCAATTTCTGCTGCTTGGGCTAGGAATCGGCGTTGTTTTCTATGCCTGTTTTGTACTGTTGCACGTCAGCTCGTCATACGACATAGGCATCCGAAGTGTGTTGACTCCACAAATTCTCGGCAAGCCGTTGAATGCGAAGGATGGAGGGGACCATCAAGGGCTAGTTGTGAAAGTGGGTAATCTACCCATTCAAACCTGGTCGGACCTGCTCCAGGCACCAGGCATCCTACACCAAGAAATCAGCGCGGGGGCCTCGAGCCCCGATTGGCACCACCGCACTGACTCCGAGCAGGACTTCGTCACTGTCGAATATGTGCCGAACGAGAGTCCGCAGTTGATACGCAAATTCGATTGCGAGTTGCGGCGATTTCCGCTCGACGAGATCATCCCATCGCTGATCTGGCTGTTTCTCAAAGGTGCCTTGTTTGTGATTGGTGCCCTGGTCTACTGGAAGCGGCCCAACGACGAGGCAGCTATCCGCTTCTACATCCTGTGCGTTATCACGCTCGGCGCCTACATGGGGGGGTACCACTGGGTTTATATCGTCACCCAGCCGGTATTGCAGATCGTCTTCATGATCTGTGCAATCCTTCTGCCGGTGGCGAGCCTGCATTTTTACCTCGTCTTTCCTCACAAGAAGATTTGGCTCGAACGCTATCCGCGCCGCACGTTGACGGCCGTCTACGGACTGCCGCTCGTCAATCTGGCCTGTCTGATTGGATTCTACGTCTACATCCGCTGGTTTGCCGAGGCTGATTCCTCACTTCGGCAATACCTCCCCTGGCTGATCTATGTCTCCTTCGGCATCGCGATGCTCTGGTACCTTGCCTGCATGGCGACCTTGTTTCACAGTATGCGCACGGTCGAGGACGCCATGGAACGCAAGCAGGTCAAGTGCGTCCTGATCGGCGTCTTCTTCTCACATATTCCGATTGCCCACTCGCTCTACATCGTGCTGGCGGAGCCCGCCAAGTTCGTGGAAGGGGCGGTCACCTGGCCCATGTTTGTCGCCTCGCTCATCGTCACCATCGCCTTCGCCATCGGCATGACCCGTTATCGGCTCATGGAGCTCGAGAAGATCGTCAACTCCAGCGTCGGCTACTTCCTCGTCAGCTTCCTGGCTGGGTTGATGTACTACGGCGTCGTCTTCGTCGGCACGCTGTTCTATAGCCGCTTCGTAAGCAGCCCGACCTTGCCCGCGGCCTTGACGGTGAGCACGTCGGCATTGATCTTCGTGCTGGTACTTGATGCGGCGCGAAGCCGGATTCAGCATGCCCTCGATCGGCGTTTCTCGCGCAGCAAGTCGCAGCTCGACCAGACGCTGCAACAGATGAGCCAGGCGGTGTCGCAGCTGGTCGATCCGCCGGTGCTGGCGCAGCGGTTGCTCTCGACGGTTGCCGATACCCTGGGCGCTTCGCGTGGCGCCGTCTACTTGCGGCAAGATGAGCCGAGCGGCTTTCGCGCGGTGGCCCACCTTGGCGAGCCGCCGGCCTCCCTGGATTTGACTGGCGATGCGCCTCTGATCGAGGCGCTGCAAAATGGACTTGGCCTGGAATGCCTCACCCACAACGAAGGCGCGCTCACCGCAGCGCAGAGGCAACTGCGTCAGCTCGGCGGCGAGGTCGCGCAGCCCCTCGTCGGCGAAGGCAGACTGATCGCCGTCTTGGTCCTCGGCGCCAAGGACACGCCGTTCCGTGCCGAGGACTGGAATCTCCTGTCCGCCTTTGCGCAGATCACCGTCGTCGCCCTGGACAGCGCCGCCCAGCATCAGGCCATCGAACACCTCAATCAGGACTTGCAGGCGAAGGTTGACAAGATCGCAGAACAGCAGCGGCGCATCCTGGCGCTGCAAACTCAGTTGCACCGGCAGACCGCCGTCGAAAAGAAACCCGAGCCGCGCCCCGTCGCCAAGCCGGTTCTCGACGCAGCGCCGCTGCCGAACGCCGGCGGGATCGTCGGCTCGAGCCCGGTGGTGCGTCAGCTTTTGACGCTGGTCCGCAAGGTTGCCGCCACTGATGCCGTGGTCCTCCTACGCGGCGAGAGCGGCACCGGCAAGGAGCTCCTGGCCCGCGCCGTCCACGACAATAGCGCTCGCACCGGCAAGCCTTACGTCAAGGTTCACTGTGCCGCCCTTTCCGCCAACCTCCTTGAAAGCGAGCTGTTCGGCCACGTCAAGGGGGCCTTCACCGGCGCCCACAAGGACAAGGTCGGCCGTTTTGAGCTGGCAGACGGCGGGTCCCTGTTCCTCGACGAAATAGGCGACATCACTCTCGAAGTGCAAACCAAGCTGCTGCGCGTCCTGCAAGAAAAGACCATCGAGCGCGTCGGTTCGAGCGATCCCTTGAAGGTCGATGTCCGCATCGTCGCCGCCACCCACCAAAATCTCGAAACGCTTATTCGCCAGGGGCGCTTTCGCGAAGATCTGTTCTATCGGCTCAACGTCTTCCCGATCCAGGTTCCCCCCTTGCGCGAGCGCTGCGAGGACGTTGCCGAGCTGGCCATGTTTTTCATTCAGCAGTCGTCGCAGCGCTGCAAGAAAAATGTAACGCAGATCGACGACGACGTGCTGGGACTCTTGAAGTCATGCCCCTGGCCGGGTAACATTCGGCAACTCGAGAACGTCATCGAGCGTGCTGTCGTGATTGCCGAGGGAGAGCTGTTGACGCTGCAAGACATGCCGGCTGATCTGTTCGGCGACAGCGGCGAAGCCAACGGGGTCGGTACGCCGGCGCCCCTCGAAGCAGAGGCCGTGCCCGTCTCGACCTTTCGCAATGACCGCGAGCGCTTCGAGCGCGACCAGCTCGCCCGCGCCCTCGGCGACGCCGCCGGCAACAAGGCGGAAGCCGCTCGCATCCTCGGCATCGCCCGTTCCACCCTGGTTAGCCGCATGAAGAAGCTGGGGCTGGAATAAGCGGCTGGGTATGCCACCTGTCTCCCACAAGAAAATGGCTTGCATTGCCCTTGCAACCAATACACACAGCCGCCCACACAGTGACGCGGTAGAGAATGACTTGCATTGCGCCTGCAACCAATACACACACCCGCATTCGGCCACCCCCGACGAGACCCCATGAATAGGTTACTTGCCAACTCACTTTGCATTCGTCGATAGATACGCCTCCAGCGATGCCTGCCAGCTGCGCAGTGGCGGGAAGCCCCGGTCCAACCAGCGGGCATTGCTCAGGACGCTGTAGCGCGGACGGCGCGCCGGCGCTGTGTATTGGGCGCTCGTGATCGGCTCGATCGTAATTGTTTTCTGCGCCAGCTCGATGATCGTTAACGCGAACTCGTACCAGGTACATGCGCCGGAGTTGGTGACGTGATAGAGGCCGTAAGCGTCGGCATCGAGCAACGCGCGCGTTGCGCTGGCCAGATCGAACGCCGAGGTCGGCGTGCAGAGCTGATCGTCCACGACGCGCAAGACCTCTCCCTCGTCCGCCTTGCGCAGCATCGTCGCCACGAAATTCGTCGGCGTGCCTTCCGCATAGAGCCCGCAAGTGCGCAGGATGAAGTGCTTTGGACAGATCGCTTGCACGAATTGTTCGCCGGCGAGCTTGCTGGCCCCGTAGACGCTGAGCGGTCCGGGCACGTCGGTTTCGCTGTAGGCCGCTTCACGACGCTCTTCATGGCCGAAGACGTGATCGGTGCTGAAATGAGCGAGCGTGCAATCGAGGTCGCGGCAAATGGCTGCCAGGTCGCGTACCGCTAGAGCGTTGACGGCGAACGCCAGGGCCGGTTCCGCCTCGGCGCGGTCCACCTGCGTGAAGCCGGCGGCATTGAGGACGACGCGCGGACGGAGCGCCGTCAGCGTCTGCCTCAGCTCCATCGGCTTCGTCAGGTCGGCATCGGCTCGGCCCAGCGCAACCACATCGCCGGGAAGGACTTTGCCAAGCTGCCGGCCGAGTTGGCCGGTAGCGCCGAGAATGACGATCTTCATGCCGCCATAAGTACCCGAAGTGGCGCAAAAAAGAAAGCCCACGGCTGGCTGGCCGTGGGCTTTCGGTGTTGCTGTCTGGATTGACGGTTACTTGCCTGCGATTTCGATGGCGTCGAGCGTGTTGTCGCCCTTGGTGAAGGTTTTCCGGCTGATTTCCTTCTTGGCAGCCATCGATTCGTGCCAGGCGTAAACCACCAGCTCCGTTCCGGACGGCACGCCTTCGATCTTGAAGGCGCCCTTTTCGTCGGTGACGGCAAAGTACGGATGCTTGAAGGTGACGAGCTTCGCAGCCATGAAACCGTGCAACTGGCACGAGATCTCAATCGGAGCGCTCTCGAAGTCAGGGAAGAGCGGGGCCCAGGCCCCCTTCGAGGGAACTAATTTATTTTCCGACGGAATGTTCTTGGGACCGAACTTGATGTTCGTATTGTGAGCGAAGTCCGCGCTATTCTTCACGACGAGCGGCTGGACCTTCCCGTAAAGTGCGATGACGTGCGGCCGGTAGGCACAGCACGGCTGATCGAGAATCACGTTCTTGTCCTTGAATCCGTCGCGGAACTTGTCGTCGATCTTGTACTGAAAGCCGTCACCCGCCTCGATCGAGACGACAACATTGGCGAGGCCGTTGTCCTTGTCGACGATCCAGGTTTGCTCGATGAGATCGGCCGGCTTGGCGCCCTTCTTGCATTGATCTGCTTCCTTGTGCGCATTCAACGCCGCCAAGGCGACCGGCTTGAAGTCGCCCTTGAACTTGACCGTTCCGGTCACGGTGGCGGGGTTCTCGCCGGGGGCCGCGAGGTCTTTCTTATCGCCGCTGCCGACGTTCGGACTGGTCTTGTTATCGGTGTGCTTGGCGGGTGTAGGCCCCTTGTCGCAGCCGACGGCCACGAACAGGAACATGGCGGGAATCAACAAGAGAACGCCGAGAATGGGAAATCGTTTCATGCTGGACCTCACAAGTAGTAGTGTAATTCACCTTTGCTCGACGCCATTACGTGATGCTACGTTCGAGCAATAACAGTTCAATAGATAAGAAACAAACCTGGCGAAATTATTCCCGCGCTCCACGCAATCTACTTGCCGGCAGGCCGATCCGGGTTGTGCAGACGATTCACCGGGACGGCGGAGACGCGTGGAAGGTTCATCAGCACGTCGCGCAGGGCCTGGATTTGCGCGGCTGAGCCGCCGGCGTGCAGATTTTGGAACTGCATCTTGTTGCTGTCGAAGTAGGCGGGCATGATCGAATCATACGCCAGGAATCGCTGCGGTTGATTGACCCATTGTTCGATCCATTCGGGGCGCAAACGCTGGATCGCCAGGTCGAGCGGCGGACCTTGATTGATGAGTTCGACCGCCTTGATGCTGCCGACCTGATGGCATTTCGCGCACAAATCACGCGAGGTCAACAGGCGATAGGCGTCGGCGGCGTAGGCTTCCTCGGTATCCCAGAGTTCTTGCTGCTTGGGGAGTTCGAGATTGGCCAGCGCCTTCTCAGTCGCACTCTTGTTGCTGGCGGCGGCGGTCAGTTCCAGTTCGAGCGCGTCCAGCTGCTTTTTCAGCTCGGCCTGCTTGCCAGCGTCTTTTTCATCCTTGAGGGCCGTGAGTGTGGTATCCCTTTTCTTGGCGGTGTTGGTGACCAGGTCTGATAATTCCTGCAGCGATTCGTTCAGTGCCTTGTCCTTGTCGGCGCGAATTTGCTTCCAGAGCGGATTGTAGGCGCTGTCAACTCGCGATTTGTAGAGTTTGATTCCCAGCGATTTGCCGTCCTTGTCCTTGGCGTCGGTGTTCTTCAGGTATTCCACGTAGGCCTTCGTCTTGGCGCGCCAGTAGTCGCTGGAGAGTTCGCTGCGCGGCGGGATCAGTTCGTGCGGGGCCGACAGGCCGATGCCGGGATTGGTCTGGCGCCCGACGGCCGCGAAGTAATCGACCAGGATCTTGGCTTCTTCGGTAGCGCGGGCGTTGTCGACGACCGTACCCAGGTTGAATTTCGGCATGCGCAAAATCGTGATGCGCCGCACGGGCTGAGGATCGAGCAGGAACTCATAGAGCCAATCGGCCTGGGTGCGTTCCCCCTGTCCGGTCAGGGACGGCGGCAGCTTCACGCGGGCCTTGGAGAAGTTGCCTGCCGCCGGATATTTCTCCGCGTCTTTGCGGCTCAGCCAGCCGGCCATGAGATTGGCAAAGGCGCCGCCGTAGGGGGCCGAGGTCGCGACGAGCGCGTCCACGTCGGCTTGCGACTTCATCGAATCGGGCCTGGCAAGGAAATCTTCTATCGCCATGAACACTTGCGTGCTGGCGGGGAGGTTCTTTATGACCTTGTCCTTGCCGACAAAACGCACCGCCTCGTCGATGCGCAGGAGCACGTTGGGTGCCTCGTCGGGCGCCGGCGGCTGCAGCACCGGCGGAGAGCCATAAATGGTTAAGCGATCGACGCCGAGCGGATTGCGGCCGACATAGTTGTGGTGGTTCGCAAATTTCAGCTCGCCGTTGGCCTTCATCGCCGGCGCGACCTTGCCGTGAGTGGCCTCGATGAACTCCAGCGATTTTGGCCCAAGCTTGAAGTCATACACCCCCGGCCGTATCGTGTGGCAGCCGGCGCAGTTGTACTTGTCGAGCACCTGCCGGCCCTTGATCTCGGCGAGGCGGTCGCCGGTCGGCTGGTTGATGCTCTTGGTCGGCACCTGCTCGGCGGTCAGGCCGAGGACGAAGGTTGCGACGGCCTCGCGGGCCACGGCTTCGTCCTTCATGGCGCGGGCCTTGAATTCGTCTTCCTTCTCATCGCCGTGCTTGCGCGGGCGGGCCAGCGTGAACCTTGGCATGCGGGCGCGGTCGTCCCAGGCGCGGATGCGATTGAAGTCGTAGCTGCGCGGATCGCGAATCTTCTGGTTCAGATAGCCCTCGCGCTGGCGATGGTGGCCCGTCAATGCTTCGGTGTAGAACGATTCGTAAGGCTCCTTGCCGTCCTTCAGGCCTTCCGGCTTGCCGTTCTTGTCAACCAAGTCGGGGACGGTGTGATAGTGCTTGGCGTAGAAGTTGTCGATGTCCTCGAAGGCGAGGCGGTCGGCGGGCTTCTTGCCCCAGTCGTTGAGGCCGACGCCGATCGACTTGACGCTTTCCATGCCGGGGATGTCGTGGCAGCCGAAGCAGCCGAGCCGGGTGACGGCCTTCTTGCCGAGATAGTATTTCAGCTCGTTCTCGTCATCGATCTTGTCTTTGAGACGCAGTTCGTCCTTGGTGACATCCTTCTCGACGACTTCCCAATCGACGCCCTTGAGTTCGCCCTTGAGGAAGCTGTCCATGTCGCGTTTCGACATCATGCGCGTGAGGTAGACGCGGGCCAGGTTCTTCAGGTCTTCCTTCGACGGCGGGTCGATCTTGATCTTGTTCCACGGGTCGTTCTCGTCGCGCGCGTAAGGCTGGGCGAGGAGCCAGTCGGCGATGTCGGCGGCCTCGCCGGGCGTCAGGTGGGTGACCGGCATCCGGCTGCGCGGGCTATGCACCTGCGGGTTGATGATCCATTGGATGAGCCATTTGCGGGCGGCGTCGGAATTGCCGAGCTTCTGGGCAACCTGGCTCAGGTTGGGGCCGAAAACGGCGTCACTCTTGATATCGGGGGCAAACGTCTCCGGCTTGGCGGCGTTGCCCTGGACCGTCTCGGTTCCCTGATGTGTGTGACACGCCAGGCAGCCGCGCTCGGTGAAGAGGATGCGGCCATTCTCCTTACTGACCTTGTGCCCCTTGGGCGTCAAGTCCTCGAGCGGCATTTCCTTGCGCAGGCGAGCGTTTCGCTTGAGCGTGTCGAATTCTTTCTGCTCTTTTTCATCCAGCCGACCCCTGTTGACCAGTTCATCGAGCCGATCTTGCTCCTGCTTGGCGGACTTCCCTCCGCGCACCTTGACGGCTTCGGTCAAGTAGGCTTTGCTGGTCGCGGTCAGGAAGTGGGCGATCGAGGCAATCTCGGTGTTCGGGAACTTCTGAGGCGCCTTCCTACATTCCGGGGGAGTGGCTTTCGAGG
>JACXTT010011509.1_pt1 | contig 11832 bp, 12 predicted proteins | sample 9270951 | NCBI WGS metagenome assembly JACXTT01 (sample SAMN15532306, study PRJNA645909) | rock metagenome | isolation source: weathered quartz diorite | place: Puerto Rico | collected 2017-06-21 | reverse complement strand
GCGCAGCCCGCCGCATCGATGCGGGCGCGCGCCTCGGAGAGCTTGCGCAGGCTCATGGGAATGAACTGCTGGCCGCCGAAGCCCGGGTTCACGGACATGATGAGCACCATGTCGAGCAGCTCGAGGGTGTAGTCGAGGTAGTCGAGCGGTGTGGCGGGATTGAACACCAGCCCGGGTTGGCAGCCGTGCTCGCGGATCAGTGCGATGGTGCGGTCGATGTGCTCGGTGGCCTCCGGGTGGAAGGTGATGAAGGTGGCACCGGCGGCAGCGAAATCCGGCACGATCCGGTCGACCGGGCGGACCATCAGATGCACGTCAATCGGCGCCTTGACGCCGTGCCGGCGCAGCGCCTCGCACACCATCGGGCCGATCGTGAGGTTCGGCACGTAGTGGTTGTCCATCACGTCGAAGTGGATGAGATCGGCACCGGCCGCCAGCACTGCATCGACCTCCGCCCCGAGCCGGGCAAAGTCGGCGGACAGAATCGAGGGTGCGATCCAAGGGGGCATGACCACAGTCTAACCTCCTTCAGCCGGTGAGCCGCGCAAGCGCCTCGCGGTACTTCTCGCTGGTGCGGGCGATGATCTCGGGCGGGAGCCTCGGTCCCGGGGCCTTCTTGTTCCAGTCGAGACTCTCCAGGTAATCGCGCACGAACTGCTTGTCGAAGCTCGGCGGGCTCACGCCCTCGCGGTAGCTGTCCGCCGGCCAGAAGCGCGAGGAGTCGGGCGTCAGCACCTCGTCGATGAGCGTGAGCCGGCCCCGCTCGTCGACGCCGAACTCGAACTTGGTGTCCGCGATGATGATGCCGCGGCTCCTCGCGTGCTCGGAGGCGAACGCATACAGCTTGAGCGCGGTGTCGCGCACCGCGGCGGCCAGCTCGGGTCCGATGAGCCCCGCCGTCGTCTCGAAGCTGATGTTCTCATCGTGAGCGCCGGCCTGCGCCTTGGTGGCCGGCGTGAACAGCGGCTGCGGCAGGCGCCCCGCCAACTTCAGTCCCGCAGGCAGTGCGAGTCCGCACAGCCTCCCGCTCGCCTGGTAGTCCTTCCAGCCCGAGCCGATGAGATAGCCGCGCACCACCGCCTCGATGGGCAGCGCCTTCAGGCGACGCACGATCACTGCCCGTCCCGCGACGAGCGCGCGCTCGCGCTCGTCTTTCACGACCTCGGCGGGGTCGCGTCCGGTCAGGTGATTCGGTACCAGGTGCCGCGTGCGCGCGAACCAGAAGTTGGAGATGCCGTTCAGCACCCGGCCCTTGTCGGGAATCGGATCGGGCAGCACGACGTCGAAAGCCGACAGGCGGTCCGTGGTCACGATGAGGAGCGTGTCCTCATCGACGGCGTAGATATCGCGCACCTTGCCCTCGTGGATGCGCTTGAGTCCGCTGAGCTCGGTACGGTAGACGACGGGTGCCGGCATGCGCTTGGTACTATAACCAGCCTTTCGGACTGCCACATCCTCCGGACCCCAAGCGCGCAGCATGAAGTGGATCGGCAAACTCACCGGCGGCCTGCTGGGTGCGGTCGTGCTCGGTCCGATCGGAGCCGCGCTCGGGGTGCTGCTGGGGCACCAGTTCGACGAGCACAGCGAGGCGCTCGCGCAGCGGTGGTCGACGCCCGAGGAGGTCGCAGCCATCGGCGAGCGCTTCTTCCGCGCCACCTTCCGCATCCTGGGCTATCTCGCCAAGGCCGACGGCCGCGTGTCCGAGCAGGAAATCTCCGCCGCACGCTCGGTCATGGCCGAGCTGCGCCTCGACGGCCCGCAGGTGCGCGAGGCGATCGCCTGCTTCACCGCCGGCAAGCAGCCGGACTTCGACCCCGCCGCCGAGCTCCTCGGGCTGCGGCACGCCTGCCGCGGGCGGCCCGACCTGCTGCGCGTGTTCCTCGAGATCCAGGTGCACGCCGCGCTCGCCGGCAACAACCTCGAAGGCCCGGTGCGGCCGCTCATCGGGCGGATCGCCGCAGCGCTCGGCATCTCGGCCCTGGAGCTGGCACACGTCGAGGCGGTATCGCGCATCCAGCACGGCGCCTTTCGCGCGGAGCAGGCGCGCGGCGCGGGCGCGAGTGCGCGCGACCGCGCGCTCGAGGAGGCCTATCGGGTGCTCGAGACGAGCGCCGCGGCGAGCGACGAGGAGATCGTCAAGGCCTACCGCCGCCAGCTCAACCGCCATCATCCCGATAAGCTCAAGGCCAACGGCTTGCCGGAATCGATGATGGCGCACGCCAAGCAGCGCACGCAGCAGATCATCGAAGCCTATGAGCTGATCCGCGAGCGGCGCGGCATAGCTTAAGCGCGAGATGCCCACTCCTCGATGACGCTCTGGATCGCGCGCACGCCGTCGGTGAGGGCCGCGGGACCGGGCTGCAGGATGAGCGAAGACTTGATCTCGCGCACATAACCGTCGCGCACCGCAGGGATGGCGTCCCAGCCGGGACGCGCGGCGAGGCGCTCCGGCTGGAATTTCTTGCCGCACCAGGAGCCGAACACGATGTCGGGCGCACGCCGCGGCACTTCCCGCGGATCGGCGATGATGCGATTGCGCCCCAGCGCCTCGCGGGCAAGCTCGGGGAAGCACTCATCCCCGCCGGCGAGCTGGATGAGCTCCGACACCCAGCGGATGCCGCTGATTAAAGGATCGTCCCATTCCTCGAAGTAGACGCGCGGACGGCGCGCGAACCGGACGGCGCGCTCGCGCACCTGCGCCAGCCCCGCCTCGAGCTCATCGGCGAGCGAGCGCGCCTTGTCCTCGCAGCCGATCATGCCGCCGAGCGTACGGATCATGCGCAGGATGTCCTCGACGCTGCGGTGGTTGAAGACGTGCACCTCGAGGCCCGCGCGTACCAGCTCGGCGGCGATGTCGGCCTGCAGGTCCGAGAAGCCGAGCACGAGGTCCGGCGCGAGCGCCACGATGCGCTCGGTGCGGGCGCTGGTGAAGGCAGAAACCTTCGGCTTCTCGCGCCGCGCGCGCGGCGGGCGCACTGTAAAGCCGGAGATTCCGACAATGCGCCAGTCCTCACCGAGCCGGTAGAGCGTCTCGGTCGTCTCCTCGGTCAGGCATACGATCCGTTGGGGAAATCCTGAACGCGCCGTCATGAGCACCGCCCCTCGAAAGCGGTGAGCACTGTATCCTTAAGGCATGTGGACGCGCATCTGGGCGCTGCTCGACAAGGGCTTCTTCGGTCAGGCCTCGGCGCGCCCGAGCCTGCTCGGCGCGTCGCTGCGCATCCTGCGCTATCCCTACGCGGTCGTACGCGACCTGTTGCGCGGGGAAATCAACCTGCGGGCCATGAGCCTCGTGTACACGACGCTCCTGTCGCTCATCCCGCTGCTCGCCTTCAGCTTCGCGATTCTCAAGATCTTCGGTGGCCACCGCGCGCTCGAGCCGATCGTCTACGAGTTCTTCCGCCCGGTGGGGGGCGCGGCGGCGACCGAGCTCACCAATCGCGTAGTGCAGTTCGCGAGCCATGTGAGCAGCGGCCTGGTCGGCTCGGTGGGACTGGCGCTGCTCGCCTGGACACTGGTGGACACCATCAAGAAGATCGAGGACAGCTTCAACTTCCTGTGGCACGTGGAGCAGCCGCGCAGCTTCGCGCGGCGGCTCGCGGAATACACGAGCCTGCTGATTGCAGGCCCTGTGCTGCTGGTGGGGTTCATCGGGCTTACGCAAGCGGCCTTGAGCAGCGCTCCCGTCCAGGAGGTGGTGCGCCTGCCACTGCTGCATCGACTGCGGGGCGCGGGGATCACGCTCGCGCCCTACGTGATGGTGACGGCGTTCTTCACCGCCGCCTATATGCTGATCCCGAACACACGCGTGCAGTGGCGCGCGGCGATCACCGGGGCGCTGGTAGGCGGCGTCCTGTGGGCGGCGGTCGGCAAGATGTTCACGGCGTTCGTCGTCTACTCGACGCGTCTCACGCTGGTGTACGCAGGCTTCGCGGTGGTGGTGGCGGCGCTCTTGTGGACGTATTTCGGCTGGTTGATCCTGCTGGCCGGCGCGCAGCTGTCGTTCTACGTGCAGAACCCGGCCTACCTGCGGCTCGGCCTGCAGCAGCTGCGGCTCTCGGCCGTGGAGCTCGAGCAGTTGGCGCTGAAAGTCATGTACTTCGTGGGGCGCACGCACCTCACGGGCGGCCGCCGCTGGACGGTGAACGGGCTCGCGACCGAGCTCGGGCTGCCGGGCATCGCGGTGGCCCAGATGGCCTCATCCCTCGAGCGCTCGGGACTCCTGAGCGTCAGCGACCAGGGCGAGCTGCTGCCGGCGCGCGATATCGGTCACATCCGCGTGCACGAGATACTCGACATCGCCCGCAACCAGAGCAGCGGCCACGTCGCGCCGCGCCAGCTGCCGATTCCCGCCGTCGACCGGTTGCTCGCCGCGCTCGAGGAGGCGCGCCGCCACCGCTGCGGCGAACTCACCCTCGGTGAGCTGGTCGATGAGGCTCCGCGGCCGACGCTCGCGATCGCCCGCGGCCTGTCGGAGGGTCGCTAGTACCCCGGCCAACAGCGGCGGCGTATGCTGCTGCCCGCCACCAACCGGCGTGCTGTCGGCGGGGAGGTATCATGCGCGCTGCCGTTCTTCATGAAGTCCGGGGCCAGCTGCGGATCGAGGAGCGCCCCATTCCCACACCAGGTCCCGGCGAGGCACTCATCAGGGTTCACGCCTGCGGGGTGTGCCACGGTGACCTCATGGTGCGCGCCGGCGAGTTTCCGTTCGTGCGCTGCCCGATCGTTCCGGGGCATGAGATCGCCGGCGTCGTCGCAAGTCTCGGGCCGGGCGTCAGCTACCCGGCGCTCGATACCCGCGTAGGGGTACCGTGGCTTTATTCGGCGTGCGGTCATTGTCCGCATTGCATCGCCGGCCACGAAGTGCTGTGCGCCAACGGCCAATATGCCGGCATGACGCGCGACGGGGGCTACCAGGAATTCATGCTCGCGCGCGCTGATTACCTACTGCCGCTGCCGGACGCGCTGGGCTTCACTGACGCGGCACCGCTCATGTGCGCGGGACTCACTGTTTACACTGGCTTGCGCTACGCCCGCTTCAAGGCGGGTGACCGCGTCGCGGTCGTGGGTCTGGGTGGGCTCGGTGAAATGGCGGTGCAGTTCGCCCGCGCAATGGGCGGGCGCGTGGCCGTGATTTCCTCGACGCAGCACAAGGAGGACCGGGCGCGCGAGCTGGGAGCGGAGCGCTTCATTCCCGCCGCTGCTGGCATCACCGAGTCACTGCTGGCCTGGGAGGGCGGTGCCGACGTCGTGCTGCAGGTCGCGCCGTCGGCCGAGTCCGCTAACGCCGCGCTGCGGGGGCTGGCAGCGGACGGAACCTTCGTGCTGCTGGCGCCGGTGCCGATTAACCCGGATCCGTTCGCTCTCATCATGCGACGCCAGCGCATCATGGGATCGCTCTCGGGGTCGCGCCAGGATTTGCGCGCCGCCCTGGAGCTGGCGGCAGTACACGGCATCCGCGCGCAAGCGCGCGTGCTTCCCCTGGAGCGGGCCGACGAGGCGCTCGCGGAGCTCGCCGACCGCCGTCCCGCCGGGCGGCTGGTTCTCGTGAGCGACGCCCGGCACTGAACGCGCGTCGCGCCCGCTACTCGCCCGCGATCGTCATCTCCCCCACCAGCACGGAGCCGGTGCGGATGCCTCCGCGCACGTCCACATCATCGCCGAGCGCCACGATGTGCCGGTACATGGGCTTGAGGTTTCCGGCGATGGTGATCTCGTGCACGGGATAGGCGATCGCGCCCTGCTCCACCCAGAAGCCGCTCGCGCCGCGCGAGTAATCGCCGGTGACGCCGTTCACGCCCTGGCCCATCAGCTCGGTCACCAGGAGCCCGGTGTCGAGGCGCCGGAGGAAAGCCTCTCGATCGAGCGCTCCCTCGGTACTTCCGACGATGAGGTTGTGAATGCCGCCGGCGTTGCCGGTGGTCTTGAGCCCCAGCCGCCGCGCGGAGTAGCTGCCGAGGACGTAGCCCCCGAGCATGCCGTCGCGCACCAGCTCGCGATCGTGCGTGGCAGCGCCTTCCTGGTCGAACGGGCTGCTCGCAAGGGCCTTGCGGATGTGTGGCCGCTCGGCCATCTGCAGGAACGCGGGAAAGACCTGCTCGCCGGCGGCATTCAGCAGGAACGAGGACTTGCGGTACTGGCTGGTGCCGCTGATCGCTCCGATGAAGTGCCGGAACAGGCCGCGTGCCATGTCGGGGGTGAAGGCGACCGGCACCTTGCGCGTGGTGAGCCGGCGTGCGCCGAGCCGGGCGAGCGCGCGCTCACCGGCAGTGCGGCCGACGCGGGCGACCGCCTCGAGCTCGGCCGGGTCGCGCGCGACGGTGAACCAGTAGTCGCGCTGCATGTCGTCCCCCGATTGCGCAATCAGCGTGCAGCTCACCGAGTGGCTGGTGGCGGAGTAGCCGGCGAGAAAGCCGAGCGAGTTGCCGTAGACGCCGGTGTGGCGCTGGCTGCTGACCGAGGCGCCTTCGGAGTTGGTGAGGCGGCCATCGACCGCCAGGCCCGCCGCCTCGCATTCGCGCGCCAGCTCGATCGCGCGCTCGGGTGTCAGCTCCCAGGGGTGATCGAGATCCAGGTCGGGAATCTCGCGCGCGAGCGCCTCGGGCTCGACCAGTCCGGCATACGGGTCCTCGGCGGTGTAGCGCGCGATGGCGCAGGCCTTCTCGACGGTCTCGCGCACTGCGTTGCTCGAGAGATCCGCGGTGCTCGCCGAACCCTTGCGCTTGCCGAAGTAAACCGTCACCGCGAGTCCGCGGTCGCGCTGGTATTCCAGCGTGTCGACCTCGCGCAGCCGCACGCTCACCGACAGTCCCTGGCTGAGCGAGGCTTCGGCCTCGCACTGCGATGCGCCCCGACGGCGCGCCTCCTCGAGCGCGAGGCTCGCGACGTCGGTGAGCGTCCGGATGTCCCCGGATGCGGTCGGCTGTTGCATCGTGGGTGATTGATTGGGGCGTTCGGCTTAAATTGTAGCTCAGCCAAAAGCTGTGGCTCAGCCAAAAGCTGTGCAAGCGCCTGTGACCGCACCGCACGATGACCGCGAGGACGACGAGGCCGACGCGCAGCCTCCGAGCAAGAGCGCGCGCAAACGCGCCGCGCACGCGGCCCAGGATCTGGGCGAGGAGCTCCTGCGCCTGCGTGACAAGGAGCTCGAGGCGCTCGGGCTCCCGGAAGCGCTCCTTGATGCGATCCGCGCGGCTCGGCGCATCACGAGCCGCGCCGCCGGCGCACGCCAGCGGCAGTACATCGGCAGGCTGATGCGTGAGGTGGACCTCGCACCCGTCCGCGCCGCGCTCGCGGCGCGCAGTGCGCAGGCCGCACGCGATACCGAGCGCTTCAAGCGTATCGCGGCCTGGCGCGGGCGGCTGATCGCGGAAGGGCCGGCGGCGCTCGCGGAGCTTTCGCGAGCGCACCCGCAGATCGATCAGGCCGAATGGGCGCGGCGCATCGACGCCGCCCGCGCGGAGCACGCGCGCCCGAGCGGCAGCGCTGGTGCGGCGCGGGAGCTGTTTCGCGCTCTGCGCGCATTGTTCGATACAATGCCGCGATGAAACCGCTGGTCGGCATCATCATGGGCTCATCCTCCGACTGGGAGACGATGCAGTCCGCGGCCGAGATGTTGGACACGCTCGCCGTGCCCTACGAGGTGCGCGTGGTGTCCGCCCACCGTACCCCCGACCTGTTGTTCGAATACGCCTCCGGAGCGCGCGGGCGCGGCCTGGAAGTGCTGATTGCCGGCGCCGGTGGAGCAGCGCACCTGCCCGGCATGACGGCTGCCAAGACCATTCTGCCGGTCCTCGGCGTGCCGGTGCAGTCGAAATCGCTCGGCGGCCTCGACTCACTGTTGTCGATCGTGCAGATGCCGGCGGGCGTGCCGGTGGCGACCTTCGCGATCGGCGCCGCCGGCGCCACCAACGCCGCGCTCTGCGCGGCGGCCATCCTCGCCAACCGACACCCCGCGATCGCCACGGCGCTCGAGGCCTATCGCGAGCGGCAAACCGCCGGCGTGCTCGGCAATCCCGATCCGCGCGCGACCCCGCGCACATGAGGGTGGGCATCGTGGGCGCCGGCCAGCTCGGCCGCATGCTCGCTTTGGCAGGTTATCCGCTCGGTCTCGATTTCCTGTGCCTGGACCCCGCTCGCGATGCGCCCGCGGGCCAGGTGGCGCCGCTCCTGCATGGCGCCTTCACCGACCGGCGGCTCCTGACACGGCTGGCGCGGCGCTGCGAGGTGCTGACCTTCGACTGGGAGAACGTGCCGGCGGCGAGCCTGCGAGCCGTGCAGCGGCTGCACGGAGCCCGCATCTGTCCACCGATCGCGGCGCTCGCCGCCGGCCAGGACCGGGTCGCCGAGAAGCGCCTGTTCGAGCGACTGAAAATTCCCACCACGCGCTGGCACGCGGTGAGTTCGCGCGCGCAGCTGACGCGCGCGATCGCCAACGTCGGCACGCCGGGCATGCTCAAGACGCGCCGCCTGGGCTACGACGGAAAGGGTCAGGCAGTGATCCGCACGGAGGCGGACGCGGAGCTCGCCTGGAGCCGGCTCGGTAGGGCGCAACTCCTCTATGAGGAGTGGGTTCCATTTGATTGCGAGGCGTCGATCATCGGCGCCCGTAGCGTCCGCGGCGAGCTCGCCTTCTACCCGCTTTGCGGCAACGTCCACGGCGAGGGGATCCTGCGGCTCACCTGCGCACCCTTCGGCCCGCGTGGCTGGCAGCGCCAGGCGGCGCGTTATCTGGCACGGGTGCTGACGCATTTCCGCTATACCGGCATCCTGACGCTCGAATTCTTCGTGCGGCGTGGGCGGCTGATCGCTAACGAGATGGCGCCGCGCGTGCACAACTCGGGACACTGGACCATCGAGGGCGCGGCGACCAGTCAGTTCGAGAATCACCTGCGCGCCATCCTCGGCCTGCCACTCGGCGCGACGCACGCACTCGGCCACAGCGCCATGATCAACCTCATCGGCCGGATGCCGCCGCGCGGCGCGCTGCTCGCCCATCCGGGTGTGCACCTGCACGACTACGGCAAGCAGCCGCGGCTCGGACGCAAGGTGGGCCACTGCACGGTGGTGGAGCCGAGCGCCGCACGGCGCGACACGCGCGCGCGGCGCCTGCTCAGGGATTTGGCCGCGGGCGTTCGCATCCCGTAACATCGGCTGCGAGTGAGCGTTCATGTATCTCGAACCCTTCAAGCTCAAGGAGTTGCCGTTCCGGCTGAGCCCGGACCCCCAGTTCCTGTACCTCTCCAAGCAGCACGCCCGTGCCAAGGCGTACATGGAGTCGACCATCTGGTTCACCGACGGCTTCGTCGTGATCACCGGGGAGATCGGCTCGGGCAAGACCACGCTGATCGAATCGTTCCTGAGGGAAGTGCCGGCGGACGTGGTGGTGGCGCAGATCAATCAGACCCAGGTCTCGGACATCGATTTCCTGCAGGCGGTGCTGGTGCAGTTCGGCTTCTCGCCCTTCAAGATGCGCAAGGCCGAGCTCATCAGCACCATCAACAACTTCCTGATCGAGCAATACTCCGCCGGGCGCAAGGTGCTGCTCATCGTCGATGAGGCGCAGAACCTCACCATGCGGGTGCTCGAGGAGATCCGCCTCCTGTCGGGCGTCGAGACCACCAAGGACAAGGTGCTGCGGATCATTCTCGCCGGGCAGCCGGAGCTCAACGAGAAGCTCGACGCCCCCGAGCTCGCGCAGCTCATGCAGCGCGTGCGGCTGCGCTTTCACCTGCAGACGCTCTCGGAGGTGGAGACCAAGAGCTACACCCAGCACCGCCTCGACGTGGCCGGAGCCGGCGACCGCGAGATCTTTGCTCCCGACACCTTCGCGGAGGTGTACCGCTACTGCGGCGGCGTGCCGCGCCTCATCAACACGCTCTGCGACACGGCCATGATGGCCGCGTACGCCGCCGATCGCAGCACCGTCACCCGCGCCGACATCATCAGCGCCGTGCGCGAGCTGCAGTGGGTGGAGTACAGCGCCCGTCCGCAGCCCCAGTCCCAGCCGCAGCCGCGCGAGACTGCCGCGGCCACGCCCGACGCCGGCGTCGAGACCGGCAGCGCGGTCGCGCGGCTCCTGGTCGCGGCCGACGGGCGCACGGTGCAGGAGATTCCGCTGCGGATCGGACGGATCATCGTCGGCCGCACGCCCGACAACGACGTGCAGATCGACAGCCGCTTCATCAGCCGGCATCACTGCCAGGTGATCACCACGGCGCATTCCTGCGTGATCGAGGACCTGAACAGCACCAACGGGATCTACGTGAAAGCCGCGCGCGTGCGCCGTCATCACCTCAACGACGGCGACGTCGTGCTGATCGGCAAGCACGAGCTGATCTACGTGGATGAGCGAGCAGCGCGTGGCCGCACCGGGTTCACCGACACGATACCGGGAGGCGGTTCATCGAGCGACGCCTCACCCGGCGTGCATTTCGCTCCCGCAGACGCCGCGTCGGCTTCCGGAGTCAAGTAGGGTTCAGGGCGGATCCTCGCCGCGCAGGGAATCGGGATTCCCGTACTCGGAGCGCAGCAGGCGGTAATCGCGCCGCCGCAGCAGCAGGACGATGCCACCGACGATTGTCAGGAATCCGAGCATGCCGACCAACAGACTCAATCCCCCGCGCGCGGCGAGCAGGTAGCTGGCGATGAGCGCGATGATGCCACAGGTTATGTAAAACCAGGGCAATCCTTCGTAAATGGGCCGTGAGAAGTGGGGGCTGAGCCGCGGCATCCCCCCATGGTATCGCGCCCGGCCCCCATGTTGGAACCGCTGCGCTCAGGCCGTGCGGCGGTCAGACGAGACCGAAGAGCCTCGCGATGCGCTCGAGGAGCGTTGGTTTCCAACCGTCGACACGGAAGTCAGTCTTCTGCGCCGCGGCGCGACGGCTGGCTTCGGCCAGAAGCTCCGCCGGCAGGTTGAGCTGCGGCGTCTCGAGAGTGGCGTCGTCGGCGGACATCTGCATTCCTCTGCGCATGTGATCTCCACGTTACGCAAGCGCGATTCCCGCGGGTGTGTGGGGAGTCACAGCTTCGACGTTGAGGCGATTATGTAGCGGTAACTGCGTACCGCGTACATGACTCCGCGCTGCGACAGTGTGGATGTTGCGACAGTGTGAAAGCCGCGACAGCGCAGCGACAGCCGCCCGGCGGCAATGCGCTGCAGCCGTGCACTGTGAACAACAGCGGACGGCGACGCTGCGTCGTGCGGGGAACGCCGCGGCTCAGGCGGTGCCGCCGACCGTAAGACCGTCGATCCTCAGAGTCGGCTGGCCGACGCCGACCGGCACGCTCTGTCCGTCCTTGCCGCAGGTTCCGACCCCATCGTCGAGCTTCAAGTCGTTCCCGACCATCGAGACGCGCGTCAGCACGTCCGGGCCATTGCCGATCAGGGTCGCGCCCTTGAGCGGTGCCCCCACGCGGCCGTTCTCGATGGCGTAGGCCTCGCTCGCCGAGAACACGAACTTGCCGGAGGTGATGTCTACCTGTCCGCCGCCGAAATTGACTGCGTAGATACCGCGCTGCACGGAGCGGATGATCTCCTCGGACGCGTGCGGACCGGGCCGCATGTAGGTGTTGGTCATGCGCGGCAGCGTCATGTGCGCGAAGGATTCCCGGCGGCCGTTGCCGGTCGGCTGCATGCCCATCAGGCGCGCGTTCAGTCGATCTTGCATGTAACCGCGCAGCACGCCGTTCTCGATCAGCGTGGTGCACTGGGTCGGCGTGCCCTCGTCGTCGATGTTGAGCGAGCCGCGCCGTGCGGCGAGCGTGCCGTCATCGACCACCGTGCACTCGGGCGCCGCCACGCGCTCGCCGATACGACCGGCGAATGCC
>JACXTT010011508.1_pt1 | contig 11833 bp, 9 predicted proteins | sample 9270951 | NCBI WGS metagenome assembly JACXTT01 (sample SAMN15532306, study PRJNA645909) | rock metagenome | isolation source: weathered quartz diorite | place: Puerto Rico | collected 2017-06-21 | reverse complement strand
GGCCGGCCCCGACGGCTCCGCCGGCGGCGTGGACGGGGGCGGCGGCTGCGGTGGAAACAGGATCCACCAGACGATCAGGAATCCGGCCGACAGGACGACGAACAGGACCGTGCGCTTGTCCATCAGCGCACAGGATCGAATCCGCCGCGCGACAGCGGATGGCAGCGCAGGAGCCGCCGCGCGGCCAGCAGGCCGCCGCGGAATAGGCCATGGCGCTCGATGACCTCGGCGCCGTATGCCGAGCAGCTGGGCAGGAAGCGGCAGGCCGGCGGCAGCATCGGCGAGAGGAGCAGCCGGTAGAGGTGCAGGAAGGCGAGAACGGCGGCGCGGACCCCTCGCGCCATCACGAGGGCTTTCTCCGGAAGGGACGAATCCGGGTCAGGAACTCCGCTTCCAGCCGCGCGTAGTTCGCGCCAGGCAGCCCCGCTCGAGCGTTCACCACGATGTCCACGCTGTCGATGTCCGCCTTGTGCCTGCGGAAGATCTCCCGCACCAGCCGCTTGGCACGGTTGCGCTGCACCGCGCCGCCGATCCTGCGCGTCGCCGTGATGCCGAGCCGCGGCCGCCCGACGGCGTTGCGCAGCACGAACAGGACGAAGGACCCGGAGGAAATCCTCCGCCCCCTGTCGTAGACGACCTTGTACTCGCTGCGCTTGCGGATCCGGTCCTGGGGACGGTAGCGGGCGTCGCCTGTCACACGGTGAGTCGCTTGCGACCCTTGGCGCGCCGGCGCTTGAGAACCAGACGACCGTTCCTGGTGCGCATCCGGGCACGGAATCCGTGTGTCTTCCTGCGGCGGCGGTTGTTCGGCTGAAACGTGCGCTTCATGTTCGTGTCTCCGTTGCAGGAAGGCGGGATTATGGACCCGCCGCGAGGAGCCTGTCAAGGATTGCCGGGCCCGCGTCTCTTCGTCGACGACGAGCGCGGCAGGATTTCTTCGAAAAGTGGACGATGGGTGTTGACAGGTTTGCGACACGCGGTGCTATAGTGCCCGCCGATCACGAAGCACAATCCGGCGACGCTGCGGACCCAACGCGACAGCGAAGCATTCATCGTCATCCAGGAGAGTTCCTGGCGTGCGGATCGGTGTCTCTGATGAGCGGTTTCATCGCGTGACCGGCTGCCCGCTCGCTAGGTGTTTTGACGCCGCGTCGTGCGGCCCCATATCTGGTGGGAAGGAGGTCGGGTTGACATAAGATCACGGCACGCGCGCCTCGATGTCAGCACAACTACCATCCAGTCAGCGTCTTGCAGTCCAGGAACTTTTCCACACTTGTGGAAAAGTTGTTGAAAAGGTGAGTGCCTAACCGGGGTGATGGGCCTCCAGCAAGCTGTTCGGACGGCGGGATCGAGCGAAGACGGTCCAGTTGGCCGGACGCGGATGGTGAACATGTGGCAACGCATTCTTTCCAGCCTGCAGCATAAGATCAACCGACAGAGTTTCAACACCTGGCTCAAGCCAACGCGCCAGCTTTCGTTCGCCGACGGAACGCTGAACGTCGAGGTGCCGAGCCTGCTGTTCGCCGATTGGATCAGCCGCCACTATCTGGGCCTGATCGAGGAAAGCGCGAAGGAGGTGGACTGCAGCGCGGTGCAGTTCCGCTTCACCAGCCGGCAGCCGGCGGCGCCGCACGCCGCGGCGGCTTCCGAGCCTCTCTCCATCGCATCCGCACGCCCTCTGGAAGTCGCCGCCGTGAGCGTGGAGGCGCGGCCCCCGGTGGCGCCGCAGGGGGTCGCCGCGTCCCGCGTGGCGGATCGACCGGCCGCCACCCAGGAGCCGCCGGCGATCTTTCCGATCGGGGCGGGCTTGAACCCGCGCTACAGCTTCGATTCGTTCGTCGTGAGCTCGTGCAACCAGTTCGCGCACGCTGCCGCGGTCGCGGTCGCCGAGCAGCCGTCCAGCAGCTACAACCCTCTGTACGTGTACGGCGGCGTCGGTCTCGGGAAGACGCACCTGATGCACGCCATCGGCAACTACATCCTGCGCCAACGGCACGGCGTGAAGCACATGTACATCACGACCGAAGCCTTCATGAACCAGCTCATCAACTCCATCCGTTTCGAGAAGACCATCGACTTCAAGGAGCGCTATCGCAACGTCGACGTGCTGCTCATCGACGACATCCAGTTCCTGGCGGGGAAGGAGCGGACCCAGGAGGAGTTCTTCCACACCTTCAACGCCCTGTACGAGTCGCAGAAGCAGATCGTCATCACCAGCGACTGTCCGCCGCGCGACATCCCGACGCTCGAGGAGCGCCTGCGGTCGCGCTTCGAGTGGGGGCTGATCGCCGACATCCAGCCGCCCGACCTGGAGACCAAGGTCGCCATCCTGACGAAGAAGGCCGAGGCGGAGAACGTCAACCTCCCGGAGGACGTGGCGCATTTCGTCGCCGGACACGTGCGCTCGAACGTCCGGGAGCTGGAAGGCTCCCTCATCCGGCTCGTCGCCTACGCCTCTCTGACCGGACGACCGATCGATCTGCCGATGGCCGAGGACACCCTCAAGGATCTGATGGACGATCGCGGGCGCATCGTCACCGTGGAGATGATCCAGAAGTTCGTCGCCAACTACTTCCATCTCAAGCCGATCGAGCTGAAATCACGCAACAATTCCAAGCACATCTCCTTTCCGCGCCAGGTGGCGATGTATCTGTGCAAGCGGCTGACCGGCAAGTCGCTGCCGGCGATCGGCGGCGCGTTCGGGGGGAAGCATCACACCACCGTCCTGCACGCCATCCGGAAGATCGAGGGGATGCGCGAGCGCGACAAGGAGTTCGCCCGGATCCTGAACGGCTTCCTGGAATCGTTCGAGTGAGACGCCCACAGGATCCTGTGGATCGCCGCGTGGGCTCCTGTGGACCGATCGCGACGCCCGGACGATCCACAGCGCCGCGCGCTTCGTTCCACAGGACGGCGCACGGTGCCGGCTCCGGCGCAGCCCGCGCGGCAGGCCCGGGCGCGGAGATTTCCGCGCCGTCCACACCCCCTGCTGGTGCTACAATCCTTCCTGAACTCGAGAATACGAGCCGATCCTAGCCGTCGGAGGACTTATGGATTTCGTGACCACGCGGGACGACCTCCTCAGGGAGCTGGAGGTGATGCAGGGGATCGTCGAGAAGAAGAGCACCATCCCGATCCTTTCGAACATCGTCATCGATGCCACCAGGGATCAGCTCGACCTGATGGCGACCGACCTGGAGGTGGGGCTGCGGACCAGCTGCGCGGCGAAGATCACCCGGCCCGGTTCGGTCACCCTGTCCGCGCGGCGACTGTTCGACATCGTGCGTCTCCTGCCCGATGCCGAGGTGCGGCTGAAGGCGGAGGACGGCGGCTGGACCCAGATCACCTGCCAGAAAGCGCGCTTCCGGATCGTCGGCCTGTCGCGGGACGACTTCCCGGCCATGCCGGAATTCGACTTCACCAAGGGCACTCCGATCGAACGGTCCATCCTCCTCGACATGGTCTCGAAGGTCCTGTTCGCGATCACCACCGACGAGACGCGGTATCAGATCAACGGCACCCTCATGATTCTGAACAAGCGGAACCTGACCATGGTCGCCACCGACGGCCACCGCCTGGCTTACGTCACCGGCCGGCTGGAGAAGGGGACGTCGGACGAGCGGCTCGAGGTCATCGTGCCGCGCAAGGCGCTCCAGGAGCTGTCGCGGATCGGCAGCGGCGAGACCGAGGTCCTGTTCGGCCAGAAGGACAACCACGTCTTCTTCAAGGCTGGAAAGACAGTCATGAGCTCGACGATCGTTCCGGGAAAATTCCCCGACTACGAGAAGGTCATCCCGGAGGGAAACGACAAGCTCCTGAAACTGGACAGCACGGTCCTGGCGGAGGTCGTCCGTCGCGTGTCGCTTCTGTCGAACGAGCGTTCGCGCGCGGTGAAGCTCAGCCTGTCCAAGGGAAGCGTGGAGATCTCGTCGAATAATCCCGAGGTCGGAGAGGCGGCGGAAGCGCTGGATGTCGACTACTCGGGTGGCGCGCTGGAGGTCGGATTCAACGCCAAATACCTGCTCGACTTCCTGCAGGCGATGGGGCCCGGGCCTGTCATTCTCGCCTTGAAGGACGAGGCGACCCAGTGTCTGCTGCGTCCGGTCGGACTGGAAGGCCGCGATTACCGCTACGTGGTCATGCCGATGCGGATATGAATTCAAGTCAATCAACGCAAGTGATTGAATTAAAGTAGTTTATACAATAGATACCGGAACGATCGCTGTATCATCTATATAGTGTCGTCTCCGGGCACGATTCCCGCCTCCGCTTCATTGCTGCCGGGTCCGCCCCTGTGCTAAAATCTCCCCCGGTTGAGGCCAGTCGATCGGAGAAAACCAGCGGCCGGGCCCTCTGTCAAGTGCGAACAGCCCGTCCGAACCGTCCCCCCGAATCGCGCGAATTTCATGGATCAGGAAAGCACGTTGCCCGTCTCGATGCCGTCGGTGAGCCTCGAACGTAATGGAGCCGGATCATGACGGCCGGTAAGGGAGACAAGGCGATGGAAGCCGACGCGGTGGTCCGTCCCTCGCGGGCGGCCGAGGCCTACGACGCCTCGAAGATCAAGGTCCTGGAAGGTCTCGAGGCGGTCCGCAAAAGACCCGCCATGTACGTGGGCAACACCTCGAGCGGCGGTCTGCACCACCTGGTCTACGAGGTGGTCGATAACAGCATCGACGAGTCCCAGGCCGGGTTCTGCGATCGGATCGAGGTGACCATCCACATCGACAACTCGGTGACCGTGGTCGACAACGGGCGCGGCATCCCCGTCGACGAGCACCCGACGGAGAAGCGGCCCGCGGCCGAGGTGGTCATGACCGTGCTGCACTCCGGGGGTAAGTTCGACAACGACACCTACAAGGTGTCGGGCGGTCTGCACGGCGTCGGCGTCTCGGTGGTCAACGCGCTCTCGGAGTTCCTCGACCTGGAGATCTGGCGGGAGGAGAAGGTCTTCGAGATGCGCTTCGAGCGCGGCAAGCCGGTGACGGCGTTCCGCCAGACCGGCACCACGAAGCGTCGCGGGACCAAGGTCCGCTTCCGCCCCGACCCGACGATCTTCGAGGACGTCAACTTCGCGTTCGACGTCCTGTCGCAGCGCCTGCGTGAGCTGGCGTTCCTGAACGAGGGCGTGACCATCGTCATCGAGGACGAGCGCGCCGAGAGCAAGCGGCACGAGTTCAACTACAAGGGCGGCATCGCCTCGTTCGTGGAGCATCTCAACAAGAACAAGACGCCGATCCATCCCAAGCCGATCTACATGCGGGGCGAGCGCGACGGGATCCTGACGGAGATCGCTCTGCAGTACAACGACGGCTACAACGAGATCGTGTTCTCGTTCGCCAACAGCATCAACACGCTCGAGGGGGGCACGCACCTGTCGGGGTTCCGGTCGGCGCTGACCCGGACGATCAACAGCTACGCCGCCAAGGTCATCAGCAAGGAGCAGGTCACCCTGTCGGGCGACGACGTGCGCGAGGGGCTGACCGCGGTCATCAGCGTGAAGCTGCCACGGCCGCAGTTCGAGGGCCAGACCAAGACCAAGCTGGGCAACAGCGAGGTCAAGGGGATCGTCGAGGCGATGCTGAACGAGAAGCTGCAGGCCTGCTTCGAGGAGAACCCCGGCATCGCCCGGAAGGTGCTGGAGAAGGGGCTCGAGGCGCTGCGCGCCCGCGAGGCGGCGCGCAAGGCGAAGGAGCTGACGCGGCGCAAGGGGGCCCTGGACTCCGGCATGCTCCCCGGCAAGCTCGCCGACTGTCAGGAGACCGACCCGGCGCGCTCCGAGCTGTTCCTGGTGGAGGGCGACTCGGCCGGCGGCTCGGCGAAGCAGGGCCGCGACCGGCGCGCGCAGGCGATCCTGCCGCTGCGCGGCAAGATTCTCAACGTCGAGAAGGCGCGCTTCGACAAGATGCTGTCGAGCCAGGAGATCCGGACCATCATCACCGCCCTCGGCACCGGCATCGGCGAGGAGGACTACGACCACGCCCGCCTGCGGTACCACAAGGTCATCATCATGACCGACGCCGACGTGGACGGGTCGCACATCCGCACGCTGCTCCTGACCTTTTTCTACAGACAAATGCGGCCGGTCATCGAGCACGGACACCTGTACATCGCGCAGCCGCCGCTCTACAAGGTCAAGAAGGGCAAGACGGAAACGTATCTGGCGAACGACGACGAGATGAGCCGCTATCTGATGGCGACGGCGGCGCAGGAGCGCCAGGTGCGGCTGCCCCGGGGCAAGACGGTTCTCGAAGGACCGGCCCTGCGCAACGTCCTCGAGAAGCTGGTGCGCTACCAGGTGCACCTCGACCTCCTGAGGAAGCGGGGCTACGAGCCGGCGCTGGTCGAGACCCTCCTGGCCGCGGGGGCGGGCGACCTGAAGGACTTCGAGGACGCCGAGGCTCTGGAGGAGATCCGGCGCGCGGTCGAGGAGGCCGGGCTCAAGACCGACGAGATGCAGAAAGACGAGGAGCACGGCCGCTACACCTTCGAGGTGGCGGCGCGGGCCCGCGGGCACGCCCCGTCGGTCGTTGGCTGGGACCTGGCGTCGTCGATCGAGTACCGCACCCTCCGGAGCCTGGAGGATGACCTCAAGGATCTGCGCCAGCCGCCGTTCGTGATCACCGAGGACGGGCGCGAGCAGTCGGTCGACTCCCGCCTCGATCTCCTGCGTCACCTGATGGAGGAGGGGAAGAAGGGGCTGACCATCCAGCGCTACAAGGGCCTCGGCGAGATGAACGCCGAGCAGCTCTGGTCGACCACGATGAACCCCGAAACGCGCCGTCTGGTGCAGGTCAGCGTCGCCGACGCCGTCGAGGCGGACGAGATCTTCACCGTCCTCATGGGCGACATGGTCGAGCCCCGCCGCAAGTTCATCGAGGACAACGCCCTCGAGGTCCGCAACCTGGACATCTGATGCCGATGGACGACACGTCGACCACCCCGGACCACAGCCGGGTTCCGATCGAGACCGAGATGCGGCGGTCCTACCTCGATTACGCGATGAGCGTGATCGTGGGCCGGGCGCTGCCCGACGTCCGCGATGGTTTCAAGCCGGTGCATCGCCGGGTCCTGTACGCCATGCACGAGGCGGGCAACCATCACGACAAGCCGTACAAGAAAGCGGCCCGCATCGTCGGGGACGTCATGGGGAAATACCACCCCCACGGCGACACGGCGATCTACGACGCCATCGTGCGTCTGGCGCAGGATTTCTCGATGCGCTACCCGCTGGTCGACGGACAGGGGAACTTCGGCTCGATCGACGGCGACGCCGCGGCCGCGATGCGCTACACCGAGGTCCGGATGGCGAAGCTGGCGCACGAGATGCTGGCGGACATCGACAAGGACACGGTCGATTTCGGCCCGAACTACGACGGCCAGCAGCAGGAGCCGATGGTCCTGCCGACCCGGTTCCCCAACCTGCTGGTGAACGGCTCGTCGGGGATCGCCGTCGGCATGGCGACCAACATCCCGCCACACAACATGGGCGAGGTCGTCGACGGCATCATCGCGCAGGTCGAGAACCCCGACCTCACGATCGACGACCTGATGAAGCACATCAAGGGGCCCGACTTCCCGACCTCCGGCTACATCCTCGGACGGGAGGGGATCGCCCAGGCGTACCGGACCGGGCGGGGCATCATCGTGATGCGCGCCCGGGCGACCGTCGAGGAAGGGGGCAAGCGCGGCAAGGACCGCATCGTGATCACGGAGATCCCCTACCAGGTGAACAAGGCGCGTCTGATCGAGCAGATCGCGGGGCTGGTCAACGACAAGAAGATCGATGGCATCACCGACATCCGCGACGAGTCGGATCGCGACGGCATCCGCGTCGTCCTCGATCTGCGGCGCGACGCCGTCCCGAAGGTGATCCTGAACAACCTCCACAAGCACACGCAGATGCAGGAGACGTTCGGGGCGATCTTCCTGGCGATCGTCAACAACCGGCCGCAGGTCCTGAATCTCAAGCAGATGATCGCCGACTTCATCGAACACCGGCGCGAGGTGATCACCCGGCGCACCGCGTACGAGCTGGCCCGCGCCGAGGAGCGCGCCCACGTCCTGGAGGGGCTGAAGATCGCGCTCGACAACCTGGACGAGATGATCGCCCTGATCCGCGCCGCCAAGGCTCCCGACGAGGCGAAGCAGGCCATGCGCCTGCGCTTCAAGCTGTCGGACATCCAGGCCCAGGCCATCCTCGACATGAAGCTGCAGCGGCTGACCGGCCTGGAGCGCCAGAAGATCGTCGAGGAGTACACCGAGACGCTGAAGCAGATCGCGCGCTTCAAGGAGATCCTGGCCAACGAGCGGCTGGTGTTCGGCCTCATGGTCGACGAGCTCAAGGAGGTCCGCAAGAACTACGCCGACGCGCGGCGCACCGAAATCGTCGCCCAGGCGGGCGAGATCTCGGTCGAGGACATGATCGCCGAGGAGGAGATGGTGATCACGGTGTCGCACGCCGGCTACATGAAGCGCAATCCTCTTTCCACCTACCGCAGCCAGAGACGGGGCGGCAAGGGGAAGATCGGCATGACGACGCGCGAGGAGGATTTCGTCGAGCACCTGTTCGTCGCCTCGACCCACGCCTCCATCCTGATCTTCACCACCCGCGGCCGGGTCCACTGGCTGAAGGTGCACGAGATTCCCCAGATCGGCGCGGCCGGCAAGGGCAAGAACATCGTCAACTTCGTCGAGCTGTCCCCCGAGGAGAAGGTCGCCTCGCTGGTGGCGACCAAGGACTTCGCCGAGGACCGCTACGTCGTCTTCAGCACCCGCAAGGGGATCATCAAGAAGACGCCGCTCGCCGCCTACGGCAACCCGCGGGCGGGCGGGATCATCGCCATCGGAGTGGATGACGGGGACGAGCTGCTGTCGGCCAAGCTGACGGACGGCCGCCAGGAGATCTTCATGGCGACCGCCGGCGGCCAGGCGATCCGGTTCTCCGAGCAGGACGTGCGGCCGATGGGCAGGGGCGCGCGCGGCGTGATCGGCATGCGGCTGGAACAGCTGCCCGGGATGCCCGACCCCGGCTCGAAGCGGCCCGACGGGAGCGATCTCGTGGTCGAGATGGACTCCCTGTCGTGCAGGGAGGGGAGTACAATCCTCACGGTCACCGGGAAGGGCTACGCCAAGCGCACCGAGGTCGCCGAGTACCGTCTGCAGGGCCGCGGGGGCTCCGGGATCATCAATCTCAAAGTAACCGACAAGACCGGGCCGGTGGTCAAGGTCATGGAGGTCTCCGCCGACGACCAGATCATGGTGATCACCGCCTTCGGCAAGATCATCCGCACCCACGTGCGCGACATCTCGCTCCTGGGACGGCCGACCCAGGGCGTGCGTCTCATTCATCTCGAGGAAGGCGACGCGGTGGTGGCGGTGGCGCGGGTCGCCGAGGGGGACGCCGATCAGGCCGGCAACGGCGGGTCGGGCGGCGGACCGACGGCGGCGGAAGGCGCGGCCACGGCGACGGCGGGCAATGGGGCAGACGGGGGAGAGGAGGCGTCATGAAGATCTTTCTCGACACGGCGAACATCGACGAAATCCGCGAGGCCCACTCGTGGGGCATCCTGGACGGCGTGACGACCAACCCCTCCCTGGTGGCGAAGGAGGGCAAGGACTTCCTCGACGTGGTGCGGGCGATCTGCGCCATCGTTCCGGGACCGGTCAGCGCCGAGGTGGTCTCCACGACCTCCGACGAGATGATCCGCGAGGGCCGCGATATCATGCGCCGGGTCGGCGCGCCGAACGTGGTGATCAAGATCCCGATGATCCGCGAGGGGCTGCGGGCGATCCGGGTGCTGTCGTCGGAGGGGATCAAGGTCAACACCACCCTCATCTTCACGGCGCCGCAGGCGCTCCTGGCGGCGAAGGCGGGCGCCGCGTTCGTCAGCCCGTTCATCGGTCGCCTCGACGACATCAGCCACGTCGGCATGGAGATCGTGCGCGACCTCCGCGCGGTCTTCGACAACTACGACTTCACCTGCGCGATCCTGGCGGCGAGCATCCGCAGCCCGCTGCACGTCGTCGACGCCGCCCGGCTGGGCGCCGACATCGCCACCATGCCGTTCTCCGTGCTGGAGGCGATCATCAAGCACCCCCTGACCGACATCGGCCTCCAGCGGTTCCTCAAGGACTGGGAGAAGCTGCCGCAGCAGATGCGGAAGGGTTGAGGTGGCCCTGGACCGGCTCGAAGAGCTGAGGCGCAGGAACCGGGAGGCCGATGCCGGGGGAGGCCCCGAGCGCCTGGCGCGCCAGAAGGCCGAAGGGAAGCTCTCTGCCCGGGAGCGCGTCCACCTTCTCCTCGACCCCGGCTCCTTCGAGGAGCTCGACCGCTTCGTCGTCCACCGCTCGCAGGATTTCGGGATGCAGGCGCAGCGCATCCCCGGCGACGGCGTCGTGACCGGGCACGGCGCGATCGACGGCCGCCAGGTCTTCGTCTTCGCGCAGGATTTCACGGTCTTCGGCGGCTCCCTCAGCGAGACCTACGCGGCGAAAATCTGCAAGATCATGGACCTGGCGATGAAGGTCGGCGCCCCGATCGTCGGTCTCAACGATTCGGGCGGGGCGCGCATCCAGGAAGGAGTGGTGTCGCTCGGCGGGTATGCCGACATCTTCCTGCGCAACACCCTGGCCTCCGGCGTGGTGCCGCAGATCTCCGCCATCATGGGGCCGTGCGCCGGTGGCGCGGTCTACTCGCCGGCCATCACCGACTTCAACATCATGGTGCAGGGGACGTCCTACATGTTCATCACCGGGCCGGACGTCATCAAGTCGGTGACCCATGAGGAGGTGACCAAGGAGGAGCTGGGCGGCGCCATGACCCACGCCTCGGTGAGCGGCGTGGCCCACTTCGCGGCGCCCGACGACGCGGCCGCGCTGGCGCTCATCCGCGACCTGCTGTCCTATCTGCCCTCGAACAACATGGAGGACCCGCCGCGGCGCTCGCCGGCCGACGATCCCGGGCGTGAGGACGGGCGTCTCGACGGCCTCGTCCCGGCCGACCCGAACAGGCCGTACGACATGAAGGAGATCGTCCGGGGGGTCGTGGACGACGGGACGTTCCTCGAGGTGCACGAGCACTACGCGAAGAACCTGATCGTCGGCTTCGGCCGCATCGACGGCGGCAGCGTCGGCATCGTCGCCAACCAGCCGATGGTCCTGGCCGGGACGCTCGATATCGACGCCTCCCTCAAGGGCGCCCGGTTCGTGCGCTTCTGCGACGCCTTCAACATCCCCCTGGTCACGTTCGAGGACGTCCCGGGCTTCCTGCCCGGCACCGATCAGGAGTACCGCGGCATCATCAAGCACGGCGCCAAGCTCCTGTTCGCCTTCGCCGAGGCGACCGTCCCGAAAGTGACGGTCATCACGCGCAAGTCGTACGGCGGTGCCTACTGCGTCATGGGGTCGAAGCACATCCGCACCGACTTCAATTTCGCCTGGCCGACGGCGGAGATCGCGGTGATGGGTCCGGAGGGCGCCGTGAACGTCCTGTACCGCCGCGAGCTGCAGGCGGCCGCCGACCCCGAGGCGCTGCGCCGCAGGAAGGTGGAGGAGTTCCGCGACAAGTTCGCCAACCCGTACGTCGCCGCCGAGCGCGGCTACGTCGACGAGGTGATCGAGCCCCGGCAGACCCGCCGCAGGATCGTCACCGCCCTGCGGCTTCTGCGGACGAAGAGGGACACCGCACCTCCCAAAAAACACGGCAACATTCCGCTGTAATCCGGCAGCGTAGCCGGGGTCCGACCGGAGGCGAGCCCGACGATGCCCCGAAGGTCGAGAGTGCCAGCCAGACGCCGCGCGCCGCGGGCCTCGCGGGTCGCGCCCGGCGGAC
>JACXTT010011507.1_pt1 | contig 11833 bp, 9 predicted proteins | sample 9270951 | NCBI WGS metagenome assembly JACXTT01 (sample SAMN15532306, study PRJNA645909) | rock metagenome | isolation source: weathered quartz diorite | place: Puerto Rico | collected 2017-06-21 | reverse complement strand
CGCCACCACGTGCTGGTGTCGCTGATGGGCTTGACCACAAGCCACTCCGTCATCGCGACACCAGCACGTGGTGGCACAGTGAAGAGGGGGCCAGTGATGCTTGGGGAGTGCTGTTTGCGCGAATGGCGATACACCATTCAAATTGCAAGAGCCTCGCCCCATCGCTTGCATGGCTAGTATAGGCTCAAACATGGGCACGGTCCTCGGTCTGTTGCGCCACAATCGGTGCGGCTTGTAAATCGGCAGCCATGCGAAGCCCCAGCAAATGCTCGCAGGGCCCGCGCATCAACTTGTTGCGGAAGAAGAAGTCGCACTCACAATGGCCGTCAACGATGCGCTGGTCCGCATCCAGCACCAGGCGCAGGGCCAGCGTTTTGGAACCGGTTGGCGTGGCCTTGCACGTCGCGGTCAGCACACGGTAGATGCCGTCCTGCGTGGTGCTCAGCTTGCTCAGCGCACGTGCCTGCACCAGCGCCACGGCCTGCCCTTCCTGCGGGCTGGCATAGCGCAGTTGGTCCAGCGGCAGCGGCTCGCGCGTGAGTTCGCGCAAGCGCCACAGCGGCGTCTGTGCATCACCCAGATCTATCAGTACCCGGCCGGCCTGCACATACAGGCCCAGCGCTGCGATGACGGTGCTGCTGTCCAGCCCCGTGGTCTGGCACAGCACGTCCGTACTGGCCACCCAGCACTCGGCCAGTGCAGCAAAGACCCGGGTGTGGGTCTCTGCGGCCAGCGTCTGGCGGAGTTGCAGCAGGCTGAAGTTGCCCTGGCGCGACCAGTCGTTGGCACTCCAGCCCGACAGGCCCAGCGTGAACTGCATGCCCGGCAACTGCGCCTGCCAGAAGCTGGGCATGCCACTGCCCAGCAGGCTGACGGTGAAGCCGCTGGCCAGTGGGATGAGCCGCTCCAGCTGCTGCAGGCGCCGGCGGCCCCAGATACGGATCTCGCGTGCCTCGGTCGCGTCGTGGCGCGAGCGCGGGCATTGCAGCACGTCGCCCCAGGGGTCAAAGGCAATCTGCACGCCCTCCCCCGGTTTCAAGATGAAGCGCAGAGACCGTGGCCCCACCCGCTCGCGCCGGCGCACCAGGCGCAGCACGATGTTGTGGATGTCCATGGGATGCAGGTGCAGCCGCACGGCCGGCAGTGTCATGGCGCTGCTGACTTGCAAAAAGCCGCGCACCCAGCTCTCGGGCACATCGATCTTGGGTTCATGCCAGTCGCCGTCCAAGTGCCCGGTACTGACGCCAAAGCCACTGGGGTCTATGTTCAGCCGCAGCGGCCGGTAGTCACGCACCTGTTGCAGCGCCGCATGCAAGGCGTCGGAATAGTCCACATTGGTCGTACCATAGGCCATGTCGCTGGCGGCATGGAAGACGCCGTGCTCGCAGGACAACAGCCCGTAGCTGGACTCATCCTGGCTGAAGGCCTCGAACAGCACACGGTCGGGGTGCACCGTGATGACCGGGTCCAGCACAAACCAGGCCTCTTTGTTGGCCTGGTACAGCCAGTTGAAATACTGCTGGCGGGCCGTGAAGAACGGGCCCATGACTGCCGTCTTGCGTTTGCGCAGGTCCTGCAGCTCTTCCTGCAACGGGGCGATCTGCGCCTTTAGCTGCTCGGCACGTGCCATGAACTGGGCCAGCAGTTCGGCCTGCTGGTTCTGCAACCACGCAAAGTAGACACTGCGGTCCTTGGGTTTGAAGCGCAGGTCGGCGACAACCACCGCGTGCAGGGCGGCCATGGCCTCGCGAAACACCAAAGGCTGGCGCACATCGGCCACAAAGTGGGTGGGTGGCCGCAGGGTGTCGGGCGCAAAGCGCATGGTGCTGGCACCGCCGGCGTCCTGCGAAACTTCGGAGCGGCCGTGGTAACGGTATTCAAATTTCATGCATGGTCTCCCGCCAATGGTGCTTTTGCCACCGGTGGCAGCGTGCGCCGCCCCGGGCGCAGCGGTACGGCCAATTGCACCATGGGCGATTCCTGCTCGGGATACCGGCTGCGCAGTTGGTTGAGCGCGTGCAGGTAGACCGTGCGATCGCACTGCGCATCGGACAGCACCAGGCGGCTGTACAGTGCAGCGACAGCCTGCGCTGTCTTGGCGCCGCACGTGGACAAGCGCTGCAGCCACTGCTGCACCGCATCCTTGGCAATACGGCTGCGGTTCACGTGGGACAGCACGGTCAACACATAGGGCGTCAGCTGCGCAATCACAGCCACCGCATCGTCATCGGCCGGTAGCGTGTCGGCGTGTTGGACCAGCGCCTGCGCCACGAAGGTTTGCATCGCCAGGCTGGGGTGCTGGGCCAGTTGCGGCAACAGTTCCGCAATCTGCGTCGCATCAAAGTGCTGGCTCAGCAATTGACGCCCCAGGGTTTGCGCATCGTCCTGTGTGTGGTCACACAGCAGCAACAAGGTGGGAATGGTCCAGGCACTGGCGGGCAGGCCCGCGTACTGGGTCTGCGCGAAGGTGCGAACCTCCGGCCAGCGGCTGTTGAACAGCCCAAAGCCATCCTGCGGTTGTGCGGCCAGGCGTGCGCCATCGTCCAGGGCACGCAAGGCCCAGGCACGCACCTCCAACGCACTGACACCGGCCAGGGCTGCGCACTCACGCACCGTGAAGGCGTCTGGCGCCTGCTCTTGCAGCAGCCAGGCACCCAGTTGCTGCGCACCACGGCTCTTGGCCAATAGCAGTCGCATCTGGTGGCCATGTGCCGTTCGGCGGGTAGCGGCCGCCAATGCTCCAGTCAGCGTTGACAATACGTCCTGCTTCAGCGCATCGCCTTCGGCGGGATCAATATCGGCTTCACTGCTGCCCAGGAACAGCCGCTCGCGCAGCAGACCGACCACACTGTCGGCCCATGCGTCGTTGGGTGCCAGGCGGTCCACCAGGGCTTTGGCAGCGGCGCGTACCCCGTTGTCCGTATGCAAGCAAAACGCAGCCACCACCGCCGGCCGTTGCAACAGCATGGCCTCAGGCATGCCACCCACCAGATGTACGCCGGCCGCGCGCAGGGGACCCCATGGCGAATCCAGAAAGGCCTGCACATCCACCTTGGACAGGTATTCCTGGGCATCGGGCAACAGAAGCAGCCAATGCGCCGCAACCGCACGCACCAGTGCCAAGGGGTGGAGCAGCAGCGCGAAGATGATAGGTGCGTCTGCTGCACCAGCCACCAAACGCAATGGCACTTCCAGAGCCCACAGTAAGGTATCGAGTCGGCTTTCGGAAGAAGGCTGCGGCCCTGCTTTGCCGTTGGGCATATTGCCCGGCTCAAATCCGTTGAGGCTGTCGTCCAGGGGATCGGTTTGCGTCAGCCACTGCAACAGGCCCTGGCTCAACTGTGCTGCCGCATCGGCTTGTGCCAGGGCGGCCTGCAGCATGAGTCGGGCGTGGCTGCGCACACCGCCGGCCGGTGCCGTCAGCATGGCCAGCACAACGCCCAGGTCCGCGCTGTAACGCGCAGGGTCTTGTGTGATGCGGTTCAAGGCGGCTTGCCACACATCTGCATGTGGCGCATGCAGCATGCATTGCAGCCAGCCTTTGCCGCCACCAAACAGCGCAGGCCATTGCGTGCCATCGCCATCCAGGCGTTTCAGCGCCAGGTCCAGCCCCAGGCGGCGGGCGTTGGGCTGTGGGTGGAACAGCAGGCGCAGGATCACCAGTTCGCTGGTCTCATGCGTCCAGGCATCGCGCTGCGCCAGAGCCAAGGCCGCCATTGCTGTGGCTGCGGTGGAGCGTGCGCTAAGCAACAGGTGAAGCAGGGCCTGTGGGTGCTGGTCCCACAGCGCCGGGAAGGCTTCCAGCCGCTGGTCCGCAGCGGGAGGCTGTTGGCGCTGCCACACCAGACCATTGCGGCTGGGGTGCATGCCGCCATCGTGCTGGTACAACAGGTGGTTGAATGCACACCAGCGCAGGGATGCCGCATCATCAACGGCCATGAGCAAGCCGCTGGCCATGCCAACAAAGCGCGGATCACCACCCTGCCCCAGTCGGCGCAGCACGCGCCAGCTGCGGCGGCGAAAGTAATTGCGTGTGGCCCGGGTATAGGCCAGCGTGCTGTCTTCGCGCGCCAGTTCCTGGCCCGCTCGGATGTACTTGCGGTTGTGGTAGATGCCCTGCTTGGCGCTCTCCAGCTTGGCGCGCTGGCTTTCCAGCACGTGGACCAAGCGGCCAAACAGGATGCCATCGGCGCGCAATTCAGCCGCCTTGTACAAGCGACGCCAGGCGCGAAAGCTGCCCACGCCCAACTGCAGTTGGCTGACCTGCTGCAGCAACAACGCGCGCGCCCAGCGGCCTTGCTCGGTATCGCGCAGACCCCAGGCTACGCCGTCGAGTTGCACCAGCCACTGGGCATGGGGCAGGCGCGCCCATGGCGACTCCGCCTGTGGCGTGCCACTGGCAGCGGCCAAGAGGGTGGTCATGGCGGCGTCATCCTGCGCGGCCCAGGCATGGCGCAAAGCCGTGGGCCAGTCTTCCACCACCGCCTGCGCCCACTGCGTGCGCGCATCACTATCGGCACAGTCCAGCCAGGCCAGACGCGCGACACGTGCAACCGGCGGGCTGCCCGCTCGCTCCACCAGCTGCGCCAACGCCGGAGCGGCGCCCACATCTTTCAAGCGGCCCAAGGCCCAGGCCAGGCAATAGTCCAGCAGCGGCGTCGCCGTTCCCAGCAACCCGACCAGCGGCTCGGCGGCGCCGCGAAGGCCCCGCTCACCAATGCGCCAGGCCGTACGGCACTGTTGACCCGGTGCCAGCAGTCGCCAGGCGTTGGGCTGCAGTCGCGACAGCAGCACCGCGTCGACCGGGCCCGGTAGCGCCGCGCCGTCTGGTATCTCCGCGAGCGAGGGGTCTTGCCCCTCCATGCGCCAACCGCTGGCCAAGCGCCATGCCAGGCTGTCGCCATAGAGCGCCTGCGCCTGCTCCAGCGGCACCGCCTGCGGCGTGCGGGTGCGTGACGGCAGGCCCTGGCCATCCAACAGCTCCAGGTCAACCATATAGCCGCCATCGCCTGCGCGATAGCTGAGCTGGCACGGGGGACCGACGGGCGGAATCAAACGGAGATGGTTCGGCGTTGTCATGGCCGCCACTATACCGTCACGCACAGGCCGCAAGATCTCACAAAAGTGCCAGAATGGGCGCTTCGCAACACCCCAAGGGAGACCCACCATGCACTATGTTTTGGCCCGCATCACCGTCAAGTCCGAAGCCGCTGAGGCCGCCGCCAAAGTGTTGGCTGAATTAGCCCTGCAGTCGCGCAAGGAGGCCGGTTGCGTGCAGTACGAGGTTTACCACCAGGCGCAGGCGCCGCACATCTTCCAAACGGTTGAGCACTGGCGCAGCAAAGAAGACGCCGATGTCCACATGACCACCGCGCACGTTGGCGCTGCCTTTGCCGCCGCCGGCCCGCTACTGGCAGGCGCGCCGGAGATCCTGACTTACAACCGCGTGGCGTGACTCGGCAGATGGGCAATTTCCCGCCGGGCCGCCCCAAGGGAAATTAGCCCCCTCGGGGGGCAGCGACCCGCGCAGCGGTGGAGCGTGGGGGCTCCTTATTTGCTGCTGGGAAACGCAAACACTGTACCCTCGCGCACTCCGGCCGACGGCCAGCGCTGCGTGATGGTTTTGCGCTTGGTGTAGAAGCGCACGGCGTCAGGCCCGTAGGCGTGCAGGTCGCCAAACAGCGAACGCTTCCAGCCACCAAACGAGTGGTAGGCCACGGGCACCGGCAGCGGCACATTGACCCCCACCATGCCGACCAAGATGTTGTCGCTGAAATAGCGTGCGGCCTCGCCATCGCGCGTGAAGATGCAGGTGCCGTTGCCATACTCATGGGCATCGATCAGGTCCATTGCTTCCTGCAGGGTCTTGACCCGCACCACACCCAGCACCGGCCCAAAAATTTCTTCCTGGTAGATCACCATGCCGGGCTTGACGTTATCGAACAGACAGGGTCCCAGGAAGTAGCCATCCTCAAAGCCGGCCACCTTGACACCCCGCCCATCGACGACCAAGGTGGCGCCCTCGGCCACGCCCTGGTCCACATAGCCGGTGACCTTTTCAAAGTGCGGCCGTGTAACCAGCGGCCCCATGTCGCTGGAGGCATCGGTGCCGGGGCCAACCTTCATCTTGGCGATCTCGACCTTCAGCGCCGCAACCACGGCATCGGCCGTTGGGTCACCGACCGCCACCACCAGCGGAATGGCCATGCAGCGCTCGCCGCAGGAGCCGTAGGCCGCGCCCATCAAGGCACTCACTGCATTGGGAATGTCTGCATCGGGCATGACCACCGCATGGTTCTTGGCACCACCCAGGGCCTGCACCCGCTTGCCGTGGGCGCAACCGGTGGTGTAGATGTATTCGGCAATCGGCGTCGAGCCGACAAAGCTGACGGCCTTGACGCGCGGATCGGTCAGCAGCGTATCCACCGCCTCCTTGTCACCATTCACCACGTTGAGCACCCCGGGCGGCAGGCCCGCTTGCAAGGCCAACTCGGCCACACGCAGCGTGCTGCTGGGGTCCCGCTCGGAGGGTTTGAGTACAAAGGTGTTGCCACAGGCGACGGCCATGGGCCACATCCACAGCGGCACCATGGCCGGAAAATTGAAGGGCGTGATGCCAGCGGCCACACCCAGTGGCTGGAATTCGCTCCAGGAATCGATGGCCGGGCCCACGTTCTTGCTGTGCTCGCCTTTCAGCAACTCGGGCGCGTAGCTGGCGTATTCCACGTTTTCGATGCCGCGCTGCAATTCACCCGCCGCGTCGCTGAGCACCTTGCCATGCTCGGCAGTGATCAGTGCCCAGGGTTCTTCGGCGTGCTGCTCCAGCAAGACCTTGAGGTTGCTCATGACCCGCGCGCGCTTGAGCGCGGGTGTGTTGCGCCAGGCCGGGTAGGCCGCCTGCGCTGATGCAATGGCCTGCTCAACGGTGAGCTTGTCGGCCAGCAGCAAGCGCTTTTCGGCGCGCCCGGTGGCCGGGTTATAGACTGACTGGGAGCGCGGCGTTGCGCTGGCGCCCTGCGTGAGCTTGCCATCGATGAGGTGGCCAATGGTGGGAAGTTGGGACATGGTAGTTTCCAGAATATTCGTCGGTGCCGTGAGCGTTAAGCCGTGGCGTTGAGGGCCTCGCCCAGGGCGTTGACCAGGCTGTCGATCTCGGTGCGTTCAATGATGAAGGGCGGCGCCAGTTGTATCGTGTCGCCGCCATAGCGCACATAGAAGCCTTTCTCCAGGCAGCGCATGGCCACCTCGTAGGGGCGTTTGGCAGGTTCCCCAGGCACGGCACTGATGGTCAGGCCCGCGGCCAGGCCAAAGTTGCGGATATCGGCCACATGCTTGGCACCGCGCAGGCTATGCACAGCCTGCTCAAAATACGGGGCCAGCGTGGCCACGCGCTCCACCATGTTTTCCTTGACCAGCAGGTCCAGTGCCGCAATGCCGGCGGCACAGGCCACGGGGTGCGCCGAGTAGGTGTAGCCATGCGGAAACTCCAGCATGTAGTCAGGCCCACCCTGGGCCATGAAGGTGTCGTAGATGTCTTTCTTGGCCACTACCGCACCCAGCGGTTGCGCACCATTGGTAACCTGCTTGGCAATGTTCATGATGTCGGGCGTGACACCAAATGCCGCTGCACCGGTATAGGCCCCCATGCGGCCAAAGCCGGTGATGACTTCATCGAAGATCAACAAGATGTTGTTAGCCGTGCAGATTTCGCGCAGGCGCTGTAGGTAGCCCACCGGGGGAATCACCACACCGGCCGAGCCCGACATGGGTTCCACGATGACGGCCGCGATGTTGGACGCATCGTGCAGCGCGATCAGCTTCAGCAGCTCATCGGCCAGCTCGGCGCCCGTGGGCGGCATGCCGCGCACAAAGGAGCCTGCGGGCGGCTGGGTGTGCGGCAGATGGTCGGCTTCCACCCCTTGGCCAAACACTTTGCGGTTGCCAACAATGCCGCCAACGGAAATACCGCCGAAGTTGACGCCGTGGTAGCCCTTTTCGCGACCGATCAGCCGCGTCTTGGTGCCCATGCCCTTGGCACGCCAGTAGGCTCGGGCCATCTTGAGCGAGGTGTCTGCCGACTCCGAGCCCGATCCGGTGAAGAACACATAGTCCAGCCCCTCGGGTGTCAGCGCCCGGATCTTGTTGGCCAGCTCGAAGGACAGTGGATGGCCAAACTGAAAGGCTGGCGAATAGTCCATGGTGGCGACCTGGCGGCTCACGGCTTCGGTGATTTCCGTGCGGCCGTGGCCCAGGCCGCAGCACCACAGGCCCGACAGGCCATCCAGAATCTTGCGGCCATGGTTGTCGGTGTAGTAGGCGCCTTGGGCGCTGACCATCATGCGCGGCTGGGCCTTGAAGTTTCGGTTGCCGGTGTAGGGCATCCAATGCGACTCCAGCCAATTGGCGTCGCCAGGAAAGCTGCTGGTACTGGTGACGGCATCGGCTGGTTTGGTGTCCGTAAGTTTCATGGTGGTCCTTCTGGTCGACTGACAAAGTGCCGGATGGCTGAATAGCGGGTTCTGTTCTATTGTGGTTGCCCCTGTTACTCTTATAAAGTAACAAATATCACTATTCAGTTGTCGATTTATGCAAGTTAGTCCACAAACCAAGAACCGCGCCGTATTAGGGCAGATCAGCGACATGGACCTGCGGCTTTTGCGCGTGTTTCGTGCCGTGGTGGACTGTGGTGGCATGGCGGCGGCGGAGCTTGAGCTCAACATTGGCACGTCCACGGTAAGCCGCCACGTCAAGGACCTGGAGACCCGTCTCGGGCTGACACTGTGCCGCCGCGGCCGCGCCGGTTTTGCGCTGACGCCGGAAGGCGAAAAGATCTACCAGCAGACGACCCAGCTGTTGGCCGCGACCGAAAGCTTTCGCAGCAGTGTCGATGAAATCCACCAACGCATGGGCGGCCAGTTGCACGTGGCCATGTTTGACAAGACGGTCAGCAACCCACAGGCTAAGATTGCGCAGGCCATCGCCCGCTTTACCGAGCTGGCGCCCGACGTGGGTTTGAATGTGCATGTGGCCACCCTGACCGCCATTGAGCGCGGCGTGCTGGACGGCCAATACCAGGTGGGCATCATTCCGGGCCACCGCAGTTCTGATGCGCTGGAGTATGCGCCCTTGTTTGGCGAGGTGATGCTGCTGTACTGCGGGAAGGCGCATCCACTGTATCCCGCGCGCAGCACGCCCCAGAACTGGGATGCCTTGCGCGCTCACCAGTTTGCCGGTCTGGGCTACCACTCACCGAATATGGAGATCAGCCAGCGCGTACGCCTGTCGCGCAAGGCCACGGCGTTTGACCAGGAGGCCATAGCGACCCTGGTGCTTTCGGGGAAATTCTTGGGATTCTTACCCGACCACTACGCGCAGAGCTTTGTCCGCGAGGGTCAGATGCGGGCGCTGGACTCGGCTTTGTTTCGCTACGACTGCCAGTTTTTTTCCATCCTGCGTCGCAGCCCCCAGTCAGCGCGCGCAACGCGCGCCTTCCAGGAATGCCTGGTGCAGGCGCACCAGGCACCAAGCTGACGCCCAAGGGCCGCCAGCAAAGCCGCGCGCGGGAAATTGCAATTTCCCGCCGGGCCGCCCCAAGGGAAATTCGCCCCCTCTGGGGGGCAGCGACCCGCGCAGCGGCGGAGCGTGGGGGCTTAGTCTTCAGCCGCCCTTTTTGGAGCGCTTGCCAGGGTTCTTCTTGCTGCGTGTGGCGGTGCCGCGCTCCAGGCTGACCTTTTGGCCGCGGCCGTGGGTTGGCAGGCTCATGCCTGGCAGGGGAGTTGGACGGGGCGTGCGCTTGCGGTCTGCTTCGGTGACGATTTGATTACCCATTTTTGACGTTTCCTGACAAAGTTTTGCAAAACCAGTATTAGGCCATAAGTCGGAAAGCTGCGGTCAAAGGGCGCTTTTTGGCTCTCATTGCGCATGCACTAATGCAAACCCTGATGCCAGTCCCTGTGCCACCACGAAGAACATTAGGTAAACTAATGGTGCTGTCCCACATCGGTCGGCAAGTGCTGGGTCACTTGCCAGTATTGCTATTGCGTTGCAAGGACACCGACTGATGTTTTGTAAAACCATAGAGATACGTCGTCTGGGCGTTGCACTGTATCGGGTTTGCCATGCGAACCTTTGATTCGGACGCCTTGGAGTGCCTGGCCGCCATCGTGGAAGAAGGCGGTTTTGAGCGGGCTGCGGTTCGGCTGTCGGTTACGGAGTCGGCTGTGTCTCAGCGTTTGCGGGCGCTCGAGGCCCAGGTCGGTACCGTGCTGCTGGTGCGCAGCCGCCCGATCAAGCCAACCGCGGCGGGCCGCCTGCTGATCAAGCATGCCATGCAGATGCGGCTGTTGCGCGCTGACCTGGAGACCGACCTGCAGGATCTGGCGCCAGGCTCCAGCGCCATGCGGGAGGAAGACCGCGTTTCGATTGCCATCAACGCCGACAGCATCGCGACCTGGGCCCTGCCCGCGCTAGGAGAAATGGTCAGCGAGGGCCTGCCGCTGGAGATCATCACCGACGACCAGGACTTTACCCACGAGTGGCTGCGTGAAGGCCAGGTGTTGGGCTGCGTTACGACCCTCAAGCAGGCGCTGCGCGGATGCAAGGTTCTGCCGCTGGGCGCCATGCAGTATGTGGCTGTGGCCAGTGCGGCCTATGCCACGACCCATTGTCCCCAGGGCCTGACGCCGCACAACTTCCGACAGATTCCCTTCATCGCCTTCAACCGCAAAGACGACTTGCAGACCGAGTTTGTCAGCCGTGCCTGCGGTCTGAAGCGCGTGGCCTTGAGCCAGCGTTTTGTGCCCAGTTCTGAAGGCCAGGTGCGCGCCGTGCTGGCGGGCTGGGGCCTGAGCGTGCTGCCGCTGCTGCAGGTACAGCACCTGCTGGCTAGCGGCGCCATGGTGAATGTGGCGCCCCATGTCACCCTGCCCGTCAACCTGTATTGGCATTGCTGGAACCTGGATTCGGTGGTGATCGACCGTTTGACCGCGGCGCTGGCCGCAGCCGCTGCCGCCGCCCTTTAGACTTTGTAGTCACAAAATAGCCTTTGGCTTTGTTTTTCGACGGTTACGGCTAAACTGGAGGCATGAACGCGCCCGCCATTGCCAAAGTCTCCTTCAAAACCCAGATGCTGCAGGCGCGCGAAGACGCCATCATCCGCGTCGTCAACCAGTTGCTGGCGGAAAAAGGTTTTGACGCTATGACCGTTGACGAGGTGGCCGCCAATGTCGGTATCGCCAAAGCCAGTCTGTACAAACACTTTCCCAGCAAGGAAGACCTGGCCGCCGCCGCCATGGTGCGCGTCATGCGCCGAGCCCAGGCCTTTCTGAAGGATCTGGACCCGGCATTGAGCGTTCACGACAAGTTGCGCGCCGTGGTGCGCTGGACCATGGAACTGAAGCTGGCCGGCGAGATGCCATCCTTGCCCAGCCAGAACTCCAGCCTGCGCGCCACACTGATGGCCAATGCCGACTACATGGATGGCTTGATCGAAGTCAGCGACCAGTTGGGTGATTGGATTGAAGCCGCACAGCAGCAGGGCCACATCAACTCGCAATTACCGCCCATCGCCGTGCTGTACACGCTGTATGCGCGGGCCTGCGATCCGGTGCTGGAGTTTCTGAAGATGGGCGGTCAGCACACGGACGCCGAGATTGTCGAAATGGTGATGTCCACTTGCTTTGACGGCTTGAACGCAAGGATATAGCCCCCACGCTCCGCCGCTGCGCGGGTCGCTGCCCCCCAAGGGGGCCAAATTTCCTTGGGGCGGCCCTGCGGAAATTTCCGCCCCCACGCTCCGGCGCTGCGCGGGTCGCTGCCCCCCAAGGGGGCCAAA
>JACXTT010011506.1_pt1 | contig 11833 bp, 8 predicted proteins | sample 9270951 | NCBI WGS metagenome assembly JACXTT01 (sample SAMN15532306, study PRJNA645909) | rock metagenome | isolation source: weathered quartz diorite | place: Puerto Rico | collected 2017-06-21 | reverse complement strand
ATCCGTCGCGCGCGGAAACGCGGATCGGCGCGGCGACGCTCGCGCTCGTGCTCGCTCTGAAGATCGTCTACGCGCTCCGCTACCGCATCAACAGCGACGAGGGACAGCATCTGCACGTCGCCTGGGGCTGGACGCAGGGGCTCGTGCCGTACCGCGATCTGATCGACAACCACCCGCCGCTCTTCCACGCGCTGTTCGCGCCGGTCGTCGCGCTGCTCGGCGAGCGCCCCGACGTCGTCGTGCTCTCGCGGCTCGTGCTGATCCCGCTGTTCCTGCTCTCGCTCGTCGCCGTGCATCGACTCGCGCACGCACTGTTCGGAGCGCGAGTCGCATTGTGGAGCGTGGTCACGGCGAGCGTTCTGCCCGCCTTCTTCCTGACGACCACCGAGGTCCGGCCCGACGACCTCTCGACCGCGCTCTCGCTCTGCGGGCTCGTGCTGCTGTACGACGCGCGATCGTCGACGCTTCGTTCCTATCTCGCGGGGCTCTGCCTCGGTGCCGCGGCGATCACGTCGCTCAAGTCGATCGTGCTCGTCGGCATGCTGCCGCTCGGAGCGCTGCTCGCGAACGCCCGCATCCTGCGGCGCTTCTCGCCGGTGCCCGCGGGCGCGGGCTGGCTCGCCACCGGGCTCGGCGTCGCAACGCCGGCGCTGTCGATGCTCCTCGGGCTCGCCGGCGTCGATGCGCTCGAGGCGTTCTTCGCCGAGGTGCTGCACCGCGATCTCGTCGGCACGCTGTCGGTCGAGCAGCGCCGTTACGAGCTGACGGCGCTGGTCCCGGTCTCGATTCCGGTGGCATGGATCGCCACGCGGCGGATCGCGGCGCGCATCGCCGATCCGATTCGGGCGAGCCACGTCGCCGGGCTCTTCGCCAGCACCACGTTCGCGCTGGTCGCGATCCTGGCACTCTCGCCCGAGCTTCGCCCGCAGGATTGTCTCGGCCTCCTCCCGCTCGCCTGCGTGCTGCTCGTCGGTTGCTTCGCGGATGGGTCGGGGCCGCGCCTCGCACGCCTTCGCGCCGCGTGCTCGCCCGCGCGCGGGCTCCTGTTGGTGACGGCGATCGAGCTCCTGCTGTTGGTCGTGGCGGCTCCACCGTGGAAAGGCCCGGACGTGACGAATGCCGCGCGGATCCGCGACACGCTCCGGCTGACCGATGCCGGAGAGCTCGTGATGGACATGAAAGGCGAGCTCGTGTTCCGGCCGCGCGCGGCTCGTCTCGTGCTCGAGCGCATCACGCGCGCACAGCTCGCCGCCGGCCTCGTCGCCGACGACATTCCGGAACAGCTGGCGGCCGCCGGCACCGCGGTTGCGGTGCACGACAACGAGAATCTGCCACCGAGGACGCGGCGCTTCCTGAACGAGAACTACGTGAACGTCGGGCGCGTCCGCGTGCTCGGCCGGTTCGTGCCGACGCCCGAACATTGGGAGTTCGAAATCGCGGTGCCGGCTCGCTACACGGTCGTGACACCCGAGGGCCCCGTTCCCGAGGCCCGGATCGATGGCACCGCGATCGGCGCCGGACGGCGTCTCGAGGTCGGCCATCACCGGCTCGAGATGCAGTCGAGCTCCGCCCCCCTTGCGCTGCTCTGGGCGCAGGCGAGTGAGCGCGGCTTCTCGCCGTTTCGCGTCGAAGGGGTTCCGGAGCCTTGAGGCTTGGTTATTTTTAGGCTGACGCCGTAGGCGGCTATTTTTAGGCTGACGCCATAGGCCCCGTTCGGTGGTAATTTTAGGCTGAGGCCGTAGGCCCCGTTCGGTGCTCGCCGCTTCGCGGCTGCGCTCCTCCGATGGCCGTCGGCACATCGCGCACGCCGCTTTGCGTCGTCCGCGATGTGCCTCGCTAAAGACTGCACGGCTGGCACGTAGGCAGCATTCGGTGCTGGTGCCTTCGCCGGCACGCTTTTCCAATCTCGCCTTGACCTAGAGCGAACAAATAGCGAAAATCCTATCGTCCACGAGGCGCTCGATGACGGCTGCACCGCTCCCCGCTCACCCCCTCACCCCGCTGCCCGCAGGCGTCTCCCTCGGGCGCGTGCTGCGGCACGCGCCCGAGTGCCTCTCCTCGGGAGATCCCGTGCTCGACCGCCGGCTCGGCGGCGGGTTCCCCCGCGGCCGGCTGAGCGAAGTCTTCGGTACTACGTCCTCCGGCCGGACCTCGCTCGCCCATCGCCTGCTGGCCGCCGCCACGGCGCGGGGCGAGATCGCCGCGCTGGTCGACTACCGCGACCGTTTCGATCCCCGCAGCGCCGCCGCCGCCGGTGTCTCGCTATCGCGGCTCCTGTGGGTCCGCCCCCACGACGAGCGCGAGGCCCTGCGAGCCTGCGAGATCCTGCTCGGCACGCGCGGCATTGCGATCGTGCTGCTCGATCTCGCCGACGGCATCGCACCGGCGCTCGCTCGCCGGCTCGCCTCGGTCTGGCCGCGGCTCGGCCACCGTGCCAAGGCCGCGAACGTCGCGCTGCTGCTGCTCAGCCACGATCGGCTCGCCGGGAGCTTCGCCGCGCTCTGCCTCGAGCTCCGCCGCGGGCGTGCGCTCTGGCCTTCGCACACGCTCCGCGCCGAGCTCTTCGCCGGCATCGCCAGCCACGCCGAAGTGGTGCGCCGCCGCCACGGCGAGCCCGACGCACACGAAGCCCTCGCCCGCTCGTGACCCGCCATGCCCCGCATCGCGTGTCTGCTCGTCCCGGAATTCCCCTTGGCCGCGCTGCTCCGGGCCGAGCCCGAGCTTCGCGGTCGGCCGGTCGCGACGATCGAGCGTGACGACCCGCGCGCCCTGCTGACGGCGGTCTCGCGCGAGGCGGCGGCACTCGGAGCCCGTACCGGCTTGTCCGCCGCCCAGGCGGGAACGATCGCGGGTGGTCTGTCGATCCGAATCCCCGGACGCGAAGTGATCGCGTCGGCCGAAGAAGCGCTGCTCGACGTCGCCGAGTCGTTCTCGCCACGCGTCGAGGGCGCTCTCGGTGGCGTGGCGTTCCTCGAGATCGACGGCGCACGCTCGCTGTTCGGCACCGAGGTTCATCTCGCGACTTCGCTCGGCGCGCGCATGAAGCGCGTCGGGCTCGAGGGTCGGGTCGGCGTCGCCTCGACGAAGACCGCGGCCTGGCTGACGGCGCGGCGGAGTGCGGGCGTCGACGTGGTTCCCGAGGGAGGCGAGCGACGTGCGCTCGCGAGCGTGAAGATCGTTTCGCTCGCGCCGAGCGAGGAGCTCGCGACCACGCTCGAGCGCTGGGGCATCCGAACGCTCGGCGAGCTCGCGGCGCTGCCCGCGACCGCCATCTCCTGGAGATTCGGCGACACCGGACGCGAGCTCTGGCGAACGGCGCGCGGTGAGGACGATGCCCCGCTCGTGCCGCGCACCCGCCCGTACCGATTCGAGGAAGCCGTCGACTGCGGCTACGCGATCGATTCGCTCGAGCCGCTGTCGTTCGTGCTCCGCGCCGCGCTCGAGCGGCTGACGGCACGGCTCGAGGTGCGCGGCCTCCGTGCCGGCGACCTCTCGCTGTCGCTCGGGCTCGAGAGCAGCGGGCGCGAAGAGCGGATCGTCTCGGTGGCGGCGCCGACGAACGAAGTGAAGGTGCTGCTCGCGCTCGCCCGCCTCCATCTCGACGCCGCGCCGCCGCGCGCGGCGATCGAGTCGTTCCGCGTCGCCGCGGTCGCCGAGCCGCTGCGACCGATCGAGCTCGACCTCTTCGCGCCCGCCGGCCCGTCGGCTCAGGACCTCGACCTCGCGATCGCCCGGCTCGCGGCGATCGCCGGCAACGATCGCGTCGGCTGCGCCGAGGTCGCCGATTCGTACCGGCCCGACGCGTTCGCCGTCACGCGCATGGCGAACGGAAGCACGAGACGGAGCAACGGCAACGCAGGCGCCGCCCACTCGCCGCTCGCGCTCCGCGCGTTCCGTCCGGCCACCGAGATCGACGTGGTCTGCGACCGTGGCCGGCCCGACTTCGTGCGCGCGCAGTCGTTCGGCGGGCGCGTGGTGCACCTCGCGGGGCCTTGGCGGATCTCCGGCGAATGGTGGCGCGAGAGCGCGACGGCCCGCGACTACTACGACGCCGAGCTCACCGACGGCTGCGTGTACCGGATCTACCGTGCGCCGCAGGGGTGGTTCGTGGATGGGGTCTATGACTAACCATCGAGCGTCCCTGCCTCATTGCCGCCCCTGTGGGATTGGAGCCGACGGGCCGGCGAGCCCTGTGCTTCGCCTCATCGATTCTCGGCCCGCGGCTCAATCCCTCCGGACGCGGATGGAACGGCCGGACGAACGATCAACTTCTTTCCGGTCATCCCTTTCGGCCGCTCATCCCCTGGATGCACAGCACGGCTTCGACCGAGGCTGCCATTGCTTGGATCACGGAACCTTCGCTCGCTGGGAAGCTCGGCGCGAGTTCGCGTCCGGGCCGAACTCAGCGCAGCGGGCGAATCTTTCGGAAGTCGATTCCTTTGTGGCGAAATCCTGCGAGCCACAGGCGAGCTGAGCCATGAAGGAATCGGCTTCCGCGCCCGCGAGCCATTCGGCCCGGACGCGAACTCGCGCCGAGCTTCCCGGAACGTGTCGCTCGACTACCCGGCAACCGCCCTCCATGTCTGACTACGTCGAGCTCCGCTGCCAGAGCGCGTTCAGCTTTCTACGCGCCGCCTCGCTCCCCGAAGATCTCGTCCGCGAGGCCGCGCGCCTCGGGCACGGCACGATCGCCGTCGGCGACCGCGACGGGGTCTACGGTGCGCCGCGGCTGTTCCGGGCCGCGAAGGACGTGGGCATTCGGACGCTCGTCGGTGCGGAGCTCACGCTCGAGAGCGGCGCCGCGCTCTACGTCCTGGTCGCGAGCCGCATCGGTTACCGGAATCTCTGCAAGTTGCTCACCGAGGCCAAGCTCCGCGCCGCGAAGGGCGAGAGCCGGGTCTCGTGGAGCGATCTCGTACCCCACGCCGCGGGGCTCCTGGCGTTCGCCGGCGGCGCGGAGGGGCCGCTCGCGGCGGCCGCGGCCCGACGCGATTCGGCCACCGCACGCGCCGAAGCTTCGCGACTGCTCCGGCTCTTCGGCGATCGTCTCTACGTCGACGTGCAGCGCCACCTCGACTCCGCCGAGGAGAACCGCAACCGCTTTCTCGTCGACCTCGCGCGCTCGCTGCAGGTGCCGATCGTCGCCACCAACGACGTGCGCCATGCGACGCGGCGAAGCCGCCCGCTCTTCGACGTGCTCGGCTGCATCCGCGAGAAGACCACGCTCGACGCCGCGGGCCGGCGCCTCGCGCCGAACGCCGAGCGCCATCTCAAATCCCCGGCGGACATGGCCGAGATCTTCCGCGACATCCCCGAAGCCGTACGACGCACGCGCGAGGTCGCGGAGCGCTGCGAGTTCACGCTCGCCGACCTAGGCTACCGCTTCCCCGACTACCCGCTGCCACCCGGCGAGACCGCCGACGGTTACCTCCGCACGCTCGCCGATGCCGGCGCACGCACGCGCTGGGGCACGATCACCCCTCGCATCCGCAGCCAGCTCGACCACGAGCTCGCGATCATCGCGAAGCTCGGCCTCGCCGGCTACTTCCTGATCGTCTGGGAGATCGTCGAGTTCTGCCGCCACGAGGGAATCCTCGTGCAGGGCCGCGGGTCGGCGGCGAACAGCGCGGTCTGCTACGCGCTCGGCATCACCGCCGTCGACGCCGTCGGCATGGAGCTGCTGTTCGAGCGCTTCCTGTCCGAGGAGCGCGGCGAGTGGCCCGACATCGACCTCGACCTGCCGAGCGGCGACCGCCGCGAGCGCGTGATCCAGCACGTCTACGAACGCTACGGCACGCGCGGCGCGGCGATGACCGCGAACGTCATCACCTACCGCGCACGGAGCGCCGTCCGCGAGATCGGCAAGGCGCTCGGCTTCCCGCCTCCCGAGATCGACAAGCTCTCGAAGTGCCTGCGCGCCTACGGCTACCGCGACGATTTCGACCAGCTCTCCGAGCAGATCCGCAACGCCGGCCTCGATCCCGAGGCGCCGCGCGTGCGTCATCTCGTCGGGCTCGCCGCCGAGATCGAATCGCTGCCGCGCCACCTCGGGCAACACTCCGGCGGCATGGTCATCGCGGCCGGTCGGCTCGACGAGATCGTCCCGCTCGAGCCCGCGACCATGCCCGGGCGCGTCGTCGTGCAGTGGGACAAGGACGACTGCGCCGACCTCGGCATCATCAAGGTCGATCTCCTCGGCCTCGGCATGATGGCGGTGCTCGAAGAAGCGATCCCGCTCGTCCACGCGCACGACGGCGTGCCGCTCGACCTCGCGAGGCTCCCGCCCGACGATCCCGCCGTCTACGCCGCGCTCCAGAAGGCCGACACGATCGGCGTCTTCCAGGTCGAGAGCCGCGCGCAGATGGCGACGCTGCCGCGCATGAAGCCGGCACGCTTCTACGATCTCGTCGTCGAGGTCGCGATCATCCGCCCCGGCCCGATCGTCGGGCAGATGGTGCATCCCTACCTGAACCGTCGCGCCGGCCGCGAGGAGGTCACCTACCTCCATCCCCTGCTGAAGCCCATCCTCGAACGCACGCTCGGCGTACCGCTCTTCCAGGAGCAGCTGCTGCGTATGGCGATGGCCGTCGCCGGCTTCACGCCGGGCGAGGCCGAGGAGCTTCGCCGCGCGATGGGCTTCAAGCGCTCGGTCGTGCGCATGAAGACGATCGAGAAGCGCCTCTACGAAGGCATGGCGAGGAACGGGATCACCGGCGAGAAGGCCGACACGATCGTGCTCGGCATCACCTCGTTCGCGCTGTACGGTTTTCCCGAGAGTCACGCGGCGAGCTTCGCGCTGATCGCCTACGCCTCGGCGTACCTCAAGGTGCACCACCCGGCGGCGTTCCTCTGCGCCATGCTGAACTGCTACCCGCTCGGCTTCTACCATCCCGCCACGCTCGTGAAGGACGCGCAGCGCCACGGCGTCGAGGTGCGGCCGATCTCCGTCGCGCGCTCGCGCTGGGAGTGCACGATCGAGGACGGAGCCGTCCGCCTCGGTCTTCGCTACGTGAAGGGGTTCCGCGAGCAGTCCGCCGGCGAGATCGTCCGCGAGCGGGCCGCCGAGCCTTATGGTTCGATTCCCGACCTCACGCGTCGGACCTCGCTCCGGCAAGACGAGCTCGAGGCGCTCGCGCACGTGGGTGCACTCGGCGAGCTCGACGCGAGCGGCCGGCTGGATCGCCGCGCCGCGCTCTGGCAGCTCGCGACGATCGACACGCGCCGCACCAGCCTGCTCGCGCGGATCGAGCGCGACGGGAGCGACCCCTCTCCCCTCCCGGTGATGGGCGCCTTCGAGGAGACCGCCGCCGATTACCTCGGCAGCGACGTGACCGTCGGCCCGCACCTCGTCGCCCACCTCCGCGAGAGCTTGCGCGCTCGCGGCGTGCTGTCCGCCGCCGACGTGCGCGGTGCGCGGAGCGGCTCCCGCGTGAAGATCGCCGGCCACGTGATCGTCCGCCAGCGTCCGGGAACGGCGAAGGGATTCCTGTTCCTCACGCTCGAGGACGAGACCGGCACCGCCAACGCGGTCGTCACGCCGAAGACGTTCCAGAAGAACCGCCTCGTCATCCAGACCGCCCCGGTGCTCGAGGTCGAAGGCCCCGTGCAGAACGTCGACGGCGTGATCCACGTCCGCGGCGAACGCTTCGCCGCGGTGCCGCTCGGCGGCGTGGCCACGCCGAGATCGCACGACTTCTACTGATTCCGGCTTGCGTTTCGGCGATTCCGCGGGAGAAGACACGCCGAGATGGCCGACCGGTTCTCCGCCTCGATTCGACTCGTGGTCTCGGTTGCAAGTCGCGACGGTTTTCGGGTCGCCTTGATCGGCGGCTTCGCCCTCCCCTTCCACGGCGTGCGACGAGCAACGGGCGACGTGGACTTCCTGGTCGAAGGGAGAGGTTCGGCCGCGCTGCATCGAGCCTTGATCGATGCCGGCGCGGATTGTCTACACCGCTCGGCCGATAGCGCGAACTACGCCTCGGGCACATCCGATCTCACGGGCATCGACTTCATCTACGCGCGCCGCAAGCGCGCTCGCGAAATGCTCGAACTAGCCCTTTCGCGCAAGCTCCACCGATCGCAACTCGTGGTCCCCGTCGTCGACCGCGAAAGCCTGATCGGGTTGAAGCTCCAAGCCATCGCCAATGCCCCGCATCGCCGCACCCAGGATCGCGCCGACATCGAGGCCCTCCTGGCATCCAGCCGCGGCGCGCTCGACGTCGATCGTCTCCGTGACTACTATCGTCTCTTCGGGCTCGAGCATGAGATCGAAGAATGGCTCGCCGCGAAGGCGAAACGGTGATTCGGCCTCGCGACGCACGCCGCTGGTCGGCGGCGAGGTCGTGGATCAGCGCGCGATCCGTCCCGACCCCGCGCCCCGCGACCTCGACGAATTCATCGCGTTCTTAGCCGATCTCGAGCGTGTCTTCGGCCCGGTCGAAAAGCCCGCGCGAGCGCGCCGCGACGTGATCTTCCGCCTCTGAGCCGCGCTCACGCGTCCGCGAGCGCCTGATCGAGCCTGCGGTAGAGCTCTTCCACCTGCTGCTTCGTCTTCGTGTAGCGCGCGATCAACCCGTTCGGATCCGTGTGCGTCATGTAGAAGTCGGGCTTCGACAGCTCCTCGTAGAGCTTCGCCTGCTCCTCTTCGATGCGCGCGATCTCGTCGGTGATCTTGTCGGGGTCGGGGCCGCTCTTCTTCTTCGGCTTCCTCTCGGCCTTGGGCGCGGGCGGCGGAGCGGCCGCCGGAGCCGGCTTCGCGGCGACGACGGGGGCGGCCTCTTCCGCCTTCTTCCGAAGATAGTCCTCGTAGTTGCCGAGGTAGCGGACGGCGCGGCCGTGCCCGACCTCGAGGATGCAGCGGGGCAGCGCGTCGAGGATGTAGCGATCGTGCGAGACCAGTACGATCGTGCCCTCGTAGTTCTGGAGCGCCTCGAGCAGCACGTCCTTCGCGTGGATGTCGAGGTGGTTCGTCGGCTCGTCGAGCAGCAGGCAGTTGGCCGAGCGGAGCAGGAGCTTCGCCAGCGCGAGACGGTTCCGCTCGCCGCCGGAGAGCACCGCCGTCGACTTGTCGACCGCCTCGCCCGAGAACAGGAACGCGCCGAGGATCTGGCGGAGCTGCGGCACCACGTCGTAAGGCGCGACCGCCATCATCTCGCCGAGCACGGTCTTCTCGGGGTCGAGCACGTTCGCCTGATCCTGCGCGAAGTAGCCGAGGTCGACGTTGTGGCCGAGCTTCCGCTCTCCCGAGGACGGCGGCTCGGCGCCGGCGAGCATCTTCACGAGCGTCGTCTTGCCGGCGCCGTTCGGCCCGACGAGCGCGACTCGCTCGCCACGCTCGAGCCCGAGCGTGATCCCGTCGTAGACGACGAGGTCGCCGTAGTGCTTCGTCACGTCGCGCATCTCGAGCACGCTCCGCCCGCTCCGCGGCGCGGCCGGCAGCCGGATGTGCAGCTTGGCGCCGGTGCCCGGCGGCATTTCGAGCCGCTCGAGCTTCTCGAGCTGCTTGATGCGGCTCTGCACGAGCGCGGCCTTCGAGGCCTGGTAGCGGAACTTCTTGATGAACGCCTCGGTCCGCTCGATCTCCTCTTGCTGCACCTCGTAGGCATGGCGCGCGAGCGCGAGGCGCTCTTCCTTCTGCGTCTCGTAGCGCGAGAAGTTGCAGGGGTAGTCGGCGACCCGGCCGCTCTCGACCTCGCTGATGCGCGTCACCGTGACGTCGAGGAAGTAGCGGTCATGCGCGACCAGCACGACCGCACCCGGATAGACGGCGAGAAACTCCTCGAGCCAGTTGCGGGCTTCCAAGTCGAGGTGATTCGTCGGCTCGTCGAGGAGCAACACGTCGGGGCGCTGGAGCAGCAGGCGCGCGAGCGCGACGCGCATCTGCCAGCCGCCGGAGAGCTCGCCGATGTCGCGCGCGAAGTCCGACTCGCGGAAGCCGAGCCCGACGAGCACTTCCTCCGCGCGGCTCTCGAGGTCGTAGCTGCCGCGGTGGTCCCACTCCTCGCGCACCGCCGCGTACTCGTCGAGCAGGGCGGCGTACCCCGGCGCCGCGGAGTCGGCGTGCTCGAGACGGTGCTCCAGTTCTCGGCACCGTGCCTCGATCGCGTGGATCTCGTCGAACGCCGAGAGCGCGGCGTCGAGGATCGGCCGTCCGCTCGAGCCGATCATCTCCTGCGGCAGATAACCGACGCGGCTCCCCTTCTTGAAGACGACCTCGCCGCGGTCGGTCTCGACCAGGCCGGCGACGATGCGCAGCAGCGTCGACTTGCCCGCGCCGTTCGCGCCGGCGAGGCCGACGCGCTCGCCCGCGCCGACGGACCAGTTCACGTCCGACAGGACGATCTGCGAACCGTACTGCTTGGAGACTCCGACCAGCGACAGCACAACCCGGGGAGTCTAGCGGTGCCTGGAGGGAGGCACAATCGCGCGGACGCCGAGCGCTCCCCTCACATCTCGCGCCGGCCCTCGATTGCCCGCGACAGCGTGACGCCGTCCGCGAACTCGACGTCGGCGCCCATCGGCAGACCGTGCGCGATGCGCGTCACCTTGATGCCGAGCGGCTTCAGGACCTTCGCGACGTAGAGCGCGGTCGCCTCGCCGTCGACCGTCGGGTTCGTGGCGATGATGACCTCGCGGATGTCGCCGCCGCGGATCCGGTTCACGAGCTCGCCGATCTTCAGCTGATCGGGACCGATGCCGTCGAGCGGGGCGAGCGTACCGTGCAACACGTGATAGCGGCCGCGATAATCGCCCGCGCGCTCGAGCGCCATGATGTCGGCGGGATCCTCGACCACGCAGACGACCTCGCCGCTGCGCCGAGCATCGGAGCAGAACGAGCACGGATCGTTCTCCGTGAAGCCGAGACAGACCGAGCAGAGCCGGATCTCGCGCTTCAATCCGACGATCGCCTCGGCGAGCGCCTGGGCGTAGGACTCCTCGCCGCGGAGCACGAAGAACGCGAGGCGCGTGGCGCTCTTCTCTCCGATGCCGGGCAGCCGTGAGAGCTGCTCGACGAGCCGTTTCAAAGGAGCCGGAAGTGCCGCCATCGTCCCTCCTCCACCACCTACGTCGGGCTCCTCAGCCGAGGCCGGGCAGCTTGAATCCGCCGGTCGCCTCGCTCATCGCGTCGGCCATCAGTTGCTGCACCTTGCGGATCGCCTCGTTCGTCGCCGCCACGACGAGATCCTGGAGCATCTCGCGATCGCCGCTCTCGAAGACCGCGGGCTCGATGCGGATCGACAACACCTGGAGCTTCCCGTTGACGACCGCGGTCACCATGCCGCCGCCCGCCGAGGCCTCCGCGGTCTTCTTCTCCGCCTGCGCTTGGAGATCGGCGAGCTTCGATTGCAGCGCCTGGGCCTGTTTGAAGATGTCGGTCATGTTCGACATGGTCCCTCCGTGTCCGCGATCAGCGCCGGCGCACTTCCCGGACCTCGCCGCCGAGGATCTCGATCGCGGCCTTGATCGAAGGATGCTCGAGCATCTCGGTCGGCGTCGGCGGTGGCGGAACGACGACGGCCTCCTCGGTGGCGGCCTCGACGCGGACGCGCGTCGGCGCACCGTAGAACTCGCTCGCCAGGCTCTCGATCTGCGATTGCGTCGTGCGGCTCGACAGCTCGGCGCGGAATTTCTCCTTCGCGACGCCGAGCGTGAGCAGCCCGGGTGCGAGCGACAGCGGGCGCGCGTGCGACAGCGTCATGCCGAGCGCGAGCTTCTTTCCCTGCACGTAGGCGACGAGCTCGGGCCAGCGGAGCTCGCCGTCGCCGCTCGGAGGCGCGGGCGCGGACTCCTCGAAGTCTTCCTCCGGTTCGGGCGGAGGAGGCGGCGGGGCCGC
>JACXTT010011505.1_pt1 | contig 11835 bp, 10 predicted proteins | sample 9270951 | NCBI WGS metagenome assembly JACXTT01 (sample SAMN15532306, study PRJNA645909) | rock metagenome | isolation source: weathered quartz diorite | place: Puerto Rico | collected 2017-06-21 | reverse complement strand
GGGAATTGCAAGGGGCCTGACGCGGTGTAACGAGCGCCTCGTCTGCCGGGACGTTTGGCCTGGCGATCACGAACGCCTTGATCTTCGGGAACCCCTCGACGCTGATGCCGACGACGGCGCTCTCCGTCACGGCCGGATGCTCGAGCAGCGCCGCCTCGATCTCGATCGGCGACACCCACAGGCCACTGACCTTGATCATGTCGTCGGAGCGCCCCTCGTACCAGTAGAAGCCGTCATCGTCGACGCGGTAGCGATCGCCCGTGAAGAACCAATCGCCGAGAATCGAGCGCTTCGACTTCTCGTGCTGCGCCCAGTAGAGGGCGAGCGCGCTGTCGCCCTTGACGTAGAGATCGCCCGCCTCGCCCCTGGCCACCGGCCGGCCCTCGTCGTCGAGGATCTTCAGCTCATAGCCCGCCACCGGCTTGCCGCTCGAACCCGGCCGAACATCGTTCAGGCGGTTGGAACAGTAGATGTGTAGAAGCTCGGTCGAGCCGACACCGTCGAGGATCGTCAGGCCAAATGCGTCCTTCCACCGCCGCCAGACCTCGGCGGGGAGAGCCTCAGCGGCCGCGACGCAATGCCGGATCGATCGAAGGTCGCGAGCTTTCGCGCCCTCGAAGTTGAGGATCGCGTTGTACAGCGTCGGGGCGCTGAAGAACAGGGTGGGCCTGCGCTTCTCGATCGTGTCCAGGACGGTCGCGGGCGTGTGGCGGCCGGCGTGCAGGACGGTCGAGGCGCCGACCCAGTAAGGAAAGGTGAGGTTGTTGCCGAACCCGTAGGCGTGGAAGAGGCCTGTGGTCGAAAAGGTCGTGTCTCGCTCGGTGATGCCGAGCACCTGCTCCGCGTAGGTGACACACGTGTACGGGATGTCGTGCTGCAGGTGCACCACCGCCTTGGGCTTGCCGGTGGAGCCCGAGCTGTAGAGCCAGAAGGCCATGTCGTCCTTGCGTGTGGCAGCGGGCTTGACGTCATCGCCCGGCTGGACCTTGTCGGCGCGCAGGAGTTGGGGTCGGTGACCCGCGCGGTCCGCCGCCGTTTTCAGCTTCTCCTCGCTGGTCGCGTCGACGACGACGACCCTCGCCATCGAGTCTTCGATGAAGTGGTCGTAGTCCTCGCTTCGCTGGAGGAGGGGATTCACCGGCACCGGGACCGCGCCGATGCGGACCGCGCCCAGGAAGGCCGCGACCCAGCCGGGAGAGTCGAAGCCGGCGATCAGGACGCGCTCCTCGCGCCTCACGCCGAGGTCGACGAGCGCGCGGGCGGCGCCATGGGTCAGCCTCGAGAGTTCGCCGTAGGTGAGGTCGCCGGACGCGGAGTGGATTGCCACTTTGCGCTCGCGACCGGCGCGGAGGTTGCGGTCGAGCAGGTCGGCGCCGACGTTGTAGCGGTCAGGGACGTCCACCACCCGGCAATCTTGGCACGGATTCGACGGGTCCTGGCAAGGGACTGGGAGGAGCGTGGTTGGGGGATGCCTTCGTTGCTGGTGACGGCGCTGGGTTGAACTGATTTAATGTTAATGGAACTTGACAATCTGCCCTGTCGCCGGCATCACTTCCTGGTCCACGAGGGCAACTGGCAGCTGGTCAAGACCGATGACGACAGGGTGATAGCGACCGCCCCCACGTTGCGGTTCGCCCGGTCGCGCGAGCCAGACTAGACCGGTGACTGTCGAGCGCAGATCGCGCCGGTTCTCATCCGTGCAACTTGAACGCGTGGCCCGGCGGCTCATGGACGCCGCGCCGCTTTGCGCCCTCTCCACGGTTTCGCCTGGCGGGCGGGCACACATCAACCACATGTACTTCGCGTGGACAGATCGATTCGAGGTGGTCTGGATCTCGAATCCAGACTCGATTCATTCCCGCAACCTGGCCAGGCACCCATCGGCGGCAGTCACGATTTACGACTCACATCAGACATGGGGCAAGCCGGACCGAGGCATCCAGCTTTTCGGCGCCGCGGCCGTGACCACGGGGCCCCGGGAGAAAGAAGCTCAGCGCGTTTACCGCAAGCGATTTCGGCGCTACGACGCCGAAGCCGAAGGCCTCCCTGTATATCGCTTCGCGGCGCGGACGGTGAAGCTCTTTGACGAGCGGGCGCTCGCTCCCGTGACCTTCGTCACCGCGAGGGTCACACGAGCTGGTCTCGCCTGGGTGATGACCGAAGTCTCGGTGTAGGCCTACTGCCGGACGATCGCCGCCGCGCCCTTCCTGAGCACGAACTTCTGGATCTTCCCGGTCGCGGTCTTGGGAAGCTCCGGCACGAACGTCACGCCGTGCGGCGCCTTGAAATGCGCCAGCCGGTGCCGCGTGAAAGCGATCAGCTCGGCGTCGGTTGCGGCCGCACCCGGCTTCAACACCACGTAGGCGTACGGCGCCTCGCCCCACTTCTCGTGTGGCAGGCCGACGATCGCCGCCTCCTGCACGGCGGGGTGGCGCAGCAGCACGCCCTCCACCTCGATCGACGAGATGTTCTCGCCTCCGCTGATGATCACGTCCTTGATCCGGTCGCGGATCTCGACATAGCCGTCCGGATGCAGCACGGCGGCATCACCGGTGTGGAACCAGCCGTCGGCCATCACCTCCTGGGTCGCCTCGGGGTCGTTGTAGTAGCCCTTCAAGATGACGTTGCCGCGAAAGATGATCTCGCCCAGTGTCTTACCGTCGGCGGGCACGTCCCTCCCGTGCTCGCCGACGATGCGAAGCTCACCCGCCCCGATCATCTCCACGCCGGTCCGCGCCTTGATCACAGCGCGGTCCGTGGCCGACATGGACGCGTGCTCTGGCCGCGGCTCGCAGATGGTGAGGAACGGCGAGGTTTCGGTCAGGCCGTAAACCTGCGTCACCTCCCAGCCCAGCTCGCCCTCGAGGCGCTCGATCGTCGCGGCAGCCGGAGGCGCCCCTGCGGTCACGACGTGCACGCCCCTGGGGACGTCTCCTCGCACCTCGCGCGGCGCATTGGCCAGCGAAATCAAGACCGTCGGCGCGGCGCACAGCCAGCCGACCCTCTCCTTGCCGACCAGCTCGAACACACGCGCCGGCTCGACCTTGGGCAGGCAGATGTGCCTTCCCCCGACCGCGGTGATGATCCAGACGAAAGTCCAGCCGTTGGCGTGGAACATCGGGAGCGTCCACAGATAGGTGTCGTCGACCGTGAGATGGAAATGGACCAGTGTGTCCATGATGTTGAGCCACGCGTTGCGGTGCGTGATCATGACTCCCTTCGGCTTGGCGGTCGTGCCGCTGGTGTAATTGAGCGCGAGAAGGTCATCCTCGTCGACCTCAGCGCGTTTGAATGATGGCTTCGCCTTCGACATCTCGGCGTCGTGTTCCCGCCACCTCGCCCTGCCGTCTTTTTTGCCGAGGACCACGAAGTGCTCGACTGTGCGCAGCTGGTCGCGCACCCCATCCACGGCGCCCACGTAATCGGGATGCACACACAGCACCGAAGCCCCCGAATGGTTGGTGATGTAGACGAAATCATCGGCGGTGAGTCGGTAGTTGATCGGCACCAGCACGGCGCCGATCTGTGGCACGGCGTAGAAGGACTCGAGCTGCTCGTTGGTGTTAGGCGCGATGTACGCGACGCGGTCGCCCTGCTTGACACCCATCGACTGCAACGCCGCGGACCAGCGGTCGCACCGGTTGAAGAACTGCTCGTAGGTCAGGCGCAGCTCGCCGTCGACGACCCCTTCCCGACCTCCATAGAGCTTACGGGTGCGGCGGGCGAAGTCGAGAGGCGTGAGCGGCGTCTCCATCTGCCTTCCTCCTCGTTATGAGTTGAGCATGAGCGCGAAGTCGGTCGACCGGATGCCGACCACGAATGCGGTGTGCGCCTTTGGCTCGAGCTCGACCGACCGCTCGTAGACGAACGCATACACATTGTCGATGTTCCAGTCGCCGTAACCCTGGATACGGAGGCCGTAACGAAGGCCCTCGTCGTGCTGTCCGCGCTGGAAAAGATCGGCGGCGCGGGCGTAGATCGCCTTCAGGATCTCCAGCTGCATACTGAGCTCGGCGATGGTCCTGGCGTCGCCTTCCTGCTCGACCAGCGCCTCGACCTGGGTTTCGAGGTCGGCGATCTCCTTTTGGTAGTCGTCCACCTCACGACGAGTTTAAGGCGGCGGCCGGCCGCCCAACTAGCGGATCAAATAGTTGGTCGAAACCGCGGCCGCGATGAGGATGGCGATGATGTTGACCACCTTGATCATCGGGTTGATGGCGGGGCCCGCGGTGTCCTTGTTGGGGTCACCGACCGTATCCCCTGTCACGGCGGCCTTGTGCGCCTCGGACCCCTTGCCGCCCAGGTGGCCCTCTTCGATGTACTTCTTGGCGTTGTCCCAGGCCGCGCCCCCGCTCGTCATCTGAAGCGCGAGAAACAGGCCGGTCACGATCGCGCCGAGCAGCATCCCGCCCAGCGCCCGCGGGCCGAGGATGAAGCCAACCGCAAGCGGTGCGACGACGGGGATGACGCCCGGCACGATCATCTCGCGCTGGGCCGCGGCGGTCACGATGCGCACGGCGGTTCCATATTCGGGCCGTCCCGTGCCTTCCAGGATGCCCTTGATCTCGCGGAACTGGCGCCGCACCTCCTCCACCACCAGCCCGCCGGCGCGCCCGACAGCGAGCATGGCGAGGGAACCGAAGAGGAACGGAAGGATGCCGCCCAGAAACAGGCCCGCGATGACGAGCGGATCCGCCAGCTCGAACTTGGTCGGGTGGCCGGCCTTGGCGAGCTCTTGCGTGTACGAGGCGAACAGCACAAGCGCCGCCAGTCCCGCCGACCCGATCGCGTAGCCCTTGGTCACAGCTTTCGTCGTGTTGCCGACCGCATCAAGAGGGTCGGTGATCTCGCGCACTTCCTTGGGAAGCTTGGCCATCTCCGCGATGCCGCCCGCGTTGTCGGTGATAGGGCCGTAGGAATCTATGGCCACGATGATCCCGGTCATCGAAAGCATCGCCGTCGCCGCGATCGCGATCCCATACAGACCGCCGAGGCCGTAGCTCAAGAGAATCCCGGTTGCGATCGCGACCACGGGCAGCGCAGTCGCCATCATGCCGATCGACTGGCCCGCGATGATGTTGGTTGCGTGCCCGGTGACCGAAGCCTTCGCGATCAGATGCACCGGCCAGTACGCCGTCTCGGTGAAGAACTCGGTGATCGCAACGATCAGGACGGTGACGATGACGCCAATCAGCGCCGCGAAGAAGAGATGGTTGGGGTCGCTGATCGATTGGTTGGCGGGAAGGTATCCGCTGCTCTTCATGTATTCGGTGACGAAGTAGAAGCCCGCGACTGCGATGACCACCGCGACGAGCAGTCCCGCGTAGAGCGCGCCCATGATCCAGCGCGGGTTGAAGATGCGGACGAAGAATGAGCCGCCAATCGAGCCGACGACGCTGACCGCCCCCAGCAGCAGCGGATACACGACCCAACCGAGCTGGCCCTTGAACAGCAGCGAGCCGAGGAGCATCGCTGCGATCATCGTCACGGCGTAGGTCTCGAACAGGTCCGCCGCCATGCCCGCGCAGTCGCCCACGTTGTCGCCGACGTTGTCGGCGATGACTGCCGGGTTTCGCGGGTCGTCCTCGGGGATGCCGGCCTCCACCTTGCCGACCAGGTCGGCGCCGACGTCCGCCGCCTTGGTGTAGATCCCACCGCCAAGCCTCGCGAACACCGAGACGAGGCTCGCACCGAAGGCGAGGCCGACCAGCGCCTCCGGATTCTGGAAGACGAGATACGCGGCCGACACCCCGAGCAGTCCCAGCCCAACCACCATGAAGCCCGTCACCGCGCCGCCGCGAAAGGCAACCTGCAGCGCGGGGTTGAGTCCACCGCGGGCGGCCTCGGCGGTCCGCAAGTTGGCGCGGACGGCGATGTTCATCCCGACGTAACCCGCGGACGCCGAGAGCACGGCGCCGACGATGTACAGCCCGGCGGTCTCCCAGTTGATGAAAAGGCCGATGACGACCGCGATGATCACGCCGATGATCGCGATCACCGTGTACTGGCGGTTCAGATAGGCGGCCGCGCCCTCCTGGATCGCCGAGGCGATCTGCCGCATGGTTTCGTTGCCGGTCGGCTTGCTGAGGACCAGAAAGATCAGGACGACGGCAAAGGCGACCGCGGCCAGTCCGCCGGCCACGCCGAACCATGCTGTGCTGGGATCCATTTACCTCCCCTCGTATCGCGGAAGTGCAAAAACGCCCGCCCGGCGCGCGCAGGACGCGCCACACCGGCTCGATAGGTTAAAGGAACCGCAAAACTCACCACGCGAGCTCGAAGGGCTTCAACCCGCCGGTCGCGTTCGACCAGCGCGTTTCGACCCGATCGACCCGAGCCAGGCGCGGCCCCTCCTCCAGGGAATTCTTCAGCAGTTCGAGCGCATGCCGGCTGCCTTCGGCGACCAGCTCCACCGTGCCATCGTCGTTGTTGCGGACCCAGCCCTGGAGTCCAAGCTGCTGCGCCTTGCGCTGGACGAAATATCGAAAGCCCACGCCCTGCACGTCGCCGTGGACGATGGCGTGCAGCCGCTCCATGTTTAGATGATCACCCATGCCCATCTCCAGCATCGTGGCCGTCGGTGACGAGCTGGTCGGGGGCTTCACGCTGGACACCAACTCCCACTGGATGACCGAGCGGCTCCGCCTTCTCGGCTACCCCACCAAACGGGTGACGCAGATCCGCGACCGGCCGGCCGAGATCATCGAACAGCTCCGCCGCGAGCTCGACGACGGCGACGTCACCGAGATCTTTCTCAGTGGCGGGCTGGGCCCGACCCCGGACGACCGGACCTTCGCCGCCCTGGGAGAAGCGCTGGGCAAGGAGCTGGTGATCTGGGAGGAGACGCGCGCCCGAATCGAGCGGCGCGTCCAGCGCATGCATTCGATGGGGCTGCTGGAGTCGCCGGAGGTGACGGAAGGCAACCTCCGTATGTCACGCATCCCGGCCGAGCCGGCGCACGTCTTCAGAAACCGCCGTGGCATGGCTCCCGGCGCCATGTATGAGGCGAACGGAAAGCGGATCTTCGTCCTTCCAGGGGTGCCGATGGAGATGAAGGGCATCTTCACCGAGGAGATCGAGCCGGAGTTCCTGAACGCAGGCTCTGCCGCGACCGTGCGTGAGCTGCGCTTCACGTTCGCCGTCGAGGCGCGGTTCTATCCACTGATGCGCGAGCTCGAGGACGCGTTCCCCGACGTGTCGGTCGGCTCCTATCCGAACTTCGAGACCAAGGAGCTCGTCATCCGGGTGGTCGGGCCGGATCAAAAGAAGGTCGAAGAGGCGCTGGAGGTGATTCGGCGCCGGGCGCCGGTCTAGCGCCTCAAGCCTTCAGCTTCCGCTCCAGAAGCGCCCTCTCGGCCGGGTTCTGACACAGCTCCAGGGCGCGCAACCTGGCGTCGCGGGCGAGCGTCTTCTCCCCCAGCTCGTCGAGCAGCTCGGCCCGCGTCGCATGGAACAGGTGATACCCGCCCAGCGCGATCGCCAGGTCGTTCACCTCGCCCAGCGCGACCTCCGGCCCCGCGACGCGGCTGACCGCCACCGCACGGTTGAGCCGGACCACGGGCGTATCGGTGAACCGCAGCAGGGCGTCATAGAGCACCACGATCTGCGCCCAGTCGGTCTGGGCCCAAGAGCGCGCCTCCGAGTGCACGGCCGCGATCGCCGCCTGGAGCTGGTAGGGACCGGGCGCGTTGAGGGCGGCCGCGCCGCGCAGCAGCGCAATGCCTTCCGCGATCGCTGCGGCGTCCCACATCGTGCGGTCCTGGTCTGGGAGCAGCACCATCTCACCCGCCGCGTCGAAGCGAGCGCGCGATCTGGCCAGGTGGAGCTTCATCAGCGCCAGCACCCCCAGCACCTCGGACTGCCCCGGCAGCAGCCGCGCCAGCAGGCTGGCCAACCACAGCGCGTCCTCCGCCAGGTCGCGGCGCATGGCCGTGCCAGGACCGCGGCTCAGGTAGCCCTCGTTGAACATCAGATAAAGAACAGCCAGCACGGCGTCGACGCGCGGCACGAGCTCGGGGCCATGCGGCACCCGATAGGGGATGTTGGCCTCGACGATCTTTCGCTTGGCGCGAACGATTCGCTGGGCCATGGTCGGTTCGGAGACCAGAAAGGCCGCGGCGATCTCCTGCGTGGTGAAGCCCGCGACGGCGCGGAGCGTCAGCGCGACCTGAGCCTCCGGAGCAAGAGCGGGGTGGCAGCACGTGAAGATGAGGCGAAGGCGGTCGTCCACCTCCGGTGGCTCAGGAGTCATCACTGACCGCTCGAGCAGGGCGACCTTCTCGGCGTAGCGCCGGTCGCGGCGGAGCAGGTCGATCGCGCGCCGACGCGCCGTCGTCATGAGCCACGCGCCGGGCTTGTCCGGGATGCCGTCTTCCGGCCACTTTTCCAGCGCGGCCAGCAGGCTGTCCTGCACCACCTCCTCTGCAATGTTGAAGTTGCCGATGATCCGGAGCATGGCCCCGGTGAGCCTCGCCGCCTCCTCGCGGAAGACGGCCGCAAGCGCGGCCTCGGTGGCTGTTCGTGTCTCTCTCATCCAGGGGCCCCCGCGAACTCACGCCTTTGGCTCTGAGTTCGTGGGGATTATCAGGACCTCATCGTTCCACAGCCGGCCACACCTCGACGGGCCCGGCCGGCCATGTCTTGGCCATCTCGAGAGCCTCGTCGAGGTCTGCGACCTGGACGATGGCGAAGCCGCCGATGATCTCCTTCGACTCGATGAACGGACCGTCGGTCACGATCGGCCTGCCGTCCTTGAATCGAACCGTGGTGGCGGTCGAAGGGCCTTTCAGCTGCTCGCCGCCCACGATCTTGCCGGCTCGGGTGTATTCCTCGAACCATTTCTCAGCCGCCTTGATCCCGGCTTCGAGATCCTGTTCCGACAGGTTCTCGAACCGCTCCTGGTCTTCCATCGTCCCGACGAAAAGCAACACGTATTTCATGCAATACCTCCTGCCCTCACGACGAACGGCCGGACCTGGTTTCGACCGCCTATGACCCGGTGAACTCAGGTTCCTGCTTGCTCAGGAACGACATGATGCCGATCGCGGCGTCGTTGCTGAGGGCTGCCCGGGCGAAGTTCTGCGACTCGATCTCCAGCGCCTCGTCCAGGCGCAGGTCCCAGCCGCGCCGAATCGCGTCTTTGATCATGGCGATGGCAAACGTCGCCGCCCTGGCCAGCTTGCCGGCCAGCTCATCCACCGCCCCGCCGAGCTCCTCCGGCGGAACCGCGCGATCGACCCACCCCACCGCCTCCGCCTCCTTCGCCGACAGGCGCGTCGAATCGATGATGTAGCGCTGCGCCTTGGCCCTGCCGATCAGGCGAGGCAGTCGCTGAGTGCCGCCCGCGCCCGGGATGATGCCGAGCGAGGACTCGGTCTGGCCGATGCGCGAGCGGCCGTCCTCGACCATGATCCGAAAGTCACAGCACAGCGTCAGCTCGCTGCCACCTCCCAGCGCGTGGCCGTTGATGGCCGCGACGACGGGCTTGGGGCAGCGCTCGATGGCGTTGAAGTGATGGTTCATCCGCCTCATGAAGAGTGCGATCTGGTCGGCCGCGTCGGGGGCGTTGCGGTCGATGCCGGCGAGTGCGGTGAGGTCAGCGCCCACGCTGAAGTACTTCTCGTAGTCCGACGCAAGCACGACGACCCGCACCGAGGGATCGCCGCCCAGTTCGGTGAAGGCGGCGCCAAGCTCGCTCATCAGGTCCTCGGCGATGGCGTTATTGCCTTTGCGATGCATGACGACGCGCGCGATGGCCCCCTCGCGCCGAACGTCGACGTTCTCGCCCATCAAGCGGTGAAGAGTGGGATGCCGCCGGCGACCTCGACCACGGCTCCCGTGATGTAACCGGCCTCGTCCGTGCAGAGGAAGGCGATCGTGTTTGCTATGTCCGCGGGCTGGCCGAACCGCTTGAAGACGGTGCGCGCCTTGAACCTCTCGTACATCGGGTTGTTCGCGGCCGCGGCCTTGCCGGCCTCGGACTCGATGATGCCCGGCGCGATCGCGTTGGCGGTGATGTTGTGGCGCCCGCCTTCGAGCGCGGCCGTCTTCGCCAGGCCGATGAGCCCAGCCTTGGTCGACGAGTAGCTGGCCTGGCCGAAACCTCCCAGCGTGCCGGCGACCGACGACATGAAGATCAGCCGGCCCCACTTGTTTTCGACCATGTACGGCCAGACCTCCTTGGTGCAGTTGAACGCACCGGTGAGATTCACTTTCACGTCGCGGTCCCACAGCTCGTACGACTGGTTGGGAATCTGGGCGGCGTGGTCGAGGGTCGCGGCGTTGTTGATCAGAATGTCGATCTTGCCGAACTCGTCCTTGACTTTCCTGAAGACCTCGCGAACCTGGTCCCGATTCGTGACGTCCATCTTGATCGCGAGAGACTTGCGGCCCATCTTGCGGATCTCTTCGGCGGTCGCGTTCGAGTGCACCCAGCCCTGCGCGACAGCGACCTGCGCCAGCATGCTGCCTTGCGACTCGGCGGTCTGCTGGAGGTTGGGGTCGTCCTCGACCAGCACGTCGGTGATCACGACGTCAGCCCCCATGGAGGCCAGGGTGAGCGCATCCTGCCGGCCCAGGCCGCGGGAAGCGCCGGTGACGATCGCGACTCTATCGCTCAGATCAAACATGCATCACGCCCCCAACTCGAATCCCCACCCTGGAGAATTTCAAGATCGCAGCGTGATCGCCGCGCGCTGTCCGGCGATGGCGCGCGAGATGACGAGCCGCTGGATTTCCGCCGTGCCCTCCCAGATCTGATAGATCTTCGCGTCCCGAAACCATTTCTCGACCGGGTATTCCTTGATGTATCCGTAACCGCCGAGGACCTGGATCGCGTCGGTCGTGACGTCCATCGCGACGTCGGCCGCGAAGCACTTTGCCATCGACCCTTCAGCCCGCTCGAACGGCCGGCCCTGGTTCGCCATCCACCCCGCACGCCAGATCAGCAGCCGGGCGGCGTCGATCTTCATCGCCATGTCGGCGAGCTTGAAACCGATCGCCTCGTGCTGCCAGAGGGGCTTGCCGAACTGCTTGCGGTCCTGCGCGTACTCGAGCGCGAACTCATACGCGGCGCGCGCGATGCCAAGCGCGCCCGCGCCGACTCCCGGCCGGGTCGCCTCGAGGGTCATCAACGCGCCGAGAGCTCCCGGCCCCGCGTTGTCGGCGTCGGGCTCGCCACCCAGCCGGTGATCGAGGGGAAGGTGGCAGTCCTCCAGGATCACCTGCGCGGTATGGCTCGCCCGGACCCCGAGCTTCTTCTCCTTGCGCCCCATGCGCAGGCCTGGCGTGTCCTTCGGGATGAGGAACGAAGCGATGCCGGCAGGACCCTTCGAGGGATCGGTGTTCGCGTAGATCACGTGGTAATCCGCGATGCCGCCGTTGGTGCAGAACTGCTTGGTCCCGCTGAGGACGTAGCCGTCGCTTACGCGCTTCGCGCGCGTTTTCATCGCCAGCGCGTCGGAGCCGGAGTCCGGCTCGGTCAGCCCGAGCCCGCCCAGCTTCAGTTTGTCGGGGTTGGTGAACTCCGGCAGCCAGCGCTTCTTCTGCTCCTCGGTCCCGCTGGAGCGAATGCCGGCCATCGCGAGGGCCATCGACTGGACACAGACGGCGATGCCTGCGCAGCCCCAGCTCAATTCTTCGTTGACGATGAGCTCGGTCAGGTAATCGAGACCCTGGCCGCCGTACTGCTCGGGGATGAACGCCGCCGGGCTCAGGCCGAGCCGGTGTGCCTTCTTGACCACCTCGTACGGGAACTCCTCGGTCTCGTCGAAGTGCGCGGCCACAGGGCGGATCTCTTTCTCGGCGAACTGGTGCGCGAGCTCACGGATCTGTTCT
>JACXTT010011504.1_pt1 | contig 11835 bp, 11 predicted proteins | sample 9270951 | NCBI WGS metagenome assembly JACXTT01 (sample SAMN15532306, study PRJNA645909) | rock metagenome | isolation source: weathered quartz diorite | place: Puerto Rico | collected 2017-06-21 | reverse complement strand
ACCAACGAGCTCGACGTCGGCACCTGGATCCTCGCGACGGAAGGCGACGCCGCAGCGGTCCTCGCCTGCGACCGCGCGCTCGCCGTGCATGCGGCGCACGGGTTCGTGCGCGAGGTGACCGGCTTCCTCCGGCGCACGCTCGCGCGGCTCGACGTGTCGTCGCGCACGCTCTACGCGCTCGTCGAGCCCGGCTCGTGCTTCGCCGGAACGCTTGCCGAGCTCGCGTTCGCCGCCGACCGGACCTACATGCTGGCGAGCGATGCAGCCGGGGCGCCGGCGATCACGCTCTCGGAGCTCAACTTCGGCGCCTATCCGATGGTGGGCGCGCCGTCGCGGCTCGCGCGGCGTTTCCACGACGACGAGGCGGTGCTCGCGGCGCTGCGGGCGAAGATCGGCGAGGAGCTGCGCGCCGCACAGGCGCTCGCGATCGGCCTCGTCACCGCCACACCCGACGACATCGACTGGGCTGGCGAGATCCGGCTCGCGATCGAGGAGCGCGCGGCGATGTCGCCCGACGCGCTCACCGGGCTGGAGGCGAACCTGCGCTTCGGCGGACGCGAGACGATGGAATCGCGCATCTTTGGCCGCCTCGCGGCGTGGCAGAACTGGATCTTCGCGCGGCCGAACGCGGTGGGCGACAAGGGCGCGCTCAAGCTCTACGGCAAGGGCGAGAAGCCCGCGTTCGACTGGAAGCGCACGTGAGCGGAATCGACTACGCCGCGAAGATCCCCAACAACGTCGACCTCGCGGCCGACCGGACGCTGCAGCGCGCGCTCGAGCAGTGGCAGCCGAATTTCGCCGGATGGTGGCATGAGATGGGGCCGGAGAGCTCGCAGGGCTACGACGTGTACCTGCGCACCGCGACCGGCATCGACACCGAGGACTGGACGCGCTTCGGGTACGTGAAGATGCCCGACTATCGCTGGGGCATCTTCCTCGCCCCACCTGTTCGGAACCGCAGCATTCCCTTCGGCGACCACCTGGGCGAGCCCGCGTGGCAGGAGGTGCCCGGCGAGCATCGCGCGAACCTGCGCCGCATCATCGTCACCCAGGGCGACACCGAGCCCGCTTCCGTCGAGCAGCAGCGGCACCTCGGGCGAACGGCGCCGAGCCTCTACGACCTGCGCAACCTCTTCCAGATCAACGTCGAGGAAGGCCGCCACCTCTGGGCGATGGTGTACCTCCTGCACCGCTATTTCGGCCGCGACGGGCGCGAGGAAGCCGCGGCGCTACTGGAACGCCGCTCCGGCGATGCCGATCATCCGCGCATCCTCGGCGCCTTCAACGAGCCCACGCCCGACTGGCTCGCCTTCTTCATGTTCACGCACTTCACCGACCGCGACGGCAAGTTCCAGCTGAAGGCGCTCGCCGAGTCGGGCTTCGATCCGTTGTCGCGCACGACGCGCTTCATGCTCACCGAGGAAGCGCATCACATGTTCGTGGGCGAAGCGGGCATCTCGCGCGTGCTCCAGCGCACGTGCGAGGCCATGAAGGAGCTGCGCACCGACGATCCGTCGCGGCTGCGCGCGGCCGGCGTCATCGACCTTCCGACGGTGCAGCGCTACCTCAACTTCCACTACAGCGTGACCCTCGACCTCTTCGGCGCCGACCAGTCGAGCAACGCGGCGACCTTCTACGGCACGGGGCTCAAGGGCCGATTCGACGAGCCGAGGCACGGCGACGACCACCGCCTGCACGGCGAGACGTACGAGGTCCTCGACGTGGAAGCCGGCCGGCTCGCGCCGCGGCGCGTGCCGATGCTCAACGCCCTCAACGAAGTGCTGCGCGACGAGTTCATCGACGATTCCATCTCGGGCGTCGAGCGCTGGAACAAGCGCATCGCGAAGACCGGCGTCGATTTCCGGCTTGCGCTCCCGCACAAGGCCTTCAATCGCCGCATCGGGACGCTCGCGGGCGTGAAGGTGTCTCCTGCAGGCGAAGTGATGACGGACGCGCAGTGGCATAGCGGCGCGCCGCAGTGGTTACCCGATGAGGACGACCGCGCCTTCGTCGGATCGTTGATGGTCCGTTCGGTCGAACCGGGCCGCTTCGCGAGCTGGATCGCGCCGCCGGCGACGGGCATCGACGGCAAGCCGGTCGAGTTCGATTACGTGCGCTTCGGATAGGAGCAGGAATTGAAACGCCGGGATTTCGTCCAGATCTGTGCGGCGTCCGCCGCGGGCGCCGCCCTTCCGGGAGAAGGCGCCGCACCCGCGACGTTGCAGGCGCGGCTTTACCGCCGCGTGAAGCTCGTCGACGAGCAACGCCAGCCGGTGCGCATCGAATCGCTCGCGACCGGCACGAATTACGTCTTCGATTATCCGTACGAGGCCACGCCCTGCTTCCTGCTGCGCCTCGACAAGCCCGTCACCCCGGGAATCGTGCTGAAGACGGAGTCCGGGGAGGTGTATCCGTGGGAAGGCGGCATCGGCGAGCACCGCAACATCGTCGCCTATTCCGCGATCTGCGCGCACAAGATGACGTATCCCACGAAGGTCGTGAGCTTCATCGGCTATCGCCACGCGCCGAGCCCCGTGGCCGGTCCCGGGAAGGTCATCACGTGCTGCTCGGATCGCAGCGTCTACGATCCGGCCGCCGGCGCGCGCGTGGTCGGGGGGCCGGCGCCGCAGCCGCTCGCGACCATCCTGCTCGAGCACGACCCGAAGGCGAACGAGATCCACGCGCTCGGCACGTTCGGCGGCGAGATGTTCGCCGAGTTCTTCCGCAAGTACGATTTCCGCCTGCAGCTCGAGATGGGGCCTCGCGCCCACGCCGAGGTCGACCGCGTGAGCGTCGTGCGCCCGCTCGAGAGCTACAGCACGCAGTGGGCCAAATGCTAGGGGTCAGACCCTGGTTTTCGCCGTTGCCTGGTTCAGGGTCCGACCCCGGTCTTCAGATCGAAAAATTCTCGCCGGCTGCCAGCTCCAGCTGCTTCAGGTCCTGGCCGCGCATGTGCGGCGCGATGAGGCGGATGAATTCCACGGTGTAGCCGCGCAGGTACGCGCCCCGCTTGTAGGCGAGCCGCGTCGTCTGCACCGGGAAGAGATGCTCGCAGTCGAGCGCCTGCAATCCCTCGTCCTTGCCCCTGCGGAAGGCGCGTGAGGAGATGATGCCCACGCCGAGACCCAACGACACGTACGATTTGATGACGTCGGAATCGAGCGCCGTGAGCACGATCTCGGGCGCGAGGTGGCGCGCGGCGAAAGTGCGGTCGATGGCGGTGCGGCCCGCGAACGTCGGATCGTAGGTGACGATCGGATAGGCGGCGATCGCCTCGAGCGTGAGCGGCTTCACCTTCGCGAGCGGATGGCCGTGCTGCACCACGACGCAGTGGTGCCACTGGTAGCACGGCACCGTCACGAACTCGCGGTAGTCGTCGAGGGCCTCGGTCGCGATCGCGATGTCGGCCTCGCCCGCGAGCACCATGCGCGCGAGCTGGTGCGGATTGCCCTGCAGCAGCTTGAGCTTCACGCGCGGGAAGCGCTTCTTGAACGCGGTCACGATCGGCGGCAGCGCGTAGCGCGCCTGCGTGTGCGTGACGCCGACGGCGAGCGTGCCCACGTCGCGATGCGCGAACTCGTCGCCGACGGACTTGAGATTCGCGATCTCGGCGAGCGCGCGGTCGATCGTCGCGACGATCTCGCGCCCGGCATCGGTGATCGCGGTGAACCGGCGGCCCTGGCGCACGAAGATCGCCACGCCGAGCTCGTCCTCGAGGCTGCGGATCTGCTTGGAGACCCCCGGCTGCGACGTATGCAGCGCCTCGGCCGCCTCGGAGACGTTGAGATTGCGGTGCGCGACCTCGCTCACGTAGCGTAGCTGCTGCAAGTTCATGTTTCGCCTCGGTTTTTCGTGGCGTTCCGGATATTCCTAGAAGGCATAAGAATAGCAGAAATAAATATTTTTCAGGAATGACGGCGCCTCGTACCATCGGGGCATGTTCGATTTGCCTTATACGGTTGCAGGCTTCGTCGTCGGCGCCATCGTCGGCCTCACCGGCGTCGGCGGCGGCTCGCTGATGACGCCGATCCTGGTGCTCCTCTTCGGCGTGCCGCCGGTGACCGCGGTCGGCACCGACCTGCTCTTCGCCGGCTTCACGAAATCGGGCGGCGCGGCCGCGCACAGCCTGAAGGGCCATGTCGACTGGAAGGTCACGGCGCTCCTCGCCGCGGGAAGCGTCCCCGCGACGGCGCTCGCGCTCGCGGCGCTCGCCGTGCTTCCTCCCGCGGGTCCGGCCACGCGCGTCGTCGTCTCCACGACGCTGGGCGCGATGCTCGTGCTCACGGCGCTCGCGCTCGCGTTCCGCTCGCGGCTGCTCGCGTGGGCGAAGGCGCACTCGGGCCGGGGCTGGATCGCGCGGCATCAGGCGGCGGCCACCATCATCACCGGCGCCTTCATCGGCGCCGCGGTCACGTTTTCTTCAGTCGGCGCCGGCGCCGTCGGCGTCACGGCATTGGTGCTCCTCTATCCCGCGCTCGCCACCGTGCGCATCGTCGGATCCGACATCGCGCACGCCATTCCGATCACGCTCGCCGCGGGCGCCGGTCACGCGCTGCTGGGCAACGTGGACTGGACGCTGCTCGCGACACTCCTCGTGGGCTCGCTCCCCGGGATCGTCCTCGGCAGCCACCTCGCCGCGCGGATTCCGGAACGGGTGCTGCGCCACTCGCTCGTCGCCGTGCTGCTCCTCGCGGGCACGCGGCTCGTCGCCCACTGACATGTACAGATACGACACCTACGACCACGCCCTCGTCGCCGAACGCGTCGCGCAGTTCCGCGACCAGACGCGCCGCTTCATCGCCGGCGAGCTGACGGAAGACGAATTCCGGCCGTTGAGGCTGCGCAACGGCCTCTACATCCAGCGCCACGCGCCGATGCTGCGCATCGCGGTCCCCTACGGGCTGCTCTCCTCGCGGCAGCTGCGCAAGCTTGCCGACATCACGCGCCGCTACGACCGCGGCTACGGCCACTTCACCACGCGCCAGAACCTGCAGCTCAACTGGCCGAAGCTCGCCGACGTGCCCGAGATCCTCGCCGAGCTCGCGACCGTCGAGATGCACGCCATCCAGACGAGCGGCAACTGCGTGCGCAACATCACCACGGACCACTTCGCCGGCGTGGCGCCCGACGAGATCGTCGACACGCGCGCGCTTTCCGAGATCCTGCGGCAGTGGTCGACGTTCCATCCCGAATTCTCGTGGCTGCCGCGCAAGTTCAAGATCGCGCTCTCCGGCTCCCAATCCGACCGCACGGCGGTCCTGCTGCACGACATCGGGCTGCAGCTCACCCGCAACGCCGATGGCGAAGTCGGCATCCGCGTGATCGTGGGCGGCGGCATGGGACGCACGCCGATGATCGGCCACGCCATCCGCGAATTCCTGCCGTGGCGGCACATGCTCACGTACGTCGAGTCGATCCTGCGCGTCTACAACCGCTACGGCCGCCGCGACAACATCTGGAAGGCGCGCATCAAGATCCTCGTGAAGTCGCTCGGGCCCGAGGAATTCGCGCGCCAGGTCGAGGAGGACTGGGCCGCGAACGCCGCCGAATCCCCCTCCGTCATCACCGACGGGGAATTCGCGCGCGTGGCGGCGCATTTCGCCCCGCCCGCCTACGAGAAGCTCGATTTCATCGATACGCAGTACCTCCACACGCTCGCCGACAACCGGGCGTTCGCGAAGTGGGCCGAGCGCAACGTCCATTCGCACCGCGTTCCCGGTTACGCGGCGGTGACGCTGTCGCTCAAGAAGACGGGCGTGCCGCCCGGCGACATCACGGCCGAGCAGATGGAATTCGTGGCGGAGCTGGCCGACGGCTACAGCTTCGGCGAGCTGCGCGTGTCGCACGAGCAGAACCTGATCCTCGCCGACGTGCGCAAGCGCGACCTCTTCGCGCTGTGGCAGGCGGCCCGGTCGCAGGGGCTCGCCACGCCGAACGTTGGGCTGCTCACCAACATCGTGTGCTGCCCGGGCGGCGACTTCTGCTCGCTCGCCAACGCCAAGTCGATCCCGATCGCGGAGGCGATCCAGCGCCGCTTCGACGACCTCGATTACCTGCACGACATCGGCGAGCTCGACCTCAACATCTCCGGCTGCATGAATTCCTGCGGGCACCACCACATCGGCCACATCGGCATCCTCGGCGTCGACAAGCAGGGCTCCGAGTGGTACCAGGTGTCGATCGGCGGGCGCCAGGGCGCGAACGCGGCGCTCGGCGAAGTGATCGGCCCGTCTTTCGCGGCGCACGACATGCCGGACGTCGTCTCGACGCTGATCGAGACATACATCGACCTGCGGCACGAGGACGAGCTCTTCGTCGACACCGTGCATCGCCTCGGCATCGCCCCGTTCAAGCAGCGCGTCTACGCGCAAGCGCGAGAGGTGGCCCATGCCTGACCGGGTTATCAAGTTCGCTCGGGAGCAAGCGACTCCCGATGGGCTTTGCAAGGGGCAGGCGCGCGTCGAGAACGACGTCTGGAAAACGCTGGGCCTGCAAGCGGACGAGGACCTGTCTCAACTCCCAGGTGGCCCGATCCTCGTCCCGCTTGCAGTGTGGAAGGCGCGCCGCGGCGAGCTCGTGGCCCGCGGCGCGCCGGTCGGCGTGTGGCTCAAGCCCGACGACGAGCCACGCGATCTCGCCCCGGACCTCGAGTGGCTCGGCCAGGTCGCGGTGCATTTCCCCAAGTTCGGCGACGGACGCGGCTTCTCCATCGGCGCGCTGCTGCGCACGCGCCTCGGCTATCGCGGCGAGCTGCGCGCCTTCGGCGACATCGGCCGCGACCACCTCTTCTTCCTCGCGCGCTGCGGCTTCGACACCTTCCGGCTCGCCGACCATCGCGATCCGGTGGACGCGCTCGCCTCGTTCAACGACTTCAGCGTGCGCTACCAGGGCTCCGTGGACGATCCCGCTCCGCTCTTCCGCCGGCGCAACGCGGCAGGAATTCATCCGGGGGCGGCCCCCTCCGGGGACAGGATCCTATGACGCTGCGGGAGCGCGTCGATCGCGCACGGCGGCTGCTCGCCGGCATCGAGAAGAACCACTCGCCCTGCGCGCTCGCCTCGAGCTTCGGCGCCGAGGACATGGTGCTGCTCGACCTCATCGCGCGCGACGGGCTCGCCATCGGCATCTTCACGCTCGACACGGGACGGCTGCCGCGCGAGACGCACGCGCTCATCGCCGAGGTGCGGCGCCGCTACGGGCTCGCGATCGACGTGTACTCGCCGTGGCCCGATTCGGTCGAGGCATACGTCGAGCAGCACGGGATCGACGGCTTCTACGACAGCGTCGAAGCGCGCAAGGCGTGCTGCGCGGTGCGCAAGGTCGAGCCGCTGCGGCGCGCGCTCGCGCGCAAGCGCGGCTGGATCACGGGGCTCAGGCGCGAGCAGGCGGAAAGCCGCGCCGCCGTCTCCGAGGTCGAGCAAGACGAGGCGCACGGATTGCTGAAATTCAACCCCCTCGCCGACTGGTCGGCCGACGAGGTGTGGGAATACCTGCGCGCGAACGGCGTGCCTCACAACGCGCTGCACGATCGCGGCTATCCGTCGATCGGCTGCGAGCCGTGCACGCGCGCGGTGAAGCCCGGCGAGCACCCGCGGGCCGGGCGCTGGTGGTGGGAGCAGGCGGGCGCGCGCAAGGAATGCGGCCTGCACGAGATTCCGGTGCGCGTGCTGGAGAAGGTCGCATGAGCGCCGTATTGAAGCCGCGGCACCTCGCCGACCTTCTCGACGCGGTCGCCCCCGACCTCTCGCACCTCGACTGGCTCGAGAGCGAGGCGGTGCACATCATGCGCGAGGTCGCCGCGGAAGCGCGCAACCCCGCGCTCCTCTTCTCCGGCGGCAAGGACTCGATCGTGATGCTGCGGATCGCCGAGAAGGCGTTCCGGCCGGACCGCTTTCCGTTCCCGCTGCTGCACATCGACACCGAGCACAACTTTCCGGAAGTGATCGCCTTCCGCGACGCGCGGGCCGCCGAGCTCGACGAGCGCCTCGTCGTGCGGTCCGTGGGCGAATCGATCCGCGCCGGACGGGTGAAGCTCGCCCGTCCCGACGAGAGCCGCAACGCGCACCAGACGGTGACGCTGCTCGACGCGGTGAAGGAATTCGACTTCGACGCGCTCCTGGGTGGCGCGCGGCGCGACGAGGAGAAGGCGCGCGCGAAGGAGCGCATCCTCTCGCACCGCGACGAATTCGGCCAATGGGACCCGCGCAACCAGCGCCCCGAGCTCTGGAGCCTGTACAACGCGCGGCTCGCATCCGGCGAGCACCTGCGCGTCTTCCCCCTCTCCAACTGGACCGAGCTCGACATCTGGCAATACGTCGCGCGCGAGCGGCTCGCCGTGCCGCGCATCTACTTCGCGCACGATCGCGAGGTGGTCGAGCGGCGCGGGCTCCTCGCGCCCGTGACGGCGCTCACGCCGCCGCGCGCCGGCGAGACCCCCGTCGTGCGGCGCGTGCGCTTCCGCACCGTGGGCGACATCACCTGCACCTGCCCGGTCGCCTCCGACGCGGACACCGTCGAGCGAATCATCGCCGAGACGGCGTCGGCCACCATCACCGAGCGCGGCGCCACGCGCATGGACGACCAGACGTCCGATGCGTCGATGGAATTGCGCAAGCGCGAAGGCTACTTCTGATGTCGACCGGGACGCTCCGATTCACGACCGCGGGCTCGGTGGACGACGGCAAGTCGACGCTGATCGGGCGGCTCCTCCTCGACGCCAAGGGCCTGCTCGAGGACCAGCTCGCGGCGGTCGCGCGAAGCACCGCGCGCAGCGGCGGCGCGGGCCTCGACCTGTCGCTCTTCACCGACGGGCTCACGCTCGAGCGCGAGCAGGGCATCACCATCGACGTCGCCTACCGCTATTTCGCGACGCCGAAGCGCCGCTTCATCATCGCCGACACGCCGGGCCACGAGCAGTACACGCGCAACATGGTGACGGGTGCCAGTACCGCGGACCTGTCCGTCATCCTCGTCGACGCGACCCGCGGCATTTCCGAGCAGACGCGCCGCCACGCGGCGGTGGCATCGCTCCTCGCGATCCCGCAAGTCGTGGTCGCGGTGAACAAGATGGACCAGGTCGGATACGACCGCGCGGTCTTCGAGGAGATCGCCGCAGACTTCGCGGCCATCGCGCAGACGCTGGGCCTCGGCGGCATCACGCTCATTCCCCTGTCGGCCCTCGAAGGCGACATGGTGGTGCGACGCGGCGAGCGGCTGCCGTGGTACGAGGGGCCCACGCTCCTCGAGGTGCTCGAGAAGGCCGAGGCGGGGCAGCCCGCCGGCAACCTGCGCTTCCCGGTGCAGCTCGTCTCGCGCTCGCGCTTCGGCGCGCGCCACGAGCACCGCGGCTACCTCGGGCGCGTCGAATCCGGAACGATCACGGTCGGCGACACCGTCGTCGCGTGGCCGTACAAGCTCGAAGCCCGCGTCGACGACATCGTCACGCTCGACGGCACGCTGCACGCGGCGCCCGCGGGCCGCTCGATCACGGTCGTGCTCGACCGCCAGCTCGACATCGCGCGCGGCGACGTGCTCTCGCACGCGCACGATGCGCCGTCCGCCGCGCGCCGCTTCGGCGCCCGCATCACGTGGCTCGACCGCGATCCGCTCTCGACCGGGCATCGCCATTGGCTCAAGCACGGGACGCAGACGGTGCGCGCCACGATCGAGAAGCTCGAGTCGAAGCTCGACCTCGCGACGATGCGCGCCGATCCGTCCGCATCGACCCTCCGGTTCAACGACATCGGCACCGTGCAGATCGCCGTCGCCCGTCCGCTCATCGCCGACACGTACGCCGCCAACCGCGCCACCGGCAGCTTCATCCTCATCGACGAAGCCACCAACCACACGGTCGCCGGCGGAATGATCAGCGAGATCGCCCGTGGGTAAGGTCTACCTCGTCGGCGCCGGCCCCGGCGCGCCCGATCTGCTCACGTTGCGCGCGGCGCGATTGCTCGAATCCGCCGACGTCGTGTTGCACGATGCGCTCGTGTCCCGCGAGATCCTCGGGCTGGCGAAGCGCGCGCGCTTCGTCGACGTGGGCAAGCGCTACGCCAAGGTCTCGACCGAGCAGCGCTTCATCAACCGCGCGCTCATCGAGGCGGCGCGCACGCACGCGATCGTCGTGCGCCTGAAGGGCGGCGACCCGATGATCTTCGGGCGCGCGCAGGAAGAGATCGACGCGCTCGCCGCCGCCGGCGTCGAATGCGAAGTCGTGCCGGGAGTCACGGCGGCGCTCGCCGCGGCCTCCGCGCTCGAGGTCTCGCTCACGAAGCGCGGGGTCGCGCGCACGGTGTCCTTCCTCACGCCGCGCGTCGGCAAGGCAGAGACGGCATCCGAGTGGCTGCCCGCCGCGCTCGCCGCCGATACCGCCGTCCTCTACATGGCCGCGGGCGCCGGTCCCGAGATCGCGCGCGCATTGATCGACGGCGGAAAGCCCCCATCTACTCCGGTAGCGATGGTCGAAAGCGCCACGCTCCCGGCCGAGCGCCGGTCGCTGACCACCCTCGGCCGCCTCGCGCGTTCGCCGGCGACGAAGGCCGAAGGGCCGGTGGTCGTCTGCGTCGGCGAGGTGTTCCGCAACGCCGTGCAGGAGATCGCCATCGAACCCGCGCAACTGCCGCAAGTGAATGAGCACCGCTGACAAGTACACCACCGAGACCATCACCGACGTCCGCCCCTGGACGGACAGCCTCTTTTCCTTCCGCACGACGCGCGACCGCGGCTACCGGTTCACGCCGGGACAATTCGCGCGGCTCGGCGTCAGGGACCATGATCACGACACCGTCGTCTGGCGCGCCTACTCGATCGCCTCCGCCGCGCACGACGAGCATCTCGAGTTCTTCTCCGTCGTCGTTCCCGGCGGCGCTTTCACGAGCCGGCTGTCGAAGCTGAGGGAAGGCGATCCGATCTACGTCGAGCGCAAGAGCTACGGATTCCTCACCACCGACCGCTTCGAGGCCGGCAGGGACCTGTGGATGCTCGCGACGGGCACGGGGCTCGCGCCCTTCCTCTCGATCCTGCACGACTTCGCGACCTGGGAGGGCTACGACAACCTCGTCCTCGTGCAGAGCGTGCGCACGCAATCGGAGCTCGCCTACGAAGACCTCATCCGCGGCTTCGACAGGAGCGAGTACTACGCGCAGCTCGCGCACAAGCTGCGCTATGTCCGCATCGTGACGCGCGAGCCCGTCCCGGGGACGCTGCGCGACCGCGTGACCAAGCTCCTGGCGAGCGGCGTCCTCGAGGAGAACGTCGGACTGAAGCTCGACCACGACCGCTCGCGCATCATGCTGTGCGGCAATCCCGAGATGGTCGAGGACTCGCGCAAGCTCCTCACCGGCCGCGGCTTCCGCATGTCGCGGCGCGGCGATCCGGGCCATCTGGCGGTGGAGAACTACTGGTGAGCTCGCAGCTCGACATCGTGCGGGAAGACGCTTCGGCGCCTGCGATCCTGCGCGCGGCCGCCGAGCGCGCGCGCGCGCTGGGACTCGCGTATGCCGGTGCGGTGACGCCCGCGGAAGCGTGGGCGCTGCGCGCCTGCGGCGCGGCGGCGATCGTCGACATCCGCACGGAGCCCGAGTGGCGTTTCGTCGGCCACGTGCCCGAGATCCCGCTCGTCGTGTGGCCGCGCGGCGGCGACGCCTCCGAGATGCAGGCGTTCCTCGACGAGATCGCGCGGCGCCTCCCCGGCGAGGCACCGCTGCTCTTCCTGTGCCGCAGCGGCGTGCGCTCCCACCATGCCGCCGAGCTCGCCACGCGTGCGGGCCATCCGGCCGCCTACAACGTCCTCGAGGGATTCGAAGGCGCGCCCCCCGGCCGCGGCCTGCGCGCCGC
>JACXTT010011503.1_pt1 | contig 11835 bp, 12 predicted proteins | sample 9270951 | NCBI WGS metagenome assembly JACXTT01 (sample SAMN15532306, study PRJNA645909) | rock metagenome | isolation source: weathered quartz diorite | place: Puerto Rico | collected 2017-06-21 | reverse complement strand
TTACACGCTTGGAGTACCTATGATGCGCCCCCTCAGCATGCTCGCCGTAATCGCAGCATTGAGCCTGCCCGCCGGCAGACTCGTCGCGCAGGACGCGATGAAACGCAACGTTCCAGATAGTCTCGTGTCGAAGGCAAAGATCAGTGAGGACTCAGCCCGCGCGGTCGCGCTGAAACGCGTCCCCGGCTCCGTGCAGAGCGTCGCGCTCGCACGTGCACACCGCCGGTTGCTGTATGCGTTCTGGATCCAACGCGACGGCCGGAAGGGAACCACAGAAGTGCAAGTGAACGCGATGACCGGCCATGTCGTTGCCGTGAAGGCCGGGACGCCTAAGCGAGCGCGGTCAACAACTCGGCGTTCGTCCTAGCGCGCTTCAGCTGTTGCAATAAACTCTGCATCGCCTGCTCCGGCGGGAGGTCCACCAGGGCCCGCCGGAGCTTTTGTTTCGCCTCCACCGTCCTTGCATCCGCCAGCAGCTCTTCCCGGCGGGTGCCGCTCGCCGCGATATCCACGGCCGGATAAATCCGCCGGTCCGCCAGCGCACGCGTCAGCCGCAACTCGGCATTGCCGGTACCCTTGAACTCTTCGAAGATGATGTCGTCCATCTTGCTTTCGGTTTCGACTAGGGCGGTGGCGATCACCGTGAGCGAGCCGCCCCCGTCCTTGGGGGGCACCGCTCGCGCGGCGCCAAATAGTCCCTTGGGCTTCGCGAGCGCGTTCGCGTCGAGCCCGCCCGACATCGTCCGGCCGGTGCCGCGCCCCGTCGTGTTGTGGGAGCGCGCGAGGCGCGTGAGCGAGTCCAACACGATGACGACGTCGCGTCCCAACTCGACTTGCCGGCGGGCGTGCTCGAATACCATGTCGGCAGCGGCCACGTGGCGCTCGTGGGGCAGGTCGAAGCTCGACGCGATGACTTCCCCCCGCCCCCAGTCGATCATCTCGCTGACTTCCTCCGGCCGCTCGTCCACGAGCAGGATCAGGAGGATCGCCTTGGGGTGATTCTCGGCCACGGACTCGGCGATCGCCTGGAGCATCATGGTCTTGCCGGCCTTCGGCGGCGAGACGATCAGTGCCCGCTGGCCGAAGCCGAAGGGGCAGATGAGATCCACGACGCGCTGTGTTTCCGCCGTGCGCGGACTCGAGGCCTTGGGCGTCTCGAGCGTGAGCGGGCGGTTCGGATGGACGGCGCCGAGATTCGTGAAATCAGGCCGCCCATCGAGCTGCCCGGCCGGCTCACCGTTTACCGTCGTCACGCGACCGTTGTCGACGACGATCAGATCCCCGCGACGCAGACCGGGCAGCCGCACCGCGGGATCGCCTTTCGCGGGCAGATAACTGTTCGCGGCGAGCCGGAGCGCGCCGCCTTTCGGTGAGGGATCAAACCAGCCGGTGATTGGTGGCATGCAGGATGGGTGAAAGGAAAGATAGGGCCGTCAGCGGTCGGCCGTCAGGCTTGTGTTAGCCGATGGCTGATGGCCGATGGCTATATTTACCGCCGCATGCGACAGGATCACATCCGCAACTTCTGCATCGTGGCGCACATCGACCACGGCAAATCGACGCTCGCCGACCGCCTGATCGAGTTGACCGGAACGCTCGACAAGCGGCTCATGCGCGACCAAGTCCTCGACACCATGGACCTGGAGCGCGAGCGCGGCATCACGATCAAGCTGAACGCGGTCCGCATGAGCTATCACGCGAAAAACGGGCAGTTGTATGAGCTCAACCTCATCGATACACCGGGACACGTCGACTTTACGTACGAGGTATCGCGGTCATTGGTTGCCTGCGAGGGCGCGATTCTCGTCGTCGATGCATCGCAGGGGATTCAGGCCCAGACGCTGTCCAATCTGCTGCTGGCCATGGATGCGGGCCTGGAGATCATACCCGTCCTCAACAAGATCGATCTGCCGGGCGCCGAGCCGGACAAGCGCGCCCACGAGATCCACGACCTGATCGGCACCAAGCCGGATGAGATCCTGCGCATCTCCGCAAAGGAGGGGCGCGGCGTGCCTGAGCTGCTCGAGGCGGTCGTCGCGCGGGTGCCTCCGCCGGGCGGCAATCATGAAGCCCCGCTCCGCGCCCTCATCTTCGACTCCTACTACGACCGCTACCGCGGCGCCATTCCCTCGATTCGCGTGGTGGATGGCGTGCTCGGTCCCGGGATGAAGATCGCGTTCGGCGCCCACCGCGATGACACCTACGAGGTGGACGAGGTCGGCTATCTCCAACTGGGCCACAAACCGGCCGAGCAGCTGGAGGCGGGCGAGGTCGGCTACTTCGTCGCAAACGTGCGCGGCGTGCGCGAGACGCGGCCGGGCGATACGGTGCTCGATGCGGAACATCGCGGCGTGGAGCTCCTCCCAGGTTACCGCGACATCCAATCGATGGTGTTTGCGGGACTCTATCCCACCAACGCCGAGCAGTATGAGGAGCTCCGGGACGCCCTCGCCAAGCTGCAGCTGAACGACGCCTCGTTGCACTACGAGCCGGAAACGTCGGTGGCGCTGGGCTTCGGCTTCCGCTGCGGCTTCCTCGGGCTCCTGCACATGGAGATCGTGCGCGAGCGGCTCGAGCGGGAATTCGATCTCGACTTGATCAGCACGGTCCCGAACGTGGAGTACCATGTCTACCGGACCGATGGGAGCATGGAGCTGGTCGAGAATCCGAGCCTGTTGCCACATGGCTCAGAAGTCGACCGGATCGAGGAGCCGTACGTCAAAGCCCGGATCTTTGCGCCGGCCGATTACATCGGCGGGATCATGAAGCTGGGTCAGGATCGTCGCGGCATCTACCGCGGCATGCAGTACCTCGATCCGACGCGCGTCGAGTTCGACTGGGAGTTTCCGCTCGCGGAGATCATTCTCGACTTCTACGACAAGTTGAAGACCATTTCCCGCGGCTACGCCTCGCTCGACTACGAATTCCTCGCGTATCGTCCGGGTGAGCTCGTGAAGCTGGACATGCTGCTCAATGGCGAGGCGGTGGATGCGTTCAGCGTCATCATCCACAAGGACAAAGCCTACGAATGGGGCCGCAAGATCGCGGAGAAGCTCAAGGATCTGATTCCGCGCCAGCTGTTCGAGGTGGTGATCCAGGCCGCGATTGGGACGAAGGTGATCTCGCGAGAAACGATCCGCCCGCTACGCAAGAACGTGACGGCGAAATGCTACGGCGGCGACGTCACCCGCAAGCGCAAGCTGCTCGAGAAGCAAAAAGAAGGAAAGAAGCGGATGAAGCAGGTCGGGACGGTGGAGATCCCTCAGGAGGCTTTCCTGGCGGTGCTCCAGGTTGAATAGCAGCTCCACTCTCGTCATCCAGACCGCATTTTTGGGCGATGTCGTGCTGACGACGCCGCTCCTGTCCGCCCTCGCGGCCCGTCACGGTCCCGTCGACGTTGTCACGACGCCGATCGCGGCGCCGCTTCTCGAAACCCATCCCGCGGTTCGGAACGTGATCGCGTACGACAAGCGCGGCAGCGACCGCGGTTGGACGGGTGTGCGGAAACTCGCACAACGATTGAAGACCGAGCAGTACCAGTGGGCCTACCTGCCCCATCGTTCGTTACGGACTGCAGCGCTGGGGATGCTCGCCGGTGTGCCCTCCCGGATCGGGTTTTCGGGTGGTTGGTCCTTCCTCTATACAGAGGCTCATCCCAAGCCCGCTTTGGGGCACGAGAGCGACCGACTTTTGGCCCTCGCGAAGGAGCCTCCGGGCGCCTATCCTCCCCACCTGCGGCCCACGGCGGCGGACGAGCAGGCGGCGGCAGCGCTCATCACAGGAGAGTTTGTTGCGCTGGCACCGGGCTCGATCTGGGGCAGTAAGCGCTGGCCGTCCTACGGGGACCTCGCCCGCCAACTCGCGGATCTTGCCCCCGTCGTTTTGGTTGGTGGGCCGGACGATGCCGGTTCGGGAGAAGAGATCCGGGAGGCGGCAGAGGGCGGCGGGGGGCAGCGCAGGGTCGTCAATGCGTGTGGGAAGCTGACGCTGCGGCAATCCGCCGCGTTGATTGGACGGGCCAGCCTGCTGGTCACCAACGACAGCGCGCCGCTGCATCTGGCAACTGCGATGGGGACGCCGATCGTCGCGCTGTTCGGCCCCACCGTGACTGAATTCGGTTTTGGGCCGCTGCGGGCGGGTGACGTGGCGCTGGGTGTGAGCGGGCTGCAGTGCCGGCCCTGCTCGCCGCACGGTCCGCCGCAGTGTCCGTTGGGACATCACCGCTGTTTGCGCGAAATCACCGTTGCGGCCGTCATCGCGGCCATCGAGGAGCTTGGTGCGCTACGTCGTCGGAGTTGACGTTGGGGGCACAAATCTCGTCGCCGGAGTCCTCGCCGAGGACGGCTCCGAGATTCATGGGGTGGTGTCCGAGCCGACCATGGCCGCCCAGGGCGCGGACGCAGTTACCGCGCGCATCGTCAAGCTCGCCAGGGCGTCCATCGTCGAGTCCGGCAAGAAGGTGGAAGGCGTGGGAATCGGCTCGCCCGGCCCGCTCAACACGAAGACCGGCGTCGTGCTGCTCACACCCAACCTCGGCTGGACGAACATGCCGCTGCGCGATCGCGTCGGCGAGGGGCTCCGCCTTCCCGCCACACTCGATAATGACGCCAACTGCGCCATCTTCGGCGAGTGGTGGCGCGGCGCCGCGCGCGGCTCCAACTACGTCATCGGTCTCACACTCGGCACGGGGATTGGCGGCGGGATCGTCATCGACGGGGGGATTTACCACGGCGTGACGGACGTGGCGGGGGAATTCGGGCACGTGACGATCGATGCCAACGGACGCCGCTGCAAATGCGGCAACTACGGCTGCATCGAGGCGTACGCGGCCGGGCCGGCGATCGCCGAGCGTGCCGTCGAAGGGATCGAGTCGGGCGTCGTGACCTCATTGTCGCAATATGTGAACGGCGATCTCACCAAGATCACCGCGCAGATCGTCTACGAGGCCGCGAACGACGGCGACGAGTGGGCGCTCGAGGTGGTGCACGAAACCGCCTCCCTGCTGGGAGCGGCTGTCGCGAGCTTCATCAATATCTTCAACCCCGAAGTCGTCGTGATCTGCGGCGGCGTCACGCAGGCGGGCGACAAGCTGTTCAATCCGCTGCGCAGCGAGGTCAAGCGGAGGGCGTTCAAGCCGGCGTGGGAGGCATGCAAGATCGTCCCGGGAACGCTTCCCGGGACCGCGGGGGTGTACGGTGCCGCAGCGGTGTTCATCCAAACGCATTGGGGACTGCGCTGAAGCGACTGGGTGTGGTCGGGTCGATGGTGTGGGACACCATTCATGGCCGCGATCCCGTTCAGGCCGCCGTGCAGGAGTGGGGCGGTATCTCGTATGCGCTCGCTGCGCTCGATGCGACGCTGCCCGACGACTGGCAGGTCGTGCCGCTCATCAAAGTCGGCCGCGATCTCGCACCAACAGCCAATGCGTTTCTTCGCAGCATACGCCACACCCCGAACGCCGCACGCTTTATGGAAGTGCAGGAGCCCAACAATCGGGTGACCTTGCGGTACGAATCAGCGGAGCGGCGCTGCGAGCAGATGAGCGGCGGTGTCCCCCCCTGGACGTGGCCGGAGCTCGGACCACTCGTGCAAGACCTCGATGCGCTCTACGTCAATTTCATTTCGGGGTTCGAGATGAATCTCGAGACCGCGCAGCTGCTCAGGCGCGGTTTTCCCCGATTCATCTACGCGGACCTGCACAGCCTGTTCCTGGGCAAGGAAGCGGACGGGCTCCGCGTGCCGCGCGTATTGCCGCAGGCGCCGGCATGGTTCGGCTGTTTCAGCGTCGTGCAGCTGAACGAGGACGAGATGGGCCAGCTCGGACCGGATCCCCTCGCGATCGCCGCCGACGCGCTGCGCCAGGGCTGCAGCACGTTGTGCGTGACGCTGGGCAAACGCGGCGCCGCGTATTTCACCGGCAATCCGATTCGCACAGAGCTGATTCCCGCCCCGGCCTTACACCAGATGGCGTTCGATCAGGTCGTCGACCCGACGGGCTGCGGGGACGTGTTCGGCGGCGCCGTCACCGCGATGCTGCTCGCAGGCGCCACGCTCGAGGACGCCCTGCGCACCGGCAACCAGCTCGGGGCGCGGAACCTGAGCCACCACGGCGCGACGGGTCTACGCGATCACCTGATGGGCAAGCTCTCCGTGGCATGACACGCCTGGTCGAAGTCCCCTCACAGTTCGACGACCGCTCATTCGACCAATTCGCGGCCGCGTACGCGCAGGCGGTGGCTGGGGAGCGGCTGCTGTTCGACGCACACGCCGCCGAATGGGCGTCACCCTACGGTCTCGTGGGCCTGCTCGCCGCCGGGGAGGCGGCCGCTCGCAAAGGCGAGCGCCCGCTGCTTACCGCGCCGGCCAATCCGGACGTGGTGAGCTACTGGGCACGCGCCGGGTTCTTCCGCGAAGCCGCGGGCCTGTTCGAGGTGCATGGCAAAGTGCCGAAGGTCAAGGTCGCGGTGGAGAGTGAAGTGTTGCTCCCCGTCACACCGGTGCGGGCCGCTGAAGATGTGCACGCGGTGGTGAGCACGATTCAGCAGCGTGCGTCCGCGATCCTCAGCTCGGAATTAGGACTCGATCCGAAGGCGACCATGGGATTCGCTATGGCGCTTTCGGAGTCTTGTCAGAATATTGTGGAGCACGCGGGCACCGGGGGCTGGGTTGCGGTGCAGGCGTACAACTGGCGGCGCAAGCTCGCGCGCCGCGTGGTGGTGATCGCGGTCGCGGACGCCGGTGTCGGATTCCGGCATTCATTGGAACCCACGCAGGCCAAGCGGTTCGGCGAGCGCTGGGGCGATGCCGCGGCGCTGGAGGCGGCGCTGATTCAGGGCGTGAGCCGCTTTCGCGATCCGGGGCGCGGTCAGGGACTCGCCGGGATTCGGCGCTACCTCGCTCGGTGGGAAGGCAAGGTCGCCATCCGCAGCGGCACGGCCCGGATCGCGATCGTGCCCCGCTGGGACGACGATGTCCCGCTCAAGGACGGGTTGCCGGCGTTTCCGGGGTCGCAGGTTCTGCTCATCATTCCGGAGCAAGAGAAAGAGAAAGGGCCGTCGAAGCAGTGATGATTCCGCATATCATGGTCCACGCTGTACTACAGCAGTCGGTCGCCGGCTACTACACCGACCTCGTCACGCGGCCCACCGGCCGCGCGGTGCGCGAAAACATCGAACGCGATCTTCCTCCCGGCACCATCGCCGTGATGGATTTCACCGGCGTCGGTTGCCTCGACTATTCGTGCGCCGACGAGATCGTCGCGAAGCTGGTGCGCGACAAGGTCAAGGTGCTGCTGCTGCGCGGGCTGACGGACGCGCATCGTGAGGCGATCGAACCTGTGCTCGCCGGCGCCGGACTGGCCGTGCTGTGCGAGCGCCCTGACGGTGCACTCGAGGGGCTCGGCGCCAGTGAGCCGGCCCCGGCGCTGCTCGATGAGCTGGTCGAGCGGCGGCTCGCCGCGCGCAATCCGGGAGGCTCCATCAGACTCACCGCGGCGTGAAACGCCGTCGCTTAGGATTGTCCACCCGCGCCATTCACGGCGACCCCAAGGCGCGCGCCGACTGGACCGCGGTCGCCCCCCCGCTCTACCAAAGCGCCACCTTCACCAACCCCGTGGGGTCGACCGCCGAGGTGCTGTACACCCGGTACGGCAACAACCCCAATCAGGTCGACATCGGGAAGAAGCTCGCGCTGCTCGAGGGCGCGGATGCCGCGCTCTTCCTCGCGAGTGGTATGGGGGCCTGCGCGCTGGCGCACCTCGCCGTGTTGCGACCGGGGGACCACCTGCTCGCCAGCGAGTGGATTTATGGCGGTGTCTTCCGGCTGTTTCGCGAAGAGTTCGGCAAGCTGGGCATCGAGGTCTCGTTCGTCAATCCGACGCAGCAGCGGACCTGGAAGCGCGCGATGCGCAAGACGACGCGCGCCGTCTTCCTCGAGACACCGACGAATCCGCTGATGCGCGTGATCGATCTCGAGCCCGTCGCCACGCTCTGCAAAGCCGAAGGACTGGCGCTCATCGTCGATTCGACGTTCGCGTCGCCCGTGAACTTTCGGCCGCTCGAGCACGGCGCCGATCTCGTCATCCACTCGGCGACGAAATACCTGAACGGACACACCGACGTGATCGCCGGCGCCGTGGCGGGCACGGATCAAGTCGTCGACGAGGTGCGGCGCTTGATGCAGGTGTGGGGACAGGCCATCGATCCGTTCGCCGCCTGGCTGATCGACCGCGGAATGCGCACCCTCACGGTGCGCGTCCAGCGTCAGAACGAGATTGGCCTCGCCGTCGCCCAATGGTGCGCAAAGCAGGACGCGATCGCCAAGGTTCACTACCCCGGCCTCCCGTCGCATTCCGATCACGAGCTGGCCAAGCGCACGCTGGGCGGCTTCGGCGGGATACTCGGCATCGAACTGAAGGGCGGCGTGCGCGCCGCCGAGCGCTTCCTCAAAGCGCTGACGATCGCCGCGCACGCCCCCAGCCTTGGGGGCGTCGAGACGCTGGTCTCGGAGCCGCGGCTCACCTCCCACGCCAGTCTCACGGCGGAACAGCGCGCGCAGGCTGGCATTCCGGACGGATTCCTGAGATTTTCCCTGGGACTGGAGGATCCCGATGATCTCATCGCGGACTTCGCCCAGGCCCTGGCGCGGCACTAAGTGATCAAGTTCACCAACGTCTTCAAGGCCTTCCCCAAGGGCGGCCTGGCGCTCAAGGACGTCTCCTTCCACGTGGGCAAGGGGGAGTTCGCCTTTCTCACCGGGCATTCCGGCGCGGGCAAATCGACCGTCATGAAGCTGATCTACGCCGACGAGCGTCCCACGTCGGGCGACGTGCGCGTGTCGGGATACAACGTGAACGAGATGCGACCCCGCGACGTCGCGCTGCTCCGCCGTAAGCTCGGCATCGTCTTCCAGGACTTCCGTCTGCTGGAGGATCGCACGGCCGAGGAGAACGTCGCGTTCGCACTCGAGGTCACGGGCGCGCGCTCATCGACGATCGCGGCGCGGGTGATGCGCGTGCTCACGCAGGTCGGTCTCGCCGCGAAAGCCCAGGCGTACCCGCGCGAGCTCTCCGGCGGGGAGCAGCAGCGCGTCGCGATCGCCCGGGCCCTCGTGAACGAGCCGACCGTTCTGCTCGCCGACGAGCCCACCGGCAACCTCGACGAACGCGCCACCCGCGGCGTCTTTCAACTGCTGCGCGACATCAACGCGAGCGGCACGGCCGTCGTGATGGCGACCCACGACCTGGACCTGGTCCGCCAGGCGCCCTACCGCGTGATCGAGCTCCAGGAAGGCGCGCTCGTCTACGACTCCGCCGTGGATGAGGCACGCGACCAGGCGACGGCGCCTTGAACCTCACATTTCGCGAAGCGATTCTCACCTTCAAGCGCGCACCGCTGCTGTCCGTGCTGTCGGTGACGACGATCGCATTCTCGCTGTTCGTGCTGGGGCTCTTCGGGTTGGTGGTCATCAATCTCCAGGACGCACTGCACGGCGTCGAAGAGCGCGTCGAAGTTGTGGCCTATCTGTTGCCGGGCGCGCCGATCGAAGCGACCGCGCAGGCGCTCAAAGACATCGAAGCCTTCCCCGAGGTGCAGTCTGCGACGTACGTCTCGGAGGACGTCGCGCTGGCCCGCGCGCGCGCCGAGCTCGTCGAGCTGCGTGACGTGATGCAGGAGCTGGAGCGCAATCCCCTGCCCGCCTCCATCGAAGTGAAGCTCAAGCCGGGCTTTCGGGATACCGATCACGTCGCGGCCGTCGCCGAGCGCTTGCGGGGTTTCGGGTTCGTGGATGACGTGCGGTTCGGGCGCGACTGGGTCGAGAAGCTCGATCGCCTGCGCGGTCTCGCGGCCGCGGTGGGCCTCGTGGTCGGGGTGGCGTTCGCGGTCGTTGCGATCATCATCATCGGCACGACGATCCGCATGGCGGTACTGCAGCGCAGCCGCGAGATCGCGATCATGCGGCTCGTGGGCGCGACCGACGGATTCATTCGCCGGCCCTTCCTGCTCCAGGGCGCCATCAAGGGGCTGCTGGGCGGCATGGTCGCGATCGGGTTGTCGTTCGGGGCCTATGCGTTGATCAACCGCTATCTGCTCCAATCGGCGTTTTTCACTCAGGAGCAAGCGATCGCGATCGTCGCGTTCGGCGCGTTGATCGGACTGCTGGGAAGCACGATCAGTGTGGGACGGCACCTGAAACGGATATGAAGGGCGCTGCTCTGCTGTGGTTCCTGGCCACATCCGCCGTCGCCCAGCAGCCGCGGCCGACGTATCAACAGCAGATGCAGGAAAATCAGCGGCGCCTGGAAGGCATCAAGCGTGAGCGCTCCGAAGTAGAACAGGAGCTCGAGCGGTTGCGCACTCAGGCGCACTCGCTCTCCGATGAAATCGCGAACATCGAATCGCAGAAGCAGACCACCAACCGCATCGTCAACGAGCTGGACCGTCAAATCACGGGCCTCGGCGCGCAGATCGACCAGATCACGGTGGACCTGCTGATCGCGCAGGATGCGCTGCTCGAGAAGCGCGCCGTGCTGGAGCGGCGGCTCGTGGATATCTACAAACGGGGCGCGTTGTACAGCTGGCAGGTGCTGCTCGCCGCAGAAAGCTTCGGTGATCTGCTCTCACGCTACAAGTATCTCTTCCTCGTGAGCCGCCAGGACCGCCTCCTCACTAACGACATGCACAAGCTGCGGGACCGCGTAGCGCGGCAACGCCAGCTGCTCGTCGATGCGCGCGAGACGCTGGGCCGGCGCCGCCGCGAGCGGACCGACGAGCTGGGGCGCTACCTCGCGCTCGAGCACGAGCGGGAGACGAACCTGCGGGAAACACGTCGGAACGCGCGCCAGGCGGAGCAGCGGCTGACGCGCCTGGACAAGGACGAGAAGTCGCTCAACGACCGCGTCGAGGCGCTCGAGCGGGCACGCCGCGAGGCGGAGTCGCGCGGCGTGACGACCGCGGCCGGCACGATCACGACCGCCGATCTCGGCGGGCTCGAGTGGCCGGTCGAGGGTTCGATCATCTATCCCTTCGGCACCACGACCGGGCCGAACAACACGCGCATCCCGCGCCATGGCATCGGCATCAAGGCCGCCGTCGGCACGCCGGTCCGCTCGGTCGCGCCCGGCACCGTCAGCCTCGCAGGACCGCTCGGCTTGTACCTGACCTCGGTGCTGATCGACCACGGCGGTGGGTACTACACGTTTTACGCCTACCTGAATGACGCGACTGTCCGCCCGGGCGACCGGGTGATTCGCGGGCAGGTGATCGGCCACGTAGGCGGTGAGTCGAGCGACGAAGGCCCACACCTGCATTTCGAGATTCGCGGCCAAGGCGGCATCGCACTGGATCCCGGCAATTGGCTGCGCTCACCCCGGCAGCGGCGTAACGACTAGCGTTCTCCTATCACGCCAATGCGGTCCGGGGCGCCGCCCTTGGCCTGTTGCAGCGCGCTCTCCGCCAACGTGAAGAGATCTTCCGGCCGTAACGCTTCGCTGTGCGGGTACGCGACCACGCCGGCGGAAATGCCCGGAGAGTTGGCCGGCCCCAGATCGCCGAAGGTGTGGCGGGCGAAAACCTGCCGCAGCCGCTCGATGAAGTGGCGGCCGCCCGGGCCGTCGGTCTCGGGCAGCACGCACGCGAATTCGTCGCCGCCATACCGCGCCACGAAGTCGGGGGCGCGCAGCTCGCGCTGCAGGATTGCCCCGATTTCCCCCAGCACGCGATCGCCGGCGGTGTGGCCCAGCCGGTCGTTGATCTCGCGCAGGTGATCGATGTCGATCAGCACGAGCGAAAAGTGCAGCGCGTAGCGGCGCGCGCGCTCGAACTCATCGCGCATGCG
>JACXTT010011502.1_pt1 | contig 11835 bp, 10 predicted proteins | sample 9270951 | NCBI WGS metagenome assembly JACXTT01 (sample SAMN15532306, study PRJNA645909) | rock metagenome | isolation source: weathered quartz diorite | place: Puerto Rico | collected 2017-06-21 | reverse complement strand
TATTGTCAACGCTTGCCTTTCTCAGTAAGGTTCCCTTGTGAACAACTAAACATGAGCGAGGAGCATTCAATGGATGAGCCGGCGTTGAAGGATTCCCACGCAGCCCCTGGCCAGGCACCGCTTTTTCCTCCTGCCGAAGCCCCTTCTTGCGATTCCTTTCCCGCGGCTGTCGAGACGACTGATCCTGAAGCCGCTCGGCGCTTTCGTGGTCACGAAAGGACCGTGCAAGAGGTTTGTTCGCTCGCAAAAGAAGAGGCTCAAGCTCGTGGGCTCACACTTCTCCAGATCGAGGTACGTCCTGCATGGTCCCATGAATACGAGGAACGCACCGGTTTGGTGATCGACGTGGAGATCAAAGCGACCACGGATGAGCGGTTCTCCTATTGGGACGCCGTGTGCGACGGGATAAGCCAGTGGGAAGACTCGCTACCCTCTGAAGAACAACGCTTTCTTCAGGATCAGACTTTCCTTGTTGTCAACGAGGGTTAGACGTGCCTTTTGACGCCGGGGATTTTTCCTCTCTTGCCTCTTGGCTTATTGAGCAGAGAACTGACGAAGCAAGCATTCGCACAGCGATCAGCCGAGTCTATTACGCCGCCCATCTCCTCGTTGTGCGGAAACCAAAGAACAACTGGGTGCCCACAGGAACGGGAGCGGATCATCGTGGAGCGATTCGGGCGTTAAACCGTGGCGCCACAACGAGACTTGCGAGCCTTTTGGAGCAGCTCTTGGAGCTGCGGGAACACGCAAACTATCATGTAGAGGCAACGGAAAATTGTTTCAACCGAGGATGTCGGTTCTGCAAGAAAATTGCAGCATCGTCGTCTCAACCAGAACAAGTTGTGGACTTGAGCCATTGGGAAGAGGTCAAAAAGATCAGCGTGCGCCTCTTTCCACTTCTTGAAAAACTCTAAATGTTGCAGCTCACTCAGCCACTTCCTCCCTCATAGCGGAATACCCTCCTCTTCAATCACCTCATGAATCGGTAGCACAGACAGTGGCCCTTCATCCCACGCCTGTTGTTCTACGACGATGCTGCTGAGATTAGTGTCGTACTTGAGATTGACATCTAGAACCATCCGGGAAATGCGGTTCCGGATCTTAGGCTCCGAAGGTCCCTTGAGAACAACGAGAAGATCCACGTCTGACTCTTCATCCGCCTCTCCTCGTGCCACTGAGCCAAAGAGGACGATCCGGTCCACCGCAAACTCTGCAGCAATCCGCTCTCGCGCTGCCTGCAGCGCGTCACGCAGTGGTTGAGCAAGGTGAAGGTCATCAAGCATTTTCATTGGTTTTCCTCTTCACAGGTCCGCTTCCTTTAGTTTAATGGTTCCCTCGCGGAAGCAATAGCTGCGTAGGTCACACTCTTTGCAGACTTTGCGCTCGGGGACGGTGGTGATGCGGAAATCCTTGACTCGGATCTTCTTGACAACCGCATCAAAATAGCGACCCGCTTCGTCCACCAACCCTGACCGGTAGGGAAACTCCATAAGCGCGTCTGCCTTGCGCGGCTCGGCCGTCCAGTAGAGCAACAGCCGATCTGGTCGCTTCCCGTAGCGTTTCTCCAGGATATGGGCGTAGGTACATAATTGGCGTTCGTAAGCCGCGAGGAGTTGTGGAGAGTTCGTCGGGCGCTCTGAGGTCTTGAAGTCGAGGAGTTCCAGCTTGCCGTCACCGCCCAGCAACAGGTCGATCTTGCCAGTAAGAATGTAGTCGTCCTTCTCGATAGAGACATCGACCTCGGTCTCAATTACCCGCTGCATGGAATCCTGATTCTGCCGGAAGTAGTTCATCACCTGTTGAAAAGCCGATTCCTTGGCTGCATCACCGATCGGTCGTACGTCGGAGAGCACGAGAAATGAGAACGTTCGTTCAAAGAGGGTGCGGATACGAGTCTCGTTGAGGGTGTTGAGTTTACCGTCAAGAACGAGGCGGTGGATCTCTTCGATGGTCTGATGCACCAGTAGACCAAAGAAGATCGTCGCTGAACGTGAGGGCGTGAAGTCGTACTCACGGAAGAACTGATACTGGCGCGGGCAGGTCTCGTACACCTTGAGGTCACCGGTGAAACTAAACGCACGTTTGACCGGCATACGGGCTTTCAGGTGAAAACGCTGAGCGGTGAGCAGTTCTTTGCGGACATACGGCCACTGCGGCAGCCCTTGCCAGATCGGCGCAAAATGCTCTTTCGGGTGGTTACTGCTGGTCAGCACTAAAATCTTCTCTGCCCGCGAAAAGGCGACGTAATGAAGCCGCATGCGGTCAAAATGGGTGATACGATTCTCCGGCTCGAACCGGGGGCGGTGATAATAGGGCTGGAGGTCACGGTCAATGTTCTTGTTTGTTGACAATTGCTTGTCCAACGACCCGACCACCACGACAGGGAACTCTAACCCCTTCGATTGGTGGATGGTCATGATCTGGACATATCCCTTCGGGAAGGGCTGTTCCGGGTCTTCGTATTCGTTGATACCGCCTTCGTGGAGGAGTCGCAGAAAGCTATTGAAGAGATGGAAGCGTAGGCGCTCACGATTGCCGAAGGTGACAATGTCGTAGTGGTAGTAGTTCTGAAAGATATTCAGGAGCTGCGAAAGGATCGCTAGGTTACGGGCGCGGTTCTCGTTTTTGACGAAGCCGGCAAACGGCTCGTGAGCCAACAGGCGATAAAAGTAATCGGCCGGGCGCAAATCGAGCGACTGACCCTGTTTCAGGCTCGCAATGCCTGCCACAAACTCTTGCAAAACACCGGCAAGAGGATGGGGCGCGCCATAGTTCCGGCCAAGGTCAACGATACAGCCATCCACGTAACGCGCCAGGTTCTGCAGCGCTGCCCCGTTCAGAACACCGCGCCCTTCGCCGTAATAGCCAAAGATCACCGCCAGACAGCCGACCATCAGGCGCACTTCGTCGTTATCGAAATAGGCACGGGCACGCGGGCAGAAGGCCGGGATGCCTTTTTCTTCTAATGCAGCCAGATAGGGGCCACTATGTTCAGCCCGTACACTGTGCAAGAGCAAGGCAACCTGGTTGTAGTCCTGGATGACGCCACTTTCCCTGAGGAAGGTGACAAGATCAGCAAACCGTGCCGCTTCATCTTGCGGGCTCTTGCCCCAGATCGTAAAGATTGCCGGGTAGTCGGGGTGTTGCGTGTCTGGATCGGGCTGGACCGTCTTGTCGTAGCGAAACGGTAGCCCTCGCGGGTTTGACCAATCCGCCGACGCCATCCAGCGGTCATATGCCGTGACAATGCGCTTGTGAGACCGGTAGTTGGTTGTCAGCTTCACCACCGCACAGTCGGGGAAACGGGCGGTAAACTCTAGGATGTTGCGCACAGTCGCGCCGCGAAAGCGGTAGAGGCTTTGATCCTCGTCGCCAACAACACACAGGTTACCGGTCACGGCGGAGAGCCTGAGGAGAATCTGCTCCTGAATGAAGTTGGTGTCCTGGTATTCATCGACGAGGACGTACTTCACTCCACGTGTGATTGCCGAGGCAACTTCGGGATCGAGGAGCAGCTCGTACAAAAGCCTTTGCAAGTGGGCAAAATCGAGGCAGTTATTGGCGAAGAGCGTTCGTCGGTAGGCGAGGTTGGCTTTGCCGATCTGCTGCAAGGCCGGGTTCCCATCTTTTTGCAGCTGTTCAGCTTCAACCAGTTCCTCGGTGAGCTTGTCAAAATATGCGCGCGCCCCTTCGATGGCCGTCCATCGTGTCCTCCACTTCCCCAAGTACTGGCCGTCCGTCTCAGACCCGATGATTTCGTCGAAGTGCTCGAAGATGAACAGCAGCTGGGTCAGCTCATCAAGGGTCTGATAGTTGCTGCCGAGGGGGGTACGATGCCGATGCTCAGCCAGCAGCCGATTGCACAGGCCGTGGATTGTGCCGACACGCAGTTCAGATAGGTCTCCATTATAGCCAACCTTTTGCGCGGCAGCAGAAATACGGTCACGCAACTCAAAAGCGGCCTTCTCAGTAAAGGTGCAAATCACTAATTCGCGCGGGGCGGCTTTGTTGAGCAGGAGAATATTGATCACTCGCAGGACAAGGCTGAAGGTCTTGCCTGAGCCGGGGCCGGCAATCACCAGCAGCGGCCCCTCGTCGTGGGCAACGACTGCTCGTTGCGCCTGGTTCATCGCCGGGTATTCACGCAGAAGGGCAGGGGCAATGGTCATAAGAGGCCCTCCTTACGGAAGCTAAAGACCGCGTCGGCTGAGACGATCACATGATCAAGGACTTTGATCTGCAGTGTCATAGCCGCCAGAACAAGGGCCCGCGTGAGCGTTTTGTCCTGCTCTGTTGGATGAACGTTGCCGTTCGGGTGATTGTGAGCAAAAACCAGCGTCGCTGCCCCGCGTCGCAGGGCGGCCTCTATGACACGGCGAGGATAGACGGTGGCATGGGCGATCGTACCTTCCTCCAAGGTCTCGATGCCATCTCGCAACAATGTGTAAGCGGAGTCGAGGTAGGCAACCTGAAAGACCTCATGCTGTAGCGCACCGATTTTACTACGCCAGAAGCGGTACAAAGCTTCAGGATCGGCAAAGGATTCTCTCTGTTCGGCCTGTTGTTGAAGATAGAGATCCGCCGCCGCGCGGATGATGCGCAGGGCGATCGGTGCAACTTCACCGAGACCGCGCACGGCGCGCAGCTCGCTCAGCGGCGCGTCAAGAATGCCGCGCAGGTTGCCGAAGCGGGCGATGAGTTCTTTGGCGGGCTGTTTAACGTCGCTGCGCGGGATGGCGAGCGTGAGCAGCAACTCAATAACTTCGTAGTCGGCGAATCCCTCCAGGCCGCCCTTCGCGAACCGCTCGCGCAGCCGGCGCCTGTGACCAGAGTAGGGTGGATCTTTTTGCATCGTCCCGCTCACATTTGTCATAATCGAGGCCCTTCCTGAGCCTTAATATGAGATTCGACAGGACGCGTCAAAACTGTAGTAAGGAGGAGACACACGTGTGCGAGCCGTCTATTGTCTCGGTTTCCCTTTCGCGATAGGGGATAGACATGAAGCTTATCCATGAAGAAGAGCGGTGGCTGGAAAACTACCAACAGATCCTGGCTCAACGGTTTCCTGGATTGGTAGAGCAAATTATTATCTTCGGCTCAAAGGCAAGGGAAACTGCCACAGTAGATTCGGACTTGGACGTCCTCGTGGTGATTCGAGAGGGCAATTGGAGACTCAAGGACCTGGTCACTGCGCCGGGCTATGAACTCGCCCTCGGGACCGACGTAGTCCCGTCGATCATGGTCTACACTCAAGAGGAGTGGGAGCAGTACCGACGTGACGAAGCGCCCTTCTGGCAAACGGTGAATCGCGACGGAGTAGTCGTAGCGTGAATCCGAAGAATGTACTTGCAGAATTTGCCAGGGCGCTGAAGGCTTTACAGGCTGCCAAACTCCGACAAAGCGATAACCTGTTCGAGGACGCTGTGTCACGCGCCTACTACGCCGTGATGCATGCAGCCAAGGCAGCTCTCCTCGTTCATAATCAGATTGCGGAAAGCCACACAGCTGTCAGGCGGCTTTTCGGCTCCGTACTCGTGCAAACCGACAGGATCGAGAAGGAATGGGCCGGCATCCTGGCGAGGGAACAGGACCGTCGTATCGCCGCCGACTATAACGCCAACCTCTTGATGGACACCGAGAGTTCTTTGCAGCTTGTCGAAGATGCAGCCCGCTTCGTTGAAAGAGTCCGAAAGTACCTTACGGACGAGGGAATTCTTAGGGCCGAGGGTCAAGGATCCAACTAAAGCGCTCCTATCCTAAACCTCATGACCATCAAAGAACGGCTCGCAAACCTCGATTGGTCAGTTCTCGAGCAATCACTGTGGAAGTGCGGCTACGCCAAGACCCCGCCTGTGCTGACCCCGGACGAGTGTTCTGGACTCATTCATCTATATGCGGACAATGCCAAATTTCGTAGCCGCATCGACATGGCGCGGCACCGCTTTGGTGTCGGTGAATATAAATACTTTGCCGATCCGCTGCCGCCCCTGGTGCAAGCCCTGCGCACTTGCGCCTATCCACCCCTCGCGGCAGTCGCCAACCGTTGGATGAAAGCGCTTCGCTCACCGGAGCGGTTCCCGGCAGACCTGGCTGGGCTTGTCGCCCACTGTCGCAAACATGGACAGATAAAGCCGACACCGTTGCTCTTGTCCTACAAGCCGGAAGGCTACAACTGCCTGCACCAGGATCTGTACGGCGAGGTTGTGTTCCCTCTCCAGCTTACGTGTTTTCTCAGCCGGCGCGACCGCGATTATACCGGCGGCGAGTTTCTGCTGGTCGAGCAGCGCCCGCGCGCTCAGTCCCGTGGCGAAGCCATCACTCCTGAGCAAGGGGAGATCCTCATCTTTACTACCCGCTACCGGCCCGCCGCCGGTACGCGGGGGTATTACCGCGCACAGATGCGACATGGGGTGAGCCGGATCACATCTGGCTCACGCTACACACTTGGCGTGATTTTTCACAACGCGAGGTGAGGTCTGGGATCAGAATGTTGCCGAACACCCCCTCACCCTGACCCTCTCCCACGAGGGGAGAGGGAACCTTGTTCTCCCACTTCGATATCAACGTGTTGTGAGGTCTCGTTACCGAAAATGTCTATCACTTTGACTGAAACTTGATGTGAGCCTGGTCTCTCGTAAGCATGCGGGTCGGACGTCAAGGCAAGGGCGCGGTCCTTCCCCGAGCGGTAGGTTACCCAGCCTGGCACGAACACGTCATTCTGGAAGTCCCAGTCCACTGCCCAGTAATCGATATAGTCTGACCACTTCTTGATCTTGGCGCGCACGGTCGGAGAACGCTGCGTCAGGTGAGGACAGCTCAAGTTCTTGAGCGTGACCGCGGCTGCAGGAACGATCCGCGAGTTGTCCCTACTCACTTCAATCCCCACTTCTAGTGAGGCCAAAGCAGAGAACTGTACATCTTTCCTCTCCACCGTCCGCTGTTCCATCACTTCGCGCGGAATCTGCAGTAAGCGCAGCTTCATCCCTCTTCTCTGCATCCCGACTGGCAGATCAGTGATCCCTGTCTCCCACTCCCAGCCGAGCACGTGCAGTTCCGGCTGTTTGAGCTTGACACACTCGTCGATGGCGCGGCTGATGGCGTCGCGGGAGATCGGTGTATCCACCGCGCCGACATAGACCATCGCTTTCCCCCTTTTACCCTGCAGAGCAGTAAGACCGACTACTGATCGGGCGCCGTAGAGCTTAAGAATAAAAGACTGGTACTCGGAGAGTGTCTGCGCAGAGTTGCTTTTCCCCTCTCTGGCAAAAGTGATACCCTGCCAGTATCGCCTCTCATCTGCACCCAAATCCAAAATGTCGAACGGTTGACACCTCGCCAGGTTCAACAGCCGCTTGCGAGTTGTGTGAATTGCCAAGCGACCCAGGTCACAACCGAGCCACCGGCGACCAAGCTTCTCAGCGACGGCGAGGGTAGTGCCGGAGCCACAGAAGAAGTCAGCAATCAAGTCGCCGGAATTGGACGACGCGGTGATGATCTTGGTTAAGAGTTCTTCGGTTTTCTGCGTGGGATAGCCGAGGGACTCCACAGCATTCATCTGCAAATTCGAGAGCCGCCAGACACTGGACGGGGTCACTCCTCCTTGATAGTAGACCCGCCGGCCTTTGACGATCTTGTAGCGCCTGCCTGTGTCATCAACTTTGTCGAAACGAATCTCGGTGCGCTCGCGATACTCATCGAGGACGGCAGCATGGTTGAACGTCCAGGTCGTCGGATTTTTCGCATAGAAAAGGAGAACATCAAAGTCGCGCTTCCATCGCTCCTTCGAGTGGCGAAATTTGCCGTAGTTATAGATGATGACGTTTTGCAGGCAGTCTTCGCCAAAGACTTCATTCATCAGCGCCAGGACGTAGCCGCTGATATCCCATCCCAGATGGATATAGATGCTGCCGCTGTCGCTCAGTAATTCTCGCAATAGGGGAAGTCGCTGCCAGAGCATAGACAGATAGGAGGACAAACCGCGTCCCCAGGTGTCCCGATACGCCTTCTCTTGGATGACTGGCTGCCGCCGCTTCCCCTTGGACTTGCCGTCACCGATGTGTGCGGCGAAGACGAAATCCGCGCCGGTCGCAAATGGCGGATCGATATAAATGAGATCGATCTTGCCGGCGAACTCTGCCAACAACGAGCGCATGACCAGGAGATTGTCTCCCCAGATCAGTTTGTTGCGCCAAGGCTCCTTCCAGACCTCACCGGCCTTTTTCGTCAAGAAGCGCTCACAGATATGGAGAGGGAGGCGCACCGGAGGGATCTCTTTCTGCGTGTCGTCTTGACTGCACTTCCCAGGCCAGACCAGTTCGGTCTTGGTGACGGCAATTTTCTCCATCCTGCGCCTTCTCCTCAGTCTCGTGACATGCAGGGTTTCTCCCTCCCCGGCAAGAGGGGGAGACTCGCGTGGGCGAAAAATCTGGTGTAGAAGGGCGAGGAAATGAAGAAACGGGTCCTTTTGACTGTGCGCGGCCGGGTGCAAGGCGTGAATTTCCGCGGGTTTGTTCGGGACCGCGCCCGGCACTTCGGTCTGACCGGCTATGCGCGCAACTGCCCCGATGGCAGTGTCGAGATCGTAGCAGAAGGCGATATCAGACGCCTGGAACAGCTGGTGGTCTTGTGCAATAACGGACCGCCCGACGCGATCGTCCAAGATATCACCGCCGAGTGGCAGGAGGCCAGCGGAGAGTTTCCTAATTTCGCAGTCAGGTAGGAGAACAGGAGGGATATATGCTGAAGATCAACACCGTCACTGGTACTTGCACTCCGCAAGAACTGGGGACGACTTTGGTGCACGAACATCTGCTGATCGCCTGGTCCGGCTGGGAGGCGGATAGCATCACCGTCAAAGGCTTCAAACGCAATGAGACGCTCAAATTCTGCGTCGACCGCTTACAGGAACTCAAGGCGCATGGCGTGAATACCTTCATGGACCCCTGCCCTTCCGACCTTGGCCGTGACGTGGACTTCATGGCTGAGGCGTCGGTCAAGTCCGGCATGCGGGTCATCTGCGCCACGGGTCTCTACAAGGAAGACCTCGGCGGCGCCTATTTTAAGTTCTTCATGCCCTTCGGCACCGGAGTGAATGAGATCGCCGAGGTCTATGAAAAAGAACTCACCGAGGGAATCGGCGATACCGGCATCAAACCCGGCTTCATTAAGTGCGCCACCGGCGTGCTCAAAAATGAAGCCGGCCGGCCGCACATCACCCCCTACGAGGAAATGTGTCTGCACGCCGCAGGCCGCGCTCATAAGGCCACAGGCGCACCCATCTCGACCCACACCGACGAAGCGATGTTAGGACTCGAGCAACTGGCGATCTTCACCAGTGAAGGGGTGAACCCCAAACGGGTGATCATCGGTCATTCCGGCGATACCGCCAATCTGTCTTATCACACCTCGATCATGGACAAAGGCGCCTATATCGGCTGCGACCGCTTCGGCCTAGATTTCATCCTGGCGGAAAAACTCCGCCTCGCTACGGTGATCGGCCTGTGCGGCATCGGCTACGCCAACCAGATCGTGCTCTCTCACGACTCGGTTGCCTGCTTCAAAGGACGAGCCCTCAACCTCACACCTGCGATGCAGCCTCTGATCGCCAACTGGCAGCCCACCCATCTGTTCAAGAACCTTCTGCCCAAGATGCGTGAAGCCGGCGTGAGTGAAGATAAGATCCGTACCATGTTGATAGACAATCCGCGGCGGTGGTTCGCGGGGGAATAAGACGATTGCGGATTGCGGATTTGGGATTGCGGATTTCAGAAAAAACGAGCCCCCAATTCTCCAATCCACAGTTTACATTCCCCGCAATCTACAATTCTTCTGTGATTTTCCTCCTCTTCTTCCTCTCCGGATTCACCGCCTTGCTCTATGAAGTGGTGTGGCAGCGGCTGCTCCATCTGACTTTTGGACTTTCGACTTATGCGGTAACCACGGTTACGGCCTCGTTCATGCTGGGCTTGGCCCTAGGCTACCTTCTGGGGCAAAGCCGTCGCCTTGTTCGGTATCACCCATTAGTGGTCTACGGCGTGGCTGAGGGACTGATCGGCGTCTTCGCCCTCGTCTTCCCCTTACTGGTATGGCTGATTGATACGGTCTATGTCGCCGCTGGCGGCAGTTTTCTTCTCAACGTCGTTCTTTCCCTCACAGCCCTGGCTTTTCCGGCCACGCTCATGGGTCTCACGCTACCGACGTTGGCGCGTCATGTCGTGCAGGAGGGGCCAACGGGCCGGAGGATCGGCTTGCTCTACGCCCTGAACACCACCGGCTCGGTTCTGGGCGCGTTTTTCGCCGGTGTCTTCTTCATCCGCACTTATGGAGTATTCACCACTACCCTCATTGCCACGACGATCAATGCCGCGATCTGCCTAGTGGCGCTGACGCAGCCACGTAAAGCGTCTGCTCCTGCACGATCCCCAGAAACCTTTCCGTCCCTGCCGCCCACTCTTCGTTTTCTCATATTTCCGTTTGTCACCGGATTCATTGGTCTCGCTCTGGAGATTTTGTGGGTCAGGACCCTAGTCTGCGTGGTGTCGAACAACACCTACTCTTTCGCCGTCGTGTTGGCGGACGTGCTCACCGGTCTGGCTCTAGGCGCCTGGCTTTATGCCCTGGTTGGGCCGTCGCGGGCAACGCCGCAAACCAAAGCCTTTGTGTTTCTCCTGGTCGAGGTGGCGGCGGCCGCGTTCATTCTTGTTTCGCTTACCTCCTTCAACCACTTGCACGACATTGCCCTCGATCTGAGTCGGCGAGTAGGGAGGAACCACTGGCTCGGCTTGGGACTGGTACGCCTCGGAGCAGCGGCACTAGTCACGTTGATCCCCGCCACGGCCTCGGGATTTGTCGCACCGTTGCTGGTGGACCTGCTGCGCGACCGGACCGACCAATCGGTGGAACGCTTAGCGAGCGTCGTGTTCGCGGCCAACACTTTGGGTAGTATGACTGGCGCGCTCACCGGCGGTCTTGTGTTGATCCCGCTGCTCGGTCTGAGTCATGGCATGGTGTTCGTGGCCATTCTTTGTATTACTGTCGGTCTGCTGATGTTCTTCTCCACGCCGCCGGCAGACCGGATCCGCCTCACTATAGGCTGCACGTCGGTGACGGTTGCCTTGCTGGGGGTCCTTTTCTCTCCTAAAGAGTTGACCCTCACCAAGTGGTACGATCGCTTCGAGAACGTGCAGGGGGATCTGCTTTTCTATCGCGAAGGCGCGTTCGGTACCGTGGCGGTGTTTCAGCTCGGCGACACCAAGGAACTGACGATCAACTGCATCGAGGAAGTGCCGACGCATCGGGATGCCATCGCCACGTTCAAACTCCTGGGTCATTTGCCTCTCTTACTCCACGAGAACCCTAAGACCGTCTTGGTCAATGCTGTAGGTGGTGGTGTGACCCTGGGCGCGGTAGCCAAACATGATGTGACGGTTGACGCGGTGGACATTGTTCCGGACGTACGTGATGCCATGACACTGTTCGTCAAAGAGAACGATAATGTTTTGCAACGCAGCAACTGGCGGTTGATCGCCGATGATGGCCGTCATTTCCTCAAAGTCTCACCACAGCACTACGACGTCATCACCGCCGATGCCACCCACCCGGCCGCAGCCGAGTCCTGGGTCTTGTATACACAGGAATACTATCAACTGGTGAAGTCGAAGCTCACCGACAAGGGGGTCTTTGCCCAGTGGTTGCCGTTGCACAACATGGCGCCGGCCGACTATCTATCGGCGCTCCGCACCTTTCGCAGTGTGTTTCCCGAAGCCCTGCTGCTCTTCACCAACCGCTACACGTTGATGGTGGGAGCGAAAGCGGTGATGCCGCTAACTCCTGGTG
>JACXTT010011501.1_pt1 | contig 11835 bp, 8 predicted proteins | sample 9270951 | NCBI WGS metagenome assembly JACXTT01 (sample SAMN15532306, study PRJNA645909) | rock metagenome | isolation source: weathered quartz diorite | place: Puerto Rico | collected 2017-06-21 | reverse complement strand
CGTTTGGCACCGCCCACACGAATACGATGATCGACGCCAGACGACGATCCAGCGTACCGCTGATCGCAACCAGTGCGAACACCGCGCCCGTGATCCCGGCGATCGGTAGCCCGAGCCCTCCCCCTCGCGGAGTGGGGGTCGTGTGGAGACGTCGCGAGTCGGGGAGATCGACGGGCGTTCCGCCGCGCTTCGACCGACCGAGCATGAACGCCGCGCCCGCGAGACCCGCGAGGGCCCCGCTGACCGTCGCAGCGGCGAGTAGCCATGCTTGTCCCGTCACGACTTGCCTGCGGGTTACCAGGAGACGGTGCGATGGATCGCTTCCTCGAAGGTCGCATCGGCGCGGTATCCGAGACGGGCATCGAGCGCGTTGCCCGCGAACACGGAGGGGGCGGCGAGCTTGAGAACCCGATCGCGCCACCGAGGAGGTCGCCGCGCAGCCCGGCCGACGAGATCGATCGAAGCACCGAGCCAGGTCATCGGGGCGAGGGGAAGCGAGGGCGGTGAGCGGCGCCCGAGCGCATGTGCGAGCGCATCCACGAGCTCTCGCTGTGTCGGTGCGTAGTCGTCGGCGGCGATCCACACGCCGCTGATCGGATCGCGCGCCTCCAGGAGAGACGCGATCCGGCCAGCCAGGTTGTCGGCGAAGATGATCGACTTGCGATTGTGTCCGCCACCAACCACGACGCAAAGCCCGCGATCGATCGCACGAGTCAGGGTGATCACGTTGCCGCGATCATGAGGTCCGTACACGAGAGCAATCCGAAGCAATGTCGCCTTCGCGTCGACCGCACCGACGACGCGCTCCGCTTCGAGTTTCGCGATGCCGTACGGCGTGTCCGGGAAGGGAGGCGTCGCCTCGGTGACCTCGCACGCGCTGCTGCCGTACACAGCGACGGTCGAGGCAACGACGAGCTGCGCGCCATTCCGCCTCGCATGGGTCGCGACGCACGCGGAACCGTCGACGATGTCACGCCGAAGGTCCTCGCGATCTTCATCGGTTCGAGGAACACGGTGGACGTAGGCGGCGAGGTGTACGACCGCATCGCAACCGTCGCAGGCGCGCTCGACCACGCGCGCGTCGCCGATATCGCCGAGCACCAGCTCCACTCCAGTCGGAAGAACCGCTGGGCGTCGTGCGAGCCCGCGAACGTCCCATTGAGCTCGTAGCAACCGTGCGACGACGGCTCGTCCGACACATCCGGTCGCACCCGTCACCAGCACCCTTCGACGCTTCACCGGTGCTCCAGAAGCTCGACGTAGACTTGATCGAGCCGCTCGATCACTACCTTGAGATCGAAGCGCTCGTGCGCGAGCCGTCTGTTGTGTTCGCCCGCCGCCCGCCGCCGTACCGGGTCCGCAGCGAACTGGATCATTGCGCGGCTCAAGGCGTCGACGTCGCCAACCGACGTGAGGGTTCCACCCTGCGCGCGAACCACTTCCCGGCATCCGCGGGCATCGGTCGCGAGCAATGGCTTACCCATCGCGGCACCTTCGAGGAGAACGCGCGGCATGCCTTCGTGCCACGACGCCAGGGCGACGACGTCCGCCGCCGCGTAGATCGCAGGCATGTCACGTCGCTCACCGAGAAAGACGACCCCACCCTCCTCGGCAGCCGCGATCTCGCTGTCGGTGAGGCTGTCAGCCTTTTCGCTGTCGCGAGGCCCGGCGATCGCGAGCTTGATCCGAGGATCGATCGCACCCGCGCGGATCGCCGCCGCGCAGAGCTCGACAAACCCTTTCGATCGAACGAGTCGGCCCGCGGACACGAAGAGGATGTCGTTGGCGTGTAGGCCGAGCTCAGTACGCATCGCGTCGCGGTCCGCGCTCGACGGATCGAATCGAGTCAGATCGATCCCGTTGCCGATCTGCACGATCTTGTCGCTGGCGATGAGGTGATGAGCCTCCATGGTCGCGAGGTCCTCGTCGCTCTGCACCAGCACCCGATCGGCGAAACGACACGCCAACCACTCCAAGCTTGCATGCGCGAACCGCTTGCCGCGCGATGTTTCTTCGCCGAACGCCATGCCGTGCATCGTGTGGATGATGCGGCGGCTGCCGCCCAGGCGGGATGCGACCCGGCCAATCAAGCCGGCCTTGATGTTGTGAGTGTGGACGAGATCGAATTCGTATTCTCGGCAGTACCGCACGATCTGAACCGCCGATTCGATGTCCCCGAACGGATCGACGAGACGTCGCGAGAGCCGTAGGGGCAGCACCGTGACTCCCGCCGCGGCCACCTCGGCGAGGCGCGGCCCGTCGGGGCAGATGGCGAAGATCTGCCAACCCTTGGCAAGGAAGTGCCGCATGTGGGGCAGCGACAAGACGATGCCCATGTCAGACGACCAGATATGCGCGAGCTTCACTGTCGACCGTGGAAGGGGACGAGCGGTCGACGATGCGATCAGAACGGACGCTCGTCGATGTAGACGGTGTCGCCGGGCCAAAGCAGGAAGTCCGGCGCTTTGCCACGCCCGATGTCCTCGACCGCGACAAAGATGGCTGTGCGCTTGCCGTCTTGGACTCGCGTGACCTTCACACTGTTCTTCTTCGCGAGTGCAGTGAAACCGCCCGCTCGCGTGATGGCTTCGACCACCGACATGTTCTCCGTGAACGAGAAGGTGCCCGGCGCCTTGACCTGGCCGATGACCTTGATCTTCTTCGAGCGATATTCGTCGACGATGACCGAGACCTGCGGACTCTGCAGATAGCCATCCGCGAGCCGTTTCTCGATGTCCTGTTCGATCTCGGACGGCGTCTTTCCCTCGACCACGATTCTGCCGATCAGGGGAAACGCGATCGTCCCATCCGCGGCGACCTGATATTTTCCGGTCAGCGTCGGCTCATTGAAGACGCGCACCTCGAACACATCACTCGGTCCTACCGCGGCCGCCGCCGGCGGCGGCGGCACCGACTTGGGATATGGCGCTACCGGGCGATCTGCACAGCTGCCGGTGACGATCAGCGCGAACACGACTGTGAGACAGCGGTGAAGCATGGCTCTAGAACTTGGCGGTCAGCTTCGCCAGAAGCTCATGCCACACGAAGCCGCCCGAGTCGTTCTGGCCACCGGCCATGATGTAGAAGTCGGTCGTATCGCTGTAGAACGAGTAGGCTCCGGCAATGAATAGCCAAGCATTTAGCTGGTACTCGAGCGTGGCGTCGACCTTGCCAATGACGTCACTTCGCGAGGAAGTCGAGCAAGCGAGGTTTCCGCAGAAGCGAACGCCCTGCGCCATCATCGGAACGCCGGCGTAGTCGCGGAATCGCAGCTCGGCGCGTGCCCGCAGTTGCGTCCGCCCACCGATTTGGCTGCTGAAACGCGCATAGAGCGCGTGATCGGCGTAGTAGTTCGCGATGATGGAGTCTGTGAAGTCATGCGTGTAACCAAACGCGAAGCGGACGGTCGGGCCGATGGCGATACGTCCCTCGGCGAGCGCGAGGTAGCTGTTGAAGCTCGCGCCTGCATTGTAAAACCCGTTTCCGTACCCAACGCGGAGCACCGTACCAAACGTCGGCGTGATGAGGGTCGAGGTTCCCACCCAAACACGCAGCGGCGTCGAGTCGCTCTTGATCGCGCCGGAGCTGGTGAGGACGAGGCCCATGTTCGCCTCGGCGTTGAACTGCGTCTTAGGCAGCCACTGCCACTTTCCACCGACGGCAAACATGTGCGAGCTGCGATCAGCGAAGCTCACCTCGGACTTTTCGAAGACGTCGAAGCCGAACGTGTAGTTGGCATACGCCTGGATGGCGCCGCCACCGGGTTGGAAGATGCCGCCGATGGTCGCTTCGTTGCGATCACGAGGGAGATCGGTCGCAATTTCACTCTGGGGAGGTAGTACCGACCGGATGTATCCATCTTTGAGCTGGAAGACGAACGTTCCTTGCGGGTTGACCTTCGCGTCCGCGAACAGTCCAATACCGAGGTTGTCCTGTGCGGTTACCGCGTTGTTTCCCGACAGATACTGATTCCAGGTGAGATCCGCGTGTGCGTTGAGCGCGAGTTTTGGCTTGGGAGGCTCGGCGCCGGGTGCTTCGATTTCGAGACGCTGTGGTGGCGTGGTCGAGATTCCGCCTCCAACCAAAAGGCGCATCAGCGGAGACGCCGTCTCGCCTCCAGCATCGGAGTTGTCCTGGAAGAAGACGTTCGTTTGGTAACCGGTCTGAAGCTCGAAGAGCGGGTGGAAAACGATCCCCTCCGTCAGCTTCACGCCTCCGCCGTTCAGAAAACCAGTCGGCTCGACCGGCGCGGGTTCGACGAGACCCTCCGCGTTGGTTCCCTTTCCGTCGTCCTTCACCGCAGACACCGAGGTCGACGCGCCCGTCGCGTCCTGCGCGAATGCGCGCGGCGCCAGAGCCATGGCTGCGAGCGAGGCGAGTACGGCGGCCGTACGTCGGAAGCGAATCATGTTCAGTCTCGTCTCGTCTCTTCGGCTAGATGAAGGGGCTCGCGACAGGCAGCGGTTCGACGGTTGGATACTCGCCACCAGGCGGAAGCGTCGGATCATCGGGCTCCTGCGGCGCCGACACGATGACCTGCGTCGGGCCGAGGAAGCTGAGATCTTCGCCGATGCAGTTGTCCGCCTCGCTGCCGAGGACCTGAACCTGCTGCTGCGCGATCGTGACGCGGCCGAACTCGTGGTAGCGGCCGTCTTCGTCGCCGCGGGCGATGTCTTCGCTGAGGTTCGTCTTCGCGCCCTCGGCGATGTTCATCAGCTGCTTCACCTGCAGCAGCTTGTCGTTGACGCAGTTGAGCTTGATGACGTCCTTCTGACGCTGCGCGACGCCCTGCAAATTGACAATGTGGGTCAGCGTGTCGTTCATCTTGCTGAGGTAGTCCTCGGTCTGTTTCGTCAGTGCGGGGGGGGAAATGTTGGCGCGCTTGTTCAGGGCCATATCGACGTGGTCGTCGTTGTTGGCGGGAGTCGGCGTGTGGTCGGGGTCGCCGGCGGCGGGAGCAGGGGCGTCGGGCTTCTTGTCCTCGGGCTTGTCTTGCGCGAGGACGAGGCCGCCAACAGACACGCTCAGGCCGAGGACACCGGCCGCAATCATCTTGCGAAGCTTCGAGATTTTCATCAGCCACGTCCTCCGACGTCGCACCGACACCGCCTACGGCGTGCCTACACCAAGCGCACAGAGATAGTACTGGCCCTCATGTGGGCTGTCAATTGGTTGCCGGTCAGGCAAGCAACGTTCAAGTGAAGGAAATTCACGGACTTGCCGTGCAGAAAGGTGACGGCGGTGACTAGTGCTTCGAGGACGAGAAGCTGAACGTGAAGGCGAAGGTCGCGGTGGCCTTCTTGGGGTTGTCGAAGGTCCAGTTCTTCGCCTTCTGCTTCACGCACGCGTTCACGGCTGACATCGGCCCATCGACGTCGGCGGCGGAGACGCGGCCGCTGGTGCCGATGGTGATCGTCAGGTTGACGGCGCCGTGGAGGCCGCTGTCTTGCTTGAGCTCGTTCTGGTAGCAGAGGGTCAGGTCGTGCTGGTAGCGGCTGCGGATCTTCTGGAAGACGTCTTCGGGGCTGAGGTCGCCGGTGCCCGGGTCGATGACGGTGGGCTTCTTCACGTCGGTGTGGGCGACGAGCTCTTCCTTCTTGCCGCCGTCGCCGGGGTCGGTGTTGTTGACGCCGTTGCCGCCGGTGTTCTTGTTGCCGACGTCGCCGCCGGGGGTGTGGCGGCTGCCGTCCTTGCCGCTGCCGTTGAGCGCGATGTCCTTGCCTTCCTGCTGGGCGCCCTTGAGGGCGTCGCCGGCGGAGCCGGGAGGACGCTTGCCATTGGACACGTCCTGGAACGAGGACGGGTTCGAGCCGTCGCTCTTGGCGCCGGCGACGGCGATGAGCACGCCGGCCGCGGCGGCCTTGTCCTTGGCCTGCTTCTCCTTGAGCGCGGCCTCTTCGGCGGACTTGCGCTTGGCGGCCTCTTCCGCGGTCTCGACGTGCTTCGGGGGCGCGGGCTTGGACGGCTCGGGCTTCTTGTCGGGCTCCTTCTTGTCCTTGTCCTTGTTCTCGTCCTTGCCCTTCACCTCGGGCTCGGGCTTGGGCGCGGGAGGGGCGGCGAGCAGGGCCTTGGCGTACTTGTCGGGGATCTTGTCGGGCTCGATCGGCTTCTCGACGTCCATCCGGTACACCCACAGGCCGACGCCGCCGTGCACCATGAACGACAGCACCAGGATGATGGCCATGTACGGATCGATGCGATCCGCGAGGGTGCCGCGCACCGAGTGCGGGAGCTGCGGGCGAGGCTGGAGCGGCGGGGCGACGACGAACTGGAAGAGCAGCGTCATGTCGCCGAGGATGATCTTGCCGCGCGCGTTGTCGGAGAGCGGGAGCGCCCAGCCCTGCGCCTGCTTCTGCGCCTGACCGCCGGCTTTCAGCTGCGCGAGCGCCATGACGTTGCCGCCGTCGGAGAGACGGCCGTCCATGGACTCGTTCACGTTCAGCACGTACTTCGTGCCGACCAGCTTGAACAGCTGCCACGTGCGCGGGAGCTCCGGCGCCGGGATCGCGAACGTGTTCTTCGCCGACTGGCCGATGGTCACGGTCTCGCGCGTGCGGATGAGCCGCTCCTCGACGATCTTACCGCCGAGGATCACGCCGATGCGCAGGATCTTCTCCCGCGGACCGTTCGCCGTCTGCTGCGCCTGCGCCTTCTGCTGCGTCGCCATCTCTTCGACTCCTCGCTTGCTTAGAACGGGGCCTGCGTCAGCGACTGACCGACCCGCTTCAGGAAGTTCGGCTTGTCGTTCTGCCACTCGTAGTTGATGGGCGTCTTCGCCATCACGACCAGCGCGTACGGGTGCGGCGCGGTCCCGCAGATCACGAGATCCTGATCGATGTGCACGACGCCGTTCGCGTCACGGTGCGTGCGCAGCTTGGGCTTCTTCTTGCCGCTGCCTTCGTCGCTCGACGAGTCCGAGCAGCCCGAGGACTGCGGCGGATCGTCCGCGAGCGCGCGCGCGGACCACGAGAGCATCAGCACGAGTACCGCCAGGGTCTTCATTTCCCGCCTCCGCCCGCGTCCTTGCCGGCGTCCTTGGCCTTGTCCTTCTCTTCTTGCGCCTTCTGCTTCTCTTGCTGCTCTTTGATCTTCTTCTTGTTGTCCTGGATCTTCTGCTCGACGTCGTACTGCTTCTGCGCCGTCGCGATGTAGCTGTCGAGCAGGTCGGACTCCTTCTGCTTGATGTTCGGGCCGACCTTGGTCTTGTACTGCTGCAGGTACACGCGCGCCTGCGACAGGCGCTTCAGCTTGTCCATGCCCGGGAACGGATCGCCGTCGAGGTAGAGCAGGCCCATGTCGTAGTACGCCTCGGCGTAGTTCGCGTCGCGCGTCATCGCGTTCTTGAAGCAACGCTCGGCGCGCTGGAGCAGCTCGTCGCGCGGCTGGCCGCTGTCGGTGGAGTGGCCGCGGTAGGCGGCGCCGAGGCCGGTGCACGTGTTCGCGCTCACGCAGCCGCAGCTCGCGCGATCGTTGTCGGACATCTCGTGCTTCAGCTCGAGTCCATTCACCTTCTCGAAGTCGAGCAGCGCGCCGAACGGCTCGCCGTTGCCGTCCTTGGCGAGGTACGCCTTGCGCGCCAGGTAGATCGTGCCGCGGTTGGTGTACGCCTTGGCGTAGTCGGGATCGTCCTTGATGGCGCGCGAGTAGTCCTCGAGCGCGACGATCTCGTGCTTGTCGCGCGTCGAGCGATCGTAGATGAGCGCGAGGATCATCCAGCGCTTCGCGGCCAGCTTGCGCAGCTCGGGCGCGGGCTGGCGATCGGTGACGGCGAGCTCGGGGACGCGGTTCTTCGCCTCGTCGAGCACGCCCTCGGCTTTGTCGTCCCACTTCTTCAAGAAGTAGCCGTGGGCGAGCGTGATCATCGCCTCGGCGTTGGCCTGATCGGCGTCGAGCACGGTGAGCGCGTCGGCGATCATCGTGTCGGAGTCCTCGCGGCGCGTCGCGTCACGCGCGGCGGCGAGGTTCTTGTCGACGAGATCGCGCTTCTGCTCGGGCGTGAGATCCTCGCCCGGCGGCTTGGGCGGCGGCGGCTTCGGCCTTTCGGGTGCGGGCGGCTCGGGCGGCGGCTTTTCCGGCTCGGGCGGTGTGTCATTGGTCGCGACCGGATCGGGCTGCTTGGGCGGCGGCTGATCCGGGATGACCGGCTGATCCGGCTCGGCCGGCGGCTTCTCGTAGGTCACACCCGCGGGTGGGGCCTTCACCTGCTTGGACCCACCTCCGCAGGCTGCGACGGCCGCGAGTGACACGATCCCCGTCCAACTGCGCAGCCGGCGCATGAGACTGCCAACGCGCGAGGTCCCGCTACGATCTATGGAGGAGATCATGGGGCCGTCTCCGACTTGATCAGGTTGTCGCGCTGCACCTTGAACTTGTCGGAATCGAGCTCGTTCAGGTGTGCTTCCGCGGCCTTGGTGTACTCGTTCGAGATGCCGAGATCCTTCGACAGGTCGACGGCGGTCTTCCACATGGTCTTCGCGCCATACGGGTTACGCGCGTCGTCGGTGAGGCTGTTCGTGCAGTTCTGCAGATCCATGCCCTTGGCCTTCGAGCACACGCCGTCGTCGTCCTCGCAGGTCTTGCCGTCGGGGCCGTAGAGCAGCTGGCACTGATCGATCTGCCGGGTGCACGTGTTGTTCGGGCCCGGCGCGACGCACACCTGGCCGCCGCCGTTGAACGCGTCGACGCACTTGTCGTGCGCATCCGGGTCGGCGGGGTAGAGGTGGAGGCACTCGCACTCGGTCGCCACCGACCGGTTGTCGGGATCGACGTAGCCGGTGGTCGAGCGGCACTCGATCTGCCGGCGCCAGTTGTCGGCGAAGGGCACGTCCACGCCCGCGTCCTGCAGCTTCTTGTCCAGCTTGGTGACCTCGGGCGGCGTCTTCACGCCGATGATCTGCTGTCCGACGAGGTACGACGCGTCGCCCATGCGCACGTAGGCGGCCAGCGTCCACTCGGTGGTGTACATCGCGATGTCGCCGAACTGCGCGTACGCGGGCTTGAGCAGCGCGATGGCGGCGTCGAACGGCGGCTCCTGGCACTTCGCGATCGCGTTCTGCTGCGCCTTCGCGTCGGTCAGGTGCGCGACGTCGAGCACCGGGCACTTGAAGCCGAACTTGTACGGGAGGATCTTCTCCTTGTAGTACTTGTCCGCCAGATGGAACGCCGCCTCGGCGGCGAACTCGCGCGCGGTGATGGGCACCTTCTTCATGTACGCCGCGATCGCCGCCTGGTTGTTCGACGCCGGCAGCGGACCGTACGCGTGCTCGAACGCGGCGATGGTCTTCGCCCACCAGTCGTAGCCGTCGGCCGGGCGCTTCTGCGCCGCCGCCGTCTTGTAGAACGACTTCACGTACTCCACCGCCACGTCCCCGGTGAGCTGGCCGTTCGCGTACTCCTTGCGCCACTCGCCGTACGCCGCGATCATCGCGTCGGTCTTGCCGGTCTTCTCGTAGATCCCGACGATGCGGAGGAACGCCTTGCCCGCCTTGTCCGGGTGCGCCCTGTCGGCCGCCGCGTACCGCTTGTACAGCGTGATCGCGCCGAGATCCGTGCCGCTGCGATCGTCGTACTGGCGATCCAGCTCGCGCATGTACGCCGCGTTGAACTGCGCGTCGAGCTTGCGGCCGTCGATGTCGAACCCGGGATCGTTGTTCTTCGGATCCGGGTGCCGGTAGTTCACGCCCGGCGTCGACGCGACCTTGAAGAACTGCAGGTACAGATCGCCGGCCTTGGCTACGTCGAAGGCCGCCTCGTACGCGACGGCGACGTAGAAGATCGCCTCCACGTAGTACGGCGACTGGCGGAAGCGCTTGTCGTCGAGGATCACCTGGTACAGCGCGATGCCGGTCTTGGGCCGGCCGCCCTCGGTGTACGCGGTGGCCGAGAAGTAGATCGCCTCGGCGAGGTGCGGATCGGCGTCCTGCATCCCCTTGTACAGGGTGTAGAAGTCCTGGCCGGCCGCGAGGTACTTGGCCTGCGCCTCGGCGTCCTTGCCGGCCTTCTTGAGCGCGCGCGCGTCGTGCAGCTCGTCGTTGGCGATGTTGAACCGCTTGTCGCCGATCTTCGCTTCGGCTTCCGCGATCGCCTCCGCCGAGCCGCACTTCTGCGCGATGAAGTCCTCGTTCACCTTCAGATACGCGTCATTCTGGTTGCGCGCGTCGTAGATCGACTGCAGGCCCGACAGCGCGATCACCGCCTCGGGCGTGTGGCAGTAGTCCTTCAAGATCCCCTCGAAGCCGGTCGCGGCCTCGTCGAGGTGGACGAACTTCCAGTACACGATCGCCGACGCCAGCGCGTAGTGGCCGGCGAGCGGGTTGTCGAGCTTGTTTTTCAAGGCGTACTTGGAGAACTCGTCGTACGCCGCCTGCACGTTCGCGAAGATCGGCGGGATGGGCACCGGCTCGGGCTTCGCCTTCAGCACGTCGGCCGTCGGATCGGCCGGCTCGAGCTTGGGATCCTTCGACACCGCGAGGTCACGCGCGGTCTCGCGCGACAGCACGATCGAGCGCGTCGCCTCCTCCCAGATCTTCGACGACACCAGGCTCTTGTGATCGCGCACCCAGCGGTACTGCTCGACCGCGGGGTCGAACTGATCGCTGAAGTACAGCGCGTCGGCGCGGCGGTAGACCAGCTCGGGCACCTGTGTCGACGTGGGATACGTGGTCAGGTACGACTCGATCATGTCGGCGGCGTCGGCGTAGAGCTTCTTGTAGGCGACGCGGCCGGGATCGTCCTGCTGCTTGTAGATCTCCGCCTGCAGCCGCTCCTCGACCTTGGCGTTGATCTCCGCTTCCTTCACGCGCTTCTTGGGCGCGCCCAGCTCGGCGGCGACCACGTCGTGGAGGTGCGACTTGATCATCTCCTCCCACGCCTTGCGCGCCTCCTGCGCCTTGCGCAGGTTGGCGAACGCCGCGTCGATGAGCGAGTGCTCGCCGAGGCGGTTCGCCAGCTCCATGGCCTCGCGGTTCATCTCGTTGGCGCGGTACCAGTCCGAGCCCTTCTTGTAGTCGTTGGCGAGCTTCTGGCGCGCCTCGAGCTCGGCGTTCTTGTCGCCGAGGAGCTGGAGCAGATCGACGATCTTCTCCTGGATCTCGGGGTTGCGCGGGTAGAGCTTCCAGTTGTCGAGCGCGAACTGCCACGCCTTGATGGCGCTGCGGTACGCGGTCTCGGTGTCGGGCGGCAGCTGCACCCCCTCCACGCCGGGCGTGCCGGCCTCCTGGCGGATGGTGTCGCCGAGCGTCTCGTAGACGTCGCGCACGTGCCGCTCGGACAGCCGGTTGGTCTTCAGGTACATCGCATCGGCCCGCTCGAGCGCGCGCGTCGGGTTGCCGACGACTTCCTTCTCGCTCGGCCACGGATCCGACAGCGAGACGGCGATGTACTGCACGGCCTCCTGCCGGAGGTCGAACTTCTCGCCGTTGCCGTTCTGATCCTCTTCCTTGTCGGAGATGACCACGGTCTTGTCGAACGCGGCCAGCGCCTCCGGATAGTGGTTCACGCGGAAGTACGACCAGCCGAGGCCGTAGAGCGCCGACAGGAAGTAGTCCGACTTCTCGTTGGTCGCGACCCGCTTGTAGGCGGCGATCGCGGCCGGCATCTCGCAGCGCGCGAAGAAATGCGAGTCGCCGAGGCGGACCCAGCCTTCGTCGAGCAGCGTCGAGCCGTCGCGCGAGGGCTCGCAGCCGTCGTAGCGATCGGGCAGCGTGACCGGCTGGCCCGCGTCGTCGACGACCTTCACGGCCTCGCACGGCGCCTTGGGATCCTCGCTCTCGGGCGGGTTGCCGAAGTGCCCGGCCTCGGTGCCGTTCGGGCCGTCCTTGTTGAAGCAGACCAGCG
>JACXTT010011500.1_pt1 | contig 11836 bp, 9 predicted proteins | sample 9270951 | NCBI WGS metagenome assembly JACXTT01 (sample SAMN15532306, study PRJNA645909) | rock metagenome | isolation source: weathered quartz diorite | place: Puerto Rico | collected 2017-06-21 | reverse complement strand
CGGGCCGAGCGCGCCGGTCAGCACCACGTCGCCCGCGCGCAGCGGCGTGCCGAGCTGCACCATGCGGTCCGCCAGCCAGACCGCCGCGTTGAGCGGGTTGCCGAGGCAGGCCGCGCCGTTGCCGCGCGACAGCACTTCGCCATCGCGCGAAAGCGTCATCGCGCATGCGGTGAGGTCTACGGCGGACAGCGGCACCGGGCGGCTGCCGAGTACGAACAGCGCGCTCGACGCGTTGTCGGCCACGGTGTCGACAAAACGGATGTCCCAGCCCTGGATACGGCTGTCGACCACTTCAATCGCCGCGAGCGCATAAGCGCTGGCGCGCAGGATGTCGGCAAAGGTGTGGCGCTCGTGCGTCAGGTCATGTTCCAGCACCAGCGCGATCTCGGCCTCGACCTTGGGCTGGATCAGGCGCGACAGCGGCATCGGCTGGCTGTCGCCATAGGCCATGCTCGCGAACAGCGCGCCGAAGTCCGGCTGATCGACGCCGAGCTGCTTCTGCACGGCCAGCGAAGTCAGGCCGATCTTGCGGCCGACGATGCGCTCACCGCTAGCTACGCGTGCGTCGACGTTGGCCTGCTGCACGGCATAGGCCGTGGCAATGTCGTCCAGCGCGATCTCGCCGCGCACCGGAGCAATGGTCTGGCGCGAGGCCTCGGCGTCGCGCAGGCGCGCGGCGATGTCGTTGGCGAAGTTCCGGTTGGTCATCGGGTTCTCCTTGATCGGGTCAGGCGGCTGCGGCGAGCGCGGCGCGCGGCTCGGCGTGCATGGTGGCGAAGCCCGCGATCCACTCGGGGATGGCGCGGTAGAAATCGAGCGACGCGCGGTACGGCCCAAACGCGGCCAGCGCGCCGAACGCTGCCACCCAGGTGCGGATCTCGTGCGCCGACTTGCCGCCGTCGCGCGTGATGGCGTCGTTGGTCATGCCGTCGACCGCGGTCAGCTCGCCGGAAGCGAGCAGCGACAGGAAGGCGCTGTCCCACTCCGGATTGAGCGGATGCAGGTGGCTGTTGCCGGCCACGAAGGCTTTCGCGGCGGCAACGGTGCGCGCCTGGCGCGCGGCGCGCGATTCGGCCGACGGGTTGCGCCCAGCGATCAGGCGCTCCGCGACCTCCTCGCTCGCGCCGGCCAGTTCCGGCACCGGCGGCTCGTGCGAGATGCCACCCGAGCCGACCACCAGCACACGCTTGCCGGTGCGCGACAGGAAGCGACCGACCGCATCGCCGAGCAGGCGCGCGCGGCGCAGCGTGGCCATCGGCGGCGCCACCGAATTAATGAAGACGGGGATGACCGGATAGCGGTCGAGCCCGCCGGTCAGCGCCGCAAGCGCGTCGGCACAGCCATGATCGACCTGCATCCGGTACGACAGCGAGACATCGATTTCCGCGGCCATCACGCTTTCAGCCATCGACTGCGCGAGGTCCGCCGGCACGGGCAGATTGCCTGCCAGGCTCTTGAAGTCGCCGATCGCCGTGGCGGCTGCGCCGATGCAGAACGGCGGCATCACGTCATAGAAAAAGCCGTTGAAGTGGTCCGGCGCGAACACCACCGCCAGTTCGGGGTCGAACGCGCGCACACGCTCGCGCGCCGCGGCCTGCACGCGCTCGACCTCGGCGACGACTTCAGGCGCGGGGTCGACATAACCGTGCAACGGCGTGTGCGACAGGCATTCCAGGTGAATCGGCATCCTCATGCTCCTGCTGCTTGGGTAACGGTGATGGGGTCGCGCGCCGGGCGCGACGTCATGGAAGGGCTGGAGGTACCCGCATACGGCGCCACCTGCGTCATGCCAAGCTTGCCGGCCAGTTCGGTGATGGCCTCCGACACCTGTTGCGGCGAGCACACGCCCGCGACAAATCGGTCGGGGCGCAGCAGCACCACCGAATGCGGCAGGCGGCTGAACCATTCCTTCAATCGACCGCTGGCATCGCCGATCGCGAGCACGCCCTCAGGCACGTCGTCCGCATGGCGCAGTTGCACGTCGGGCTTGGCCAGCACGAAACGCACGCCCGCCTTCTCCGCCAGGGCACGCGCCTGCGGCGTCAGGCCAAAGGTCGGGTCGGTGCCCCAGCCGATCACGGCAAAGTCGTTGCCGATGGCGTCGTCGAGCAGCGTGAGGCGATCATCGGCAGTGCGCACGCGCGGCTGGATGAACATGCGGCCCACCGGCGAACCGGCCAGCGGATCGTTCCCATACACGAGGCGGCCGAGGAAGGACTCGCGCTTCTCGCTCATCAGCCCGAGCAGGCGGCCCGGCGCCGAATTGCCGGAGCGCTCCAGCACGCGCGCCAGCCAGCCACCGCGCGGCTGCGGCGGCGGCAGCAGCACCACGCCTTCCTCATAACGCGGCATCGGCTTGAAGCGCATCTCGACGAAGTAGCGCTTGACCGACGGCAGCACGTTGAAGCTGCGCACGAAGGCATCGCGGAAGCGCGCGCCAAAGCGCGTGGTCGGCGCGAAGATGTCGCCCGCCACTTCGGACAGGTGGATCATCGAACGCGCATGGGCGCGACGCTCGGCGGTGTAGGTATCGAGCAGGCGACCATCGGCCAGCCCCTTCGCAACCATCGCGAGCTTCCAGCCGAGGTTGTTGGCATCGCGGATGCCGCTGTTATAGCCCTGCCCCTGCCACACAGGCATGATGTGCGCGGCATCGCCGGCCAGCAGCACGCGGTCGACGCGGAACGTCGACGCGAGCCGCGCATTGTGCGTGTACACGCGCTTGCGGATGTAGTCCACCTTGTCCGGATCGGCCACCACCTTGCGGATCAGCGCGGCCATGTTCTCCGGCTTCGACAGCTCCTCCTCTGTCTCGCCCGGCATCACCATGAACTCGAAGCGGCGGATGCCATGCGGCAGCGCGGCCGACACATAGGGGCGCTCGTGGTCGCAATGCATGTAGATGTGCGGCGAACCGACCGGGTCATTGCGCACATCGACGACGATCCACTGGTTCGGCTTGGTGCGGCCTTCGAAGGGCACCTCCAGTGCGCGGCGAACCAGGCTGTTGCCGCCGTCGGCGCCGACCATGTAGGCGGCCCGGATGGTGCGGCGCTGGCCGCCGCTCGCGGCCACCTCGACGCTCACGCCGGCGCCGTCCTGGCTGAAGGATTCGACGCCATGGCCGAACAACACCTGCACATGCTCGAAGCGCTGCAGGCCTTCGTACAGCACCCGATCGGCCAGCGGCTGGATGAACGCATTGCGGCGCGGCCAGCCGAACTCGTCGGTGCGTGGCTCGATCGACGCGAAGCAATGGCCGCCCTTCGTGACAAAGCGCATCCAGTGGTCCGGCGTGGTGTGCGGCAGCAGCGTATCGGCCAGCCCGACAGCCTGGAAGACGCGCAGCGCTTCATCGTCCAGGCCGATGGCGCGCGGGTAATCGATGATCTGGTCCAGCTTCTCGATGACCGTGACACGCACGCCCCGCAGGCCGAGAATATTGGCGATCATCAGCCCGACGGGGCCGGCGCCGATGATGGCGACGTCGGTGTCGAGGGTGGGAAGACGGTCGGCTTGGGCCGTCTGCTGGGCCGTGGTGTTCATAGGTCTCCTTCTTGCAAGGCACAAGCGCGCCCCCGCGCCGAGCGCGTACAGGCTGTACTGCAATGAAATGGAATGGGTCGGCCGGCGGGGCCGACTTCGGGTCAGGCGCCGGAGTTGCGGCGCTGGCGACGGGTCAGGCAGGACATGGGGGGCGTCTCCGTTGAATTTGCGATTTTCAGAGGAGTCTAGGCATCGGGCAGCGCGCGCTCAAACATTTCTATAAAATGTGCAAGGAGTGCACATCTTTGATTTTTAAGGATTTTCCGTGACCAAATACGCGAACGTGCGGGGGTTGTCACGCGGCCTGCAGGTGCTGCGGGCGCTCAATGCCATGGAAAACGGTCGCGCCACCAGCCAGCAACTGAGCGAATCAACGAGCCTGCACCGCACCACTGTGCGGCGTTTGCTCGAGACGCTGGTCGAAGAAGGGTTCGTGCGGCGCAGCACGTCGGACGACAGCTTCCGCCTGACGCTCGACGTGCGCGCACTCAGCGAAGGCTTCACCGACGACGAACGCATCGCCACCGTGGCACCGCCGATCATGGGGCAACTGCTGCAGCGCGTGGTGTGGCCCTCCGACCTGACCACGCCCGACGGCGACGCCATGATCATCCGCGAGACCACGCACCGGTTCAGCCCGCTGTCGTTTCACCGCGCCATGGTGGGGCGGCGGCTGCCGATCCTGCTGACCTCGGCCGGCCGCGTTTATTTTTCGATGTGCCCGGATGCCGAGCGCGAAGACATTCTCGAAGTACTCCGTTCAGGCGCGGGCGGGGAGCAGCAACTCAAGCTCGCGATGGACGATGCGTATATCCGCAACCTGATCCGCCAGACGCGCAAGGATGGATTCGGGTCCAATCATGGAGACTGGGCGGACCAACGGAAGATCGGCGCGGTAGCTGTCGCGATCCAGGCGGAGGGGCGTGTACTGGCGAGCCTGAATGTGATTTACCTGGAGCAGGCGATCAGTCCGGCCGAGGCTACACGGCGCTTTGTGCCGGAGTTGCAGCGGGCGGCGGCGGAGATGGTGTCCGCCTTAGGGGAGCAGCCGTAGGGCGACCCGCCCCTGCCGACGAATCCCCAAACTGGCGTAGATTGACGCTTCTAGCCCCCGCAATCGTAAAATCCCTATAATCGAACGACCGTTCATTTCAGGGTGCCACCGGCGCCCGCACGTGGTCCAGGAGACGCCATGCCCGCCGCCCGACAACTGCCCCAGGTGCTGCAAAACCTGGCTCTTCCCGTCATCGCCTCGCCGATGTTCATCGTCAGCTATCCGGACCTGGTGCTGGCGCAGTGCAAGGCCGGCATTGTCGGCTCGTTCCCGGCGCTGAACGCGCGCCCGGCCGAGCTGCTCGACGAATGGCTCACACAGATGCAGGAAGACCTGGCCGGCTTCCAGGCCGCCAACCCCGGCAAGCCGGTCGGCCCGATCGCAGTGAACCAGATCGTGCATACGTCCAACGCACGCCTGGAACATGATGTGAAGGTCTGCGTGGAGCACAAGGTACCGATCTTCATCACCTCGCTGCGCGCGCCGGTCAAGGAAATGATCGACGCCGTGCACAGCTACGGCGGCATCGTGCTGCACGACGTGATCAGCCTGCGCCATGCCGAGAAGGCGCTCGAAGCGGGTGTCGACGGCCTGATCCTGGTAGCGGCGGGCGCCGGCGGCCATGCCGGCACGCTGTCGCCGTTCGCGTTGGTGGGCGAAGTGCGCAAGATCTTCGATGGCCCCATCGCACTGTCGGGCTCGATCGCCACCGGCGAGGCGGTGCTGGCCGCGCAGGCCATGGGTGCCGACTTTGCCTACGTGGGCACGCGCTTCATCGCCTCGCAGGAAGCGCACGCCAACGAAGCGTACAAGCAGTCGATCACGGGCTCGGCCGCCGCCGACATCATCTACACCAACCTCTTCACCGGGGTGCACGGCAACTACATTCGCGAAAGCATCGTCGGTGCCGGCCTCGATCCGGAGAACCTGCCGGCGGCCGACAAGAGCAAGATGGATTTTTCCAGCGGCAGCTCGAAGGCCAAGGCATGGAAGGAGATCTGGGGCGCCGGCCAGGGCGTGGGGCAGATTCACGATATCCCGCCCGCGGGCGAGATCGTCGCGCGCATGAAGGCCGAGTACGACACGGCCAAGGCGCGGCTCGGTATCGCGCGCTAAGCCTGCTTCTCACCATTGCCGTCGCTGCACCACGACACGACTGAGCCTGCTGCCCCGGTCGCACTGAGCGGCCGGCAGCGGCTGCTGCGCGCGATGTGGGTCACGCTGGGCGCGGTAAGCCTTTTGCTCGGCATCATCGGCATCTTCCTGCCGGTGCTGCCGACCACGCCGTTCGTGTTGCTGGCCGCAGCGTGTTTCGCGCGCGGCTCGGAGCGCTTTCACGGCTGGCTGCTTGAGCATCCGCGCTTTGGCCCGCTGGTCAGCGACTGGCAGCGCCACCACAGCATTCCGCTGCGCGCCAAGTGCCTGGCGCTGGTGATGATGTGGACGTCGATGGGGGCGACGGCGTGGCTGATGCGCGCACGGCCGCTGGCGTCGGCGGCGCTGATCGCCTGCGCGGCGGCGGTCAGCATCTGGATGTTGCGCTTGCCCACCCGGCCACCGGGCGGGCACGGCAGTTGATCCGCTAGTCGTAACGGCGCGCGTCCTCGATCACTTTGCCGTCCTGCGGCAACGAGTCTGCCGGCACGAACGCCACCTCGCCGCGCAGGCGCATCACTTCTCGCAACGACTCCGCCACGGCCTGCTTCAGTCCGTCGTCTGCTCGCGTGACGTCGCATTGCAGCGTCATCACGTCGGCGCCCATGGTGCCGGTCACGACCAGCCGCGCGGCGCGGATTTCCGGATGGCGGCGCAGCACATCGGCCACCTGGCCCGGATGCACGAACATGCCCTTGACCTTGGTGGTCTGGTCCGCGCGGCCCAGCCAGCCCTTGAGGCGGATATTGGTGCGCCCGCACGGGCTGGCGCGGTGCGAGGAATCGGTGACGATGGCCGACAGGTCGCCGGTGCCGAAACGGATCAGCGGATAGTCGCCATTGCCGAGCACGGTCACCACCACCTCGCCGGTCTCGCCTTCCGGCATCGGCCGCGTGCCACCGGGCTCGACGATCTCGACCAGCACGCCTTCGTCGACGACCCAGCCGTCGCCGCCTTCGGTCTCGTAGGCAATCAAGCCGACATCGGCCGTGCCGTACATCTGCTGCACGCGGATGCCGCGCTCCTGGAACCAGCCGCGCTGCGACGGCGGCAGCGCCTCGCCCGAGACCAGCGCCTTGGACAGGCTGTGGCATGGCGTGCCCAGTTCCGCGCCGCGTTCCAGCAACAGCTTCAGGAAGGACGGCGTGCCTGCGTAGGCGGTCGGTTGCAGGCTGGCCAGCGCCTGCACCTGCGACTCGGTCTGTCCCACACCTGCCGGGAACACGCAGCAGCCCAGCTTGTGCGCGCCGGTCTCCATCATCATGCCGGCCGGCGTGAAGTGGTAGGAGAAGGTGTTGTAGACCAGCTCGCCCGAACGGAAGCCGGCAGCGAACATGGCGCGCGCAATCCGCCACCAGTCGGCATCGTGGCCGTCGGGTTCGTGGATCGGGCCCGGCGACTGGAAGATGTGGCGCAGGCCGCCGAGCGGCGTGGCATTGAGTCCGCCCAGCGGCGGCATGGCCTTCTGCCGCGCGCTCAGGTCCGACTTGCGCGTCACCGGCAATGCGGCCAGCGCGTCGCGCGACGTCAGCGCGGCCGGGTCTATGTCGCGCAGCGCCTCGGCAAAGTATGGCGCGTGCGTCCTGGCATGGGTGACCTGGCGCGAGAGCGCGGCGAGCAGTGCCTGCTCGCGGACTTCCGGCGCACGGGTTTCGAGCGGATCGAAGTATTCGGGCATGATTGGATACGACGAATAAGGTCGGTAGATACAGCGCGCGTTGCTCCGCTCTCCCCATGAGGGGAGAGGGAACACAATCGGCATCTCTTATGCGAGCCAGCGCTTGCGCCTGCGGTAGCTCTTCACATCCCGGAACGACTTGCGCGCCGCACCGTCCGCATCATTGGCGGCCACGCCAAGGTAGAACTCCTTGACGTCCTCGTTGGTGCGCAGCGACTCGGCGTCGCCGTCCATCACCACGCGGCCGTTCTCGAGGATGTAGCCGTAGTCGGCGTAGCGCAGCGCCACCATGGTGTTCTGCTCAGCCAGCAGGAAGCTGACCTTCTCGCGCGTGTTCAGGTCGCGCACGATCTCGAAGATCTCCTCGACGATCTGCGGCGCCAGGCCCATCGACGGCTCGTCCAGCAGGATCATGGCCGGCTTGGCCATCATGGCCCGGCCGATCGCGCACATCTGTTGTTCACCGCCCGAGGTGTAGCCTGCCTGCGACTTGCGGCGCGTCTTCAGGCGCGGAAAGTAGGTGTAGATCTTTTCGAGTTCATCGCGCGTCTCGCCGCGCGACAGGCCGCGCGTGTAGGCGCCCGTCAGCAGGTTCTCTTCGATGGTGAGGTGGGCAAAGCAGTGCCGGCCTTCCATCACCTGGATCACGCCGCGCCGGACGAGGTCGTTCGGCGTAAGCTGGTCGACACGGTCGCCGCGGTATTCGATCGAGCCCTTGGTGACGTCGCCGCGCTCCGCATGCAGCAGGTTGGAGATGGCCTTGAGCGTGGTGGTCTTGCCCGCGCCGTTGGCCCCCAGCAGGGCTACGATCTTGCCCTCTGGCACGTCGAGCGACACGCCCTTGAGCACCAGGATCACGTGATCGTAGATGACTTCGATGTTGTTGACGCAGAGGAGGGTCATGGTACGGCTCTCAATTGTCCGGGGCCTGCACCCCTCCCCCGCCTGCGGGAGAGGGGTGCACACAATTGGCGGTGTTCGCCGCCGCAGCAATCACAAGCTCGAGCACCCCGGCGTGATCCCCTTTTCCTTCGCGTACTGCGCAGCAGTCGCCTTGAACAAGGGGTGGATCAGGTTCTTGTTGCCTTCGATCCAGTCGGATACGACCACCCACTTGGTGCCGTCCCACTGCTGGATCTTCACCTTGCCCGAGCCCTCGTGGTTCTCGCAACTGGTCTTGATCTCCGGCAGCAGGCCGGTGGCGCCAAGCTGCTGCAGGCGCGCATTTGTAAGGTTCAGGTTCTCGAATGCCCAGCGCATGTGCTCGCCGCTCATCACCTTGCCCTTGCCGAACTTCGCCTGCGCAACGCGAATGGCCTCGACGGTCACGACAGCGGCGGAAACACCGCGGTTGTAGAGCACCGATCCCACCTTGTTCTTGTCCTGCATATTGCCCTTGCCGGCGCCATACACCACCTTGTCGATGTCGGCGATCAGGGGCACGCTCTTGCCCGCCACGTTCCAGGTGGCGCTCATGTAGCCCTTGGCAGCCTCGCCGGCCGGCACGGTGTCTTCTTCCGAGCCTGCCCACCAGGAGCCGATCATCTTGTCACGCGGGAAACCCACCTTCTGCGCGGCCTTCAGCGCGGTCTGGTTCATCACGCCCCAGCCCCAGAAGATCACGTAGTCCGGGTTCTCCTGGCGGATCTTCAGCCACTGCGCGCCTTGCTCGTTGCCGGGGTGCGCCACCGGGATCTCCACCAGGTTGAACTTGCCAAGCTTGGCTTCAGCTTGCAGCGCGACGATCGGCTCCTTGCCATAGGCCGAGTCGTGGTACAGGTAGACAATCTTCTTGCCCGCGAGCGAACCGCCATTCTTGGTCGCCAGGTACTTCACGATGGCCGACACCTGCATCTGGTAGGTCGTCACTAGCGGGAAAGCATAGGGGAACACCGAACCGTCAACCGCATCGGTGCGGCCGTAGCCCATCATCACCAGCGGCACCTTGTCGGCGGCGGTCTTGTCGACCAGAGCGTACGAGATGCCCGTCGACATCGAGTGATAGGCAGTGCCCTTGGTAATGGCGTTCTTCGCCTTCAGGCGTTCATAGCACTCAACACCCTTGGCATTGTTGTATTCCGTCTCGCACTCTTCCCAGCTTAGCTTGACGCCATTGACGCCACCGTCTTTGAGGTTGACGTAGTTCAGGTAATCGACGAAGCCGCCATACCAGGACTGCCCATTGGCACCATATGGGCCCACGCGGTAGCTCGGCAGCGCCACGAACTGCTCGTTGGCCTGCGCCAGCGCGGAGGCCGCCGGCGCCATCAGTGCGGCCGCAGCGCTCACGGCCAGCACGGCACGCTGCACATTGCGAATCAGGGTTGTCATGACAGTCTCCTTCACCTTGGCAGGTGCGTTTGTTATGGGGTACCCGTTTGATCGAACTACGTCAGAAATCGATGGATAAGACTAGTGCGGGAATGGCCACAGCCTCAGCTTCTCCTTGGCGATCTGCCACAGCCGTGCGAGCCCGTGCGGCTCCACGATCAGGAAGAAGATGATCAGGCCGCCGAACACCATGAGCTGGATATGCGACACCGCAGCATTGGTGAACGGCAGGTGCAGCAGCGATGCCAGCGGCGGCAGCACGTTGTCCAGGAAGATCGGCAGCAGCAGGATGAACGCCGCACCGAGGAACGAACCGAGGATGCTGCCCACGCCGCCGATGATGATCATGAACAGCACGCGGAACGACAGGTCCAGCGAAAAGCCGTCAGGCTCCACCGAGCCCAGGTAGCAGAACGCGTACAGCGCCCCGGCCACGCCGCAGTAGAACGAGCTGACGGCAAAGGCCAGCAGCTTGGTGCGCATCAGCGGAATGCCGATCACCTCGGCTGCCACGTCCATGTCGCGCACCGACATCCATGCACGGCCGGTGGCCGAGCGCACCAGGTTCTTGGCGATGAACGCCAGCACCGTGACGAGGGCCAGCACGAACAGGTACTTCTTCACCGGCGTGTCGATGGCGATGCCGAACAGGTCCAGCCGCTGCGCGGTGATCACGCCCGACGAACTGTTGTTGGAGAACCAGGGGAACTTGGTCAGCGCCCACACCACGAAGAACTGCGCGGCCAGCGTCGCCACCGCCAGGTAGAAACCCTTGATGCGCAGCGACGGCAGGCCGAAGGCCACGCCCACCACCGCCGCCGACAGGCCGGCGAGAATGAAGGTGAGCAGCACCGGCATCCCCTCGATGCGAAGCTGGAAGTTGTACGCCGCGTAGGCGCCCACCGCCATGAAGGCGGCCGTGCCGAGCGACAGCTGCCCAGCGTAACCCGTGAGGATGTTCAGGCCCAGTGCCGCGAGCGAGAAGATCAGGAACGGGATCAGGATGGCCGAGAACCAGTATTCCGACCCGACAAACGGAATCACCCCGAAGGCCACCGCCATCAGCACCGCAAAGCCGATGCGGTCCTGGCGGATGGGGAAGATCTGGCTGTCGGCGACGTAGCTCGTCTTGAACTGGCCGGCTTCACGATAGAACATGGAAAGTCTCCTGGAGCGAAGTCAGTTCAGACGCGGTCGATGTGTTTCTCGCCGAACAGGCCTTCGGGCCTGACCAGCAGGAACAGCAGCGCGAACACATACGGGAACCAGCCTTCGATGCCACCGAAGTTGCCGCCGAACGCCGACTGGAACACCGGCGGGATGTAGATCTCGGCGAGCTTCTCCGAGGCGCCGATGATCAGCCCGCCGACAATGGCGCCCGGCACCGAGGTGAAGCCGCCGAGAATCAGCACCGGCAGCGCCTTCAGCGCGGTCAGCGTCAGCGCGAACTGCACGCCATTGCGCGAGCCCCACAGCATGCCGGCCACCAGCGCAACGAAGCCCGCCACGCCCCACACGATCGCCCAGATGTGCTGCAGCGGAATGCCCAGCGACAGCGCGGCCTGGTGGTCGTCGGCCACCGCGCGCAGCGCGCGGCCCACCTTGGTGTACTGGAAGAACAGCGCCAGCGAGCCGACCAGCACGCCGGCAATCGCGGCGGCGGCGATGTCGAACTTGGAGAGGACGATATTGAAGCGCGTCAGGATCGCCTCGATCGGCTCGTCGACGATGCCCAGATTGATCGGGCGCACTTCGTTGCCGAACAGCAGCGGCCCCAGTCCTTCCAGGAAGAACGACAGGCCGATGGTGGCCATGAACAGCGTGATGGGCGGCTGGTTGACCAGCTTGCGCAGCACGAAGCGCTCGGTGCTCATGCCGACCAGAATCATGACCACGAAGGCGCCGATCACGGCGGCCCACATCGGCAAGCCCTTGTCCATCAGGCCCACCACCGCCAGCGCGGCGAAGTAGACCATCGCGCCCTGCGCGAAGTTGAACACGCCCGAGGCCTTGTAGATCAGCACGAAGCCCAGCGCCACCAGCGAGTACATCAGGCCCGACAGCAGGCCGCC
>JACXTT010011499.1_pt1 | contig 11837 bp, 10 predicted proteins | sample 9270951 | NCBI WGS metagenome assembly JACXTT01 (sample SAMN15532306, study PRJNA645909) | rock metagenome | isolation source: weathered quartz diorite | place: Puerto Rico | collected 2017-06-21 | reverse complement strand
GCCAGCCCGATGCCGGCGTTGAGCCCTTGGCCGAGCGAGCCCGTCGCCACGTCCACAAAGTTCAGGCGCGGGGTGGGATGGCCCTCAAGGTCCGAGTCCAAGGTCCGCAGCCGCAACAGTTCCTCCGGATTGAACGCGCCGGCTTCAGCCCATGCCGCGTACAGCAGCGGCGCCGCGTGGCCTTTGGACAGGACGAACCGGTCGTTGTTCGGATGCTTCGGATTGCGTGGATCGAACCGCATGACCGAGAAGAACAGTGTCGCAACGATGTCAGCCCCCGAGCAGCAGCTGGTCGGGTGGCCGCTGCCCGCTTCGGTCGTGGAGCGAACGCTCAGGATCCGCAGCCGGGCGGCGTGGTGTGACAGCGCGGCTACAAGGGTGTCAGCGGACGTGGATGTCGTAGGCACAGGGTGCTCTCCTAATTGTATGGATTCAGGGTAAGACGCAGTGGGTTGATGCGCATGCTGGAGCCTAGCAAATGGCGTCGAGTCAGTCAATCCGGAGTCTCGTCGTTCATTGACAATCTTTTACCACATTTGTTAGGGTGAAACCCCTCCGATGTTCTGATCGGGAGACCGCAAGTGTGACCCTTCAGAATCTGCTCCTTACCTTACATCATTTTTGGGCCGATCAAGGCTGTGTGATCCACGAACCCTATGACCTGGAAGTCGGGGCGGGGACGTTCCATCCGGCGACGTTTCTCAAAGTGTTAGGCCCCGCCCCCTGGCGCACTGCGTACGTGCAGCCTTGCCGGCGGCCCACAGACGGGCGATATGGAGAAAACCCCAACCGCCTCCAGCATTACTACCAGTACCAGGTCATCCTGAAACCTTCGCCGGACGATGTCCTGGATCTCTATCTCCAGAGCCTTCGCGCGCTCGGCATCAACCCCAAGCAGCACGACATCCGGTTCATGCAGGACGACTGGGAGTCGCCCACGCTGGGCGCCTGGGGGCTTGGGTGGGAGGTGCGGCTCGACGGGATGGAGATCACCCAGTTCACGTATTTCCAAGAGGTGGGCGGCATCGAGCTGGAGAAGATCGCGGCCGAGATCACCTACGGGACCGAGCGGATCGCCATGTACCTGCAAAGCGTGGACAATGTCTTTGATCTGAAGTGGAATGAGACGGTCACTTACAGGGAAATGCACCACCAGACCGAGGTCCAGTTCTCGAAGTACAATTTCGAGGCTGCCACGGTGGAGAGACTGACAAAAACCTTTGAAGCTTTTGAGGACGAGTGTCAGTATTTAATTGGTCGAGGGCTAGTACTGCCAGCGTATGATTGTTGCGTGAAGACCTCCCATCTGTTCAACCTGCTGGATGCCCGGGGTGCCATCAGCGTGGCGGAACGGACTGACTACATCGCTCGTGTGCGAGCCCTCGCGTATCAGTGCGCCGAGAATTACGTTGCTATGACCAGCAAGGCGACGGCATGAAACGCAAACCGGAAAAAGGTCACGAACTGCTCCTGGAGATCGGGACCGAGGAGTTACCCTCCCAGTTTGTGCCACCGGCGCTCGCCGAACTGAAAGAGCGGGCCACCCAACTGCTCAAAGACGCTCGCCTTCACCACGAGACGATCAAGACGCTTGGGACGCCCCGTCGCTTGACACTTTGGGTGCAGGAGTTAGCGGACCATCAGGCGCCGGTATCCAGGGAGGTGGTGGGCCCGTCCAAAGCCGTCGGGTTCGACGCGCAGGGTCAGCCGACCAAGGCGGCGATCGGCTTTGCGGGTTCGCAGGGTGTGCCGGTGACTTCACTGGAAGCCCGACCGACGCCCAGAGGCGACTACCTTTTCGCTGTGAAGAAGGAGCCTGGTCGCAACACGACTGCGCTACTGCCCGGATTTCTCACCAAGCTGGTCGGTGGTCTTTCGTTTCCGAAGGCCATGCGGTGGAACGAGACGAACATTCGGTTTGCGCGGCCGGTCCGGTGGCTGCTGGCGCTCTATGGCGGCAAGCCGGTCCGATTTCAGTTCGCCGGGTTGACGGCCGGAGATACGACCATTGGCCATCGCACCCTCTCGTCCGGCCGTCCGATGCGCGTCAAGGGTTTCCAAGACTATAAGAAATCCTTGGAGAAAGCCGGCGTGATTGTGGATCCAGACCGGCGGCGTGCCATTATCGCCGAGCAGATTGAAAGCATTGCCAAACAAAAAAAAGGGCTTCTCGTTCGGGATGACGCCCTGCGGGAGCAGGCCGTCTCTTCGGTAGAGATGCCGCAGGCCATCATCGGGTCCTTCGATCCCCGATACCTCGCCCTGCCGAAGGACGTGCTGAGTACTGCAATGAAGGAACATCAGGGATATTTCCCTCTGTTCGCCAAGGATGGCACATTGCTTCCTCACTTTGTGGCCGTGGTCAACATGCGCGGGAGCGAGGCGAAGATCACGGCCGGGAATGAGCGGGTGTTGGCGGCGCGCCTAGCTGATGCCAAGTTCTTCTTCGACGAAGATCGCAAGATGCGGCTGGAGAGCCGGCTGGAGAAACTCAAGGGGGTGACCTTCCACCAGAAGATCGGGACCCTCTATCAGAAAGTGGGACGCGTCACGGCCTTGGCCACGAAGCTGGCTGACACCCTTGGGGACCTCGACACGGTCGAGCATTGCCGGCAGGCCGCCAAGCTCTGCAAGGCCGATCTCGTGACTGGCATGGTTGGGGAGTTCCCGACGCTGCAGGGCGTCATAGGACGGGAGTACGCCCTGCATGACGGCGAGCCCAAGGCGGTAGCCGACTCGATCGCAGAGCATTACCGGCCGCGCTTTGCCGAGGATGCCATCCCAGCGAGCCTTGCCGGGAAAATCCTCTCGCTCGCTGACCGCTTCGACACCGTTGCGGCGTTCTTTTCGGTAGGGCTGGTACCGTCCGGATCGCAGGACCCGTTCGCCCTTCGGCGCCAGGCCTATGCTGTCATCCGAATTCTGGTCGAAGGCGAGCTCTCGTTGGGGCTCAACGCGACGATTCAGGACGCCGGCCGGCTTTTAAAGGAGCAGGGGATTCCGGTGGAGGACAAGGCGGCCGGCGAGCTGCAACGCTTTTTCAGTGAGCGGCTGCGGTATTATGCTCAGGAGGTCGCCAAGCTGCGTGGTGATCTGGTCGAGGCGGTGCTGGCTCGGTGGCAGGCCGGGGCGTTTGACCCGCAGGACATCTTGGTCCGAAGTCAGGTCCTGCAGGCCTTTGCGGCCCGGCCGGAGTTCGAGGCGCTTGTAATTGCCTTCAAGCGGGCCGAGAACATTACCAAGGCCCAGGCCGAGGACAAAGTGGACGTCGCTTTGCTGAAGGAAGAGGTCGAAAAAAGCTTGTACAAGGCTGTCTGCGAGGCGGAAGATGTTGTCCCTGGACTAATAAAGGATGCGAAATACAAGGACGCCCTCGCGGCATTGGTCAAACTCAAAGCCCCTATTGACGCCTTCTTTACCGGAGTGATGGTGATGGTCGAGGACGCGACGCTCCGGCGTAATCGGCTGGCCTTGCTGGTCCGCGTGCGGAACCTCTTCCGCCAGTACGCCGACTTTTCCAAGGTCAATGTCGAGCAGACATAATAGCTGTATTCATGTTGGTTATAGCTGAATAGTTCAACCGATCATTTAGATTTTATACGAGGGACTCGTGGCCACTAAGAAATACGTCTACTTCTTCGGCAACGGCAAGGCGGAAGGGCACGGGGACATGAAGGACCTGCTAGGCGGCAAGGGCGCCGGCCTGGCGGAGATGACCAACCTGGGTGTGCCGGTCCCCGCCGGCTTCACCATCGGCACCGAAGCCTGCGTGGCCTACTTCAAGAACAAAAGGAAGTATCCTCCGGGACTCTGGGAGGAGATCTTGCGGTATATGAAGCGCCTGGAATTGACCATGGGGTCGAAGTTCGGCGATCCGTCGAACCCTTTGCTGGTCTCGGTCCGATCAGGCGCGCGGGCCTCCATGCCCGGCATGATGGACACGGTGCTCAATCTGGGGCTCAACGACCGGACCGTCCAGGGGCTCATCCGCAAGACGAACAACGAGCGGTTTGCCTACGATGCCTACCGGCGATTCATTGCAATGTTCTCGACGGTCGTGATGGACCTTAAGCGCGAGCGGTTTGAGGAGATTCTGAAAGAGAAGAAGGCCGAGACGGGTGCGGTTCATGACACCGATCTGACGGCCGCGGCGTTGAAGGGCCTGGTCGCACACTACAAGCGGATCGTGAAGGAGGAGACCGGGCACGAGTTTCCGGACGATCCCTACGAGCAACTCAAGATGGGAATCAATGCGGTGTTCAACTCCTGGTACGGGGCGCGCGCGGTCACCTACCGGCGGCTCTATGACATTCCGGATACCTGGGGCACGGCGGTGAACGTGGTGGCGATGGTGTTTGGCAACCTGGGAGAGTCGAGCGGAACCGGCGTGGCCTTCACACGAGACCCTGCCACGGGACTCCCGAACTTTTTCGGCGAGTGCCTGCTGAACGCCCAGGGAGAGGACGTGGTCGCCGGCATCCGCACGCCGCTGCCGGTCCAGGCCCTGGCTAAGCCGCTTCCACAGGCCTACCAGGACCTCATGAAGACCTATAAGAAGCTCGAGCGTCACTACCGCGACATGCTCGATTTGGAGTTCACGATCCAGGAAGGCAAGCTTTACATGCTCCAGACCCGGGTCGGGAAGCGTACGGGCATCGCGGCCGTGCGGATTGCAGTGGACTTGGTCAATGAAGGCGTGATCACCAAGCGTGAGGCGGTGATGCGCGTCGGACCGGAGCAACTCGCGCAGTACCTCTATCCCATCTTTGACCCCAAGCAGGAAAGCCAGTACAAGTCCGTCGGCAAGGGATTGCCTGCCGGGCCGGGCGCGGCGGCCGGCAAGATTGCGCTCACGCCGGATAAGGCGGTGGAGATGAAGGAGCGCGGTGAGCGTGCGATCCTTGTCCGCCGCGAGACCAGTCCGGACGACATCCATGGCATGAATGCGTCAGTGGGCTTCCTGACGGCGAAGGGAGGCATGACCTCCCACGCGGCTGTCGTCGCACGCCAGATGGGCAAGGTGTGCGTCGCGGGTTGCGAGGCGCTGGACGTGGGAGCCGATGGGCTCGTCCGCTTCGGCTCGCGTGTACTCAAGGAAGGCGATCATCTTTCCATCAACGGCTTCACGGGCGCCGTGTACGCCGGACAGATCCCGGTCGTCGAGTCCGAGATCATCCAGGTCATTCAGGGCAATCTCAATCGGGCGGATTCCGAGAAGTACCGGTACTTCTCCACGCTGTTGGAATGGGCTGACGAGTTCCGGACGCTCGGCGTGCGGGCCAATGCGGATATCCCGGAACAGGCAATCATCGCGCGCGGCTTCGGCGCGGCGGGCATCGGGCTCTGCCGGACCGAGCACATGTTCTTCGCCGAGGACCGCATCCCGATTATGCAACAGATGATCCTAGCCAAGACCCGTGAGGACCGTGAGCGCGAGCTGGCCAAGCTGCTGCCGCTGCAGAAGAGCGATTTCATCGGACTCTACCGCGCCATGAAGGGCTATCCGGTTACCATCCGCCTGCTGGACCCCCCGCTGCACGAGTTTCTGCCCAAGCGCGAGGAGCTGATGGTGGAGATCGCGCGCATGGAGTTGAACCGGGCCGACCCGGGGAGCATCGCCGAGAAGCAGAAACTGCTGGCCCGCATTGAAGAGTTGCATGAGTTCAACCCGATGCTCGGCCTCCGCGGCTGTCGCCTCGGCATCACGATGCCGGAGATCACCCGGATGCAGGTCCAGGCCATCATGGAAGCAGCCTGCGAGGTCACGAGTGAAGGCATCAAGGTCGTGCCCGAGATCATGATCCCACTGGTCGGCCTGGCTGCCGAGATGAAGGCCCAGAAGGACCTGGTGCGGGAAGTTGCCGCCGACACCATGCGCCGCTACCAGACGAAGTTTCCCTATCTCGTCGGGACCATGATCGAACTGCCGCGCGCGGCGATCACCGCTGACAAGATCGCGCGCGAGGCGGACTTCTTCTCGTTCGGCACGAACGATCTCACCCAGACGACGTTTGGCTTCTCCCGCGACGACGCCGCGAAGTTTACTGACTTTTACATGAACCGGCGCGACCGCTGCCCGCGGTGCCTGAGCCGCGAGGTGGACCAAAAGACCATGCAGTGCCGGGCCTGCAGCCTGCGGCTCAGCGAGACTCCCGACAACATCCTCGACGCCGACCCCTTTGCCACGCTCGACCAGGAAGGGGTGGGAGGCCTCATGAAGCTGGCGATCGAGCGGGGCCGGATGACGAAGCCGGATCTCAAGCTGGGGATCTGCGGCGAGCATGGGGGCGATCCCGCGTCCATCGCCTTCTGTCACATCCTCGGCCTCGACTATGTCAGTTGCTCACCCTACCGGGTGCCGATCGCGAGGCTTGCCGCGGCGCAGGCCGCCATCAAAGCAATAGATGATGTGAAAGCTGGTCGCCGCTCCTCGCACCGGTTGGCCCGAAGGGCACGGTCGGCGACCCACCGGCGGATTCGTCACTAGCTCCACTTTGCCTGAAACCAATCGAGAGTCCGATGCGCGGTTCATGGCGCAGGCCCTTGCGCTTGCTTGGCGTGGCGCAGGCCAGACCAGCCCGAATCCGCCGGTGGGTGCGGTCGTCGTGCACCAGGATAAGATCGTCGGCACGGGATATCACCAGCACGCTGGCGGTCCCCATGCTGAGGTGGTGGCCTTGCGGCAGGCGGACCGTCAGGCCCGCGGCGCAACGCTGCACGTCACGCTGGAGCCCTGCTGCCATTTCAACAAACGTACGCCACCGTGTGTTCCGCTCATCATTGCGAGCGGCATCAAGCGGGTGGTGGCGGCTATGCCTGATCCGAACCCTCAGGTCCGTGGTCGCGGGTTAGCCGCGTTGCGGCGGGCTAAGCTACAGGTCAACGTAGGCGTTGGGGCCGAGGAGGCCGAGCGGCTCATCGAGCCGTACCGCAGGCTGATTACGACTGGCCAACCGTTCGTCACCCTGAAGGTCGCGGCGACCTTGGATGGCAAGATCGCCACGGCCCAGGGCGAGGCGCGCTGGATCACCGACCGTGAAGCGCGAAAGATGGTGCACGTCCTGCGTGCCCGTTCGGATGCGATTCTGGTTGGCATCGGGACCGTCCTGGTGGACAATCCGAGCCTCACGGTCCGGACAGGTTCTCCACGCGGACGGGCTCCGCTACGAGTTGTGCTTGATCCCTCTCTGCGCATTCCCATGACTGCGAAGGTGCTCACCGACGGCCAGGCGCCCACGTTGATCGTGACCACCTCAGCAGGATCACCGACCAAGCGGGCAACTCTCGAGAAGAAAGGTGCTCTCGTCGCGGTGCTGCCGGCGCGAGACGGGCGCATCTCGTGGCGCGGCCTGCTGAAAGAATTGGGGCAGCGAGGGATCGCATCGCTCTTGATTGAAGGTGGCTCGGAAGTGAACGCCTCGGCCCTGCGCGAGAGGGTCGTGGACCGGGTGCTCTTTTTCCTGGCGCCCAAGATCTTGGGAGGGCGGGACGCGATCAGCGCGGTCGGCGGAGAGTCTCCCAAGAATCTCCGTGAGGCGTTGCCGCTGAAAGTGACGTCGGTCGCCCAGGTCGGCCACGACATCCTCGTCGAAGGCAGGCCCCGTTAAAGAGGCCAAGCTTGACGCGACCATTCATCCTGCTGTGCGGCGTCGGGCTCTTCGCCTTCATCAGCTACAACCTCGTCCGGATGCCGGTTCTCTCGCTGTTCGCCAAGTCGCTGGGCGCCAGCCCGGAGGCCATCGGCTTCATCGTCGCGGCCTCCACGCTGACGGGGGTGTTTCTTAAATGGCCGGCGGGGGCGCTCTCGGATTTGTATGACCGCCGCTGGCTCTTGCTGGTCGGGTTGCTGGCCTTCGCTATTCCACCGTTCCTCTATCAGTTCGTCTCCGAGGTAAGGTGGCTGGTCGCGCTCCGTTTTGCGCATGGCATGGCGACCGCGGTGTTCGCGCCGATCGCGTTGGCCGTTGTGGCCGATCTGTGCCGCGATGCTCGTGGTGCGGCCTACGGGTCCTACACCGCGGCGACCCAGGCCGGCGCCATGCTTGGGCCGCTGTTGGGCGGGTGGCTGGTAGTCGCAGTCGGCTTTCCGACCGCTTTCGTCACAGCCGGTGTGATGGGAGCGATTGCCGTCCTGCTCTTTCTCCTCATGAAGCTGCCGCCGCAAATTCCGCGTGTCTCGTCCGGCACCGGGACGGCGGCTGTGCTTTCCGATATGGCCCGCGGGGCGAGGACGGTGTTGGGGAACGTGCGGGTTGTGGTGACGAGTGCCACCGACGGCGCGCGCCAGGTGGCCAACGGCGCGTTGATGGCGTTCCTGCCGATCTACGTGGTCGGGATCGGACTGGACGCGGCGCAAGCCGGCGTATTGTTCGGGGTCCAAAGCGTGACTTCGTTCGTGTCCAGACCGACGATGGGGTGGGCGTCCGATCGGATCGGGCGTCGCCCGCTGATCCTGCTGGGACTGGTGGTCTGCGCCGGGTCACTGGCCGCGATCCCGTTTACCACTTCGTTTGTGGGGCTGATGGCGCTCTCTGCGTTCTTCGGCTTCGGAGAGGCGATCGTGAATGCGTCGGCTGCGGCGCTCGTCGCCGATCTGTCGGAGCTCAAGACGCTCGGGTCGGCGATGGGCATGCAGGGGGCCATCATGGACATCGGTCATGCCTCGGGACCGATCCTGTCAGGCGTGCTGATCGGCGCACTGGGTTTCCAACTGGCGTTTCCGATCATCGCCGGATTGGTTCTGGTAGCGGCGGGCGTGTTCCGCGCCTCGGTTGGAGCGGAACGTCCGGTCGGGTTGCCTTCTTGACGGGGTGGGTGGACCGTACTAGGCTCTCTGACAATGGGAGAATGAGGCGGGATGTTTTCCGGCATCATTGAGGAAATGGGAGTCGTCAAGGGTGTCATCAAGACACGGCAGGGGAGCAGCGTCTCGATCCTGGCGAAGGCTGTCCTCGAGAGCCTAAGGGTCGGGGACAGCGTGACGGTGAGCGGTGTGTGCCTGACCGTGGTCGGATTCGACCGCACGGAGATGAAGGCGGACATCTCACCCGAGACGGCGAAGGTCACCACGCTGGGCTCGCTGAAAGCCGGCGATCCCGTGAACCTCGAGCGGGCCATGCGGCTGGGGGACCGCCTCGGCGGGCACCTTGTGACTGGCCATGTGGATGCGATCGGGACTATCCGTGCCCGTGCCCAGGAGGCGGATGCGCTCCAGCTCATGATTGAAGCGCCCCGAGAGGTCCTGCGCTATTGTGTGCCGAAAGGGTCGATCACGGTCGACGGGATCAGCCTGACCCTCAATGAGGTGACCGATCGAGGATTCCGCGTCACCATCATTTCGCACACCGCCAAGGTCACGACGCTCGGGATCAAGCAAGTAGGCGATGCCGTGAACCTGGAAGCCGATCTCGTCGGCAAGTACGTCGAGCGACTCTTGCCCGGCCAGGAGAGCGGAAGCCAGCCCGACATCAAGATCGACAAGGATTATTTACAGAAGCGCGGGCTGATCTGACGCAATTGCCCGTGAATTTTTCGCCGTGGTAAGATGCAGGCTGAAGAGAGGGAGGAACACGCATGAAACATTCCAACCGCATCGTGCTGGCGAGCCTGCTGGTCGGAGTGCTGGCGGTTACCGCCCAGGCGAAGAGTTTCTTTAAAGTAGGCGATCCGGCCCCGAACTTTACGCTGGAGACTGTCGACGGCCAGACGATCAGCCTGGCCCAATATAAAGGTAAGGTAGTGGTGCTTGGCCTCTTTCACATCTGCGAGCCGTGCCTGATCCAGGGGACCGAGCTTCAAAAAGTCCATGAGGCGTTCCAGGGCAAGAACGTTCAGGTCCTGGGCGTGAATTCGGCCGGCAACTCGAAGGAGAAAGTGAAGGAGTTTTTAAAAGAGTTCCCGCTTAAGATTTCCTATCCCTACATGGTCGATCCCAAGAAGGAAACCGACAGGCTGTACGGCGGCGGGCGGTTCATTCCCAACGTCTACATCATTGACCAGGACGGGAAGATCCGCTGGCAGCGGGTGGGAACGATGGAGATCGGCGCGGCCGAGGTGATCAAGGCCGAAGTGGAGAAGCTGCTGGCCGCGGGCAAGAGCGGAGGCGTGCTCTGATGGGCGAGTTTGACGAAGGGAAGGAGAAGTTCGTGCAGCTGGTCAAGCGCATTGACCCGTCGGTGGAGGTCGTCATTCCCGTGACTCCGAGCCGGGGCATGTTTCTGATCTCCCTGACCAAGTCAGGCCAGCGCAAGTTCTTGACGGTCAGCGAGGAGGACATTCTCGATCTCCCGGAGGACGCCGGCATCCTGAAGAAGGTCACCAGCGAAGTCCAGAACACCATTGCCGCGTTGTAAGAAAGCCTCATGAAGACGATCGCGCCCGGCATCCAGCAATGGTCCTTCTTCTCCCAGGAGAAGCAGCTCGACTTCAATGGGCTGCTCCTCACCATCAATGATCATTGCATCCTCGTGGACCCGCCGTCGATGGAGGCCGCCGACCGCACTGCGATCCTCCAAGGACACCCGGTGGACTACATCCTGCTGACGAACCGGGACCATGTCCGCGAAGCCGAGGCCTGCCGGCGCGACTTCAAGGCGAAAGTCTATGCGCCAGAGGCCGATGCGCCCTTGATGGAGATTCCCGTCGACAAGACCTATAAGGATGGCGAGCTGCTGCCGGGTGGGCTCTGGGTCATTCACCTGAAGGACATGAAATCGCCCGGAGAATCGGCGCTGTTCCTCGACATGGGCAAAGGCTACCTGATCCTCGGTGACGCGCTGATCGGCAAACCTGCTAGCCAGCTCAATCTGCTGCCGGCCGACAGGTTCGCCGACGTGAACAAGGCCAGGGAATCCCTCAAGCGGCTGCTCAAATACAATTTCGACACGGTCCTGGTTGGAGATGGGACCGCGATCCTCGCAGGAGCCAAGGAGGCGGTGCGGCGGGCGATCGGGTCCTGACTCGTATATCGCACCGGGAGCCCATGCCCACCTCTTCATCCGACCGGCTCAATCAGATCGGCAACGAATACTTCGGACGCGGCCTCTACACGGAAGCGTACGACTCCTATCAACAAGCCTTGGCCTGCGACAGGCAGTCCGGCGACCGGCGCGCGCTGGTGGCCACCTTGGGCAACTTGGGCAACGTGTGCGCGGTCAGCGGCCGGCCGGAACAGGCGCAGCAGTACTATCAGGAAGTGCTCGAGTTGCAGAAGATCCTCGGCGATGAGCGGGGCATCGGCACCACGCTGGCGAATCTGGGCAACTTGCGCACCGACGCTGGCGAATGGGAGCGGGCGCGAGCCTACTACCTCGAGGCGCTCGACCTGCTGATCCAGGGGGTCGACGATGCGGCCCTCGCGGTGCTGTACTCCAATCTTGGTCTGGTGGCCCGCGAGACGGGGGACTACGAGCAAGCGCTCGCGCACTACGAGCGCTCGCTTTCGCTGATGCGCCGGCTCGGCAATCAAGCCGGCGTGGCGGATGCCTACCGGATGATCGGCAAGACCTATGTACTGCGCAAGCGATACGAAGACGCGGCCGCGTGCGCGCTGACCAGTCTCGGGATCAGCCGGCGCCTGCGCGATGAACTGCGCGTCGCCGGGGCCTGCTACCTGCTCGCCGGGATCAGGGAGGGAGAAGGGAAGATCGCCGAGGCGGTCGAGTTGCTGGAGCGCGTGGTGGCCATCGATCGCAAGTATCAATTGCCGAAGCTCGAGGAGAACACGCGCCGGCTGGAGGCGCTGCAAGAGCGCGCCGGACGGGAAGCCAGCACGGCATGAGCAGCGTCATCACAGGAGCCTGCCCAAAGTGAAACCGGTCGTCGACCGCACGGAGTCG
>JACXTT010011498.1_pt1 | contig 11839 bp, 9 predicted proteins | sample 9270951 | NCBI WGS metagenome assembly JACXTT01 (sample SAMN15532306, study PRJNA645909) | rock metagenome | isolation source: weathered quartz diorite | place: Puerto Rico | collected 2017-06-21 | reverse complement strand
TCAACCATCTACTTGATCAAGGCTGACGGCAGCGGTCTGCGGGCTCTTTGGTTCAGCGGGTACGACAGCGAACCCGCGTGGAGGCCGTAACAGAATGGACCGACGGTTCCTGGCGCTGCTCGGGATCGCAGGCCTGGCCGCCTGCCTTGAGGACCAGCCCATCACTGGGGGGGGCGCGGGGGATGGGGGGGGCCGACCCGCGCTGCCGAGCATTACTACCGTTGCAATCGAGCCGAATCCGAACAACGTGCTCTCGGCAATCGTGACCTTCACGGTCACCAACGCGGACTCCGCTCGCGTCGTGTACTGGGAGGACGGGGAGCCTGCCTCCTCCACCCCGTACATTGCGGCCGGGGACCGGCCAACCAGGATCGCGACTCTGGGGCTCCGTGCCGGGAGCTTGGTCCACCACGTGGTCGAGGCCGTCGGCGCTGGGGGCGCGAGCGTCTCCCTCCCGGTCCAGCTCAGTACTCCCGACCTGCCCCAGAACCTGCGGGAGGTCCGCCTCGAAATGACCGGGACGCCATCCCCGGGCTATGTCGTGACGGAAGTCACTCGCGACTCCGGCGCTTATGTGGTGGCGTTCGATTCCACGGGTCAGGTCGGCTGGTACCGGCGGTTCGCGGCCGGCCCCGGCGAGTTCGCGATGGAAACCAAGCAGCACCCCGATGGCCACTTCACCACCTTCGTCGGCTCGACGTACGGGTGGCAGCCGACCTACGGGCGTTACTACGAGTTCACCCCCGACGGCGAGATCGTCCGCACCTACGCCGCGAGCGCGCCCTACTACACTGACCCCCACGAGCTGCTGCTCAACGATGCGAGCAGCGGCCCCGATCCGGTGCATCTCATCGGCTACGACCTGCGTCAGGAGGATCTGACCGCCTTGGGGGGGAGAACGAGCCAGCTCGTGGCGGGGCACACGCTCCTGCGCCAGTCGGCGGCCGGAACCGTCGAGTTCCGCTGGAGCGCGTGGGATCATTTCTCGCTCGCCGACTGGCTGTTCGTGCCCCCCAACCTGGCGCAGCTGCCGAGTATCGACTTCGACCACCCCAACTCCATCGCCATCGACCGCGACGGCAACTACGTCGTGTCGTTCGCGAGCCTCGGTGAGATCACGAAGATCGATGCCGCCACGGGCGCCATGCTGTGGCGTCTCGGCGGCCGGCACAACCAATTCACGATCCAGGGCGACCCGCTCGGCGGCTTCGGGTTCCAGCACGATGTCCGGGTGCTCGCCAACGGCAATTTGTTGCTATTCGACAATGGGCTGGTACACACTCCGCCGCAGAGCCGCGCGGTGCAATACCGGCTCGATACGCAAGCGATGACGGCGACGCTGGTCTGGGAGTACCGCCACACTCCCCCATTGTTCACGCCGTTCGTGGGGTCGGTCGAGCGCTATCGCAACGGCAACACGCTGATCGGCTTCGCCTCCGCAGCCCTGATGACGGAGGTGACCCCCGATGGTCAGGTCGTGTGGGAAGGACGGCTGATGGTCGGCGGGCAGCCGGTGAGCTTCTTCTATCGCGCTCGCAGGCTCCGCTCGCTCTACGAGTACCTCGAGCCGTAGGGACGACACCACGCCGCCCCCTTGGGCCCGCCGCATTTGCCCCAGAATCTCGAACATGCCCGCCGTAGCCTGTTTCGCCGCCGCGAGCAGCTCCTCGGGCGATTGCCCTCCCAGCCACGACCCGGCCGGCGAGCCGGTCCACTGATCAAACCCGCACTTAGTGCAGAACCGCCCCCAGGAGCGGCCGCATGGCGCTGCGCGATCAGATCCGTGTGGATTCGGTAGGGGTGCGCGGGGACTTCTTTTTCGTAGTCGTCCGCACCACGACCGAGTGCCGGCCCCTTGCGGCTGACGTCTATCGGCTCGAAATCGTGCGGGCCGTGCGGACCGGCAAGCCGGTCGCGTTGACCGAGCGGCGGGAGCGGCGCGCGAACTGTCAGTAGCGAGCTTCACCGCATTCCCGGCATGTGCAGCTTCTGGAATCCGGACGGCACCGCGAACATGCTGTCGGCCAAGGGCTGCCGCACCAGGGAATACACCTCCACGGTGTACCCCTTGTCCTCCGCGAGCTCCTGCCGCAGGACCGGATACCCGTAGCGCTCGAGGAAGGAGCTAGCGAACGCGGTCTCTCGGCTGAGCCCCTCCCCCTTCCCGCCCCGCATGCCCGAGATCAGCCGCAGATAGGTCTGCATGAAGTCCCGATAGGCAGCGTCGCCGGTCGTCCACACGAGCGACATCTTATCGCCCTCGGTCACCCGGTACCCGGTACAACGCAGACCGCCGACCATCTGGATGCGACCAAGGGGTTCGACCTGCGGCTGCTCCGCGGCCGGCTCGCTGTCGAACGTGGGCAGGTCACGCAGGGAGATCTCGTAGTAACCTCGCTGGGAAGGCAGCACGGTCCGCATGACGCCGGTGGCGAGATCCATCAGGCCATAGCCGCTCCCCATCCCCGGCATTTGGACCTCTGCGCTGCGGAGGTGGGTGCCCTTGAGCTGCATCCTCTGCTCCTTCGTCCGGGCCCCAAGCTGGACGAGCTGGTCGATGGTGAGCGCGAAAATCTTCTCGCGAGCCTTCTGCTCGTCCTGCTCGTCCTCGCCCATCTGCGCCGTGACGAGCTCCGGGGTCAGGTGCAGCGATTTGATCGTGACGATGCCTTCGAACTGCTGCGGGTGGGCCGGCGTTGCCGCGCCGACCAGGAGAGTACCTGTCAGAACCGAAACCGCTGAGGGCGCGAGCTTCATAGAAGCCTCCTCGCCGCTGTGATAAACGACAATACTCGCCTAGAAAAGGCGTCGAGGAAAGGCGTCGAGGAGTGACGTAGAGAAAAGGCCTCAAGACAGCCCCGCGTTGCGGCAGGCTGCCCCGCGTGTAGGTTGGGAGGCCCTGGCCATCGAGCACCGGATTCGGAGCTCTCCGGCCGGCATGGAGGCAGGCGCACGTGGTCGCGGGTCTTCCCCTTGAGCTCTTTCGGTTGTTCCAGGCGTCCGCCGGTGCCACGCGTGACGACGCGTGGGGGGACTTCGTCGCCGCCCACAGCCGCCTCCTCCTGCACGCCGCCCGCTCCCTCGCGCCCGATCGCGACGCCGCAATGGATGCGTACGCCTACGTCCTGGAGCGCCTGCGGGAGGACGACTGCCGTCGCCTCCGTGGCTACGTCCCCGACGGCCGGTGCAAGTTCAGCACCTGGCTCGTCGTGGTAGCGCGCCGGCTCTGCCTCGACTTCCACCGCCACCGTTACGGCCGCGCTGCCGAGCCCGCTCCGGACGCCGACGCCGCGCGCGCCGCGCGCCGGCGCCTTGTAGATCTGGTCGGCGGCGCGGTGGACCCCGACCAGCTCGCGGCGCCGGCGTCGGACCCGGCGCTCTCCCTGCAGGCCGAGGAGCTGCACCGGGCCCTCGCCGACGCGACCGCCGGCCTGGCTCCCGCCGATCGTCTCCTCTTGAAGCTGCGCTTCGACGACGACCTCTCCGCCCGTGAGATCGCCGCCGTGCTCGGCCTGCCCACGCCATTTCACGTCTACCGCCGCTTGGGCGCACTGCTGGAGGAGCTGCGCGGCAGGCTGCGGAAACGGGGCGTGGCTGGAGCCGACTCATGACGCGCAAATCGCGCTGCGGCGTCCGTTTGATCCCTGCGAGGGGGTACGATGCACGATGAGATGTCGGGCGCTCACTTGGCAGTGGAAGAGGTCGCGGGCTACGTCGACCGACAACTTGGCGCGACGGAGCGGGCGCGCGTAGAGGATCACCTCGCGGCCTGCGCCGAGTGCCGGGCGGAGGTGGTGGCGGTCGGGCGGTTGGCGCGGTCGTTCCGCCAGCGGCGGCGGTGGGTCGTGTCGGCGCCGCTGGCGGCGGCCGCTGCCGTGCTGCTGCTGACACTCGTTCCCTGGGGCCGGATCTCCGAGCGCAGCACCCCGATCTTGCGCGAGCCCGCGATCACTACCACCGCGGCTCCGACCCCCATCGGTCCCCTGGGCGCCGTGACGGCGCTCCCGCCGCTTACCTGGACCAGCGTCCCGCACGCGGACCGCTATCAGGTGACGGTGTTCGACACCAACGGCTCGCTCGTGTGGGAGACGCAGACGGCCGACACGGTCGCCGTCGTGCCGCGCACGATCACCCTCCGGCCCGGCGCCCCCTATTTCTGGAAGGTCGCCGGCCGGACGGGCTGGGATCGCTGGGTGGCGTCGGATCTCACCACCTTCACGGTCGGTACGACCCGACCCTCCCGATGACCGGAGTGCCGCTTTTGCTCCTGGCCGTCGCCCTTCAGAGCGCCGCGCCGCCCCCACCCCCCCCCGTCCCCGGCGCAGAGCGCCTGCGGGCGCTCGCCCGCGACGGACCTCAGGCCGCGCTGGTCGAGCAGGTGCGCGCGCAGCCCGACGACGTCCGCGACGCGCTGCGCCGGTTGCTGGCCGAGGCGGCGGCCACGGATACGACGCCCGCGCCTTCCGCGAGCGCGGCCGAGCGCCTGGCGTCCGCGTACGCCGTCGCCTGGCGCGATTCCTTCCTCCTCCGGCAAGTCGCTCGCTTTCGATCGTTGTCGCCCGCGGAGCGCCGCGGCAAGGTCGTGACCGACAGCCTGCGCGTGGCCGGGAACGACGCGCTGGGCCGGAGCGGCGTGGACGCGGCCCTGCGCCTGTGGCGCGAGAGCGTGCGCCAAGCTGCGGCGATCGGCGACACCGCAGGCGTGGCGGCCGGCCTCGGCAACATCGGCCGAGGGTTCTACGACCAGGATGAGCTGGATAGCGCGGAGGCCTACTGGGCTCGGTCGCGGGATTTAGCCGAGCGCATCGGCGACTGGCGCACCGCCGGCAACGCCATCGGCAATCTGGCGAGCGTCAAGAGGGATCGCGGCGAGTTGCAGCAAGCGGACTCGCTGTCCGCGCGGGCCGGAGTGATCCGCGTCCGCACCGGGGACGGTCGCGGCCTGGCGGCGGACGAGAACAATCGTGGGCTCATTGCCCAGACGCTGGGGGATTTCATAGGCGCGCGGCGGGCGTTCGCAGCCGCCCTCGCCGCCAACCGTCGCGCCGATCGAGCCGGACCGGCCGCGGCCAACCTCATCAATCTCGGGAACCTCGCCGCCCTCTCGGGCGACTATGAGACTGCCGCCGCCCACTATCACGGGGCCCTCGCGTCCTACCGGGCTGCGGGCGATCGGCCCGGCACCGCCGAGGTCTGGCACGACGTCGGGCTGCTGCGGACGAGCGGGGGGGACTACGCGGGTGCGATCACCGCGCTCTCGGCCGCCCTCGCGATCTATACGGTCACGGGACCGATCGCCGACGTCGCTGCGGTTCGGCGCGACCTCGCGGAGGTGCGCGCGGCCACTGGCGACCTGCCGGCCGCGCTGCGCGAGCTCGAGCGAGCGGAGGGTGCTGTGAAGCGAGGGAGGGGAGACCCTGCCCTCCTCGCTCGGCTGGCGCTGACGCGAGCGGACCTCGCGGTCCTCCTCAATCGGTCGGCGGACGCCGAGCGGGCGTACACCGAGGCGCAGGCTCAGTACCGGCGTGCGGGCGATGAGACAGGCGAGGCCGAAGCGCTTCAGGGGCACGGGTACCTCTTCCTCCGGCGGGAGGACTACAGGGACGCGCGTCGAGCCCTCGAACGGGTGCTGGTTGCGCAACGCGCAGCCACCCCGCGCAGCCGAGCGCTGACTCGCTTGCTTCTCGGCTTCGCGCTGTGGCAGAGCGGCGATACAGCGGAGGCCCGCCGCACGGTGGCGACGGTGCTCGACACGCTCCGCGCGGCGGGCGACGCCGTCGGAGAGGCGGCTGCGCTCGGGGCGTTGGGGGACCTCGCCATCCACGCGGGGATCGGCTTGACGGCCGAGCCCCTGTATCGCCGCGGCCTCGCGCGCCTCGGCGTCACCCGAGCGCCAAGCGTTTCGTGGACGCTCCACGCGGGGCTCGCCGAGGCGCTGCGGAGTCGCGGCGCGCTCCCGGAGGCCGCGGCCGAGTTGCGCGCCGCCGCCGCCGACGTCGAGGCCGTGGCCGGCCGTCTGCCGCTCGAGCAGCGGCGCGCGTCGTATCTCGCTGACAAGTGGGACGTGTACGCCCAGCTTGCCGCCGTGGAGCGGGCCCGCGGCCGGATCGACGCCGCCTTCGAGGCGAGTGAGCGCCTGCGCGCCCGGCAGATGCTCGACCTCCTGGCGCGCGGCAAGATCGCTTGGAGCCAGGCGGGCAGGGACTCGCTCGCCAGCCTGGAGCAGAGCCTGCGACTGCGCATCTCGGGCCTCACCCGCCGGCTGGAGGATTCCCAGACGAGTGGAGTCGGCCTGCGAGAGCCGAGCGCCGCCGCGGCGGACGCCGTCCGGGAGGCGCTCGGCCGGGCGCAAGCGGCCTACGCGGAGCTCTTGGCGCGCGTTCAGGAAGCGGAGCCCGAGTACGCCCACCTTGTGCAGGGCCAGGTCGTGTCGCTGCGCGAGGTGGCCAGCCGGATCGCCCCGGACGAGGCGTTGCTCGAGTATCTCGTCTCCGATTCCACGACGCTGGTCTTCGTCGTGGCGGCGGACACGGCGGCGGTCCTCGATCTCGGCATCGGCCGCCACGCCCTCGCGGCGTTGGTCGACTTCACCCGCGGCGCGCTGACCCGCCCGGCACGCGGTGTTGCGGCCGAGGGACCATCCTGGCGCGCGCCCCTGGAGCGTTTGCAGCAGCGCCTCATCGACCCCATCGAGGCTAACGGTCTCCTGCGGGGGAAACGCTCGCTCGTCATCGCGCCGCACGCGGAGCTGCACTACCTGCCGTTCGCGGCGCTGCGCAAGGCGGACGTGTCGCACCCGTTTCTCATCGAGCGCTTTCTTGTGACGACGGTACCGTCGGCATCGATTTGGCTGCGGCTGCGCGATCGCGGAGATCCGGCCCTTCCTCCGCCGAGGGCCAGCGTGCTTGCCCTCGCCCCGCGCGTGGACGTGCTGCCCGGCTCACGGCTCGAGGTCGGGGCCATCGGCCGGGTGTTCGGTCCTCGCGCGCGCGTGCTCGTGGGGCCGCGGGCTACGAAGGGCGCGCTTCAGGCTGCGGCGCCGGCGCAGGGAATCATCCATTTCGCCACCTATGGCGTCCTCAACAAGCACAACCCATTGTTCTCGTTCGTCGAGCTGGCTCCGCAGCCGGGAGAGGACGGGCGTCTCGAGGTGCACGAGGTGTTCGGCCTCGATCTGCACGCCCGGCTCGTGGTGCTCTCGGCTTGTCAAACGGCGGTTGGCGCCGGTGCTCTCGCGGACGTACCGACGGGAGACGACTGGGTCGGGTTGGTCGAAGCCTTTCTGTACGCGGGGGCCGCGAACGTGATGGCCACGTTGTGGCCGGTCGAAGATCGCGCCACGGCGGGACTGATGGGCGACTTTTACGGTGAGCTGGCGGCGGGGCGGCCGGAGGCCGTGGCGCTGGCCGCCGCGCAGCGGGCTGCGCTGCGCAATTCGGCCACCGCCGATCCGTTCTATTGGGCGGGGTTCACGTTGAGCGGGGGGAGGTAGCGTGGCACATCGCGATGGGCGAGCCTACACCCTAGCACGATTGGCGCCAGCGGCGGGACTGACCTTGCGGCCTCTCGGTGGCGGGCGTCGCCGGTTGTTGAGTCGAATCGAGTGGGGCAGGTGGACGACGGCTCGTTCTTCCCTCGCGAGCGACACTTCAATGAAGGTCGCTGGCCAGCCGTGATTCCGCGAGCGCAGTGCCTAGGTGCTGCCGCCCTGCTCGCAGCGGCGTGGCTCGGCGGCTGCTCGGACGGCGTCGGCCTCCACCACACCGTCACTCCCCCGCCACCGCCGCAGCCAGGCCCGATCGTCTCGGCCCCGCATCAGATCGTCACCGCGGGAGCCACGAGCGTCGTCAATGCCCCCACCGGCGGAGACGGCGTCTTCTACGTGTCAATGCCGACGGGAACCGTCCCGGGGGCGGCGACGGTCGGGATTCGGGATCTTCGCACCTTAGGGGGGCTCACTACTGCCGCTGTGGATGGAGGTTTCGATCCTGTTCAGCTGACGGGAATGGTGGGCGACACGATCTGGATCATCACCTTCGACGCCCGGAATAACGTCTTGGCGAGCGTACAGATGACAGTGCCGGCGTCGGCGCCGCCGATCGTCATCCGGACCCAGCCGCCCAAGAAGAAAACCGACGTCCCACTGAACGAGGCGCTCCTGGTCTACTTCAGTGAGCCGGTCGACGGCGCCTCGGTGGCCCCACCGTCCATCCAGCTGCTGCAGGGGACGACGGCGGTGAGAGGGGCGGTGAGATTCGCCGACAGCGCTCATGTGAGCGTGGATTTCGTTCCGGACGCCCCCTTGGCGGCCAATGCCGGATATCAGCTGGTGGTGACGAGTCAGGTGCGCGACCTCGACGGTCAAGCGTTGGCCGCTCCCGACACCATCCCGTTCACGACCGGCACGACCACGCTCGGTCCCACCGCGTCCGTGACGCTGCCGACGGACACCATCACCGTGACCGGGTTGACCTACCAGATGACGGTGAAAGTACGGGATGCGGCCGGGAACGAGCTCACCGGCCGTCCAGTCGTGTGGGCCGTGGACAATTCGGGCGTGTTCACGATCTCCACGACCGGCCTCTTGACCGTTCACGCCGAGGGAGCGGGGGGGGTCCAGGCGACTGTGGACGGCATCAGCAGCGGGTGGAAATCGATCTACGCAAGGTGGGGGCCAGTTGCTAAGGTCGTCGTGTCGCCAGATACGACCTTAACCCAGGGGGACCAGACCACGCTGCGCGCCACGGTCACCGACGCTCTCGGACGACTCCTCAACGAGTCGTTTCACATCCTCAAGTGGAGCAACAGCTCACCAAATGTGGCCACCGCTGCTCCCCCCTTCCCTTTAGCGTTTTCCGTGACTGTCACCGCGGTCAGCCCGGGCCAAACGACGATCACGGCGACGAGTGAGGGAGTGAGCGGCGCGGCGACGGTCACGGTGGTTCCACGGCCGCCACTCGTCTGGTGAGGGCAGGCCGGCCAGCTGTAAAAACTCACCACCGCAAACTCTGCCGCCTCCTACCGTTTCATCTCCACGAAGGAGGCTCAATGCGCATCCACAATGTCGTCTGGGCCGGGTTGGGGTTGGCGGGACTCGTGGCCTGCAGCGAGTCGCTCGTCGGACCGAAGGTAGGCGACGTCCGGTTGACCGTAGCCACCACTGGAGTGGACCTCGATCCAGACGGCTACACGGTTGCGCTTGATGGTGCGGCGGGTATCAGCATCGCGGCGAACGACAGCAAGACCATCGCCGCCCTGGCCGCGGGCAGGCACACTGTGCTGCTCTCCGGAGTGGCCCCGAACTGCACGGTGAACAGCCCAAACCCACAAGAGATCGACGTGGCCGCGGGCGCGACGACCCAAGTGACCTTCACCGTCACGTGCGTTGCCATAGCCTTGGACATCGCCGGCATCTGGGACTGGACGGAGCAGTACGTCAACCCGGTTTGCAATGACACGGGCACCTACGCCTTCACGCAAAATGCGGCGGCGTTCATGGGCCGCTCTGACCAGGTGGGTACCTGCCAGCTGCCGAACGGGCCGGCGGACAACACCCGCTCGAATGATCGCGTCAGCGCCGGCCAAGTAGCGGCCAGCACCATCACCTTCCAGGTCGGGAACGGGCCGTTCTGCTTCTACACGGCGACGGTCACAGGAGACCCGCCGAACCACCTCAGCGGCACGACGACCTGCGGATCCTCCACCGGCACCTGGGAAGCCGTGCGCGGCCAACCGGTGGCGAGCGTCACCGTCACGCCGGCCAAGGACACGCTGCTCGACGGCGATACAGTGCAGCTCATGGTCCAGCTGCGGGACGCAGCAGGGCACCGCGTGTTCCGGCCGGTGACGTGGTCGAGCGACAAGCCGTCGGTGGCCACCGTCTCCGATGCCGGGAAGGTAGGGGCCGCGACCGCCGGGACGGCGACGATCACCGCCACTGCGGCAGGCGCAACCGGTTCAGCACAGATCATCGTGGAGCGGGCCGGCGCCGTGCGCGTCACCACCTCCACCGGGGGAGTGGATCTCGATCTCGACGGCTATCGCGCCTACGTAGACGGCAGCTGGAATGGGTCAAAGCCGGTCGGGATCAACGGGTCGGTTACGCTCACCAGGATCGCGCCCGGAAGTCGCCGCATCCTGCTGGGCCAAGTGGCGAGCAACTGCACCGTCGCCGCGCCGAACCCGGTGACCGTCACCGTCGCGGGCGGCGACACGATCCCGGTGTCCTTCGCAGTCTTGTGTGTACGGACGCAGCGCATCGCGTTCGCCACGGCGTACTACTTCAGCATCTACGTGATGAACGCCACCGGCGGCGACGCCGCGCCCCTGATCTCCAGTGCCACATCCACCGAATACGGTCACCCGACGTGGTCGCCCGACGGAACCAGGATCGCCTTCCAGAGCTCGCGCGACGGCAACGAGGAGCTCTACGTCATGAATGGCGATGGCTCCGGCCTCACGCGGCTGACCAACAACGCGGCCTTCGACGGGGAGCCGGCGTGGTCGCCCGATGGGGCCAAAATCGCGTTTCTGACCACGCGCGACGGCAGCGCGGCGATCTATGTGATGAACGCCGATGGCTCCGGCGTCACTCGACTCACCAACAGTCCGGGCGCCGACGCAGATCCGGCCTGGTCTCCCGACGGCACGAAGATCGCGTTCACGAGCAACCGCGACGGCAACTACGAGATCTACGTGATGAACGCCGACGGCTCCGGCGTGACTCGTCTCACCAACAATCCGGCCCGGGATGGCTGGCCTTCGTGGTCCCCAGACGGCACGCGGATCGCGTTCCAGAGCGAGCGCGACGGAAATTCCCAGCTCTACGTCATGAACGCCGATGGATCGGGTGTGAGCAGACTCACCAACAACTCCGACAGCGACTGGCAGCCGGCGTGGTCTCCGGACGGCTCCAGGATCGCCTTTACCAAGAACGTTCAGGGATGTGACTATTACGATTGCTGGGACTTCACCAGCATCTACGTGGTGAATGCCGATGGCTCGGGCTTGACGCAACTGATCGGGACGAATACGGGGCAGGATACTGACCCCGCGTGGAGGCGGTGAGGCTGGCAGGCGTGGCGTGCCTGCCGCTCATGCTCCCGAGGTGGCCTGCCACCCGGTCCCCTGAACTCCGCAGCGCGCGCAGGCCGCCGAGTTCCCCCGGCGGCCGGCACGGTTCTACTTGACGTCTTCGTTGGGCACCGTTTCCCTAGGTCTCTGCCTTTACGCCGTTACGGTACTCTCAGTCTAACGTCGATATTCACCAGGATGTCGTTCGGCGTCTCCAAGAACACGACGCTGCGCGCCACCGGGTCACGCCGGATCACCATCTTCACCGGCGGGCCCTTGCCCCGGCCCCTTCCCATGTTGCCCCGCCGGTACCACACCACCTGGTCGTTCCCCACCTCTTCCACGCGGATGACCTCGTAGCCCTGCTTGACCAGGACTTCTCGGGTGACGCCGAGCGCGCGATCCGTGGGGACGGCGTAGCGCTTGGGGCCGTGGCCGCGGCCCGGGCCAGGGCCCTGATCGTTCTCGTGCCCCTTGCCTTGCGCGGCCAGCGGCGCTGCCAGTAGCGCCAACGCCGCCATTAGGATCCCTGGTCTCATTGGCTTGCCTCCGGATGACGGAGAATGGATGACGGATTATACCTTCAGCAGCATTTTCGCGATCGTGTGCAGCTGCATGTTGCTCGTGCCTTCGTAGATCGTGCCGATCTTGGCGTCGCGGTAGAACTTCTCGACCGGGTATTCCTTGGTGTAGCCGTACCCGCCGAACAGCTCGACACATAGCGAGGTGACCCGCTCGGCGACCTGCGACGCGTACAGCTTGGCCA
>JACXTT010011497.1_pt1 | contig 11840 bp, 12 predicted proteins | sample 9270951 | NCBI WGS metagenome assembly JACXTT01 (sample SAMN15532306, study PRJNA645909) | rock metagenome | isolation source: weathered quartz diorite | place: Puerto Rico | collected 2017-06-21 | reverse complement strand
GACCAGATGACGGTCGACAGCTACTGGGCCGACGGGAACCAGATGCATCTCGTGCAGGGCGGCGTCGACCTGATCGTGCCCCGGAGCCGCATCCGGGGCGTCAAGGAGACGTCCGGCGGAACCGCCTCGGCCCCGACCCCGGCGGCGCGCCCGGCGCGCGAGGAGCCCGCTCCCCGGGCCGCGGCCAGCGCGGGGCCGCAGGCGGCGGAGGAGCTGAAGGCCCAGCAGCGGCGGATCGAGCACCATCTGCTGCGGGTGCAGCAGGAGCGGTTCGAGGCGAAGAACCGGAACGATCCGCCCGCCAAGCAGAAGCGCCTCGAGAAGGAGTTCGCGCGCACGCAGCAGCGGCGGATGGGCGTGCTTCGCGAGCTCGCCGAGCGCTAGATCCGGGGGCCGGGAGCGGCCGCGCGCATCCGCCGCGCCGGCCGTCGGATCAGCCCGGACAGCCGCCGACGCCGGGCATGACCTGATTGCAGTCGGCGATCGCCGTCACCTTGAGCATGGCGGGGAGCTGCGTGTAGTTGCTCGCCTGGTTGGCGTAGGCCAGCGCCTGCGAGCTGTAGTTCACGATCGCGCTCCCGGTCACCTTGAGGCTCAGGTTCTCGCTCCAGATCGAGCCGTACAGCGTGGCATTGCCGCCGATCTGCGTGAGCCCGCCCGTGACGTCGTCCCCGATCGTGGTCACGCCGCGCACCAGGATCAGCCCGTTGAAGCTGAAGGTCCCGAGGACCTTCAGGTCGCCCTCGACGATCATGATCCCGTTGCCATCCACATTGCCGGCGCCGATGGTGAGGCCGCCGCCGTCGAAGTGCGTGATCCGCGGCGCGGTGGAGGTGCCGTAGGTCTTGTTGCCGGTGATGTTCGTGCCGTGCACGGTGTCGACGTACGTGGGCCCGAGCGCGAGGAGGTCGTTGATCAGCTGGTTCGTCGGCGCGATGCTCGGCGCCGAGCCGACCGTCATGATGCTCGGGCTGGGCGGGTTGCCCGGCACGTACCCCTGCCCTTGGACGTTGTCCCGCTGCTGGTTGCTCAGGCTGCTCATCGCCTCGGCGGTGTTGGTGGCGGTCTTGGTCGCGATGCCCGGCACGGGGGGCCGCGGGCCGGCGGTGCCGTCCAGGTTGTGGTCGTTGCCGTTGATGCTGAAGGCGTCCCCGTTGAAGGTCGCGTCGGTGTTGTTGGTGTTCGAGAGATAGATGGCGCCGGCCGAGCCGGGGACCGAGTCGCGGATCACGCTCGCCGCCATCACGCGGTGCGCGCCCTCGAGGCCGTCCGCGGCCGCGACGAAGCGGCCGGCGTTCTGCGGATTCCCGGCCGAGGCGACCGCGGTCACCGAGTAGCTGTACGCGCCCTGCGCCCCGCTGAAGCTGCGCGGGGCGGTGCCCCACATCGCGGGCCACGCCTGGACCACGTCGGTCTGGAAGTTCCGCACCCCGGTCGTGGTGTTGACCGTCTGCAGGGCATGCGAGATCGCCGACTCGGCGACGAACTGGATCTGGCTCGCCTCGCGGTAGTTGCGGGTGGCGCGGGTGTTCGCGCTGCCCATGAGCGTGCTCGCGGAGATGGTGACCGCCAGGGCGATGAGGGTGAAGAGCGCGATCACCATCGCCAGTCCTTTCTGATTGGCTCGGCGCGCAGAAGTACCACGAGGTCGCGGACGCATGGGCAGGTCCTCCAGGGGCTAGAAGTTGTCGAGCGACCGGTTGCGGACCGCCACCTCGGACTCGGCCACCGACGCGATGGGCGTGTGGATGTTCGGGTTCGGGTTGGTCAGGTTGGCGGTCGCGGTGACGCGGACCTTGGCGATGCTGTCACGCTGGCACTGGGTGAGCGCGGCGGGGTTCCCGCCCGGGACGAGCTGGTTGGGCGGGTTGGCGTTGTCAAAGTAGAGGAAGGAGAGACCGTTCGTCGGGACGCCGTTGGCGAGCACGACCGGCGCGGCGTTGCCGTCGGTGCGCGTGATCGAGCCGCTCGCGACATCGTAGGTGACGTCCTCTCCCGCGGCGCCGATGACGTTGTCGCCGTTCAGGTCCTGGCGAAAATGAATCCTCGTGGGCGTCGCCTCGATGATCCCCTGCTTGACGCCGGGGGCGCATCCCGGCGAGGGCGAGGTGGGGATCGCCGTTCCCGGATCGTAGGCCGCCATGCGCAGCTCGCGCGCCATCAGATCGATCACGCTGCGCGTGACGTTCTGGCTGTCGCTGTACACGTTCTGCGACGCGAAGGCCTTCAGCTGCGCGCGCTGGAAGGTGTAGACCGCGGCGAGCAGGATGAGGGTCAGCCCCATGCCCGCGAGGACCTCCATGCTGGAGAATCCGCGCGCGCGCGGCCGGCGGCGGTCGGGGGTCAGCATGGTATGGTGCTGCAGCGGATGTAGGCGGCGAGCGCCGTGGTGTGGAGACGCGTGTCGGTCCAGCTGACGCTCACGGTCACGGTGCGGAGCCCGAAGGTCGGGCTGTCGTTGCCCGACACGGCCCACGTGCGCGTGAAGGTGCCGCCCCCGGTGCCGTCGGCCTTCATCGGATTCACGGCGTCCGTGTAGTTCCCGGGCAGGACGGCGGCGGCGCCGAGCGGCGTGCTGCGCAGCTGCTCGAGCTTCTGCTGCGCCAGCGCGTGGGCGGCGCTGGTCGAGTCGGCGCTCTTCTCGTTGTGCGTGAGCGTGATCGTGTTGGCGGCGAAGGCCATGAGCGCCACGGCGAGGAAGGCGGTCGCGGCGACCGCCTCGATGAGCGAGAACCCGCGCGCCGCGCGCCTAGCTGATCGTCGTCTTGCCGAGGACATTGACCGTCACCGTCCTGGTCCCGGAGCCGTAGACGCTGACCGGGACCGATACCTGGGCGGCAAGCATGCCGCGCGTATCGAAGATGGGGTTGTCGGGCGTGATCGCCCCGAGCATCGCGCCCGTGGGCAGCGGCTGGGGGGCGGAGTCGGCGACCCAGTTGCCCGCCTGCTCGCGCTCGATGGTGTAGGAGGCGTGGGCCGGGTCGAAGTTGACCCGGTAGCGCACGTTGCGGGCGATAGCCCGCTGGCGGGCAGCCTGCAGGTCGGCGGCGATCTGCCGGGTGGCGCCCGAGAGCGCGTACGGCGATCGCAGCCGGGCCATGTTGGGCACCCCGATCGCGAGCAGCACGAGCATGATCGCCGCTGCGATGAGAACGTCGAGGAGCGAGGTGCCGCGGCTCTTGCTGTGGCGTACCGAGACCATCGCAGAAAAAAGCAACCCTGGTGCCACCGTGTCGGGCGCGTCACAGCGTGTCGCGCCGCGCCTCGTGGGGGAACCGGCCGTCAGCCCGGTGTCACAGCGGTGCAAACGCGTGCCGCGCTTGCCGTGGCGCCCGCCGCAGCGGGAGGGAGCATCACGGGCAGCCCAGAACCCCGGCCGGCGCGTCCGAGCAGTCGATCAGCGAGGTGAGCTGGATCGGCGTGGGCAGCGCCGCCCCGCCGCTCACCAGGTTGGCGAGCGCCAGCCCCTGTGAGCTGTAGTTGATGATCGCGCTGCCGCCCACGGTCAGGTTCACGTCGTTCGACCACAGCGAGCCGTAGAGCGTGGCGTGGCCGGTATCGGTCAGCGTGCCGCCGACGCGGGTGCGTCCGCGCACGATGATCAGGCCGATGTAGTCGAGGTTGCCCTGGATGGTGAGGTCGCCCTCGACGATCATGATCCCGGCGCCGGAGGCGTTGCCGGCGCCCTTGATCGTGACCCCGGACGGATCGCTGAAGTGAGTGATCTGGGGCAGGAGCTGGGTGCCGAAGGTCGCGAGGCCGGTGATCTGCGTGTCCGGGATGGTGACCACCCCGGCGCGAGCCAGGAGGTCGACGGCCATCTGGTCCAGCTGGCTCACGCTGGGCGCGGCGGGTGAGGTCATGATGCTCGGTATCGCGGGCGGGCCGGCGATGAAGTTGAGCCCGGTCACGTTGTCCCGCTGCCCGCTGCTCAGGCTGCTGATGGCCTCCGACGTGTTGGCCGCGTTGCGGGTCGAGATGCCGGGGATGGGGGTGTTCGGCACGGCGAGCCCGCCGGTCAGGTTGTGATCGTTGCCGTCGACGCGGAACGAGTCGCCGTTGAACGTGGCGTTGGTGTTCCCGTCCTGGGAGAGGTAGAGGGCGCCAGGCGCCGTGGACGGGATGTTCGTGCGATTGACGCGTGCGACGACGACGTTCTGCGCGCCCTCGGGACCCGTCGCGGTGGCCACGAAGCGGCCCGAGTTGATGACGTTCGCGGGATCGATGAAGGACGAGACGGTGTAGGTGTAGCCGGTGGCCGGCCCGAAGGAGCGTGACGCGGTGCCGAACAGCGTCGTCCACTGCGTCACCACGTCGTTCTGGAAGTTGACCACGCCCGGGCCATTCACGATCTGCATGGCATGGGCGATGGCCGACTCGGCCACGAAGTGGACCTGCGAGGCCTCTCGGTAGTTGCGCGTGGCGCGGATGTCGGCCTGCCCGATCAGGGTCGCGCTGGCCACCGCCAGGACGATCGCGGTCAACGCGAACATGGAGAGGACGAGGGCGAGACCGGACTCGGTCCGACGGGCGGATCGCTTGAGCGAGCGGGAAGGTCGGGCCATGGCTGCCTCCTAGAAGTTCAACAGCGAGCGGTTCCTGATCGCCACCTCCGACTCCGCGACCGAGATGATCGGAGTGGTGATCCTGGGGTTCGGATTGGTCAGCCTGGCGGTCACGAGGACACGGATCTTGGCGACGCAGTCCCGCTGGGCCTGGCTGAGCGCGGCCGGCGCGCCCGCGGGCACCAGCTCGACGGGCGGGTTGCTCGCGTCGAAGTAGCGGAACGCGAGCCCGCCGCTCGGCACGGAGTCGACCATCGCGACCGGCGCCGCGACGCCGTCGGTCCGGCGGATCTGGCCCTCTGCCAGGCTGTAGGTGACGTCCTCGCCGGCGGCTGTGAGTGCCCCGTCGCCGTTCAGATCCTGGCGGAAGTGCAAGCTGGTCGGCGTGGCCTCGACGATGCCTTGCTTCACGCCGGGACAGGTGAGGCCGATCGAGGTCGGGAGCGCGAGACCCGTCGGGTCGAGCGAGGCCATGCGCAGCTCGCGCGCCATCAGGTCGATCGCGCTGCGGGTGACGGTCTGGCTCTGCGCGAACGTCCCCTGCGTGGCCATCGCCTTCAGCTGCGCCTGCGAGAACGTGTACAGGGTGCCGACGGTCATGAGGGTGAGCGTGGCGCTGGCCAGCAGCTCCATGGTCGAGATGCCGCGAGCGGCTGCACGCCCTACGCGCAAGTGGATGCCGCAGCGGCTGCCGCTCCCGGCTCCATGGTCACGTGTCTCCCGGATGGTCATTGGCAAAAATACCGTCAAGGCGTGAGAAGCAACGGCGATACCATTCCGTGCCGCATGCGAGTCGCGTGAAAAATGTGGGATTCACGGGGCGAATCTGTCGCATGTGGCAGCCGGGACGCGTCCACCCGGCGCCGCTCCGCCAGAAGAATGACGCGTGCGGGGCGGCGCACGCACCGGGCACCTTCCAGCCGCCGGTGCAGGTGCGCTAGTAGCCGACACAACACTCGACGAAGGAGGTCTCATGGCGGTTACCGTCAGGCGCATCATCCTGTGGCGCGCGGATGTGGACAATCAACCGGGCATGCTGGCGCGGACGCTCGAGCCCCTCGCCCAGGCGGGCGCCGACCTGCGGCTCGTGATGGGCTATCGTCTGCCGCAGACGCCCGAGCGCGCCGCGATCGAGCTCTATCCCGTGAGCGGCAAGCGGGCGGTGGCGGCAGCGGCGCAGGCGGGGCTGGCCGAGAGCCGCGAGATTCCCTGCCTGCTGGTCGAGGGCGACAACCGTCCGGGGCTCGGGGCCGCCCTGGCGCGCGGGCTCGCGAACGCCAGCATCAACATCGCCTTCGTGGTGGCGCAGGTCGTCGGGCGGAAGTTCTCGGCCACGGTGGGCTTTGCCGACGAGGCGACCGCCGTCGCGGCGACGCGCGTGATCAAGGACGCGGCGAAGCCCGCGAAGAAGGCGAAGCCGGCTCGAAGCCGGCGTCGCTGAGCGATGGCCGCCCGTCGCGCTACGCGCGGGCGGCGGCGATGCGATCGAGGTGGCGGGCGGCGTCGTCCGCGGCGAGGGTCGGCACCGAGACCACCACCCGATCGGCGCCCGCGTCGGCGTACGCCGCCAGCGTGTCGCGCGCCGGCATCATGTCGAGGGACGGGCTCTCCAGGCCGGGGGGCGCGCCGATCATGACCGAGAGCGAGATACGGCGCGGATCCCGCCCGCGGGCGCGCGCCGTCTCGTCGATCTGCCGGCGCACGTTGCCCACCTCGGCGGCGGGAAGCGCGATCGGCATCCAGCCGTCGCCCCAGGTCGCGACGCGCTTCACGGCGTTCGGCCCCATGCCGCCCAGGATCACGGGCGGATGGGGCTTCTGCACCGGTTTCGGCCGGCAGATGGCGGCGGGAAAACGCACCCACTTGCCCTCGAACGACGGCGCATCCTCGGTCCACAGCGCGCGCATCGCGGTGATGGCCTCGCGCATGAAGGCGAAGCGGTAGGGAAAGTGGGGCGTGAAGAGGTTCATTTCTTCGCGCAGCCAGCCCGCGCCGACGCCGAAGAGGAAGCGGCCGCCCGAGAGGCAATCGAGGGTCGCGACCTGGTGGGCGGTGAGCAAAGGATCCCGCTCGGGCACGAGGCAGACGCCGGTTCCGAGCCGCAGGCGCCGGGTGACCGCCGCGGCCGCGGCGAGCGTCGCGAAGCAGTCCGGCAGCTCCGTGTACGGGCGGGGCAGCGTGCCGTCCGCGGACAGGGGGTAGCGCGTCGCGTGGCGCGCGGGAACCACGGGGTGCTCGGGTACCCAGAGGGACTCGAGGCCGCGCTCCTCGCAGGCGCGCGCGAGGTCCGTGACCGGGAGCGCTCCCCCGGTCACGAACATCAGGATGCCGACGTCCACCCCCGCGGACTCAGTTGGCCGGCCACTCGGCCTTGGCCTTCTTGAAGTGCTCGAGCGCCTCGTCCTGCAGCCCGTCGGCGAGCGCCTTGTTGCCGGCGTCGAACTCCTTGCCGGCGTCGCCCAGGTCCTTCCCCTCGGCCTGCGCCTTCTTGTACTTGGGAAACAGCTCCTTCTTGATCTCGGTCGCCGTCTGGGCCCACGCGGGCACGGCCAGCGCGAGTGCGAGGCTGATGGCCGCGGTGCGGAAGATGGATCGCATCGGGTCTCCTCCTGGATGGATTGGTTGGGCTCTCCTACGTAGCCCGGGCAGCTTCAACCGCGCAATCCCCGGGAGGTTACCCGATCTATGGCTGTGCCCTCCCGCGGCACAGGAGGCCGGCACCGTGCGCCGCGCAGGGAGTCGTGTCGCTCCAGCAGTCGTTTCCCACGCGCAGGACGGCCGTGCCCGCGAGCGCGCCGGCGGCCCCGACGAGGTCGCGTCCGTGCACGGTCGCGAGGGCGCGGAAGCCGTTCGTGAAGCTGGGCGTCGCCCGCAGCACGACCTCCACGATACCCCCGAGCGTGCCCGCCGGGTCACTGTAGGTGTAGGAGGTCGGCGCGCCGCTCGGAGTCGCGGTCCACCCCGGGCTGCCACCCGGAATGGTGGCGGTGAGGACGTTCCCCCCCTCGCTCCGGAAGACGAGGCTCACGTCCTCGGTGCGCGGATCGAACGTCGCGCCGGCGAGACTCCGCGCCTTGAAGCGGAGCTCGTCGTCACTCGCCGACCCCCCGATGTTCAAAAGCCGCACCAGGCTCGCTCCGTACTCGCTGCAGGCCGGCGCCGCGCAGGCGCTGGTGTCCCAGGTGCAGGCGCGCGGCTCGGTGGTGCAGGTGAGCGTCCCCGGGCCGTGTCCGAGCGAGTCGCAGGTCTCGCTCGGGATGAAGCTGCCGGTGCCGTACTGATCGCAGTCCTCGCCCCGGTCGATGACCCCGTTGCCGCACTGGGCCTGATCGCCGTTCTCGTAGGCGCCGTTGTTCGTCGTGCCGAAGGGGCACGCGCCCACCGTCTGCCCGTTCATGATGACGCAGCTGACGAGGAGCGCGGCATTGTCGGGGTCGTCCACGCCGACGTTCGGGGTCGAGCAGTCCGGCAGACCGCGCGGCGGGCCGGGATCCGTCGTCACCGTGCCGTTGTCCTGCCAGCAGTTGTTGGTGCCCGATCCTTCCCAGAAGAAGTCGGCCCCGGGGGCACCGCAGCTCGTCCCGTTCGCGCCCCCGGCCGCCGCCCCCATGACGTTCATGGTGTGCATGTTGCCGTCGATCGTGGCGGCGCCGCTCATGCCGGTCTCGAGCGGGTTCGGGAAGAGCATCGCGCCGTAGCAGTTGTTGTTCCAGATGCGGTTGCCCATCAGCACGCAGCTCTGGCCGGCGACGATCCACAGGCCGGTGCCCGCGGGGTAGTGCAGGGTGTCGTAGGCGGGGCCACCGGGCGGCACGCCCTGCTCCGGGTCGGCGGGCGGCGCGTAGATGTCGAAGTTGTTGTCGTGGATGTCGTTGTCGACGATCATGCAGTGGTTCAGCGGGAAGTTCGGGTGGTCCTGCTCGGCGTCGAACGAGATGCCCACCGTGTTGTCGTAGATGTCGCTCTCGGTGATCTCCACGCAGTTGCCCTGGGTGCCCGAGAAGCCGAGCGCGTTGTGGTGCATCTTGCACCGGCGGAGGACGGTGTTGATCCGGTCCTCGACGCTCGCCCGGTTGGGGCCGCAGGTGTTCGGCGCGCCGCCCACGTAGAAGCCCGAGTCGCTGCCTCCGATCGACTCGCTGTCGGTGAACAGCCCGTGATCCGAGGCGAAGGAGAACAGCTCGTAGTCCTTGTTGTAGCGCCCGACCACGTGATCGTAGATGTAGCCGTCCGACTCGATCACGTAGATGCCGTGCTCGTTGGCGTCCTGCTCGGTCAGGTTGCGGACGATGAAGCCCTCGCAGCGGTCGCAGCGGACCCCCACGTCCTTGACGAAGCCCACGTCGATCAGGACGTCGTCCGGGGTGGCGCCCGTGCCCGCGAGGGTGATGTTCTTCTTGCCGATGATGCCGACCAGGTTCTGGTCGTTGGGATGGGCGGCCTGGAACTCGTAGGAGAAGGTGCCGCCGGACTGATCGCCGCAGCTGTTGCAGCTGGTCGGCGCGGCGCGGCTCGGCTCCTCGCGATAGGTCCCGGGAAGGACGAGGATGTCGGTGTTGTCGCCGGCGGCGTTCGCCGCCTCCTGGAGGTGCTCGAAGCGACACTTGCGGAAGAGGTGGCTGTTCCGGCGCCAGGCGGCCAGCTGTGCCGGCGCCGCCGGGTCGGTCGCGAGCCGGGACTGGATGTCGCGCAGCTGCACCTTCGTCGGGCGCGACGACGGCTTGCACACGACCAGCTGGTTCGGGTTCTTCCGGTTGATGTCCGGCAGCGAGCCCGGGCGCGGCGGCGAGGTGCACGGGCGCTCGTTGTGCGCACGCACCTCGGGAGCGGCGAGCAGCAGCGTGAGACCGGTAAAGGCAAAGACGGACAAGGCGTGGCGAGTCATGAAGGTCCCCCCCCTGACTTCTGAAGCCCGCGGAGGCTACTCCGCTTCCTCGTCCGAGGAGAAGCCGGAGAACTCGGAGCCGTGCACAAAAAACCGGGGGGAGAAGCCGCCGGGATCCGGGGATCAGGAGTCGGCCAGATGACGGTACTTGCCGCGGAAGAAGAGGAGCGGGCGCTTCTCCTCCGCCTCCGCGTGCTCGACCTGGCCGATGTGGATCACGTGGTCGCCGCCCTCGAGCGTCTCGATGATCCGGCACTCGACGTGGCCGAGGGTGCCGTCCAGGATCGGCGTGTCGAGGCGGCCGAGATGGAAGTCGAGGCCGGTGAACTTGTCCCCGCCGGTGGTCGCGAAGCGGCGGGAGATCGCCTCCTGGTGGGCGGCGAGGATGTTCAGCACGAAGAGCTTCGAGTCGAAGAAGTGCGGAAAGGTCTCGGCCTTGCGGTCGACGCAGATGAGGAGGAGCGGCGGCGTGAGGGAAAGCGAGGTGACCGCGTTGGCGGTGAGCCCGTAGGGTTTCCCGTTCTGGTCGCGCGTGGTGATGACGGTGACGCCGGTCGCGAAGCAGCCCATCACTTTCCGCAGCTCGGCGGGATCGATCGCCATCCGCCCCGAGTAATGCCCGCCGGCCCGGCGTGTCAACGCCGGGCGAGGCGCTTGCCGCCGATCGCACGCGCGGTGTAACGGACGCCCGTGGAGCTGCTCATCGACGCCGACGGCCACGTGCTCGAGCCGCCCGACGTGTGGGAGCGCTACCTCGAGCCCGCCGAGCGCGGGCGCGCGATCCGTGTGCGGCGGGGGCCCGACGGGCGCGACGCGCTCGAGATCGACGGGCGGCCCGCGCGCCTCACCACGCCCGAGATGCTCGGCGGCCTGGGCGGCATGGGGAAGAGCCTCGAGGAGCTGGCGGCGTCCTGCCTCGCGGGGCGGTATGCGGAGAGCGCGCCCGCGGCGGCGACCGATCCCGGCGCCCGCCTCGCGCTCCTCGACCGCGACGGGATCTCGCACGCGCTCCTCTATCCGAGCCTCGGGCTCCAGTGGGAAGCCGAGATCGCCGACGCCGGGTATGCGCTCGCCCACACGCGCGCCTACAACCGCTGGATCGAGGAGTTCTCGGCGGGGAGCGGCGGCCGTCTGGTGCCGATCGCGCACCTGACGCTCGGGGATCCGGCGGAGGCGGCGCGCGAGCTCCGCCGCGCGGTGCATGCGGGCGCACGCGGCGGCTTCCTGCTCCCCTTCACGCTGAGCGGCGTGCCCCACGGCCACCCCGCGCACGATCCGCTGTGGGCGGCAGCGGAGGAGCTCGACGTGCCGATCGCCATTCACACCGGCGTCGACCCGACGCCACGCGACCTGCACGGTCGCTTCGACGGCCTCACCTGGCCCGAGGGCGTGGTGCAGGGCATCTGGTACCTGCAGCTGATGTTCGCGCAGGCCGTGCAGCAGGCCTTCTCGACCTTCTTCCTCCACGCCACGTTCGACCGCTTTCCCCGCCTGAAGCTCGTCGTGCTCGAATCGGGCGCCGGCTGGCTCGCCTACTGGCTCGACCGGATGGACGCGTTCGCCAGGGGCTCGCTGCGAGTCACGCTGCCGCTGCGCGAGCTGCCGAGCACCTACGTCCGCCGGCAGTGCTGGATCTCCGCCGACCCCGACGAGCAGACGCTGCCCCCGGTGATCGCCTGCGTCGGCGACGACCGCTTCCTGTGGGCGACGGACTACCCGCACGCCGACCACGGCGCGGACTACATGGCGGAGCTGCGCGAGCTCGGGGAGCGGCTCCCGCCGACGAGCCGGCGGCGGCTCCTGGGCGAGAACGCGGCGCGCCTCTATCGCCTCTAGCCGTTGCCGCGCGGCGGCCCGAGGACCCAGCCTTCGCCCGCCGGGTCGCGATACCAGCCCCCCGCGGCGTGCGTCCCGCCGTCCACCGCGAGCGTGATGCCGGTCACGTAGCCGGCGAGGTCGGAGGCGAGGAAGACGGCGGCGCCCGCGATGTCCTCGGGCACGCCCGCACGCCCGAGCGGCACCATGCGCCCGTGGCGCTCGCGCTCCGCGTCGCCCAGCATGCGGGCCAGCCCCTCCGTCCAGCAGATGTCGGGCGCGATGGCGTTCACCCGGATGCGGTGCGGCGCCAGCTCGAGCGCCATCGAGCGCGTGAAGTTGATGACCGCGGCCTTGCAGGCGGCGTAGACGGCGTAGAAGGGCGCGGCGCGCTCGCCCTCGATCGACACGATGTTGAAGATGCTCTCCCCGCGCCCGCGGGCGATCATGCGCGGCGCGACGGCGCGTGTCCCGTGCAGCACGGTCTTCAGGTTGGCGCGGATGGGGGCGTCCCAACCCTTCTCGCCGGCCCCAAGGGACGGTGCCGGGAACGGCCACCCCCCGTGGTCTACCCC
>JACXTT010011496.1_pt1 | contig 11841 bp, 10 predicted proteins | sample 9270951 | NCBI WGS metagenome assembly JACXTT01 (sample SAMN15532306, study PRJNA645909) | rock metagenome | isolation source: weathered quartz diorite | place: Puerto Rico | collected 2017-06-21 | reverse complement strand
CCGGAAGATTTCCGGCTCGAGCGCGAGCGGCCGGTAGCCCGCGGCGAGCGCGTGCTCGAGCCAGAGCGCGAGGCCCTCGTCGAAGATCGCGTCCACGGCTCCGTCGCTGATGGCCTTCAGCCGCCGCGCATCGCCGGGTCCGCCGTTGAGCTGCAGGCTGCCGCCCCAGCGTTCCAGCTCGGCGATGGAGAAGCGGTACAGCGCGAGCGTCTGGTCGATGAGGCTCCTCGTCGAATGCGTCGGATCCTCGCGGGTCGAGAGCCGCAACGGGATGCGCTTTGCGCTTACGTCGGCCAGCGATTTGATTCCCAGGCGCGGATGCACCGCGAACACGAAGCGGTCCCACGACGGATAGTTGGCGACGATGCAGAGCGGCAGCGGCTGCTTGAACAGCCCGCGGCCGCGAACCGCCTGGGTGAGGAGCGCCGACGGATTGACGATCGCCGCCTCGAGCTCGCCGCGCGCCACGGCATGCGCCAGGATCGGCGAGCCCGAGGACATGCGCAGCCACGGCTTGTAGCGCTCGCCCGAGCCGCTACCCAGCGTGATGCAGATGTCGCGGTTGCCGTAGTACGGCTCGGCCGGATCGCCGGCGATGTGCAGGCCGATCTCCCACAGGAACTTGGCGCGGATGAAGTTGGCGCCCTTCGGCAGCGGTTCCATGCTCCTCCTACGTGCGGATCGGCGGCGCGAGATCCTCGGGGCGGTCGATGTCGCGCACCACGCCCGGGTCGCCGACCGGAATCTTGACCAGCTCGGCTTCATTGGCCGAAAGCAAATGGCGCGCGCCCTCATCGCCGCCGAGCGAGATCAACTGCTCGTAAAAGCGCCCGGCAATCCCTACCGGGTGCCCGCGCCGCGCGCGAAAGTAGGGCGCGGCGAGGGGCGCGCCGCGCCCGAGCGCCTCGCGCACCGCGGCGATCGTGGTGGGGCGCACGAACGGCATGTCGGCGAGCGCCACGATGTATGCATCGGCTTTGCCCGCGGCGCGCACCGCGCACGCGAGGCTCGCGCCCATGCCTTCCTGCGCATTCTCGCAGACGACGGTTTCGCAACCCTCAGCGCGGAACGGCGCCTCGGCATCGCGGCTGCGCACGACCACCAGCACGCGCGCCAGCCCGGCGCGCAGGTGGCGCGCCGCCTGCACCGCGATCGGCACGCCGTGCGGCAGCGCATGGCGCAGCTTGTCGGAGCCGAAGCGCGTGGCGGAGCCGGCCGCGAGCAGCAGGCCGACGATGTTCAAGTCGGCTGTTTTACTTCGCAGGCCGACGGGTCGAAGCGCCGCTCGGGCTTGGCGGCCCAGCTCGGCTCGCTCACGCCGTGGCGTACCGCGGTCATCTCGGCGAGGATTGCGATGGCGATCTCCGGCGGAGTTTTGGAACCGATGTAAAGGCCCACAGGTCCGCGCAGCCGCGCGATTTCCTCCGCCGAGACGTCGAACTGGCGCAGCCGCTCGCGGCGCGCGTCATTGTTCTTCTTCGAGCCGATGGCGCCGACGTAGAACGCGGCCGATTTCAGCGCCTCCATGAGGGCGAGGTCATCGAGCTTCGGATCGTGCGTAAGCGCGACCAGCGCGCTGTGTCCGTCGAGCTCGAGCTCGCGCACCACGTCGTCGGGCATGCCGCGGTTGAGCGGCACCGACTCGAGATCCCAGCCGTTCGCGTATTCCTCGCGCGGGTCGATCACCACGACGTGGTAGTCGAGCATCCGCGCCATCTCGGCGAGGTAGCGGGTGAGCTGGCCGGCGCCGATCAGCGCGAGCCGCCAGCGCGGGCCGTGGACCGACGAGAGAACGCGACCGTCGAACTCCAGCACGTCCTGCCAGCGCCCTGGTTCGAGGGTCGCGCGCCCGCTGTCCATTTCCAGGCGTCGGCGCACGAGCTGCTGCCTTCCGATGCGCTCGAGGAGCTCGGGGATGCGTGTCTGCTCGCCCACCGGCTCGACCACGAGCTGCAGCGTGCCGCCGCACGGCAGGCCCCAGCGCGTTGCCTCCTCGTTGGTCACGCCGTAGGTCACCAATTGAGGCTTCTGCGCGCCCACGGCTTTGGAGCGCACCTTCTCGATGAGATCGTCCTCGACGCAGCCGCCGGATACGGAGCCGATCACCTGCCCGTCGTCGCGAATCGCGACCATCGCGCCGACCGGCCGCGGCGCGGAGCCCCAGGTCTTGACGATGGTGCCGAGCGCGACGTGCCGGCCCTGCTTGCGCCAGGCCTCCGCCGTGCGCAGTACTTCGATATCGACGCTATCCATGCGGAAATGTTATCGCAACCCGGCAGCCGCGAGTCGCAGATGAGCCGCCCATTGCATCCGTAATCGAAATGGTCGCGCCATGTCCCGCGGCGATCTCGCGCACGATGGCGAGGCCGAGGCCCGAGCCCGTGCCCGGCGTGCCGGGCACGCGGTAGAAGCGCTCGAGCACGCGCTCGCGCTCGGGCGGCGGGATGCCGGGGCCGTCGTCTTCGACTTCGAGATACGAGTGGGTGCCATTGCGGCCGGTGCGCACGGTGACGCGCGCGCCGCGCGGCGAATACTCGATCGCGTTGTGCACGAGATTGGCAGCCGCTTCACGCAGCAGGAATGCATCGCCCTGCACCGGCGCCCAGTCGAGCTCGAAGCCGAGATCGACGTCGCGCGCGAGCGCCTGGTGCACCCACGCGTCGGCCTCGCTCTCGGCGAGCGCCTTGAGGTTGAGCTCGGCGGCGTTGCCGCGTGCGCCGGGTTCCGCGCGCGCGAGCGCGAGGAGCTGGTTGGCGAGGCGCGCGGTGCGGATGGTCGACTGGTGCACCTGCTCGAGCTCGGCGCGCACTTCGGCCGGCAGCGGCTTCGCCAGCGCGAGCTCGGTGTGTGCCTGCAGGCCGGCGAGCGGCGTGCGCAGCTGGTGCGCGGCGTTCGCCAGGAAGCGCTGCTGGTTGCGGCTCGCCTGCGCCACCTCGTCGAGCAGCCCGTTCAGCGCGCTCACCAGCGGACGCGTCTCCTCGGGCGTGCCGGCAGCGGCGATCGGCCGCAGATCGCCGGGCGAGCGCGCCTTGATCTCGTCGGAGAGGCGCGCCAGCGGTCCGAGGCCGCGCTTCACGCCAAACCATACGATCAGCACCGTGGCAATGGCGATCAACATCTCCGGCAGCAGCGACGAGAACAGGATGTCGCGCGCCATGCGGCGCCGCTTCACGGTGGTTTCGGCGACCACCACGCTGCATGCAGCGTCGCCGCATTTCGCCGGCACCGCGACGGCGCGCACCTTCTGGCCCTTGTACGCCGTGTCGTAGGAGATGAAGCCGTCGCGCGCTTCGCGCTCGGGCGGCGGGCCCGGCAGCCCCTCGTCGCCCGCGATCGGCTCGCCATCCGGGCCGAGTACCCGGTAATACACGCTGTCGTAGCTGTCGCGGCGCAGCACCTGGTCGACCGCGCTCGGCAGCTCGAGCCGATAGCCGCCCGCATCGCCCGTGCGGATGTAAGTGCCGAGCGAGATGCCGGCGTCGATCAGGCCCTGGTCGTAGGCCAGCGTGGCGGGTTCGATCGACGGGTAATAGGCGACCAGCCCGCCGAGGACCAGCAGCGCCCCGATCGGCGGGAGCAGCATCCGCAGGAGGTGCGCGCGGAGGCTGCGGGCAGGCACGGTCAGGCCCCTTTGTACTCTTCCAGCATGTAGCCGAAGCCGCGCACGGTGCGGATCTTGATGCCGGCGGGCTCGAGCTTGGAACGCAACCGCGAGACGTAGACCTCGATCGCGTTCGGCGAGAGGTCATCGCCCCAGCCGGCGACCGCCTGGATGATCGCTTCCTTGGAGACGATCTTCTCGACCTTGCCGAGCAGCACTTCGAGAACCGCCCACTCCCGCGCGGCGAGTTCCAGAGGTTCATTTTTGAGAAAGGCCCGGCGCGCCACGGTGTCGAGCGCGAGGGGCCCATGCACGATGCGCGGGCCGCCGTGCGCCTGCGAGCGGCGCAGCAGCGCGCGCACGCGCGCGGTGAGCTCCGGCATCGCGAAGGGCTTCACCATGTAGTCGTCCGCGCCCAGGTCGAGGCCGCGCACGCGGTCGTCGATCGCATCCCGCGCGGTGAGGACCAGCACCGGCATCGGGCCGTTCTTGTCCGGGGAGCCGGTGCGCAGGCGCCGCAGCACCTCGAAGCCGTCCATCTGCGGCAGGCCGATGTCGAGGATCACGAGGTCGAAGCGTTCCTGCGCCGCAGCGAGCACGGCCTGCTCGCCGCGCGAGGTGACGTCCACCGCGTGGCCCTCGGCTTCCAGGATGCGGCGCAGCCCCGAGGCGAGCGGCGCGTCGTCTTCTACGATCAGCAATCTCAAGGAGGGAAATGCTACGATTTCCCTCCCCCGCTAGGCAATCCTCAGGAGGAGGCCCGCATGTCGGTACGAGTATCCATGAAGGTCAATGGGAAGCCGGTGTCCGCGGACATCGAGGAGCGGACGCTCCTCGTCACGTTGATCCGCGAGAACCTGCGGCTCACCGGCACCCATGTCGGCTGCGACACCGCCCAGTGCGGCGCGTGCACCGTGCACCTGAACGGCAGAGCGATCAAGAGCTGCTCGATCGTCGCCATGCAGGCCGAGGGCGCCGACATTCTCACGATCGAAGGCGTCGCTCATGCCGATGGAACCTTGCATCCGATGCAAGCGGCATTCAAGGAAAACCACGGCTTGCAGTGCGGCTTCTGCACCCCGGGCATGGTGATGAACGCGCTCGACTTCGCGAAAGGCCATCCCAACCCGTCGGAGCAGGAAGTGCGCGAGAGCCTCGAAGGCAACCTGTGCCGCTGCACCGGGTATCACAACATCGTGAAGAGCATCATGGCCGGCGCCCGTGCGATGGCCGCCGCGAAATGAGAGGAGCGCGCCATGACCACATCGCTAATCGGAGCACGCGTCCCGCGCAAGGAAGACTACCGTTTCCTCACCGGCACCGGTCAATACACTGACGACGTAGCGCTTCCCGGCCAGACCTATGCAGCGTTCGTGCGCTCGCCGCACGCCCACGCGAATATCCGCCGCATCTCCACCGATAGGGCGAAGCGCGCCCCCGGCGTCATCGCCGTTTACACCGGCGCTGATCTCGCGGCGGCGAAAGTAGGCGGGCTGCCGTGCGGCTGGCTGATCACCGACGTCAAGGGCCAGCCGATGAAGGAGCCGCCGTATCCGGCGCTCGCGCAAGGCAAGGTGCGCCACGTCGGCGAGCGCGTCGCGGTAGTTATCGCCGACTCTGCAGCGCAAGCGCGCGATGCCGCGGAGCTGGTGGAGGTGGATTACCAGCCGCTTCCAGCGGTAGCGAGCGCGGCCAAGGCGCGTAGCGGTCCGGCAATCCACGAAATCGCGCCGGACAATACCTGCTACGTCTGGGCGCTCGGCGACAAGAACGCGGTGGATGCCGCCTTCGCCAAGGCGGCGCACGTCACCAAGCTTGAGTTCGTCAACAACCGGCTCGTACCCAACGCCATCGAGCCGCGCGCAGTGAACGCGGTCTATTCGCGCGCCGATGACAGCACCACGCTCTACGTCGCGAACCAGAACCCGCACGTCGAGCGGCTGCTGATGACGGCGTTCGTGCTCGGGCTGCCGGAGAACAAGGTGCGCGTGGTGGCGCCCGATGTCGGCGGCGGCTTCGGCTCCAAGATTTACCTGTACGCGGAAGACGTCGTGTGCACATGGGCCGCGCGGCAGCTCGCGCGGCCGGTGAAGTGGACTGCCGAGCGCTCGGAAGCCTTCCTCTCGGATGCGCACGGCCGCGACCATCTCACGGTAGCCGAGCTCGCGCTCGACAAGGACGGGAAATTCCTGGCGATGCGCGTGCGCACCACCGCGAACCTCGGTGCTTACCTTTCGACCTTCGCGTCGTGCATCCCGACGATCCTCTACGCCACCCTGCTCGCAGGGCAATACACCACGCCGGTGATCTACTGCGAGGTGACGGCGGTGTTCACCAACACCGCGCCGGTCGACGCGTACCGCGGCGCCGGGCGGCCCGAGGCGACCTACGTCGTCGAGCGGCTGGTGGAGACCGCGGCGCGCGAGATGAAGCTCGAGCCGGCGGAGCTGCGCCGGCGCAACTTCATCCGCCAGTTCCCGTACCAGACGCCGGTGGCGCTGTGCTACGACACCGGCAATTACGAAGCGACGCTCGACGCGGCGATGAAGATCGCGGACGTCGCCGGGTTCAAGGACCGGCGCGAGCAATCGCTACGGCGCGGCAAGCTCAGAGGCCTGGGTTACGCGTGCTACATCGAGGCGTGCGGCATCGCGCCGTCCAATGTCGCGGGCAGCCTCGGCGCACGCGCCGGGCTATTCGAGGCGGGCGAGATCCGCGTGCATCCGACCGGCACGGTGACGGTATTCACCGGCTCGCATGCGCACGGGCAGGGGCATGAGACGACTTTTGCGCAGGTCGTGGCCGACCGGCTCGGGCTGGGCATAGAGCAAGTGGAGATCGTGCACGGCGACACGTCGAAGATCCTCTTCGGCATGGGCACCTACGGCTCGCGCTCGATCGCCGTGGGCGGTTCCGCCATCGTGAAAGCGCTGGACAAGATCGTGGCGAAGGGCAAGAAGATCGCCGCCCACCTGCTGGAAGCGTCGGAGGGCGACATCGAATACGACAAGGGCGTCTTCAAGGTCGCGGGCACGGACAAGAAGAAGACCTTCGGCGAGGTGGCGTTCGCGGCGTATGTGCCGCACAACTATCCGCTGGACAGGCTCGAGCCCGGGCTGAACGAGAACGCGTTCTACGATCCGACCAACTTCACCTTCCCGGCGGGAAGCTACGTCTGCGAGGTGGAAGTCGATCGCGAGACCGGCGACGCGCAGATCGTCGCGTTCACCGCGGTCGACGATTTCGGCAAGATCATCAATCCGATGATCGTCGAGGGCCAGGTGCACGGCGGGCTCGCGCAAGGCATCGGCCAGGCGCTCACCGAGGGCTGCGCCTACGACGACACGGGGCAGCTCGTCACCGGCTCGCTCGCCGACTACTGCATCCCGCGTGCGAGCGACGTGCCGATGTTCAAGATCGACACGCGCGAGACGCCTTGCACGCACAACCCGCTCGGCGTGAAGGGCTGCGGCGAGGCCGGCGCGATCGGCGCGCCCGCCGCAGTGATGAACGCGATCACCGACGCACTCGGTGTCAAGGACGTTCCCATGCCCGCCACGGCGCAGAACGTGTGGCGCGCCATGCACAGAGCCTAGGAGGAACTCATGCACGCATTCCAGTACCACCGTCCCACGAGCAGCAAGGAGGCGACCGGGCTCGCCGGGCAGAAGAGCGAAGGCAAGTACCTCGCCGGCGGCCAGAGCCTGGTGCAGGCGATGAAGCTGCGCCTGTCGTCACCGTCCGATCTGATCGACCTCGGCACCATCAAGGAGCTGGCGGGAATCAAGGTCTCCGGGAGCGCGGTGGAGATCGGCGCCATGACGCGCCACGCGGATGTCGCGGCGTCGGCGGAGGTGAAGCGCGCGATCCCGTCGCTCGCCGCGATGGCCGGCATGATCGGCGACCGGCAGGTGCGCCACATGGGCACGATCGGCGGCTCGCTCGCGAACAACGATCCGGCGGCCGACTACCCTGCTGCTGTGCTCGCGCTCAACGCCACCATCGGCACGAACAAGCGCAAGATCGCCGCCGATTCGTTTTTCAAAGGGTTGTACGAGACCGCGCTCGAACCGGGCGAGCTGATCACCGCGGTCTCCTTCCAGGTGCCGAAGCGCGGCGCGTACATGAAGTTCAAGAACCCGGCCTCGCGCTTCGCGCTGGTGGGCGTCTACGTCGCCGACTTCGGCTCCGGCAACGTGCGCGTCGGCGTCACCGGCGCGGGACCGAGCGCGTTCCGGCAAACCGAGATGGAGAAGGCGCTCAGCGCCAAGTTCGCGCCCGAGGCCGTCGCCGGCATCAAGGTGAAGCCCGACGGCCTGAATAACGACCTGCACGCCTCGCCCGAGTACCGCGCGCACCTCATCGCGGTGATGTGCAAGCGCGCAGTCGAGCAGGCGCTTAAATAGGGACAGTCCCTATTTAGTCGAGGATCTCGTCCGTGCGCAGGAAGAGATCCGGCGGGATGGTGATCTTCAGCGCGCGCGCGGTCTTGCGGTTGATCACCAGCTCGAACTTGGTCGGCCGCTCGATGGCGAGCTCGCCGGGCTTGGCGCCCTTGAGGATGCGGTCGACGTAGCTCGCCGAGCGGTAGTAGAGGTTCGGGTAGTTCACGCCGTAGGAGACGAGCCCCCCAGCCTCGACGAAGGTGCGCGAGGCGAACGCCGAGGGCAGCCGCTGGCGCAGCGTGAACTCCACGACCTGGTTCACCATCGCCTGGGCGAGCGTCTCGACGCCGATGATCACGCTGTCGATGCCCGCCTTCGCCGCGGTCTCGAGCCGTGCTTCCAGCTCTTCGGGACTGCGTACGTCGATCGTCTGCACGGCAAGCTTCAGGTCCGGCGCCGCCGCTTCGGTGGTTTTCCAGATGGCGACCGACGCCGGATTGTCCGGATTCACGAGCACGCCGAGGCGCTGGATCGCAGGAGCAAGCGCCTTGAGGAGCTCCATGCGCTTGGCGCCGAGCTCGTTCGCCTGGCTGGTCAAGCCGGTAACGAGGCCGCCGGGCCTGTCGAGGCTCGCCGCGAGCTTCGCTTCGATCGGATCGGCGACCGCGGAGGCGACCACCGGAATGCCGCTCTCGGAGTCGCGTGCGGCGATCGTCGCGGGCGTTCCGCGGGTGAGAAAGACATCGACGCCCTGGCGCGCCAGCTCGGTGGCGAGCGACGGGAAGCGGTCGGCGCGGCCGTCGGAGGAGCGGTAGAGCACGAGGTAGGTGCGGCCTTCCTCGTGGCCGAGCTCTTTCATGCCGAGGTGGAAGTTGCCGAGGTTGATCGTCGCGGCGCCGATCGGCACCGACTCGAGCATGCCGATGCGATGGAGCTTCGGCGCGGGCTTTTCCTGCGCGGCGAGCCGTGCGGCGGCGAGAGCGAGAGCACCGGCAAGGAAGCGGCGGCGCGGCTTCACGGTGAGCCGATGGTACGCCTCGCGCATGAACTACGCTGGCGCGGCGCGCTCAAAACCGGGAAAATGCCGCTCTTTCAGCCGCTTCCCATGCCGGTGCGCTTTCCGCAGTCGATCGACGAGACGCAGGCCCTGCTCGCTGCCGGCGAGTACGTGGCCGATCGCAGCCTCGCCACCTCCCTTTTTCTCGCGCTGGCCATGCGCCGGCCGCTCTTTCTCGAGGGCGAGGCGGGCGTCGGCAAGACCGAGATCGGCAAGGTGGTCGCGCAGGCGCTCGGACGCGAGCTGATTCGCCTGCAGTGCTACGAAGGCCTCGACATCGCGCAGGCGGCCTACGAATGGAACTACTCGCGCCAGATGATCGAGATCCGGCTCGCGGAAGCCGCCGGCGAGAAAGACAAGGCAAAGCTCGGCTCGCAGATCTACTCCGACGAATTTCTGGTGAAGCGGCCGCTGGCGCGGGCGCTGGAGGGTGATTCGCCGGTGCTGCTGATCGACGAGCTCGACCGGACGGACGAGCCCTTCGAGGCCTACCTGCTGGAGGTGCTCTCCGACTGGCAGATCACCATTCCCGAGATCGGCACCCTCAAGGCAAGCGAGCCGCCGGTCGTGGTCATCACCTCCAACCGCACGCGGGAGATCCACGACGCGGTGAAGCGGCGCTGCTTCTATCACTGGGTCGACTACCCGGACGCGCCGCGCGAGCTCGAGATCCTGCGCCGCAAGGCGCCCAGGGCGGCCACGGCGCTCTCCAAGGAGGTGGTCGCCTTCGTGCAGCGCCTGCGCAAGATGGAGCTCTACAAGCTGCCGGGCGTCGCCGAGACGATCGACTGGGCCAACTGCCTGGCGGCGCTCGACCGCGTGGCGCTCGACCCGGAGACGGTCAACAACACGCTCGGCGTGCTGCTCAAGTACCGCGACGACCTGGAGCGCGTGGCAGGCGAGGAAGCGGAGCGCTTGGTCGCCGAGGCGCGCTCGGCCGCGGCGGCCTGAGGCGGGCATGGGCGCGGCGAGCTTTCTACGCAAGCTGATCGGCGGCGGCGCTCGCGCCGGGATCGACCGGCGCACCCGGGAGCTGGTCTCGCTCTGCAACGCGATCCTCGCCGAGAGCGGCGAGTACGCCAGCACCGCGCTCGCACGCGACGCGCTCGCCGCCTACCAGAAGCTCGATGAGCGCTGCCGCGAGGAGTTCTTCGGCCTGCTGGGGCGAGACTACGGGCCGCCGGTCGAAATCGTCAGCCGCGCAGCCGCCGCCTACCAGGTCGAGCCGACCCCCGAGAACCTGCTGCGGCTGCAGCAGGCGGTCGACTCGCCGCGGCAGGAGCTGTTTCGCCGCCTCAACATGGCGCCCGGTGGCACGGCGGCGCTCGTGGAGATGCGCCGGGAGCTCTTGAAGGGCCTGCGCACGCGTCCGGACTGGAAAGCCCTCGATTCGGACCTGCTGCACCTGCTGCGCTCGTGGTTCAACCGCGGGTTTCTGCGCCTCGAGCGCATCGACTGGCGCACCTCCGCCATGGTGCTCGAGAAGCTGATCCAGTACGAGGCGGTGCACGCGATCCAGGGCTGGCGCGATCTGCGGCGGCGCCTGGAGGCCGACCGGCGCTGCTTCGCGTTTTTCCATCCGCAGCTCCCCGACGAGCCGATCATCTTCATCGAGGTGGCGCTCGCGCGCGGCATGAGCGCGCAGGTGCAGCCGCTGCTCGACATCCGCACGCAGCTCGCCGACACGGCGAACGCCGACTGCGCCATGTTCTACTCCATCACCAACTGCCAGGAAGGCCTGCGCGGCATCTCCTTCGGCAACCAGCTCATCAAGCAGGTCGTCGAGGACCTGAAGGACGAGTTCCCGCACATCAAGCGCTTCGCCACGCTCTCGCCGATCCCGGGCTTTCGCCGCTGGCTCGAAGGCGCGCCGCTCGCCGGCGCCGATGCCGAGCTCATGGCGCGCCTCGCCGACCCGGTCTGGCACCTCGGCGAGATCCCGGAGCCGCTGCAGACGCTCCTCACGCGGCTTTGCGCCTATTACCTCGTCAACGCCAAGAGCGGCCTCGAGCCGCTCGACCCGGTGGCGCGCTTTCACCTCGGCAACGGCGCGGTGCTCGAGCGCCTGAACTGGATGGGCGACACCTCCGAATCGGGCATGCAGCGCGCGGCCGGCATGATGGTGAACTACGTCTACTGGCTCGATGAGCTCGAGCGCAACCACGAGCGCTACTTCCGCGACCACGACGTGGTCGCCTCGCCTGCCATCGAACGCCTCGCGCGCGAATGCCCGTTAGCAGCCGAGAAGCCGGCCTGAAGGCCGGCAGGCTCGCAGAAAACGTAATGCACTTCGCGCGGCTGCTGCGCGCGGCCGGCTTGCGCATCGGTCCGGACCGCGTCGTCGACTGCGTGCAAGCGCTCGAGATCGTGGCGCCCCCGAATCACATCCTTAGACGCGAAGACTGGTACTGGACCATGTCGGCGGTGCTGCTCTCGCGCCAGGAGCAGCGCCCGATCTTCGACCAGGCGTTCCAGATCTTCTGGCGCGATCCGAAGCTTGCCGAGCGCATGATGCAGGTGCTGCTGCCCAAGGCGCACGGCCGCGCCGCGAAGCCCGAGGAGCAGCAGAGCCAGCGGCTGACCGACGCGCTGTTCAACCGGCAGCGCGAGGACGCAGCGCGCGAGCAGAAGCTCGACCTCGAGGCCCGCCTCAGCTTCTCCGCCCGCGAGGTGCTGAGCCGCATGGACTTCGACACCATGTCCGCGGCCGAGCTCGCCGAGGCGAAGAAAATGATCGCCGAGCTCCGGCTGCCGCTCCCCGAGATCCGCACGCGGCGCTTCTATGCCCATCGGCACGG
>JACXTT010011495.1_pt1 | contig 11841 bp, 10 predicted proteins | sample 9270951 | NCBI WGS metagenome assembly JACXTT01 (sample SAMN15532306, study PRJNA645909) | rock metagenome | isolation source: weathered quartz diorite | place: Puerto Rico | collected 2017-06-21 | reverse complement strand
GCAGGGAATAGCCCATCTGCCGGCTTTCCTGGTACAGCTCGCGGGTTTCGCGGCTGGCGCGGTGTTCTTCGCAGAGCTGTTTCAGCCCGGTCCAGTTTTCGTCCTTTGCGGCGTGGCAATGGGCAAGCAGCAGTGGCGCTTCGAAGCGGGCGAGGTTGAGCAGCAATTGATCGGCGATCCAGCGCCGGGCGCTGGCGGAATCGTTGACCCGGGCCATTTCCACGGCCATTTCCAGGCCCTGGGAATAGCTGTAGCCGCCGATCGGCAGTTGCGGGCTGGCCAGGCGCAACAGCGCCCAGGCCGGGTTCATGGGCGTACACCGAACTGGTGCAGGCGCGGCGGGTAGTTGAAGTCCTCGTCGCCGTGGCGGGAGTGATGATGGCCGCCGCCGTAGGCGCCGTGTTCCGGCTGGAAGGGGGCTTCGAGGGTTTCGGCGTGGGCGCCGAGCTGTTCGAGCATGGCCTTGAGCACGTAGTCGTCGAGCAGCCTCAGCCAACCGTCGCCGACTTGCAGGGCGACATGGCGGTTGCCCAGGTGATAGGCGGCGCGGGTCAGTTCGAAGGCATTGCGGCAGGTGACGTGCAGCAGTTGTTCGGGGCGGGCGCAAACCCGCACGATGCGCCCGTCCTCGGCTTGCAGGCATTCACCGTCGTACAGCGGGGGCTGGCCGCGCTCGAGGAATAGTCCTACGTCCTCGCCCTCGGCACTGAAACAGCGCAGGCGACTTTTGCTCCGGGCTTCGAAGTTCAGGTGCAGCTCGGCGGCCCAGGTGGATTGAGGTTCGATTCTGCGATGAATCACCAACATCGGGAGGCTTCCGGCAATGAGCATTGCTTGAGCTAGAGCAAGGGGCTTGCCAATCGCCCGCAACGTAGGAAAGTCCCGTCAGAAAACGCTTGGCGCCTGAAAAGGGAGCGCAGTCATGTTTCGGGATGTTTCAAGATGGTGCGCGATGGGTGTAAGTGCGCTGTTGTGGTGCCTTTGCGGGCCTCATCGCCAGCAAGCCGGTTCCCACGGATCGGTGTTCCACTGCAAAGATATCGTCGTTCCCACAGGGCTCGGGGGATCGGTGACATCCGGGATACGCTGAGTCCTGTTGCGGTGCGAAACCTGTAGGAGCCAGCTTGCTGGCGATCCGGGTGCAGGGGCACCCGCTCCGGCTACTCGGTGCTGCCCAGCCCTTGCCAGTGCTTCAAGCCGATAAAGATGAAACGCAGTTGCTGGGTGATCTTGGCCTGGGGCGTCAGGTGTTCCGGCAGGGGCTCGGACGGCGGGTCGATGATGTCCGGCAGGGTGGCGAACACGCTCTTGACGATCAGGTCGGCGATCACCGTCAACCCGGCCGGGTCCAGGTGGCCGAGCTTGGGCATCAGGCCCAGGTCGGTCGCGAGGTCCGTGCTGATGTTTTCCCGCAGCGCGCCGATGGCCTGGCGCACCGGCAGCGAGCCGCCGTATTGCTCACGGGCGAGGAACAGGAACTGCGAGCGATTGGCCGCCACCACATCGAGGAAGATGCGCACCGACGCATCGATGATGCCGCCCATGACGAACTCATTGTGGCGCACCAGCCGGATGGTTTCCCGGAAGGTCTGGCCGACTTCGCGTACCAGGGCCAGGCCGAGCTGGTCCATGTCGTCGAAATGCCGGTAGAAGCCGGTGGGCACTATCCCGGCGGTCTTTGCCACTTCCCGCAGGCTCAGGCTGCCGAAGCCTCGGCCGGAATCCATCAGGTGCCGGGCAGCGTCCATGAGCGCATGTCGAGTCTGTTGTTTCTGTTCGGCGCGGGGCAGCATCGCAAGGGTATTTTCTGGATAAAGAGAGCGGCGCACTCTAGCAAATCAGCTTTGCCGGCGTCGAACCAGGAGAGGGGGAAATCGAGGGCGTTTCGAGTGTTCAGGTTCCTGAAATGTCAAAGCCCGATCCAGGGGATCGGGCTTTGTTCCAGGCAGCCAAGGGCTTAGCTCACAGTTTTGTTGCGGTCGACCACGCGGTCACCACCGTCTGAGGCCAGGCCTTTTTCTTCCAGGCGAGCACGACCGCCTTCGGCGACTTCGCCATTTTTGCCGATGAAGGTGTGGTCAGAGCCATCGGAGGCCAGGGTTTGGCCCTGTGGTGTGCGGTCAGAACCGCCCTCGCTGATGTTGTCTTCCTTACGGTTGAAGGTGGTGTGATCGGAGCCGTCGGCAGCCAGGGTTTGGCCCTGTGGTGTGCGGTCGGAGCCGCCCTCGCTGACGTTGTCTTCCTTGCGGTTGAAGGTGGTGTGATCGGAACCATCGGCAGCCAGGGTGTTCAGCACTTGGCCAACGGTTGCATGGCTGGCTTGAGCTTGTGGGGCAGCTTGTTCACGGGCTGGCAAGGCGTAGGCATTGGCAGCCAGGACGGCAAGGGTGAGGCTGAGAAGTAATTGGCGTTTCATGATCGGTTGCTCCGTAGGAGGGCGACAAAGTGGGTACGAAGCCAATGCTACGCTTGCAAAATCGATATAAAAGTTCATAAGCACAATGGTAATAATCAACGGAATTGATTGTTCTACCCAAAGCGCTCTAGGTCGGGGCTTACAGAGCGTTACCTTTGCCCTGTGATGGGTATTTTCTACTCACTGCCGCGCCACACGGGTGCGTGCCTGGAACAAAAAGCTGGCGGCTCGGTCAGCTCCAGCCGTCGGGTGGTGGTCAAGATTCAGGGGAAATGGCATCAAACCTTGTCGAGCGTTTATCGGTCGTAAAGGCATAATGCGTCGAATTTTGGACGCCAGCCGTTATCAGGAGCCCTGTGCAATGACGCGCACTCGAAAGATTCTTGCCTGGACCGGTGCCAGCCTCATCCTCCTGCTGGTGGCGCTGGTCGCCGTCATTGCCCTGTTCGATTGGAACCGGATCAAGCCGCCGATCAATGCCAAGGTGTCGGCCATCCTCCATCGTCCCTTCGCCATCAATGGCGACCTGGCCCTGCGCTGGCAACGCGAAGCGGACGAGGGCGGTTGGCGGGCCTGGCTGCCCTGGCCCCATCTGATCGCCGAAGACCTGACCCTGGGCAATCCGGACTGGGCGAAGAACCCGCAGATGGTCACGCTCAAGCGTGTCGAGCTGCGTCTCTCGCCGCTGCCGCTGCTGGCGCGGCAGGTGGTCATCCCGCGTATCGACCTGACCGAGCCTGATGCCAACCTCGAACGCCTGGCCGATGGCCGGGCCAGTTGGACCTTTCAGCTCGATCCCAAGGACCCGAATGCCGAACCGTCCAGTTGGGTAGTGGATATCGGCGCCATCGGCTTTGACAAGGGGCATGTCACCCTTGACGACCAGAACCAGAAAGCCCGCCTCGAGGTGGTGATCGACCCGTTGGGTAAGTCCATTCCGTTCGGCGATATCGTCGGTGACAAGGCGGCGAAAAAGGCCCTGGAGAAGGGCTCGGCTCCGCAGGACTATGCCTTTGCGCTGAAAGTCAAAGGCCAGTACCACGGCCAGAACCTCGCCGGCAGCGGCAAGATTGGCGGCTTGCTGGCCTTGCAGGACGTTGCCAAGCCGTTTCCGGTGCAGGCGGACGTGAAGATCGCCGACACCCGGATTGCCGTCGCCGGGACCCTGACCGACCCGCGCAACCTCGGCGCCCTCGACCTGCGCCTGACCCTGTCCGGCAACAGCCTGGGCAACCTCTACCCGCTGACCGGCGTCACGCTGCCGGATTCGCCGGCGTATGAGACCGACGGCCATCTGATCGCCAAGTTGCGCGATCCCGCGGGTGCCGCGTTCACCTACGAGAACTTCAACGGCAAGATCGGCACCAGCGATATTCACGGCGACCTCACTTACCTGGCGAGCCAGCCGCGACCCAAGCTCAGCGGCACCCTGGTCTCCAACCAACTGCTGATGACCGACCTGGCGCCGCTGATCGGCGCTGACTCCAACGCCAAGCAGAAAGCCCGTGGCGGCGAAAGCAAACAGCCGGCGGACAAGCTGTTGCCGGTGGAAGAGTTCCGCACCGAGCGCTGGCGCGACATGGATGCCGATGTCGAGTTCACCGGCAAGCGCATCGTCCACAGCAGCGAGTTGCCGTTCACCGACCTGTATACCCACCTGGTGCTCACCGACGGCGAACTCAGCCTTGAGCCGCTGCGTTTCGGCGTGGCGGGTGGCAAGCTCGATGCACAGATCCACCTCAATGGCCGCAGCACGCCGATGCAGGGCCGGGCGAAGCTGACGGCGCGCAACTTCAAGCTCAAGCAACTGTTCCCCACCTTCGAGCCGATGCAGACCAGCTTCGGCGCACTCAATGGCGACGCGGATATCAGCGGCACCGGCAACTCGGTGGCGAAATTGCTCGGCAGCTCCAATGGCGACCTGAAGATGCTGGTCAACGATGGCGCCATCAGCCGTGGGCTGATGGAGATCGCCGGGCTCAACGTGGGCAACTACGTGGTCGGGAAAATCTTTGGCGACAAGGAAGTGAAGATCAACTGTGCGGCGGCGGACCTGGGGATCAAGAGCGGCCTGGCGACCTCCCGGCTGTTTGTCTTCGATACCGAGAACGCGATTATCTACATCGATGGCACGGCCAACCTGGCCAACGAACAGCTGGACCTGAAGATCTCCCCTGAGTCCAAGGGCTTCCGGCTGTTGTCCTTGCGCTCGCCCTTGTATGTGCGGGGCAAGTTCATCAAGCCCGATGCCGGCGTGCAGGCGGTGCCGTTGATGTTGCGCGGTGCTGGCATGCTGGCCCTGGGTGTGATTGCCGGGCCGGCGGCGGGGCTGCTGGCGTTGGTGGCGCCCAGCGGCGATGTACCGAACCAGTGCGCGCCGTTGCTGGAACAGATGAAGGCGGGCAAGACGCCGAAGATGGTGAAGGGCTGAGGCGCGGCCCGGTACCGGTGGGGCGGTTCGCCACACTGCATTTGTCATCTTCAATGCCGATGCTTTGACCTTCGCAGTGCAGCCAGGCTTTGGCTTTTGGTCTTCATGGATGCTCACGGGATGCCGCAGGAACTCGCTACACGTTATCCGCTGGTGCTGGTGCCGGGTATGTTGGGGTTTGTCCGCCTGGTGTTTTTCCCCTATTGGTATGGGATTGTCCCGGCGTTGCGACGTGGTGGCGCGCAGGTGTTTCCGGTGGCGGTCTCGCCGCTGCATTCCAATGAGGTTCGCGGTGAACAGTTGCTGGCGCGGATCGAGCGGATCCGTCGCGACACCGGGGCCGACAAGGTCAACCTGATCGGCCATAGCCAGGGCGCGCTGACCGCCCGTTATGCAGCGGCGAAACGGCCGGAGTGGGTGGCCTCGGTGACCTCGGTCGCCGGTCCCAATCATGGCTCGGAGCTGGCGGATTATTTTGACAAGAACTACCCACGTGCGGAGCTGCGTGCCCGCTTGCTCAGCCTGTTGCTTTGTGTCGTGGCGCGAGTGATGGGTTGGCTGGACACCGGCCATCACGGGTTGCGACTGCCCATGGACCTGCCGGCTTCACACCAGTCGCTGACCAGCGAAGGCGTCGCGTTGTTCAATCAGCAATACCCGCAAGGATTGCCGCAGAGCTGGGGTGGGCACGGCGACGAGTTGGTGAATGGGGTGCGTTACTACTCGTGGTCCGGCACCTTGCAGCCCGGGATCACGGATCGTGGGCGCAATCTGTTCGATGGTACTAACCGCAGTTGCCGGTTGTTCGCCAAAACCTTCGTGCGTGAGGCCGGGCAGTGCGATGGCATGGTCGGCCGCTACAGCTCGCATCTGGGCACGGTGATTGGCGATGACTATCCGCTGGATCACTTCGATATCGTCAACCAGTCGCTGGGGCTGGTGGGTAAGGGCGCGGAGCCGATTCGGTTGTTTGTGGAGCATGCCCGGCGGTTGAAGTTGGCGGGTGTCTGAGGGGTAGTAGTGCCTTATCGAGTGGGCGGGTGCCGGGTCAGCCATTGCGCCATTGATGAGTCTTCCAGCACGTACTCGCCGCGGTTCGCCTTCCAGACCAGTTCTTTCTCACGCAGAACGTCGAGCGCCTTCTGGACATTCGGGGTAGTTGCGTTTGGCTCGGCCTGGACCTGCTCCAGCTTCCGATTCGCGTCCAGAAGCGTTTGTTCCGCGAAAGGGGCGAATGGTTGCTTACTGATCGTCCGCTCGGCCATCACCACCAGGACTGCCTGTTGAAGTGGTGACAGATCGTTGTAGGCGCTCTCGTAGTCGCTCCAAACCCCAGCTTGGTGACTGAGGGCGCCTGTACGCAGCAGGTCGCCAAGGTTGCAGGCTTCGCCTAGCCCGACGCTGACTTCAGTGAGCAGCTTGTTCAGCATCTCAGGGCGGCGTCCGACCAGCTGGAATGCATATTCCATATCTTCGATGTTGAACTGGTTGGTCGCGGCGAGGCGGCGATTCCACACGTCAGTGACGAACCCGACAAAGTCGTGTGCCAGCAGTGGGAAGGGCGTGATGTTCGCGCCGTAGAAGGGCTGCTTGCTCTTGAGAACCAGGTTGGCCAGCTTGTCCCGGCTCGACCCCGTGAAGACCAGCCTCAGGCCGTCCGGGCGGTTGCCACGGTTGAGGTGGTCCCGTGCGGCCTTGAGGGCGAACATGGTGTTGACCCCGCTCTCGCTGTTGAGTGCATGCTGGGCCTCGTCGATGATAAGAACAATCATCTTCCCGGAGACTTCGTGAAGCACTTCCAGTGCCTTGGCGAGCGTTGTGCCGCTGGGCAGTTGGGATTTCGTGAAATCCCAACTCAGGGTGCGAAGGAGGTTGATCTTCTCGATGCCGGCTTTCTTTGCCGCTTTGCTGACGGCACTATCGAACTCGCTTAGCGCGTTCCCGATGGCGCCTGAGATTAGGTCGGCAGGGTCGGTTTCACGGTTTGCCCACAGGTCAACGTAGACGGCCAACCATCCTTGCTTCTCGCATTCCGGGATGAAGTCGTTGTTCAGGAAGGTGCTCTTGCCGGTGCGGCGTGGTGCGGCCAAGAACAATCCCGAGCTGTAATCGACAAACGACTCACCCGCCAAGTCGCGGGCAAGCGACTCTGCCAGCGCTCCGCGCTTGAAGATTGGGCGTGACGGACTCATCGTATTATCCTCATATATCCAGCAAGCTATAATTTATACTTGATTTGATAAAGTAGGTATACAGCGTGTCGGATTATATGTCGGTGCTGGCACGTATTTCAGGGTGTAACAGCGGCAGCTATTCGGTGGGTTGCTGGACTATAGTTCGGTGGTCATCGACGAATCGGTGACCGGTCTTAGCCGATCGAAGGCTATTACGACATACAGAAGCCCTCTATCGATATCGGCTAAGGAGTTATGCCATGACCAATTTCCGCCCGCTGCAAAGCAACCTCACCGAAGTCCCGGTGCTCTACCTCAAGATCGACGCCCCAGTACGTGACCTCTACGAATTTGCTATACAGCGTCTCAAGGCGGCTCGCGACCTCAGCCACAGCCTGACTTGCATGAGCATCGGCAACACCTGCGATTGCGATCTCCAGCACTTCACCGCGGCGACCTATCTGTTGCTGCAGGATGGCTGCGATGCATTGGACGCAATGCAGGGACGGTTCACTGATCGACTTAAGGAGGTCTGACGCCGGGCGCGGTCTTGTGGCGAGCGGGCTCGAGACCGTCCTTGACTGACAGGGCGATGCGACCTGCATCATTTTCCGCGCCGAATTGCGTGTGCCGGCGATGGGCTCCAGGAAGGCTTGCATCGCCCAGAATGACGTCATCGCTGGCAAGCCAGCTCCTACAAAGGGCCGCGTTCGGCCTGGCTGAGTGTTCGGGATCAGTCGTGAAACACCATCTCCCGGGTCTTCCCCATCAACAGCGCCTGATTGCGCTCTGTCACATCCCGGATGTAATCCCACAACAAGGTAATGCGCTTCAACTTGCGCAAGTCCTCCCGGCAGTACATCCAGAACTGCCGGGTGATATTCACCTCATCCGCCAGCACCGGCAGCAGCTTCGGGTCCTGGGCCGCCAGGAAACACGGCAGGATCGCCAGCGCCCGACCTTGCTGCGCCGCTACGAACTGCGCGATCACGCTGGTGCTGCGCAAGTTGGCGGTAGCATTCGGCAAAGCATTCGCCAGGTACAGCAGCTCATTGCTGAACGCCAGGTCATCGACATAACTGACAAACCGATGCCGCCCCAAATCACTGGCACGGCGGATCGGCGGGTGCTGGTCCAGATACTCCTGGGTCGCATAGAGCTGCAAGCGGTAGTCGCACAGCTTGCAGCACACATATGGCCCATGCTCCGGACGCTCCAGCGCAATGACGATATCCGCCTCGCGCTTGGACAGGCTGATGAAGTGCGGCAATGGCAGGATATCGACGGAAATCGCCGGGTACGCGTCGACGAAATGACTCAACTGCGGGGTGATGAAAAAGCTGCCGAAACCCTCCGTGCAGCCCATGCGCACATGCCCCGACAGCGCCACGCCAGATCCGGACACCTGCTCGCAGGCCATGTGCAAGGTGCTCTCGATGGACTCCGCATACCCCATCAAGCGCTGGCCTTCGGCGGTCAGCACAAAGCCATTGGTGCGCGACTTTTCAAACAGCAAGGTGCCCAGCGCGCCCTCCAGCGAGCTGATGCGTCGCGACACCGTGGTGTAGTCCACCGCCAGGCGCTTGGCCGCGCTGCTAGCCTTGCGAGTACGGGCGACCTCGAGGAAAAACTTCAGGTCGTCCCAGTTCAATGAACCCAAAGACGTGATGTTTTTTTGCATGTTGGTCCGGTTTTTATGTGCATTCTTATTAGAAGAACGCACATCTATACTCCAAAAACAGTCCAGTCACCATGCCCGGGCGCTGCCTCGCCCGCTTCGGATTCGGCCCCACAATAATTCAGGAGACTTCCATGAACGTTTCTCTCAAGCCCGACGCCACCCTCAAGACCGCCAAGCTGCTGATCGATGGCGAGTGGGTCGAATCCAAAACCCATGAATGGCATGACATCGTCAACCCGGCGACCCAGGAAGTCCTGGCCAAAGTCCCGTTCGCCACTGCCGATGAAGTGGACGCCGCCATCGCGGCCGCCCAGCGCGCCTTCCAGACCTGGAAGCTGACCCCCATCGGCGCCCGCATGCGCATCATGCTCAAGCTGCAAGCACTGATCCGCGAACACTCCAAGCGCATCGCCGTGGTCCTCAGCGCCGAGCAGGGCAAGACCATTGCCGACGCCGAAGGCGATATCTTCCGCGGCCTGGAAGTGGTGGAGCACGCCTGTTCCATCGGCTCCCTGCAAATGGGCGAGTTTGCCGAGAACGTCGCCGGCGGTGTCGACACCTACACCCTGCGCCAGCCCATCGGTGTCTGCGCCGGGATCACCCCGTTCAACTTCCCGGCGATGATTCCGCTGTGGATGTTCCCGATGGCGATTGCCTGCGGCAACACCTTCGTCCTCAAGCCGTCCGAGCAGGACCCGCTGTCGACGCTGCTGCTGGTGGAGCTGGCGCTGGAAGCCGGTGTGCCGCCTGGCGTACTGAACGTGGTGCACGGCGGCAAGGACGTGGTGGATGCGCTGTGCACCCACAAGGACATCAAGGCGGTGTCCTTCGTCGGTTCGACCGCGGTCGGCACCCATGTCTATGACCTCGCCGGCCGTCACGGCAAGCGCGTGCAGTCGATGATGGGCGCGAAGAACCACGCGGTGGTGTTGCCCGATGCCAACCGCGAACAGGCCCTCAATGCCCTGGTCGGTGCCGGTTTCGGCGCGGCCGGCCAGCGCTGCATGGCCACCTCGGTGGTGGTGCTGGTGGGCGCGGCGAAACAGTGGCTGCCGGACCTCAAGGCCCTGGCACAGAAACTCAAGGTCAACGCCGGCAGCGAGCCGGGCACCGATGTCGGTCCGCTGATTTCCAAACGGGCGAAAGAGCGCGTGCTGGGGCTGATCGAAAGCGGTATCAAGGAAGGCGCCAAGCTGGAGCTGGACGGTCGCGGCATCCAGGTACCAGGCTTCGAACACGGTAACTTCGTCGGCCCGACCCTGTTCTCCGGGGTGACCACCGAGATGCAGATCTACACCCAGGAAATCTTCGGCCCGGTGCTGGTGGTGCTGGAAGTCGACACCCTCGACGAGGCGATTGCCCTGGTCAACGCCAACCCGTTCGGCAACGGTACCGGCCTGTTCACCCAGAGCGGCGCCTCGGCGCGCAAGTTCCAGAACGAAATCGATATCGGCCAGGTCGGCATCAATATCCCGATTCCGGTGCCGGTACCGTTCTTCAGCTTCACCGGTTCGCGCGGTTCGAAGCTGGGCGATCTCGGTCCGTACGGCAAGCAGGTGGTGCAGTTCTACACTCAGACCAAGACGGTCACCGCGCGCTGGTTCGATGACGACAGCGAGAACCATGGCGTGAACACCACCATCAATCTGCGCTGAGCGAGGAAGCTGCCATGAAGATTGCATTTATCGGCTTGGGCAACATGGGCGCGCCGATGGCGCGCAACCTGATCAAGGCCGGACACAGCCTGAACCTGTTCGACCTGAACAAGACCGTGCTGGAAGAACTGGCGGCCCTCGGCGGGTCGATCAGCGAGTCGCCGAAAGCCGCCGCCCAGGGCAGCGAGCTGGTGATCACCATGCTGCCGGCGGCGGCCCACGTGCGCAGCGTCTGGCTGGGCGAGGACGGCGTGCTGGCCGGTATCGGCGAGGGCGTGCCGGCGGTGGATTGCAGCACCATCGATCCGCAGACCGCCAAGGATGTCGCGGCGGCGGCGGCGAAGCAGGGCGTGGCGATGGGCGATGCGCCGGTTTCCGGCGGCACCGGCGGTGCGGCGGCCGGGACCCTGACCTTCATGGTCGGTGCTTCCCAGGAGCTGTTCGCCACCTTGCAACCGGTGCTGGCGCAGATGGGCCGCAATATCGTCCATTGCGGCGAAGTGGGCACCGGGCAGATCGCCAAGATCTGCAACAACCTGCTGCTGGGCATTTCCATGGTCGGGGTCAGCGAAGCCATGGCCCTCGGCGCGGCGCTGGGGATCGACACCCAGGTGCTGGCCGGGGTCATCAACAGTTCCACCGGGCGTTGCTGGAGTTCTGAGACCTATAACCCCTGGCCGGGGATCGTTGATACGGCACCGGCGTCGCGCGGCTATACCGGCGGTTTCGGCGCCGAGTTGATGTTGAAGGACCTGGGGCTGGCGACGGAAGCGGCGCGTCAGGCGCATCAGCCGGTGGTGCTGGGTGCCGTGGCGCAGCAGCTTTACCAGGCGATGAGTTTGCGTGGGGAAGGCGGCAAGGATTTCTCGGCGATCGTTAACTCGTATCGCAAACCGTAGGTAGCGCGACGGACCTCTTGGTCATCCGGTCAACGTGGTCACTGTAGGAGCCAGCTTGCTGGCGATGAGGCCCTTGAGTCTTGCATCGCTCGAGCGGACGCCATCGCCAGCAAGCTGGCTCCTACAGGGTTTTGTGGGTTCTTCCGAGCTTGCAAGACACCTGAACGACCAGGACGCGTAGAATCATCCACCTGAAAACGCTTTCGAGGTATGGGTGGTGGATCTACAGCAGGGTTTTGTCCTGACCCGGCATTGGCGCGACACCCCCACGGGCACGCAGGTCGAGTTCTGGCTGGCGACCGACCACGGTCCCCGGCACGTCCGGCTACCGCCGCAACCCTCCGTCGCCTTCATTCCCGTCGCCCATCGGCAACGCGCGGAAGCCTTGTTGCAGGGCGAGCGCGGGGTCGAATTGCGCGCCCTGGAACTGCAGGACTTTCACCACCGCCTCGTCCTCGGCTTGTATTGCCAGCAACACCGGCAACTGATGAATATCGAGAAGCTGCTGCGCAAGGGCGGCGTCGATGTCTACGAAGCCGATATCCGCCCGCCCGAACGCTACCTGATGGAGCGCTTCATCACCGC
>JACXTT010011494.1_pt1 | contig 11842 bp, 7 predicted proteins | sample 9270951 | NCBI WGS metagenome assembly JACXTT01 (sample SAMN15532306, study PRJNA645909) | rock metagenome | isolation source: weathered quartz diorite | place: Puerto Rico | collected 2017-06-21 | reverse complement strand
CGCTTGCCCGCGACACCGTTCGGTCCAAACCGGGCCTGGGGCCCCGGCAACGGCCAGGAGATACCGCCGTCCGTCCTCGGCACGGAGCGCGTGCCGTCGATGAGGCGGGATCAGGGGCACTTCCAGGCCGCCCCGACGCCGTTCGCGTTTCGCAAGGTCGGCCAGGCCGGGCACGACATGAGCGACCTTTGGCAGCATTTGCCGCGTGTTGCCGACGAGCTAACGTTCATCCGCTCGATGCACACGGAGCCGATCAATCACGATCCCGCCGTCATGTTCATGCAGACCGGCCGCGGGCAGTCGGGGTTGCCGTCGCTGGGCTCGTGGTGCAGCTACGGTCTCGGCTCGGAGAATCGCGACCTGCCCGCCTATGTCGTCATGATGTCGGGCACGATGGACCAGCCGATCTCGTGGCGTTACTTCAACGCCGGCTTCCTCCCCGCCCAGCACCAGGGGGTCCAGTTCCAGGCCGACGGCGATCCGGTCTGCTATTTGTCCAACCCCCCGGGCCTATCGTCCGAGCTGCGCGGCAACCAGATCACCGGCTTGAACGAACTCAACCGCCTGCGCTACAACCAGATCCTCGATCCGGAGATCGAAACGCGCATCCACGCCTTCGAACTCGCTTTCCGCATGCAGACCTCCGTCCCCGACCTGATGAACATCCAGAGCGAAACGCAGCGCACCATCGAGATGTACGGCCCCGACGTGCAAAACCCCGGCACGTTCGCCCGCCAGGCCCTGCTCGCGCGCCGACTGGTCGAGCGCGGCGTCCGCTTCGTGCAGCTCTTCCATCGCGGCTGGGACGCCCATGCCGGCGTCGTTCCCGCCCTGCGCCGCCAGGTCCGCGACGTCGATCAGCCGATCGGCGCCCTCATCCAGGACCTGAAAGCCCGCGGCCTGCTCGATTCGACCCTCGTCATCTGGGGCGGCGAATTCGGCCGCACCGCCTATGGCCAGGGCGATCTCGCCGGCTACTTCGGCCGCGATCATCACCCGCGCTGCTTCACCTACTTCCTCGCCGGCGGCGGCATCAAGCCCGGCCTCGTCCACGGCGCCACCGACGACTTCGGCTACAACATCGCCGAGAATGGCGTCCACGTCAACGACCTGCACGCCACGATCCTGCACTGCCTCGGCATCGACCACGAACGCCTCACGTTTAGATTCGGCGGCCGCGACTTCCGCTTGACCGACCTGGCGGGCAATGTGGTGCGCGAGGTGCTGGCGTGAATGACACTGGCGAACGGCCAGGATAAGTTGTTGGTAGGAGGCGCCCCACCAGCAATTCTCAACCGCATAGAGCATCTTTAGGCCACGCTCCTTCAGGCCTTGCCGGCATTCGCACCTTCCAGGTCCTGCAAGAGCTGCTTGGACATGAAGTCAACGAGCGCCTTCCAGTTGCCGCTCTCGCGATATTGCCGGCGCTGCTGATCGGCGCCGGTATCGAGCTTGGCTACCGGTTGCAGGCCGGCCAGGTACTTGTCGTCGCCGAATTCGCGCGCGATCGGCATTAAGCGGTTGATCAGGTCGGAAAGATCTTTCACCAGCGGCCGGCGTTTGCCGCTCGGAGTGCGGATATACATGGCGTGCAGCCCATAGCGGGTCGCGAGCCATTTGTTCTCGACGGCGATCCAGTGGCGTTTGATGTTGCCGCGCCGCATGCGCGGGTGCTCCTGCAGGAGGCGCAGGCCCGCGACGGTCAAGCTGCGGATCAAGGCGACCAGGCGCAGCGTCTCGGTGATCGTCATCGGAATGTCGCAGATGCGGAACTCGAGGGTCCCGAAGTCGGGCCGCGGGCGGATGTCCCAGTAGATGTCCTTGAACGACGAGATCGTGTCGCAATCCTTCATGACTTTGCAGTAGTTGCGAAAGTCCTTCCAGTCGCTGAAGTAGAGCGGCAAGCCCGCGTGCGGCAACAGCCGATACAAGGCGATCCGGCTCGACATCAGGCCAGTGTCCACGCCTTGCCAGAACGGCGAGCTGGCCGACGCCGCGATCAAGTGGGGCACGTACTGCATGAGCAGGTTGATGGCGGCAATCGCCATGTCGCCCGACGGCACGCCGATGTGAACGTGCAGGCCGAACATGACCCGTTGATAGGTGAGCCAGGCTAGGCGATCCCTGATTTTCTCATAGCGGGCCTCGGGATAGACCGTGCTGGTGGACGTCTTGTGAAACGGATGGGTGCCTCCCATCGCGAGTTCGTAGCCCAGCGAGCTGGCAATGTTGCGCACGCGCCGGATGCGCGTGAAGAGTTGGTCGCGCGCCTCGTCCACGGTTTTGCAGATGCCGGTCTTCACCTCGATCATCGACTGCATCAGCTCGGCCGAGACGCCTTCGACCTTGTCTTGCTCACATGCTTTGAGGATGCGCACGGCGCCGGGCGAAAGATCGCCGCTGTCGCGGTCGAGAATCTGCAGCTCGATCTCGACGCCCATGGTTGGCTCCGCCGCGGGATGGAAAAGCATTTCCTCGGACTTGCTCGGCGGAGCGGGCGCGGCTGCCGGTGTTTCGGGCGGTTTCGGCGGGCTATCCATAAGAACATTCCTGTATTAGGTGGTTTTGGCGCTGGGTTGCGAAACCTCCAATTTATCTCCGCTTGATTTCGCCGACGATTCCGATCCGGTCGTCACGACACGCGCGGCATCCTGCGCCGATTCCGGCCCGGTTGTCACGGCACGAACGGCATCCCGCGGCGTTTTCGCCGCGTCGGCTGCCTCGTGCAGTCCGGGCCGATTGGAAAAGATAATGCTGCCTTTCTGCAGAACTTTTATCTCGCCCGGCAAGAAACGCTCCCATCCTTCCAGGCTCAACGGATTGGTGGCCACGATGCAGCCATGCGTCACCGGTTCGGCCTGCAAGTCAATTGCGACCGTGGCATCGCTAAAATGCTTGGTCATATCCTGATGCAGATAGATCTTGCGATAGGTCAAGCCCTTCCAGCCATTCCGGTCGTGGTAGGCCATGAGCCGATCACCGTCGGCGAGCAGGCAGTTCAAGCGGCCGTAATCATTGAGGTGCAGGAGGAACTGATGGATCCATTGCCATTGGTGTTCGTCGTTAAGATAGCTGGCACCGTGCTCGGAGCGCTGAACGGCTTGCTTCTCGTTCACATCAAGAGCGAGTTGCCGGGCTTGGTCGATCTCCGGGGCGACACGCATGAAACTTTCAAGCTCGGCGAGCAAGAGGCAAAAGAGATACTCCGAGTCCGTGCCGCCGATGGGACGGAAACGACCGAGCGGCCGCTCCCAAAACTTCCCGGTCAGCGTGCCGTTGTGCGCGAAGCAGTATTCGCGGCCTCCAAGTTCTCGTCCGAACGGGTGCGTGTCGGCATGGGTCGGAGTCAGCCCGGTGGTCTTCTGGCGCACATGGGAGACGTAGATGGATGAGAGCAAGCCGGGATAGTTGTCGAGAAACTGCGTTTGCTGTACCGACCAGCGCTGGGCCTGCTTGACCATGGCAAGTGAATGATCGGGGTACCAGGCCAAACCCCAGCCATCCGCGTTCCCTTCCGAGCGCATGCTGAACGCCTTGATGGATACGCTCGCCACGATCGGCTCCGCAAACGACATGCCCATCAGTTCACACATATCTGGCCTCACTTCCTTGAAATCACGCCAGCGCCTTGGAAATCACGCGGCGTTGTTCCACTCCCGTCAGCCGTTGATCCAATCCCTGATAGAAGTAGCTGAGCCGCTCGTGATCGAGGCCCATCAGGTGCAAAATGGTGGCGTGCAACTCACTGATATGATAGCGATCCTCGACCGCGTTGAAACCCAGCTCATCAGTGGCGCCGACCGTCTGGCCCCCCTTGACGCCGGCGCCGGCGAGCCACATCGAAAAGCCGAACGGGTTGTGATCGCGGCCAGGCCGGCCCACGCCTTCGCTGGTCGGGGTGCGGCCGAACTCGCCGCCCCAGATCAGCAGCGTTTCGTCCCATAAGCCGGTGCGTTTCAGATCGCCGATCAACGCGGCGATCGGCTGGTCGGTCTCGCCGGCGTGCAGGCGATGATTGCGAATGCAGTCGCTGTGGCCGTCCCAGGTGTCCTCAAGATGGCCGCCGCCCGAATAGAGCTGCACGAAGCGCACGCCCGATTCGAGCAGGCGGCGCGTGATCAAACATTTGCGGCCAAAATCGGCCGTCAGGGGATTGTCGAGTCCATATAGCGCGCGCGTCCGGGCGCTCTCGCGGTTGATATCGACGACCTCGGTGGCACGCGTCTGCATGCGGTAGGCCAGCTCGTACGATTCGATGCGGGCGGCAAGCTCGGAATCGCCGGGCCGGGTCCTGAGGTGCTCCTGGTTCAAGCGCTGCAACAGATCGAGCGACTCGCGCTGCGTCGTCGGGCTGACGCCGGGCGGCGTCGCGAGGTCGAGCAGCGGTGTGCCCGTGCTGCGAAAGAGCGTCCCCTGATGCGAGGCCGGCATGAAGCCCGCGGTCCAGTTCGATGCGCTGCCGATCGGCCCGCCGCGCGGATCGGTCATGACGACGTAGCTCGGCAGGCTGTCGTTGAGCGAGCCGAGTCCGTAGCTAAGCCAGGCGCCGAGCGACGGCTTGCCGATCTGCACGCTGCCGGTGTTCATCTGGATGCACCCGGACGCATGAGCCGCCGTGTCGGTGTGCAGCGAACGGATGACGCACAAATCGTCGGCCCAGCGCGACGTGTGCGGAAAGAGGGCACTGATCTCGAGCCCCGATTGCCCGTACTTGCGAAACGTGAACGGCGTCTGCATGAGATTGCCGATGGGCCGCCCGTTGGAGCCGATGGGCGTGTCGCCGCGATAGGGCTGATTGTGATAGCGCGTGAGTGCGGGCTTGTGATCGAACGTATCGACCTGGCTCGGCGCCCCGTTCATGAACAGGAAGACGCAGTGCTTGGCCTTGGCTGGATGATGCTGGCGAGCCGAGCCCCGTGAGGGGCCGGGTTGCGCGAAGAACCCGTCGCGCGAAAGGAGGTCGATGAGCGCAAGCCCGCCGAAGCCGGCGCCGGCGTGACGGAAGAAGGAACGGCGGGAAAACTGCGGTTCTGATATCATGTTTCTCCAATTATCGTTGCCGGCGCACCTTCACGGATGAAAGTGCCTTTCGCAACTCCGCGTATTTCTTGTTCGAGACCTTGGTGTTGACCATGTCAAGGAGCTGAAGCTGTCCCAGCTTTTTTAGTGATTCGACTGCCTTATCAGTTATCTGTGTGTTGTCGAGCGTTAGCCAGGTCAACGTCGGCAACTCAAATCATCTGCTCGAATTCAGCATCGCGGAAGGGATAACTCCGAAGAGTAACCGCCAGAAGCTCTCCGTCGTCGCCGAAGTCAAAAACCGCATCGCGACCACCAAATCTCTTGATAAACTTCTCTGTGGCCCAAGTTGCCTCTGCAATCGATGGCATGGAGTTCTCCACTTCGGCACGCGTTGGATTTCAATCCGCATACGCGAACTCGTTGAGGTTATAGATCACCCGGCACATCTGCTCCAGCGATTGCCGCTTCAGGAAGTCACGCAAGACTGCTTGCTCCGCACCGCTCGGCGGCCGGCACAGCGCCAAACGATAGGCGTGCTCGATTTGCCGATCCGGGTCGTCGCCCGCCTCCTTCCGCAATCGCACGGCGAGGTGTTTGGCTTGCCGATTGATGAACGCCCCGTTGAAAAGCGTCAAGGCTTGCGGCGCCACCGTGGTCGTGAGTCGCTTGTCGTTGGGACGCGATGAATCGCACAGGTCGAGCGTCTCCAGCATCGGCAATACGAAGCTTCTCTTGACATGGGCGTAGACGGTGCGGCGCGAGGCTTCCGTTTCGTCCGATTGCTTCCAGATGGTGTTCGGATCGCTGTTGCCTTCGAGGGCTTCCTTCGGGACTTCGGGATACATGCTGGGACCGTACATTTTCGGGTTGAGCTGGCCGCTGACCAACAAGGCGGAATCGCGGATCGCTTCGACCTCCAAGCGCTTGTAGGGGAAGCGCCAGAGCATCTTGTTGTCGGGATCGGCCTTGCCGTAGTCCGCGTGCCAGCGCTTGCTCATGCGGTAGGTGTTGCTTGTCAGGATGAGGTGATGCAGTTTCTTGATCGACCAGCCGTCCTCGACGAAGATGGCAGCCAGCCAATCGAGCAATTCCGGATGCGTCGGCGGTTGGCCCATGACGCCGAAGTCGTTGGGGGTGCGGACGAGGCCTTCGCCGAAGTGATAGTGCCAGATGCGGTTGACCATGACGCGCGCGGTCAACGGATGCTCCGGACTGGCGAGCCATTTGGCAAGCGTCAGGCGGCGCAGGCTGCTGTCCTTGCCGGGCGGCGGGAAGTCTGGTTGCTTTGCTTCAAGCACGGTCGGCATTCCCGGCGCGACCTTGGGGCCCGGCCGCGTCGCCTTGCCGCGGATCAACAAATGCGTGTCCACCGGCCTGAGTGAAGACTCCAGCATGAAGTAGCCGCGCGGCAAATCGGGCGTGGCCTTCCGCAGCTCGTCAACCTTCGCCGGCACCGGTTTGCCCTTGGGCACATCCTTCATCAGCGCGGCGATGTGCCGATCGCGTTCTTTCTGCCGGTCGATCTCGGCGCGCGTGCCGATCGGCGCGTCCAGTTCCGTGCGGCCATTCTGCGGCCGGGCCAGCGGATTGAAGATCGCGACCAGGCGATAGTAATCGTGCTGCGTCAGCGCTTCAAACTTGTGATCGTGACAGCGAGCGCATGCCAGCGTCGTGCCCATGAACACCAGCGAGGTTGCGTTAACCATGTCGTCGAGTTGATCGAAGCGATCTTCCTTCGGATCGGCGGGTTCATCGTCCCAGGGTCCCAGCCGATTGAAGCCGGCCGCGATCAAGGTGTCGGCGCTGGCGTCGGGCAATTCGTCGCCCGCAAGCTGTTCGAGCAGGAAGCGATCATATGGTTTATCGTCGTTGAACGCCTTGATGACGTAATCGCGATAACGCCACACGCTCGGCTTGACGGCGTCGCGCTCATAGCCGGCGGTCTCCGCGTAGCGCACCACGTCGAGCCAGTGGCGGCCCCAGCGCTCGCCGTAGGTCTGCCGCGCCAGCAAGTCCTTGACGACGGCGTCCATGGCTTCGGGCGTCGGATTCTTCAGAAACGCTGCCTGTTCCGCGAGCGTCGGCGGCAGGCCGGTAACGTCAAGATAGACCCGCCGCAGCCAGGCGTGCGCCTCTGCGGCAGCCGATGGCTTCCAGCCCTTCTTCTCCAGTTCAGTGAGCACGAACGCATCGATCGGATTGCGCACCCATGCCGCGTTCTTGACCTTCGGGAGCGCCGGCTTCTTGACCGGCAGATACGACCAGTGCTGCCGATCCGCGGGCTTGATGCGGCCGTCGATCTTCGCGAGGGCCTTGGCGTCTTTTGCGTCGCCGGCAAATGCGGGGCAGACACACAAGGTCATGATGCCGAGCGTCAGGCAAACGCGTTTCACGGGTTGCTCCACGTAACGAATAAGCGGATTAGTTCAATTAGAGAAGGTATTCCAGGAAGATGCAATGCGTTTTTCCAACTTGAGACAGGAATCCGACCCTGTCATATGGTAAACGGTAGGGTGCCACGAAGCTCCGAAGCGACAAGCTGGCAGCTTGTCGCTACGAATCTGCAACCTGAAATTGGACCGATCATGAAGCCGTTTCTCACTGACTACGACGCCTACCTCCTCGGCGAAGGCAAGCATAATCGCATCTACGACAAGCTCGGCGCCCACCTGACCGAGCAGGACGGCGTTCACGGCACCCACTTCGCTGTCTGGGCGCCCAACGCGCGCGAGGTCTCCGTCATCGGCGACTTCAACGGCTGGACGCCCGGCGCCTGTTATCTCAACGGTTCGAACTCCGGCGTGTGGAGCGGTTTTATCCCGAGTGTCCTGGAAGGCTCACTGTACAAATACGCCATCACGTCGCGCGACAACGATTACCGCGTCGAGAAGGCCGACCCGTGCGGGTTCGCCGCCGAAACTCGGCCACGCACCGCTTCCAAGGTGTGGGACCTGGCGCGCTACCAGTGGAACGACGCCGACTGGATGACGCGGCGCGGCAAAGCGAACGCGATCGATGCCCCGATCAGCATCTACGAGATGCACCTCGGCTCGTGGCGGCGCGTGCCCGAGGACGCCAATCGCTGGCTCACCTATCGCGAGCTCGCGCCGCTGCTGGCTGACTACCTCACGCACCTGGGCTACACCCACGTCGAGTTCATGCCGATCACCGAGCATCCATTCGACGGCTCGTGGGGCTACCAGACCGTCGGCTACTACGCGCCGACGAGCCGATACGGTACCCCGGACGATTTCCGCTTTCTCGTCGATACGCTGCACCAGGCGGGCATCGGCGTCATCCTCGACTGGGTGCCGGCCCACTTTCCGCGCGACGGGCATGGCCTCGCTTACTTCGACGGCACGCACCTCTACGAACATGCCGACCCTCGCCAGGGAGCCCACACCGAGTGGGGCACGTACATCTTCAACTATGGCCGCAATGAGGTCAGCAATTTCCTGATCTCGAACGCTCTCTTCTGGCTCGACAAGTACCACATCGACGGCCTGCGCGTCGATGCGGTCGCGTCGATGATTTACCTCGACTACGCTCGCAAGGAAGGGGAATGGATCCCGAATCAGTACGGCGGCCGCGAGAACCTCGAGGCGGTCGCGTTCCTGCGCCGGCTCAATGAGCGCGTCTACGGCGAATTTCCCGATACTGTAATGATGGCCGAGGAATCCACCGCCTGGCCAATGGTGTCGCGGCCCACCTATCTAGGCGGGCTAGGCTTCGGCGTGAAATGGGACATGGGCTGGATGCACGACACGCTCAAATACCTGGCGCTCGATCCGGTTCACCGCAAGTATCATCACAACCAGTTGACCTTCCGCTCGCTGTACGCGTTCACCGAGAACTTCGTGCTTCCCTTGTCGCACGACGAAGTCGTCTACGGCAAGCAAGCGCTGGTGTCGAAGATGCCCGGCGACATGTGGCAGCAGTTCGCCAACCTGCGCCTGCTCTTGGGTTGGCAGTACGCCCAGCCCGGCAAGAAGCTGCTCTTCATGGGGGGCGAGATCGGCCAGTGGAACGAATGGAACCATGACGCCAGCATCGAATGGCACCTGCTCGAATACCCGCTGCACGCGGGGGTCCAGCGCTGGGTGCGCGATCTAAACACGGCCTACCGGACCGAAGCCGCGTTTCATCAGCGCGACTGCGACCCGTCCGGCTTCGAGTGGGTCGATTGCAGCGACTACGAGCAAGGCGTGCTCAGCTTCATGCGCGAGGGGAAGATCGCCAACGATTACCTGCTGATCGCGTTCAACTTCACGCCGGTGCCGCGATACAACTACCACCTCGGCGCCCCGTGGGGCGGCATGTGGCGCGAGCTGCTCAACAGCGACGCGCCGATCTACGGCGGGGCCGGGCAGGGCAACCTCGGCTCAACGCACGCCGCGGAGATTGCCTGGCATGGCCGGTCGCACCTGTTGAACGTGACGCTGCCGCCGTTGGGGATGGTAGTGTTCAAACCCGGGGCGTAGACCTCACGGCGCCGGCGAGATCGTCACGCTCTTGGGCCATTTCGTGAACTGCTTGCCCGCGTCCCCCTTGCGCTTCAGCTTGATGGGGAAGGAGCAGTCCTTGTTCCGACGTGCTGATCTTGTCCACACGCAAGGTCTTGATGGCGACGGACCGTTGCAGATCGCGATGAAAGCCTTTGAAGACAACCCCCATGCCGCCCCGACCAATCCTCCCCTGAATCTCGTAACGCCCGAACACGTGCGGAAAGTCGGGCCGGTCCGGCTCCGGCAAGGGGAACGCAACAGCGGCTGGCGGGCTGACGGCCATGAGCGATTCTCGTGGAATGTGATTAGGGCATTAAAGGTGTGGGCAAAAGGCTTGTCAAGGTAGAATTAGGATATTGCCGTTGGAGCGCGTCGAGGCGTAAGCCCGACGTGGGCGAGGCAAAATCCACGTCGGGCTTACACCTCGACGCGCGCCGCTTCAATCCGCCGACTCCCGATAGAGCTGATCGAACCGGTCCGTGCATTGCGAGAAGATTTGCAGCAAGGCGGGATCGAAGTGCCCCGACGATTCGTGCAGGATGATGCGCACGACTTCGGCGTGCGGGAGGGCCGGCTTGTAGACGCGCCGCGTGCGCATCGCGTCGTAGACATCCGCAACCGCGACGATGCGCGCCGACAATGGAATGGCGTCGCCAGCGAGCCGGTCGGGATAGCCCTGGCCGTCGTAACGCTCGTGATGGCTGCGCGTGATATCCGTGGCCATCTTTAGAAATACCTTAGCGAACCCGTGTTCGCGCGCCACCTTGTCGAGAATGTTCGCGCCGATCGTCGTGTGCGATTGCATGATCATGCGCTCCTCGAGATCCAGCTTGCCCGGCTTCAGCAGAATGTGATCGGGGACGCCCGCCTTGCCGATGTCGTGCAGGGGCGCGCAACATTCGAGCATGTCGGTATAATTCGCATCAATCAGCTCGGCGTAGCTCGTCGTGGACGCGGCCTTCTCGGCCAGGCATCGGCTATAGCGCTGCAGCCGTAAGAGATGGGCGCCGGTCTCGGTGTCGCGATACGCCACCAGCTCCGCGAGGGCCAGTACCATGGCATTGCGCGCTTGCACCAGGTCGCTGTCGCGCAGGCTGAGGTTCTGCTCCAGTTCGTAATTGACCGCCAGAAGACTGCGGAACAGCGTAGCGGAGCGGTCCTGGGCATCCTTCAAACGCAGCGCGGCCTGGGCACGGGATTCCAACTGCGTGGCGCTAAATGGCTTGGTAAGATAGTCATCCGCGCCGGCGCTCATCATTCTGGCCATCTCGTCGGCACTCGAGCGTCCTGAAACCATGATGATTTTCAGATGAGCCGACGGCGGCTTCTCGCGCAGCCGGCGCAAGACCTCAGAGCCGTTTATCATCGGCATGTCGATGTCGAGCACGAGCAGATCAAAGGCGGCGTTCTGGAAGGCGTCGAGAGCGAGTTTACCATTGACCGCCTCGTCGCATTGAAGCCCGACGGCCTCCAGCACAAGACGGGAAAACTTGCGATTGTCCGGATCGTCGTCCACGATCAGAATACGATGCTTGAGCGGCCTGGCTTCCTCGGCAGAGAAATCGTGCCGCAAGCGGCTCGTCGGCATTTCTTGAGCTTGTCCGCGCGAGCCGCCGGCCCCGCGAGTCTTGAGAAACGGCTCCAGCGCTCGCTGCACCACTTGCGCGGTGCATGGACGATCCTCGCGGCGCGTCGCCAGCATCGAGGTAACGAGGTGTTCCAGTTGAACAGGTACGTCGGGACGGAATTTGCGCACGCGCGGTGGCGCCTGGATGAAACGCTGCGCCAGCTCCGCGCTCGGGTTAGCTTGCTGCGCGAATGGTGTTTGTCCAGTCAAGCACCAAAACAATGTACCGCCCAGTGCATAGATATCGGCGCGGATATCGACGGCGCTCGCGTCATTCGCCTGTTCGGGCGCCAGGTATGCCGGTGAACCGATCATCACGCCGGGGTCGGTAAGGCGGTGATCGGCGATGCGCGTGACCCCGAAGTCGAGCAGCTTGGCCTTCCCTTCCGGCGTGACGCGAATGTTGGCGGGCTTGACGTCGCGGTGGACAAGATGATGGCAATGCGCTTCGGCGAGAGCGCCGGCGACCTGGTGGATCAGAGAGCACGCCAGTGCCGGTTCCAGGGGGCCTTGGACTTGCACTCGCTTCTCGAGGTCGTCGCCCGGCACATATTCCATCACGAAATAATAGGTCGGTGCCCCATGCGCCTCCCTCGCAACAACCTCGCCAGCGTCCAGGATGGCCACGACTTTCGGATGTTGCAACCGGCTAAGCCCCAAGATCTCGTTGAGAAACCGATCGAAAGCG
>JACXTT010011493.1_pt1 | contig 11842 bp, 12 predicted proteins | sample 9270951 | NCBI WGS metagenome assembly JACXTT01 (sample SAMN15532306, study PRJNA645909) | rock metagenome | isolation source: weathered quartz diorite | place: Puerto Rico | collected 2017-06-21 | reverse complement strand
GGTCTCGACCGGCGGGCCGAACGCGCTTGCGGCGCTGCTGCCCGACCTCCCGGCCGACCTGGCGGCGCCGGTGCTCATCGTCCAGCACATGCCGGCGCTCTTCACGCGGCTCCTGGCGGAGCGGCTCGCGGGGCGCTGCAAGCTCCCGGTGGCCGAGGCGGTGACCGGGGAGTCGATCGTGGCGGGACGGGTGTGGATCGCGCCCGGCGACTTCCACCTCTCGATCGACCGCAGCAGTGGTCAGCCGCGGCTCCGCACCAGCCAGGAGCCGCCCGAGAATTTCTGCCGCCCGGCCGTCGACGTGCTGTTCCGCTCGGTCGCCGAGGTCTACGGCCGGCGCGCGCTTGCGGTCGTGCTCACCGGCATGGGGCAGGACGGGCTCCGCGGCTGCCGCCGGGTGCGCGAGGCGGGCGGGCAGATCGTCGTGCAGGACGAGGCGACGTCGGTGGTGTGGGGGATGCCGGGGTACGTCGCGGGCGAGGGGCTCGCGGATCGCGTCGTGCCGCTCGATCAGGTGGGGAGCGAGATCGTGCGTCGCGTGCAGGGTGGCCCGGCCGCACCGGCGCTGCGTCGCACCGCGCCCACGCCGATGGACGGCCGATGCTGATCGCGGGCGGCGAGCCGAGCTTCGAGTACATCCGGCGTTTGGTGCATCAGCGCTCGGCCGTCGTGCTCGAAGCGCGCCAGGCCTATCTGGCCGAGGCGCGGCTGATGCCGCTCGCGGAGGAGTACGGGTTCCGCTCGGTCACCGAGCTGGTGAACCGCCTGCGCGCCGAGCCGTTCGGCGGCCTCCATCGCCGCGTGGTCGAAGCCATGACCACGAACGAGACCTGCTTCTTCCGGGATCCCCGCTGTTTCGAGGGGATCCGGAACGAGGTGCTTCCGGCGATGCTACGGGCGCGCGCGACGCAGCGGCTGCTCCGCATCTGGTCGGCCGCCTGCTCGACGGGGCAGGAGCCCTACAGCGTCGCGATGCTGCTGCGCGAGGCGGCAACCGACGTCACCGGCTGGAGCGTGGACCTGATCGCCAGCGACCTCGCGACCGAGGTGCTCCGGCGCGCGCAGGCCGCGACCTACAGCCAGCTCGAGGTGAACCGCGGCCTGCCCGCGGCGCTGCTCATCAAGTACTTCACGAAGCACGGGCTCGAGTGGCGTCTCAACGACGACGTCCGCGCGATGGTCGAGTATCGCGAGATCAACCTGATCGAGCCCTGGCCCGCGACGCTCCAGGGGCTCGACATCGTCCTCCTGCGCAACGTGCTCATCTACTTCGACGTCGAGACCAAGCGCGCGATCCTGGCGCAGGTGCGCCGCGTGCTGCGGCCCGACGGGTACCTGGTACTCGGGTCGGCCGAGACCACGTTGATGTTGGACGACGCCTTCGAGCGGACGAGCGCCGACAGCGCAGGCTTCTACCGACTGCGCGACGGAGGTGCGGCATGACCGGCGTCGAGAGCGCCATGGCGGCGGTGACGGAGGCGGTGTTCTCGTCGGCGCTCGGCTGTCGGGTGCGGCCGACGTCGCAGACGGTGGAGGTCGCCGAGGCGCGGCCGCTGGTGGCGGGCTGCGTGCAGGTCGCGGGGGCGTGGGAGGGCGCGCTGGTCGTGCTGTGCGACGCGGCGCTCGCCCGCCGGGCGGCGGCGATCCTGCTGGGCGTGGAGGAGGCGGCGGTGAGCGCCGACGAGGCGCAGGACGCCATCGGCGAGCTGGCCAACATGATCGGCGGCAGTCTCCAGGGCGTCCTGCCGCGCCCGTGTCGGGTGCTGTTCCCGGTCGTGACGGAGGGGACCGGGCTCGGCACCGCGGGAAGCCGGACGGTCGGGAGATTCACCGGGGAATGCGAGGGCTGGCTGCTCCAGGTCGCCCTCATCCGGCGGGTCCGGAGCCGGCGCCTCAAGACCGAGGCGGAAGAGGCCGAGAGTCAGTAGCGTGATGTCCGACCAGCTCATTGCCGACGCGGCCCGGGAGGTCCTCCGGACCACCGCCTGCGCCCGCGTGTCGGACGTCGGGACGGCCGACGTGGCCAACCGCGGCGCCGACAGCGTGATCGCGGTCCTCGGCATGGTCGGAACGCGCCCGGGCACGCTGGTCCTCTACTGCCAGCCGAGGATCGCCTCGGCGCTCGCGGGCGGCATGCTCAACATGAAGGCCGACGAGCTCGACGAGACCACGGTCACCGACGCGCTGGGCGAGCTGGTGAACCAGATCGGCGGCACCATCAAGCGGAAGCTCGCCGCCTCCGGCGGGGAGATCATGCTGGCGGTCCCGTCGGTGGTGCGCGGCTCGTCGATCGCGCTCAAGGTCATGGGAGACGGGACGCCGTTCGCCGTCGACCTCCAGGTCGACGGGGGTGCCGTCAGCCTGCGCTACTGGCAGCCCAAGCAGGCGCAAGGGTAGGGGTGGATGAAGAAGGTCCTGACGGTCGATGACAGCAAGGTCGTGCGCACGATGGTGACGCGCGCGCTCGCCCCCTACGGCTGTCAGATCCTCGAGGCCGCCAACGGTCGCGAAGGCGTCGACGTCGCGCACCGCGAGCGGCCCGACCTGATCCTGCTCGACGTCACGATGCCGGTGATGGACGGGCGCGAGGCGCTGATCGAGATCCGGAAGGATCCGGACATCCAGGCGACGCCGGTCGTCATGCTCACCGCGGAGAGCGGCCGCGACCTGGTGCTGGAGATCGCGAAGCTCGGCGTGAAGGGTTACATCGTGAAGCCGTTCACCGCCGAGACGTTCGCCGCCGAGGTCGACAAGGTCCTGGGCAAGCCGAGCGGGCAGCCGGCCGCGGCGGGGGGCAAGGCCAACCCCAAGTGCGTGCTGGTCGTCGACGACAGCGAGCGCGTGCTCGAGATGGTGAAGACCACGCTCGCCGCGTCGGCCGAGGTCGTGACCGCGGCCAGCGGGACCGACGCGATCGCGCGCTACGGGGAGTCGAAGCCCGGCCTGGTGATCATCGACCTGGTGATGCCCGACATGGACGGGTTCGCGACGCTCGCCAAGCTGAAGACGCAGGGCGTGGCCGGCAGCCGGTTCGTGGCACTCTCGGTGCGCGGCGACGCGGACGCCAAGGAGAAGGCGCAGAAGGCCGGCTTCGTCGCCGTGGTCGAGAAGCCGATCCAGGCCGACGCGCTGCTGGCGCTGCTGACGGCGGGCAGAGAGGGCGAGGACGGGGGCGACGGCTTCGTCGCCGAGGAGGCGGGCTGCCCGGTGCTGGTCGTGCCCGACGCGCAGGCCAAGAGCTTCGGCCGCTTCCTGCCGGCCGCGCAGAAGGCGCTGCGCGCGCTCGCCGAGGACGGCAACGACCGCGTGATCGTCGACCTGGCGGCGGTGACGGTCGTCAACACGGCGCTCGTGAAGTGCGTGGTCGAGGTGATGTCGCAGGCGATCGGCATGGGGCTCAAGACCGCGGTGTGCGCGCCCAGCGAGACCGTGAACGCGCTCAAGGACGTCGCCGAGACGCGGGACGCGGTCTACGCGGAAACCCGCCAGGCGGCGCGGGCGGCGGTGGAGTAAGCATGGCCGACGTGACCGACGCGTCCCTCGATCAGCCCGCGCTCCGCGACCGCGTGCGCGGCACCCTGCTCCGGCTCTCGCACACCGGCGAGCTGCCGTCGCTGCCGCGGGTCACCACCGCCGCGCTGGCACTCGCCCGCAAATCGGACGTCGACCTCGACGCGCTCTGCAACGTGATCCAGGCCGACGTCGGCATCAGCGCGCGGCTGCTCCGGGTCGCGAACTCGCCGGTGTACGGCCGGCGCACGCCGGCGCGCCGGCTGCGCGACGTGCTCACCACGCTCGGCGTCACGTCGACCTGCGACGTGCTGGTCGCGGCGTCGCTGCGGTCGCTCTACCAGACGCGGCACCCGCGCGCGCAGCTCCTCTGGGAGCACTCGCTGGCGGTCGCGCTCGCCGCGGAAGAGGTGGCGCGCATCACCGGATGCGTCCGGCGCGGCACCTGCTTCCTGCCGGGGCTGCTCCACGACGTCGGCCGGATCGCGTTCATGCTGACGGACCCTACGCCGGTTGACGTGATCGCGACGGTGGCCGCCGACGAGCACGCGGCGCGCACGCAGGTCGAGGACGAGTGGTACGGCTTCGACCATGCCGCGGTCGGGAGCACGCTCGGCCACGACTGGGGCCTGCCGCCGGACGCCTGCGAGGCGATCCGCTGGCATCACTCGCCCGAGCTGGCGCCGACCGGGCGCGAGCTCGCGAGCGTGCTGCACGTCGCCGACCGGATGGCGCACGGGCTCGGCCTCGGCGCCGGGCTCGAGCCGCCGCCGATCGCGGAGACGCCGCTGCTCACGCTGTCGGCCGACGACTACGCGGCCTGCGAGGAGCGGACGCTCACCGCCTTCGAGGCGCAGAAGGGTCTGTTCCGCTGAGCGTGCCCGGCAGCGGGCCCTGCCCCTGCTGCCGGAGCGCGTTCGCCCGCACGCGGGCTCCCACGAGGTGCGGGTCGAGGCTCACGGCCTCCTCGTACCAGCGGATCGCGTCGTCGCGCTGGCCGCGCGCGTCGGCGACCATCGCCAGGCCCATCGCGGCGGGCGCGAACTGCGGCGCGATCGCGTACGCGGCGCGGAAGTGCTGGTCGGCGAGATCGAGCCGGCCCACCTGCCCGTAGATCGCGGCGGCGTTGGCCTGGGCACGCGCGCTCTCGGGCGACGTCTCGGCGGTGCGGGTGAAGAGCACGTAATCATCCTGCCAGTCGGCGTTGCGGATCCACGTGCGCCCGGCGAGCAGCGTTAGGCCGAGGCCGACGACGGCCATCCGCTGGCCGAAACGTCGGCCGCTCCAGCGCCGCGCGAGCCAGCCGACCGCGAGGCACGGCCCGAACGACGGGAGATAGAGCAGCCGCTCCGCCTTGATGGTGCCGATCGGGAACAGCACGTTCGCGGTCACGGTCATCGCGGCCAGGAAGAAGAGCATCCCCAGGCCGGGCACCGGATGGCGCCGGCGAGCGCGCACGAGCGCCGCGCCGACGATCACGAACACCCCCACCGCCGCGAACAGCCGTGCATCGGTGACGGAGGCGACGACCGGGACCTGGTTGAACGACTCGTCGGCGGACAGCCGGATCGGGGCGGCGAGCACCGAGAGGTACTCGAACAGGACCACGACCGCGGTGGCGATCCGCGACCCGACGCCGACGTGCGCCAGGGGGTTGTCGATGAAGGGTGGCGGGTCGAGGAGCCCGAACGAGCCCACCATCGCGCGCCGCAGCGCCAGGCAGGCACACCCGACCGCGACGTACGGCAGGAGGCGTCGGACGAGCCGTCCGGCGCTCGGTGGGCCCGTCCATACCAGCACGAGCGCGGCCAGCGGGATCGTCGTGAACGCGCTTTCCTTGGAGAGCGTCCCGAGCGCGAACGCGACCAGCGACACCGGCAGCCACGAGGCGTTGCGCTCCGCGCGGACCAGCGCCGACAGCGCGAGCATCACGAGCAGCCCCGCCAGCACCTCGGCGCGTCCGGCGATGCTCGCCACCGCTTCGGTGTGGACCGGGTGGACGGCGAAGATCAGCGCGGTCGCGACGGCGACCGGCGTCGAGCGCGCGAGGACGCGCGCCAGATCGAAGGCGACCGCGGTCGCGAGGGCGTGCAGGAGGACGTTGCCAAGGTGGAGGCTCGACGGCACCGGGCTCACGATCTGATTGAGCGCGTAGCTGAGCATGGTGAGGGGGCGGTAGAGCGATCCCGTCGTGGACTCCCGGAGGAGCCAGGCGAGCGGCGACATGCCCGGCGTCGCCATCGGGTTGTCGAGCACCAGCCCGTGGTCGTCGAACGTGAAGCTCGCACCGAGGGTGCCGAGGTAGGGGACCGCGGCGGCGAGCGCCACGAGCACGGCCCAGATCGCGGGGGAGAGTGGCGCGCGTCGGGTGGGGGGAACCGCCGCCGGCGTCGCCGGGGGGGGAACGACCGCGGGCTCCACCGCGCTGACCTGTCGCTGTGTCGGCGCCGCCATCCTCGCTCCTCCCGCCAAGGCGACGAACGGAAGCAAGGACGAGGCCAGGAGCAGAAGCGAGCAGCGACGCGGGCCGGGCGGGCGCGCGTGTCAATGTTCTGACGACGAGACGGCGCTCAGCGCTCGCGACTGATGATGGCGCGCTCCTCCGCGTTCATCTTCTCGCGGATGCGCGAGCCGTTCCCCATGTGCCGGTACCCGCCGCCCTCGGAGAAGTACTCCTCCCAGGGCTCGGCGGGAATGTAGTGGTCGGGCTTCTTGTCGGTGATCCTCACGCTCAGCACCTGCTCGACGAGGTTCACGTCGTACATCCGGACAGCGTCGTAGTCGGTGAGGAGGGCACACACCTCGACGCAGATGTAGCAGCCGATGCACTCCTGGAAGCGGTCCTGCACGGGCTGGACGCCGCGCCCCGGCACCGATCCCGGCGCGAGCGTCTCGATGCAGCCGACCGGGCAGAACTCGGGGCACTTCCCGCACGGGAAGCAGAGGTTCACGTCCATGAACGCGACCTCGCGCGGGCGCTTCTTCTTCTCCCCCAGCTCCTCGGGGACATCGGCGATGCGTTCTTCCTTGAGGCGTCGGCGGATGACGTCGATGGCGGCCATGGGCGAATGGTGACAGCTCGGCGGGAATTCGGAAAGGGATGCGCCACGGCTTGACCTTCGGGCCGCGGGCTGAGAGGAGAGCGCGAACGTCCGGGGCATCGTGCAGGAGGGGTCGATGATGATGCGTTCCCGTTGGTCCAGCCTGGTGGTCGCCGCCGTGATCGGCTTGGCGATCCTCCTCCCGAGCTGCCGGCTCACACCCGGCAAGCCGTTCACCTGGAAGTCGAGCATCGACACCGAGTTCGACATCCCGGTCGACACGGACTTCGCGGTCGGCGCCTACCAGTTCAACGAGGCCTTCGATCTGCTCCCCGGAAAGGTCGGGGGCAAGTTCTCGACCCACGTGTCGAAGGCACAGGTCGGCTCCTTGCCGCAGTCGCTCACGTGGACCTGGAACCACTACGATCCGACCAGGACCAACCTCCTCGACACCTACTCGATGACCGCGAACCTCAAGATGCGGCCGGCGGGCGTCGACTATGCCATCTCGTACACCTACAAGCCGACGCTCTTCCAGGGTTCCAGCTTCGGCCAGAACGACTACCTGCAGATGAACGTGAAGCCGAGCGGTGGCTTCCTGCCGACCGGCCTGCACCTCGGTGTGTCGTACGCGTACCACCCGACGGCGCCGAGCGGGAACGGCCCGGTGATCACGGGCGTGCAGCCCTGGAGCGGCGTGATCGGCTCGTCCGTCGAGATCGAAGGCATGCGCCTCGGCGGCACGGGCGCGACCGTCAAGTTCAACGGCACGCCGGCGACCGTCAACTTCGGCGACGACCTGTCGATCGACGTGACGGTGCCGAACGGCGCGACCAGCGGACCGATCAGCGTGAAGACGTCGGGCGGGACGGCGACGACGTCGCAGGCGTTCACGGTGCAGTGAGAGGCTGGGGGGCCGCCAGCGACACACCCTTCGAAACCGCCCGGCACCCACGGTGCCCCGACCGAGCCTGGGCGATGCCGTTGGCCTCACCCTCCTTGGCCCCCCCGACGTCGGCGGTACCGCTGCTCCGTCGCCGAGCGGTCGACGTCACAAGGGACATGGTTGCAGACGGACGCGCCGACGTCACGATGGCACGCATGCAGTGGATTCGCTTCCCGGTGGTCACCCGGGTGCTCCTCGTCAGCGCACTGGCGCTGCTCTCTGTCGACCGGAGGGCCGGTGCCGCGGACGTCGCCGACCTGACGTCCGTTCTCCAGGAATACGCCGCGGATCCCTGGCGACGCAGCGCCGACCTCCTCGACGCGGTCCGCGCCTTCCCCGGGGAGCTCCCGCCACCGGTCGTGCTTGCCGTCGGCGACGCCGAGCTGCGGCGCGGGCGATTCGCCTCGGCTCGTCGGCGGTTCGAGGGCGTGCTCCAGAGCGGGGTCGGAGAGCCGTGGGCCACGTTCGCAGATCTGAGCCTCGGTTGGCTGGGGCTCCGAACGGGTGACGATCGGCTCACCCGAGAGTCCATGGGTCGCGTCCTGCGCGGGAGCCCGCAGAACGTCGCGCTGGCGCACGTCGTGCTCGGGCTCCAGTGCGGCGCGGTCTCCGACCTTCCCTGTGCGCGGAGCAACTTGGATGCCGTCGCCGCGGACGGATCGCTGCCGCGGGAGGTCCGCGACACGGCCCTCCTCTCGCTGGGCTACAGCCAGTACTGGGCGCACGAGGTCAGCCAGGCGATCACGACCCTCACCGCGCTCGCCGAGCGCGACGCGACCGCGTGCCTTGCCGACGATGGCCGCTACGCCCTCGGACGCGTGCTCTGGGCAGCAGGAGAGGAGGACCGTGCGTCCGAGCTGCTTTGGCGCCTGGCGGAGCATGCCTCGCCGGCGGCGCGGCGCGGACGGCCGCCGACACTCGCGAGGCTCGACCTCGAGAGCCGCGCGATCCTCCGCGACGCCTTCGAGCGCTACCGGCGTGCTCCTCTGGTCGCCGGCGTGACGCTCGGCTGGCTACTCGACGCCGACGGGGCGCTCCTGGCGCGCGAGTTCTTGGCGCGCCACGCGGAGCGAACCCCCGATCTCGCGCCGGAGGACACGGGCAGGGTGGAGGCTCCGAACGGCGCGATGCAGATCGAAGGTTCGGCGCAGCCCGCGGACACCCGCGCGAACCAGACCCCGACGTCGGCGCAGACGACTCCGACACCGTCCGTCCGCCGGTCGCCGATCCTCGAGATCGTCGTGCTGGCCCTGGTCGTGGCCGCCGTTGCCATCTGGCGGCGCCGCGCCCGGACATGACGCGACGTCGCTGGCGGGGCGGAGCCGTGGCCGTGCTGGGGGCCGCTCTCCTCCTTCTCCGCGAGGCCCTCCGCCGCGGCGTGGTCGTGAGCCCGCTTCCCGCGGGCGCGGGGATGCTGGGGGATCCGGTCGACCTGCTCACCCTCTTGCTCCTTCCTGGTCTTGTTCTCGTCGCGGGGGGTCGCAATCCCGTCTCGTACTTCCGGGTCGGGCGCGCTGGGGAGATTCGCCCCATCGGCGCGGCTTCGGTGCTGCTCGTCGTGGTGGGCGCCGGTCTCGTTGCGACAACGACGTCGATGCAGCGCTCCTATGCCGCGCCGACGGCACCATGGCACTTCGTGGTCTCCACGCTCGTCGCCCTCGTGCCCGTCGAGTTCTTCTTCCGGGGGTTCCTGCTCTTCGCGCTCGTCGACGCGGTCGGCCGCGCCGCCATTCCGCTCGCGGCGATTCCCTATTGCCTCATTCATCTCGGGCGGCCGCTTCCGGAGCTGCTCGGCTCGCTGGTCTTCGGATGCTGGCTCGGAAGCATCGCCGTGCGGACGTCGTCGGTACTCTACGGCCTCGCGCTGCACTGGCTGGTGGCCGTGTGTATTCCCCTGTGGATGGTGGTCGTCCGATAGACCCCGGCGACCTCGTTTTCACAGAGGACGCACTTGACAGCAAATCTAAACCATGGTGAGGCCATCCCGCTCCGACCGAGGTCGTGAGCGAGTGACCCGCCTCGCAGGCGGAAGAGGAGGCAGAGATGACGGCACGGATCATCGGGAGCGGCTGGCTGCGTGCGGGCACCGTGCTCGCGGCCGTGTGGCTGAGCGTCGGTGGCACGGGCCGCCTCGAGGCCGCCGACTGCGGTCTCGAGCCCGTCGCCTGCGGAGGAACCGTCAATCACGTATGCCATTGCGGCGACAACGTGAAGTGGAACTACACGCTGTCGGGCACGCTCACGAACGGCGACGGATCCACCCCGTGCAATACTTCAGTCGGATTGACCATCGGAAGCAGCGCCACGCTCACTGGCGACGGGACCGCAGTCATCGGAGGACAGCGGACGTCTGGGTCGGTCGGCCTCCAGTTCAGCGGCACGAGCAGCGGCAAGGTGACCAGCTCGACGGGCTACCTCAAGGTCACCGCGTTCGAGCGCGGCGTGCAGTTCATCAACAACGCGCAAAACAACACCCTGGAGAAGGTCGAGACCTACGACAACACGAACGGAGCCGCCAACGGCGCGTATGGTATCGACCTGCGCGGGCCCGACCCCAACACCGACACCACCGCGAACGTCATCCAGAACAACTATTCCCACGACAACGGTGACGAGGGGATCCACATGGGGAGCGGCAGCCGGGCGAACACCATCCAGACCAACACGTTCCAGAACAACGCCCACGAGGAGATCTACCTGATCCACAGCAGCAACAATCAGATCCTCGGCAATACCGCGACCGCGAGCACCAGCACCGGTCTCGCCAGCCTCACCGTGAAGGCATCCAACTCCAACACCATCACGGGGAACAGCCTCTCGAACCGACTGGTGAACTTCTCGAACGATGCCAACAGCAACGCCTTCGGGACGGCCATGTCCGGGAACACGATCACGGGGGCTCGGCTCCAGTTCGGGCAGGATCAGGACGACACGGGCACCGGGCCGTACAGGCCGGGCCACGACAACACCGTGACGAACGTCACGATCGACAATACGATCAACCCGAACGCGACCGCCTGCATCACGTACCACCGGAATGCAAACGCCAGCACCAGTGACACGCTGCCGTACAACAACAAGGTCAACGGCTCGACGCTCAGCTGCAACACCACCAGTGGCACCAAGTCGTTGATCGCGCTGAGCAGCAACGGCTCGGGCGTCAACGGCGGTCAGAACTGCGTCGGTGCGACGACGTGCAACGGGCATACGTGTGCGGAGCCCGGTGACACGACCGACCAGCTCGGGATCATCACCGTGCAATCGTCCGCGTGTCCGTGATCCGGAGCGGAGCGCGCCGTCTGCTCGGTCCGCGGCTGCCGTGCCGCGACGGGGGTTGACGACCGCGCGAGACGGGCGCGTGATGCGAGCATGTTCCCGGACCTGACGCTGCGACTGTACCCGGTCGTCGTCGTCGCCGCCGTGCTGATCGGCGCCGCCGTGTCGGCGTACAGCGCCCGACGGGCGCGTATCCCATTGGGGCGATTCGCGCTCTTCCAATGCGGTCTGGCCTGTGCGGGGCTGCTGGGAGGCCGCCTCTACGAGCTGCTGGAACTGGAGGGAGGATGGACGTGGCGGGATCTCTTCGGGCTGGGCTTTCGTCATCCCGGCGCCATCGGCGCGGTACTGGTGACGCTGCCACCGCTGCGGCGGGTGCTCTTCCCCGAGGTGCCGCTCGGGCGTCTCGCGGATTGCGTCGCGGCTTCGACGTCGCTGGCGATGGCGGTCTTCCGCGTGGGCTGCTTCGGCATCGGGTGCTGCTTCGGGATCCCTACGGATCTTCCCTGGGCGATCACCTTCCCTCCGAACAGTCTCCCGAGTCAGATCCAAGCGAAAATCGGGCTGCTGTCGTCGTCGGGCCTCCCGAGCGTGCCCGTCCACCCGCTCCAGGTGTACCTCTTCGTTCTCAGCCTCGGCGTTGGACTCTGGCTCCTGTGGTTCCAGCGCCGCGAGCACTACGACGGTCAGGTGTTCCTCGCGTTCTTGGCGATCCATGAGAGCGGGAAGTTCGCGCTCGAGTGGCTCCGGCAGCCCTTGACTCTTTCTGCGGGGCCGGCGTGGGTCCCCTGGATATCGCTGCTCCTGGCGGCGGGGGCCGCCGCGACCTTGTGGTATCGCGCCGAAGGGCAGATGGTCTCTGATGCAGAGGGTACATTCCCCGTCGCCGGGCCGTCGCGCCGCGAGACCTAGCGCGCGCCGATCCGCGCCGGTTGCAAGGTCGGTGGGATCCCTCCCGACTCAGCGCCTTTCCGGCGTGAACTCCACCGGCATGTGCTTGATGCCGTTGATGAAGTTCGACCGGAGCCGCGAGACGGGTCCGGCCAGGTGGATGTCCGGCAGCCGCTTC